>AACY020009453.1_pt1 | contig 16385 bp, 18 predicted proteins | sample 267378 | NCBI WGS metagenome assembly AACY02 (sample SAMN02954345, study PRJNA13694) | marine metagenome | biome: aquatic; feature: ocean; material: water; isolation source: isolated as part of a large dataset composed predominantly from surface... | reverse complement strand
CCCGGATGTATTTTTTTATCTATATAATACATAATTTCGATGTCATTATATAGTGTAAAATAAAGATAGTATCTATTTCCATTTGATCTTAAATTTAGCATATGATTTGATAATATATAATTTACATTATTACTGTCTAAATTATGATGATGTCTTTGCAAAATCTTTACATTATATTTATTATATAAATCTGATAATATAATATCCTTATGGTCGTTACTTTTAATATTGAAAGCAATTCTGTTTGAGAAACTGATAATACCCTGCATTAAATTAAATAGACGATTATTGTAATATAATATCTATCATTTTTTTAAATAAAAAACAATATAACGCTAATACAATTATTATATATGTTAATATGAATAAGCTTTATCAAGAATGGTTTAGTAATACACAATATTGGTTTGCTAATAATAAAATAATTGACGAATATTTATGTGACAAATATTTTAACAATATTCATGATACTAAACAAATATATGAATTTAAAGCGATTTATAGCAAAGAAACATTAATATCATGTATATTACTATTAGACCAAATACCAAGACATTATAAAAGGTTGGGTAATGATATTGATGTAGATGAATATTCTCATGAAGCTATCAAATTTACAAATTATGTACTAAGTATTTATAAAGATTTAAGGATAGACGAATTATCTTTTGTTTATTTACCATATAGACATGTTAAAGATGTAAAAAAAATACATGAAATTATCAAAATATTTTTAAGAATATATGATAATTCAGATATTGATGATAGAATAAAATGTAAAAGATATTTATCAGCTACTTTAAATAATATTTACAAACATATTAATACAAAATATCTAGATAATACGTTACATATAAAATCATTTGATTCTTTGAATGTGAATATTTTTGATAAATTATCTCTAAACAATTATAATATCCATTTAAAATGCAACGACATTGATGTTTATAATAATATATATACTGAGTATTCAAAATTAAATCCAATATATCCTGACCCTAAAATCATAGTATCTTTATCTGGTGGTGTAGACAGTATTGTAGCTCTATATATTCTTAGTAAAATAAGTAAAAATGTTATTGCAGTTCATATAAATTACAATAATCGCAAAGAATCACAAGATGAATTGGACTTTGTTAATTATTATTGCGATTATCTTGGTATACGCCTTTTATATAGGACTATTACAGAAATTACAAGAGATGATTGTTTAAGTAATGGTTTACGCGATCTATATGAAGATATTACAAAAAAGATACGATTTCATATGTACGAATTACTCAACGATACCAATACATATATATTATTAGGGCACAATAAAGACGATTGTTTTGAAAATATTATAACAAATATTACAAATAAAAATAGTTATGATAATCTTTCTGGTATGGAGTCTATCAAAATAATAGATAACATTAAATTTTGGCGCCCGATGTTAAATATCCCAAAAAAAGACATAATACATTTTGCTAATTTAAATGAAATTCCTTATTTATGTGACAGTACTCCTAAATGGTCAATTAGAGGTAAAATCAGAGATAATTTAAGACCATTATTATGTAATTTAAAGAATAATGTAGATATAACACATAGTGGTGACGAGAGTGCGATTGAATCTTTTTTTACATTAAAGGAACATATAGAAGAGTCTAATAATATAATTAATGATATTATAATTAATAAATTATTAAAAAATATTAATGATCAACTATTCGGTACATTTAGTATCGATGATTTATATACGTTTAGATATAAAAGTATAACAAAGATGTTTTTCACTAGATTGAATATCAATGTTAGTAGTAAAACATTAAGTGATTTTATTGAATATATCAATAGATTTATAATTACTGGTAAAGAGAGAAAGTTTATTTTAAATAAAACAAAAGTTTTTATTATAAAAAATAGTGATAATAATTTATATAAAAAAATAATTATTAGTTAATTTTAAGTATGAGTAGAATAATATCAGGATATGCTTTTGGTATTGTTAAAAGAATTATGCCTAAAATATCTGCTACCGAAAAGGCTGCTTTAAACTCGGGTTCAGTGTCAATTGAGGGAGATATCTTTAAAGGTGTAATAAATATAAATGAAATTGTAAATAAATACAATATTAAACTTAAAAATGAGGAAATTGGGTTTTTAAATAATGAAACTAGTAAATTATGCGAATTAATAGATAACGAAGAAGTAGAAAGAAATCAGAATCTATCTACTGATACATGGGATTATATAAAGAAAAATAAGTTTATGGGATTAGTAATACCTCAAAAATATAATGGTCTAGAATTTAGTGCCCACGCACATTCACTTATTGTTGAAAAAATAGCTAGCAGAAATATTGCTAGTGCTGTTAGTGTCATGGTTCCTAATTCACTAGGACCTGGTGAATTATTGAGTCATTATGGTACGGAGGAACAAAAAGATTATTATTTATCAAAATTGGCCGATGGAAGACATATACCTTGTTTTGGACTAACAACAGAGACATCTGGTTCGGATGCTGCTTCAATGTATGATGAAGGATATGTTGTAAATAAGGATGGTGAACTTGGAATAATGGTAACATTTTCTAAGAGATATATTACATTAGCGCCGATTGCTAGTTTAATAGGACTAGCATTTAAAGTTGTTGATCCAAATAATTTACTTGTAGATGGCAAAGAAGGTATTACAGTGGCATTATTGGAGAAAAACAAATTCCCAGAGATTGAAATAGGAAATCGGCATAACCCATTGAATATTGGTTTCATGAATGGTACAATAAGAGGCAATAATATATTTATACCTATGTCGTGTGTGATTGGAGGAGAGAAGAATTGTGGTATTGGATGGAATATGTTAATGGAATCTCTTGGTGAAGGCAGAGGAATATCTTTACCTGCAATGTCTGTTGCGACAGCTAAACTTTGCACATTAGGTGTTGGCGGATACGCGCGCATTAGAAAACAGTTTAATATTCCAATAGCAGAAATGGAAGGGGTAAAAGAAAAACTAGCTGTTATCGCTGGTAATAATTATAAATTGATTGCAGCACAAAATCTTTTCAATGCAATTGTAGATAATGGAGAGAAGCCCCCAGTATTATCGGCTATTATGAAATATAAATGCACAGAATATGGTAGAATATCTGTTAATAATGGAATGGATATATTGGGTGGCGCTGGTATATGTAAGGGTTCCATGAACTTTTTATCATCTAATTATTCAGCTACACCCGTCGCTATTACTGTCGAAGGTTCTAATACTCTAACACGTTCTTTAATAATATTCGGACAAGGACTAAATAGGTCCCATCCTTATCTATTAGATACAATTACAAGTATTGAATCAAATGATAAAGATAAATTCCATGATAACTTTATAAATATCGTTAGACATACTTTTAATAACCTTGGGCGTTCACTTTATTATGGTATTTACCTTAAATTTTATAATAATACAAATTTAGCCGATTTTCATGAAGTACATTTAAAACGTCATGTAGCCAACTTCGCCTTCTCGGCAAATATAGCATTATTGATGGGTGGAAAAATAAAAACAGCTGAATATATTTCTGGGAGATATGCTGATATATTATCAGATATATATATGTCCAAAGCTTGTTTATGGTATTATAACAAACACAATGATGTTAAAGATATTGATAAATTATTGGATTATTGTTTAAATGATTATTCTAATAGTATTCAAAAAAATATATATGGTATAGCTAATAATATTCCATTACCTATAATGGGTACACTTATTAAAATGGTTACATACCCTCTTGGTAATAATTATAAACCAAATAAAGATAGAGTTGTTACAGATGTTTCAAATATAATTACAAAACCAACTGAATTACGTAAATTATTAACAGATAACGTATTTATATCTGATAAAGAAGATGATAGAATAAATCAAATTGATAAAGGAATAGAGCTATGCTATAATAGTGATAAGTTATTAAAGCAGCTAAAAACGGATGATGATAATATTAACATAATGAGAGCAAATCAGTTAAGAAAAAAAATTATAAAAGTTGATGAATTCAATGAAATAATCCATTAAATAATCTAAATAGTATTATTAATACTCTTATATATGATGTAATGTCTTCTACGCGCGAATAGAAAATTAAGATAATATGTTGTGACAACATGATTTACTAAATTATTTATTTTTAATCTATCATTCTTAATTTCATTGATTTTATATTTAGTAATTAAGTGATTAGCATTATTTAAGCTATTAAAAGGGTTTTTAACAATAGATATACTATTGAGATGGGCGAATGCATTTACAAACGATAGTAGTGTAAATAAAATAAAATATTTAAACATTAATATGTAATATTAAATATTCTTTAAATAATATAAATGATATATAATATTTATAAATACGAAAGTGAATTACCCGATAATACAATTGCTATTGACGGAGTAGTATATTCATTAGACGACTGGGAGCATCCCGGGGGCAATCAGATTAGATTATTTGGTGGCAATGATGTATCTGTACAATATAGAATGATACATGCATTTCACAGCGAAGAAACTAGAAAGGTAATGCCGGTTGTTGGTAAATTACTTAATTATAATAAGGATTATACATTTAATTCAGAATTTGAAAAAGAATTAAAAGAAGAGGTTAAAAAGGTAGTATTGCCTCACAAAATGTATGCAACACCAGGATTCAGATATAGAGTCCTATTATATTGTTTGAATTATGTTATATTAATGTATTACTATGTGATATATGGTGCTAATTTTAAATTATGTACATTACTTGGTATTGCCGAGGCATTAATTGGATTAAATGTGCAACATGATGCAAATCACGGAGCTATATCTAGAAAACCTTTTTGGAATGATATTTTGGGTTATGGTGCTGATTTGATAGGTGGCAATAAATATCTTTGGTTACAACAACATTGGACCCATCATGCATTTACAAATGATAATATTAGAGACCCTGATGCTAAAAGCATGGAACCATTCTTAATATTTCATAATTATAATAACGAATCTCCTAATCGTAAATATATCACTAAATTTCAATATATATATATGATACCATTATTTTCATTATATTGGTTATCATCAATATTTTCTAGCGAAATATTTTCGGGTTTACAATTTTCTGTTAATAAATACTCTGATATTAATTTTAAAAATAGCTATATTCAAAGTAAGATAGGCATATCTATAATACTAAGATTGGTATATTTATATTTAAAATGCTTTTCACAATTTTATCATTATGATACAACAACTGCTATGATATACATAATATATTCATCGCTCGTATCTTCACTTACATTAGCTATACCTTTTTCATTATCGCATAATTTTGAAAATGTAGAAAGATTCCCAAGTAAAATAGATTGGTATAAATCACAAGTAGAAACGTCATGTACTTATGGTGGAAAATATATAGGTTATTTATGCGGCGGGCTTAATTATCAAATAGAACATCATTTATTTCCTCGTATGTCTAGCGCATGGTATCCATATATACAAGATACTGTTATGAGAGTATGTAAGAAACATAATGTAAAATACACATATTACCCAACATTCCTGGAAAACTTTAAATCAACTATAAAATATGTTAGTAGTATATCTAATAAGAAAAAGAGTACATAATTAATAAAATCTATTAAATTTCAAAAAGTTTATAAAATCATTAGAAAAATAAGATTATGTACTCCTTTTTTGAAAAAATGACTTAACAACAAAAAATATATAACATATGTATTAATGGAAAACATTTATATATTAAAGCTTATAAATAGCAAGTATTATGTTGGGAAAACACACAATATAGAAAATAGATACGAGCAACATATTAATGGTTCCGGGTCTGCTTGGACAAAAAAATATAAACCTTTGGCAATAATAAAAAAAATAAAGAGTACTTCACAATTTGATGAAGATAAATATGTTAAAGAATATATGTCTAAATATGGTATAGAAAATGTTAGGGGTGGAACATATACATCAATAGAATTAGATTATGTATCTTTATTGCAATTGCAAAAAGAACTATGGCATTCAAAGAATTTATGTACACGATGTGGTAGAAATAGTCATTTTGTAAAAGACTGCTATGCTAAATGTGATGTTAATGGAATAAAGATAGATGATGAAGATACATCTTCAGATACAAAATCAGAAGAAGTATGGTGTTGTAGTTATTGTAATAAAGAATTTGATACAGAAAATGGCGCTAGATTCCATGAAAATAATTATTGTAAAAAAAAATATAATAATTCTGAATACAATGGATATAAAACAAGTAATAGAGGATACAATAATTTTAATAATCAAGGATATAAAAATAAACCATGTGATATATGTGGAAAAAAAGGCCATCGCGAAGTAAATTGTGATTACTTTTAAATCATTTTTAAGCCATAACCATTCTGTCAGACAATTTGAAAGACTTGTGGTTATCCTTTAATACACATAGTGGTACATTGGCTAATGGTAAATCACCTTTATTGGGTTTTAAAGAATAATTATAAATTTGGTTATAATCTAAATTTGGATTATTATTCTCTGCTAAATCCGCTGTATATATTTTTTCTAAATCGGGTGAAAATACGCGTTGTTCTGCTGTTTTAATTGTATCCTGAGTTATTATTTCTTTATTAAAATTGGTATTATCAATTTCTTTATTAGAACTATACATATTAAATGTGTTCTTGTTTATAACATCAAGATCATTTATATTTGGCATCGCGGGAATATCTTGATCATATAAATTAATTAATTTAGGTGGACATCTCACTTTAATATCACCCATATCTTGTTTTTTAGACGGTTCTGGTGTAGGCTCTTTATATTTTACTGGTTCTTCTTTGGGGACATCATTTTTTGACATATTAAAAAATAATAGAAATACAAATATTATTAAAAATATAATACATATGATTTCTATATAATAGATTTCGTTATCTTTCATATTACTATATTAAAATAATATTTTAATCGTCATCTTCAATGAATTTAAGCTTTCCTTTTGTGTCTTCTTCACTATAATTATGAAATTGTATTAATTCGTTATCTTGATAATAGGAAATATTATACTTATTAGTATTGTAAAATTTAGTACGAGCATAACCTTTGCGTTTAAATACAGAGAATTCGTCTAAAATATCGATACATAATGGAATATATTTTCTGTCTTCTGGGCGTTCTCTGAGAATACGACCGATAGATTGTTGTATATCAGATATGGGGGAAGCAAATATTACTGTATTTAATGTCGGTACATTGAATCCCTCAGACGCCAATTGATATGTCGCTAAAATAATTTGTTTTTCTGCGGATACATTTAGATCAGCTTGTTTCATACCACCAACATAATAACCGTAATCTTTATTCAAAATATTTTTATCAATAATATATGTTTCAATATCAGTTAATAAATTTCTACGCTCGCTTAAAATTAATATTCTTCTATTAGGGTCTTTTTTAATTAGACTTTCTAAAACATTGATAATATATTCTGTCCTAGGTTTGAATTTGCAAATGTTATTAATCATGGCAGCGGTATTCTCCTTTCCATTCCACATTTGTTTTACAGCCGAATATTCAATATTGGGCTCATAATACTTATGTATTTGCACTTCTACTTCTGTAAACTCTTTGTTTTTCATTGTGTAGACAGAATTACCAATATAATATTCAAAAACCTTTCGCATACCATCTTTGCGATTTAGTGTAGCGGATAGACCCAAAATAATAGGCATATTTAGTTTTTTAAAAGCTCTGCAAAATACTTGTGCTCCTGTATGGTGTACTTCATCAATAATTATAAAACCAATATCATTGAAAATATTAATATCATAATCTCTCATCGATAATGATTGTAAAGATGCAATAATAAAATCTTTATTTTCAACATCTACCTTATTCTGTTTTATAATACCAATGCTGGAATTCGGAGAGAATGTTTTAACAGTATCAATAAATTGTTGATTAAGGAAGTCTTTGTGACTTATAAACATAGTTCTTTTTTTCAATTGACAAGCGATATATAGACTCATTATAGTTTTACCGAAACCACATGGAACTGAAATGATACCACCCATTTTAAGAGGATTTCTTGCTGCTTCTAGAAATTTATTTACAGGTTCGTGTTGAAAATCTCTTAATTTACCATTGAACTCAACATTTATATCAGCACCACATTGTAATTTAGTAGTCTTTGGAAGCCCATAATTACGTAGACCATAGTATCTCGGAATATAAATTCTTTTTTCCGTTTCCTTATACAATAAGAAAGTAGTATCTGGTTTATCATTATTAATCCCCATATCAAAATTAATTCTAGGTTTCATAGTAAGATTCTCTTTAATTTTAACTAATTCTTCACTTTTCAAAGAAGATTTAAGAAGACTATATCCGTTTATAGTTAACATTATATAAGCTATTACATAAATATAATCGTATCATTTTTTTATATGAATTATAATAGAATACAGTTAAAATACAAATGATAATCAACTCATTTAGAATATTAGCTGTCGTATTATTATTTGCAGTTATGCTGATACACGATATACCATTCAAGAAAATGTATAAGGATTCTATTATGCAATTTTATTTAGCTGTATTATGTGTTGCTATATTGATGTTATTTGATAATATTACTGGTTTTGTAGTAACATTTGCTTTATTAATTGTATATTTCAGAATATATAATGCGGAAATAAGAGAGCGGAATATGATTAAAATACAAGAAATTAAAGAAAAAGAAGAAAAAGATAAAGAAGAAGAAGAGAAGACAAAAAAATGCAATAAAGATGATAAATGTAAATTAGAAAACCCTGATAAAAAAAGTATTATTGTACGTGAAATCAATAATATAGAAACCGACGGATTAAATCCATATATTACCGAAGAACATTTAATATCAGCACAAAATAATGTTATAAATGACGAAATATATAATGATGAAATTGGCGAACTATCTACTGAATATAAAAATGCAAGACCATTATACAAATCACAGGGGTTAAATGATAATCAACATCATTTAGAGGGTTATGATTATTATAATAGTTATTATGGAACTTTACAATTCGAATCAATAAATAATTAAAATAATCTCTTGAATTATTAGATAATTACAATGGTAAATGAAAAATTTGTATCACAAAACGAAAATGATGAAGTCGTAAAAGAAACCTTTACTATATTCGGATATTCTGTTGTAAGTGTAGTAGTAGTTATAGCTTTGCTATGGAGTTATAATATTGGAGATAATCTGTACTTATTCTTAACAGTATATTCTTTAATAATAATACTTTATACAGTAATCATAATATCATTAGTTGTTATGAATAAAAAAAATTATGATATAACATCATATACGATATTGTTTGGTACAACAATATTTACAATATTTTTAGCATTTTTTATTGGTGTATTTTTTGTATATAAATATTTTAGCATTTCCTCTTTGAAAAGGAATAACGATCAGGTAATAAATTATTCTTATAAATATTAAATGTAATTAAAAAACGATAGTACATATAATATTACGAATAAAGATACTGTTTTAATTAGAATATCATAGGCGTTGAGATTTTCATGTAAATATTCTGGCATTTTTTCATAAATTGTTGATACCATACTAGTATTATGGATTAATAATACAATTATAACAATAGTTAAATTCTTTTTTACCAATTCCATATCTATATTTGCTATATTTGAATTGTTATAATTTTGCGAGGGTGGATATTTTTCAGATAAGTTATATTCGGGTTTTCTATATTGAGAAGGTGGGGGTGGGGAATAATTATCCTCTGGGGGAAATTCAACAATATCGTCTTCGTAATCGGGTATCATACTACTACTTGTATTTTTATTTTTAGAAGTATATTCGTCGCGGAACTCATTTAATACATCTTGAACCAACGGGTCATTAATATCATTATTATCTGTCGTATTTGTATTTCCATTTAACGTAGATGTTGGCGTAGACATATTTATACTTAATTGTAAACTCTAATGATATACTATATTTAGATAATTAACTTTATAACGCAATTTATAACTAGGTATTTATTACTTCCTCTTTACATTTTACCTTATATTTATTAAGTTTATAGCATTTATCATTATATTTAAAATCAGCATCTATTAATTTAATTGGCATATAAAATAACAATGCAATAGATAATCCAAATATAGCACTAATTATTAATTGCCCCGCTTTATCATAGAACATTCTGTCAATAATATAATTTAATTTAGATGTTCGCATTGATTATCCTAATGTATGTCTTTATTTTTATATTAATGGTGTAGGATAGTTATTATCATCCAAACATTTTATATTTATAACATCATATTTGTAACATTCATTATTATCACCAATATATATATTATTATTTATATTTTCAAACATTACATATTTATCATTTTGTGTAATAAAATATACATATATAATTCCAAATATAAATGCAATAAAAAAACTATACCAATTAATATAGAATATATTTTTCATATCTATTAATATTCTTATATTATTTCTTAATACATCTACCAGAATCGGGATTACATTTTTTTCCTTTTATTTCACATTCCTTCTTTTTAGCTTCCGAACATTTATCTGATTTAATAGCTGGTTTAACAACCGGAACTACTTTCGGTTCTACAACTGGTTTAACAACCGGAACTACTTTCGGTTCTACAACTGGTTTAACAACCGGAACTACTTTCGGTTCTACAACTGGTTTAACAACGGGATCTACTTTTGGTTCTACAACTGGTTTAACAACTGGTTCTTTGATACATCTACCAGATTCTGGGTTGCATATTTTGCCTTTATCTTTACACTCTTTTTTCTTAGCTTCTGTACATTTATCATCAGCGGGTTTATCATCAACTGGTTTATCATCAGCGGGTTTGTCATCAGCGGGTTTATCATCAGCGGGTTTATCATCAGCGGGTTTATCATCAGCGGGTTTATCATCAGCGGGTTTATCATCAGCGGGTTTATCATCAACAGGTTTATCATCTTTAATACATCTACCGGAATCAGGATTACATTTTTTGCCCTTTTCTTTACATTCTTTTTTCTTAGATTCCGGGCATTTATCTGCTTTACTTGGAAGTACCTTTGGTTTTATAGGCTGTATATTTTGCTGTCGTGGCATATTAATAACCTTTTCATCATCGATTATTATATCCATATATGAATATAGATTTAAATTATTATTGTACTTAGGTGGTTTTAATTTTAAATAATTGTGTAAAGCAGTTTTTGTTTTGTCTAATTTAAAAGTTTCCATTAAGTCGGTTTTTTCACGCAACCAATTATCATAGTTAATATTTTGCTCTACTCTTTTGTTTTCATAGTTTTCATAATATTTTTCTCTTTTTTTATTGCTAATATTCTCCTTATCAGAAATATGATCAAAATATAATTTAATATTATTTTTTAATAATCCAGCATCTATATCGTTATTTGCATTAGTTATATCAATTATATTTTTGTTAATATTTCTTAATATTTCCATTTAATAATATTAGGGATAAAAATAAATATTTTATGGGGGCAATATAATATCATCAAACATCCCTTTATAAAAAGTTTGTAAACTTTCTGCGGGTTTCATTTGTTCTTCGTAAACACTTCTTGGAATATATTTAATAATAACTTTATCTTTTTTACATATTTTTTTATTACTATAATATCCCTGTATAATTAATAAGCAGCCTATAAATAGAATAAATATAGCAATTGCCTTCATGTTCCAATGATAACTCTAAATAAGTTAATTATTTATTTTTCCTCTTCTTTGCGTTGACTCCACACATCTACATTTTCAATACTTTCTTTGATACTAGATAATTCAACATTTGTATCATCAGTTATATCATCATTTAATGCATCTGTTGGAGATTGCTTATTATCAAGAGATGACGCTGCAACAATAGAATTTTTACGAGATTCAAAGACAGTATCCTTATCGTCCATATTTTGTTTATATTCCTTCATTAAAGTATTAAGTTGGGAATTGGAATATTCTACATCTTTAATAAACTCGGGATCAGGAGCCCAAGCACACCAACAACCAACTTCGCCAACATAAATATGAAATTTATCGCCTAATTTCTTTAAAAACTCGCTTCGCGTTTTTGCCTCATCAAGAGTTTCAAAGCAACCACGAACTTTTACACCGCGGATAGATGTAATACCTTTATTGTCGGCATGATATTTAGATTCAAGTTCTGGGCCATGTACGGATTTAAAGAACTTATATTGCTCATCCATTTCTTTTGCATCAAAGATATATTTATGATTATCACTAATAGTATCAATAACATCTTTTGAATCAGGGTATTTTTCTTTAATAGAATCAAAGATTTCCTTAACATTATTAGAAAAACTTTCCATGAATTTACTAAAAAATAAAGCTTCTTTGTTAATAATAACATCTTCGGGGCTTACAAATGAAAGTAATACATATTTTTGTCCTCTGATAGGTTTGTCTTCATCCAAATGGTCTTCTACTCTTGGGTCTACAAGAGCAATGTTTTTGTCAGTTACTGTCGCCATATTCTTATGATATTTTATATATTTATAATCTTATATATTTTTAAAAAAATATTAGAATAATAAGTAGAAAATGGAATATAAATTTGATTATTCGGAGGCAGGAACGCGATTAATGAAATATTTATTTGAAGGCTTGGTTGTAGCATTTATTGCACTAATATTACCTAAAAATAAACTCGAATGGAATGAAATATGGCTTTTAGCATTAACAGCCGCATGTACTTTTTCAATATTAGATTTATTATCCCCTATTATATCAAATAGTGCTAGACAAGGAGTTGGTTTAGGAGCCGGGTTTAGTTTGATTGGTTTTCCTGTTGGATTTTAGAGAGATGGTATAATTTCATAGTTTAAATCAATACAAATCTTTTTCCATATTTGGTCTTGAACATACAATTTTTCTCTGCTTTTTAAAAGAGGAAAATATTTAAGATATTCATCTAGACCTAATATTTGAAAAAACTTATAAAGAACATAGCTGTAAGATAAGAAATTCTTTCTATCCTTTGGACAATGTTTCAAAAAAGGAGCTTGAATATTTCTAAACATATTACATAATTTTTCTTCTAATTCCGGGCTAAATTGCGGAGTAGGGATACCATTGATTCTATTTATAATATAATTAATATGTTCATAATACTTATTGATACGTAATCTTTTAAGAATATCGCGCATTTTAGAATATGTAATTGCTTTAAGATCGAGTATCTTTTCTTTTTTAATTTCCGCTAAAATCTTTTCGAATATTTCGTCTGGAATATCAGTGCTCTCTTTCCCTTGAACTTGGTTGCACCATTCCCTAAAATGATTTATTCTTTTATAGCAAAAATGCGAAGTATCCTTGGTATTTTGTTTAAGTATAGGTCTATTTTGCTCAACTAACAATAATTCTTGATATCCGCATGTATTACATATCATTATTGCGTCTTGTTGCAAACAAATCATTTTACTTTTACAATCCTTACATATTTCAATATTATCATCTTCAACATTTCTAACATATTTTTTATTTATTATAGACATATATTTATCAACCAAAGTACTTTTATCATCAACTAAATCTTCAATATCACTATTATCATCAGTATCTTTAATATTACTTTGTTCTTGATTTGATACATTATTTAAAGCATCTAATACATTTATAGAGTTCGGTGCGGAGTTTGATTTTTTATTTTTAGCTTCGTTTTTATATATTTTTCTTCCTTGCTTATTTGGCATATCTATCGACGACTTAATTATATTCGTTGTAGAAACAAGAGCATTATTAATATGTGATTGATTATCAATAGTATCATAATATTGGAATAAAATATAGCTAGTATTTTTATAATATTCTATTTCGTCATAATTATTATTAAGCTCTTTAATTTTATGTTTTGTTTCTATAATTTTTTCGCGCAAATCAACATTACTCGTCCATAATAAATTTATAGTATCCTTATCGTTATTATCATTATTTAATTGGTGAAATATTATATTTGAACTTTGCTCATAATTGTTTAACATTGTATTATGATATTGTAAATCCTTGTCTGTTTTTTCAAATTTTTTTATCATATTATTATGCATTGCATCAAGTGTATATGTTTCATTTGTATCAACATTTATCTTTTTTTTTGATGATTTTTCTTTGAACATCATATATAATAAAATTATCACAATTAGTTTTATATGTATTATAATAGAAATATTCGCGTGGTGAATTATATTTTTTTCTCCACTTATAGTATAAAGAATATAGCGTAAATGGGTGGTGGTCTTCTTCAACTAGTAGCTTATGGTGCTCAGGATGTTTATTTAACCGGTAATCCTCAAATTACCTTTTTCAAAGTTGTATATCGTCGTCATACTAACTTCGCTATTGAAGCTATCCAACAAACCTTCAATGGAAACCCTGGATATGGGAACACAGTAAATTGTCAAATATCCCGTAACGGTGATTTAATCAACCGCATGTACCTCCAAGTAGAAGTACCGGCGATAACTGGTACTGCTGAAAAGTATGTTAACTATTTAGGTCTTCGCTTATTAAAATCTGTTGTAATTGAAATTGGTGGTCAACAAATAGATAAACACTATTCGGATTGGATGTACATTTGGAACGAATTATCTTTACCTGTTGGAAAACGCCACGCTTATGATAAAATGGTTGGGGCTAATGCGACAGAAACATCTATTGCTTCAACTACTTTATATGTTCCCTTAGAATTCTGGTTCTGTCGCAATGTAGGTTTAGCGCTTCCATTAATTGCCCTTCAATATCACGAAGTTAAAGTAAAGATTGAATTTGATACTAAACATAATTGCACTATTCAAACTGCCGCAGGCACACAAGGACCAGCGACCGTGGCAAATGTTCCCGATCTTAAAGATATATCATTATGGGTTGATTACATCTTCCTCGATACTGATGAGCGCAGACGTTTTGCTCAATTATCTCACGAATATTTAATTGAACAATTACAATTCACCGGCACTGAAACACTAGGAGCTGGAAGCACCCGTGTCAAACTCAACTTTAATCACCCATGTAAAGAATTAGTATGGGTTGCTAAATTAAGAACCCCTACTTCTCGTAATGTAAGATGGTATGATTATACTGACATGGACCCAACCGATGATCTTGACAGTGTTGGAACACCCGCTCTTGCTAAAAATCCATTCGAAGATGCAATTTTACAATTAAATGGCAATGACCGTTTCGCAGTTCGCAAAGGTTCTTATTTCAATTTAGTACAACCTTATCAACATCATACCAATGTATCTGCCAATCCAGGTATCAATGTTTATTCATTTGCTCTTAAACCCGAAGATCATCAACCAAGTGGCACCCTCAATATGTCTCGTATTGATACCGCGACCCTTATGGTTAATACCGTTTCTACAACACAAGTGCACACCGCCAGAACCGGTACAGCTAGTGCTGCTGATTACAGTGGTATCAATATATATGCTGTAAACTATAACGTTCTCCGCATATTATCTGGTATGGGTGGTCTTGCTTATTCCAACTAAATTATTAAAATATGTGTATTATTTTTCAATATATTATAACAATAATAATGTAATGTCTTTTGTGTAATATTACACTTTTTTTTTTCTCCTCTAATAGTATAAAGAATATAGCGTAAATGGGTGGTGGTCTTCTTCAACTAGTAGCTTATGGTGCTCAGGATGTTTATTTAACTGGTAATCCTCAAATTACCTTTTTCAAAGTTGTATATCGTCGTCATACTAACTTCGCTATTGAAGCTATCCAACAAACCTTTAATGGAAATCCAGGTTACGGAAATCGCGTTACATGCCAAATCTCCCGTAATGGCGATTTAATACATCGCATGTATTTAACAGTTGATATGTCGGATGAAACCTCAGAAGTGTGTCCTTATTTTGGCTTACGTCTCATTGATTACGTGGAGCTTGAAATCGGTGGCCAAAAGATTGACAAACAATACTCTCACTGGATGTACATATGGAATGAATTATCTTTACCTTATTCGAAACGCGAAGGTTACAAAAAAATGGTTGGTGGCTATGGCGATGTATTAAGTGCTACTTCCAATGATCAATTATATATACCACTTGAATTCTGGTTCTGCCGCAATGTAGGTTTAGCGCTTCCATTAATTGCTCTTCAATATCACGAAGTTAAAGTAAACATCTTATTTCAAACCGCTGAAAAATGCCAAGGTTCTACCACTGCTCTCGCAAGCCCATTAGGTGCTTCATCTCTATGGGTTGATTATATCTTCCTTGACACTGATGAACGTAGACGTTTTGCTCAATTATCTCATGAATATTTAATTGAACAA
>AACY020535934.1_pt1 | contig 16421 bp, 15 predicted proteins | sample 267378 | NCBI WGS metagenome assembly AACY02 (sample SAMN02954345, study PRJNA13694) | marine metagenome | biome: aquatic; feature: ocean; material: water; isolation source: isolated as part of a large dataset composed predominantly from surface... | reverse complement strand
CCACCACCCTGGTCACCCAACGTAAACCCGAATCCGCCACGCCGCTCAATCCGACCGGCTGGATCCATCCATGCAAGCGCTACTCCGGTCCCAACAGTCAGACACACCCCTGGTTTCCCTGCGTGTGCGCCCATCAATCCTGAGTCGCGATCCGATACGAGATCCGTTGGTAAAGGCGCATTGGCTAGAAACTGCGCGCGATGCAGATCGTATTCAGACCCTGCAAGGCCTGCCAAGATCCGATCGGCAGACACTGGAAACGAATCGAGCGCCTCCTGGATACGCGCCCACACCGTCTGTGCACCCTCTGACAGATTGCCGGGTCCAACGCGAGCCTCTGCAAGCACAGTTTCGGTCTCTGACTGCACGAGACGCACCAGTGTTTTGGTTCCACCACCATCCACCAGTGCGAGGTAACTCATGCGTGCGTTCCGACGTCCCGCGTCAAATCGGGGAGCGCACGTGTGACGACTTGTGGCGGTGCAATCCCATTGAAGTGTGTGGCACTGGCTAAGGTATAGGCACCCATTTCATGCAATACAACAATATCGTTCATATTCAGGACCGGAAATTCCGGGAACCGCCCTAACTCATCAACCGAGTCACAGGTTGGACCGGCAAACACGCAGGACGCTCGGTCTGTTGCGGATGTATACACCGTCATCCGATACTGCATGCCATCAAACAGTCGTCCCGATTGGGCACCATAGACGCCATCATCGAGATAAAACCACCAAGCATCACCCCGTTTTGCTCGCCCAATAACTCGACAGACCAACGCCATCGACGGTGCTGAAATCACTCGGCCCGGTTCTGCCATGACTTCGATCGATTCTGGAACCCGCGCCAGCACCGATCGAATCGGCGCACAAAACGCCATCAAGTCGACCGGCTCATTGAGATAGTGCGCCGGAAACCCGCCACCAAGATCGATGCGAGTGATTTCCGGTAACCCCTCTGCTTTGATTTGCTCACACAGATCCAAGCACCACTCGAGCGCGGTTGCATGGGTCGACGCGCTCCCCGCTTGTGATCCGACATGGAAGCACAGCCCGTCAACGCGAACGCCTGAATCATTGGCGACATCTAAGATACTGAGTGCGTCTTGAGGTGGTGCACCAAACTTTTTACTCAGATCGATCGGCGCATCAGGCGCAATAAAGGCGAGCCGGAGCATCACCCGAATTTGATGCCGATACGGGATCAGTTTCCACAACTCGTCGACGTTATCCACGACAAAGGTCGTCACGCCAGAGGCGACCGCACGCTCAATCTCTGTGTCTGTTTTGATCGGGTGCGTGTGAATCATGCGACTTGATGACACGCCCACCTGCTCAAGCATACGAATTTCAGCCGCACTGGCCACGTCGAAGTGCGCATGCAAATCCGCCATGGTCTGCAAGAGATCATGATAAGGATTCGATTTCACCGCGTAATACAGCGTCACACCAGGCAACGCGTCGGATAAGACAGCCCACTGGTGCTGACAAATGGCCGGGTCAAAGACCAGTGCAGGCGTTGACTCAACGCCTGCGAGCCAATCCGAAGCCAATTCACGCGGTGCCAATTCGATCAACGAAGCATCCTCATAACCGTCAAAGAGAGCGGCGAATATAGAGAAATGACTCTATTTTTCAAGCCCTTTAAGCAATGTCAGCGAGATGGCCGCTCGCTTCGAGCCAACGCTTGCGATCCTGGGCTCGTTTTTTACCCAAGAGCTTATCCATCACCTCGTCGGTGCCTGCGGACTCAGTGCTGTCATCAAGGACCAATTGGACCAGGCGTCGCGTATCTGGATCCATCGTCGTGACTCGTAATTGGGCCGGGTTCATTTCACCCAATCCTTTAAAACGCGTCACCGCAATCTTTCCAGTGCGTTTTTCCGCACTCAGGCGATCCAGGATCCCTTGCTTTTCAGAGTCGTCCAGCGCATAAAACACCTCCTTGCCGACATCGATTCGATACAGCGGAGGCATCGCCACGAATACATGCCCGCCTTCGACCAACGCACGGAAATGCTTCACAAAAAGTGCGCATAAGAGCGTTGCAATGTGCAGTCCATCACTGTCTGCATCGGCTAAAATGCAGATTTTCCCATAACGTAACCCGGTCAGATCTGCACTGCCTGGATCCACTCCGATCGCCACTGCAATGTCGTGGACTTCTTGGCTGGCCAGAATCTCACCGGAGTCAACTTCCCAGGTATTTAAGATTTTTCCACGCAACGGCATCACCGCCTGAAACTCGCGATCACGTGCTTGCTTTGCCGATCCGCCTGCCGAATCACCCTCAACAAGAAATAATTCACCGGTCATCGCATCGCCACCTGAACAATCAGCCAACTTTCCAGGTAAGGCTGGGCCCTGTGTGATCTTCTTTCGAGCAACCTGCTTTCTCGACTTGAGGCGTCGTTGTGCAGCAGAAATCGCGATCTCGGCCAACTGATCCCCGATCTCGGTGTTTGAGTTCAAATACAAACTGAAGGCATCACGCACCACACCGCTGACAAATACCGCGCACTCTCTCGAGCTCAATCGCTCTTTGGTTTGTCCCGAAAACTGCGGATCCTCAAGCTTCACGCTCAAGACGTACGCACAGCGCTCCCAGAGATCGTCCGGAGATAGCTTCAAGCCACGCGGTAGCAGGTTTCGAAATTCACAATATTCTCGAAGTGCATCCATCAGACCGGTTCTGAGCCCATTCACATGGGTGCCACCCTGCGCTGTTGGGATCAGATTGACATAGGACTCAGTCACCAGCTCGCCACCTTCTGGCAACCAAGTCAATGCCCATTGCACCGCCTCATGCTCGCTTGAGAAGTCGCCAACATACGGGGATTCCGGGACACTGATCGCATCCGCCACCTCAGAATTCAAATACTCTGTAAGGCCGTTTTCAAAGCACCATCGATGCGCTTCACCTGATTTTTCATCCGACAGCGTAATCGTCAATCCAGAGCATAAAACGGCCTTGGCACGCAGCAGATGTTTTAACTTCGTGAGTGAAATATTCGGCGAATCAAAATAGCTTGCATCCGGAACAAATCGCACCGTGGTTCCATGGTCTTTCTTCAGGCACGAGCCAAGCTCCGACAGCTCGCGAACCTTCTCACCGTGCGCAAACCCAATGTCATAACGCACCCCATCTCGGCGCACCTCGATATCAACCGTTTTTGACAGCGCGTTGACAACACTGACGCCGACTCCGTGGAGTCCACCAGAGAACTGATAATTCTTGTTGGAAAACTTCCCGCCTGCATGAAGACGCGTCAGGATCAGCTCAACGCCCGGAACCCCCTCTTCAGGATGGATATCCACCGGCATGCCGCGGCCGTTGTCGGACACCGACACTTCGCCGGTCTCGGCAATGGCCACATCGATCCGATCCGCATGACCGGCCAAGGCTTCATCCACAGAATTATCGATCACTTCTTGGGCGAGGTGATTCGGCCGGGTGGTGTCTGTGTACATACCGGGGCGGCGTTTGACGGGATCCAGTCCCGACAGGACTTCAATATCCTGTGCCTGATAACTCATCTGTGTTGATTCCATAGGTTGTTAAATCGGCCAGTCCATGGTGTAAGCAATACGACAGCCACTCGCTTAAAAATTGATCCAACTGTTCACGCTCATTGGGTTGGACCATTTTAGGATTCGGATACGGATACGCACCTTCGATGAACTCAGCCGAGGTCTCGTCGGTCACCTCCGCCAATTGCATGTCGTGATACAGACGGACCGTAAACGCCGGTAACGGCAACCATGTCTTTTCTGCCTGCATGAGGCTGCATTGGCTGTGACACAGTGCTGTATAGGGCCCGAGTTGCTTCAACCGCATTTGAACCAAGCAATCCTGACCACCAAACGGCAGTATGAACTGCAAGGCACGCCCAGATCCGAAGCGCTTGGACAGCCGCGTCAGCAAACTGTAGTTCAACTGACAGCTTGCATGGTGTCGCTTCAGATTCGGCACATGGCGGGCTTTAGTTGGCAACCTAGAGTCCTCTTATCTCGGCATTGGTGTGTTGATCTTTCAACCACTGTAGGCCAATGATGGTGGCTGCGTTATTCACCTGTCCAGCCTCTAATGCGTCGATTGCATCCTGTCGCGCGATGACATGGACTTTCAGGTCCTCGTGTTCTCCTGCTTGGCCATGAAACTGAGGTGTCTGCGTCGAATCGACTTCACAGATGTAGAGATAGATGAGCTCCGTCGATCCTCCGGGACTTGGGTAATAGGTAAATAAAAGCTCCGGGGATCCCTGCACCGCCAAACCCGTTTCTTCTCGAATTTCTCGGATACAGGTTGCCCTCGGTTCCTCACCCGGATCGCAGATCCCGGCAACCCATTCAAGCAGCCAAGGCGAATCCTCCAAGGGTGACATGGCCGCGCCGATCCGAAATTGCTCAACCATCACCACCGCGTCCTGGGCTGGGTCGAATAGAATCGCGACCACGGCAGGGTCACGGATAAACAACTCACGGTGCATCGGCCCGACCTGTTCGGTCTGATATCCCCGGTGCGTCAACGTCAATCGATCTAATTGAAAAAAACCAGATGCCCGTGTTTCTGTGGCCTCAATTGACCAGTCCGTGGCACCAAATTGCGGCTTTGGCCAACTCATGCGCCCTCCCACAGTTCCCAAAAATGATGCACAGGGCCGTGACCAGAACCCACATCTAACGCATCGCTATGGGCAATGGCGCCGGCGGTATACCGCTTGGCTTCAGCCACCGCCTCCTGCACAGACATACCCTGTCCAAGCAAACTCGCAAGCGCGCTTGACAGGGTGCAACCCGTTCCATGTGTATTGCGCGTTTCAACACGGGGGCTCTCAAACCATGTCGAACCGTCTGCGTCACACAATACGTCCGGTGCGATTTCGCCGGTGAGGTGACCGCCTTTTAACAACACCGCCTTGCAGCCGAGGGATCGCAAGGCGTCCGCATGTTGCACCATTTCGGCCTGATCTCTCGCCTCTTCAGTCTCGAGCAAATCAGCAGCTTCAGGCAGATTGGGGGTGATCAGCGTCGCTCTCGGAATCAACAATGTTTGAAGAGCAGCGATGGCATCTCGATGCAGCAATCGATCACCACTTTTCGCAACCATCACTGGATCAACCACGACTGGGCACTGGTGTGTCTGAACAAATTCAGCCACCACTTCAGTCACTTCAGGGGTGCCCAGCATGCCAACTTTGATCGCATCAATGCGAATATCGCGACGCACGCTGTCGAGCTGTGCCTTTAAAAAATCAATCGCCACCGGATAGATCGCATCGACACCGACTGTGTTCTGGGCAGTCAGCGCAGTCAGCACACTCAGACCATACGCGCCCGTGGCCGAAATGGCTTTGAGGTCAGCCTGAATTCCAGCGCCGCCACCTGAGTCTGACCCTGCGATTGTCAAAATATTTGAATACATCGTCACCTTCCAACGTGAAATCAGTGTAGCCGGTTTGGGACAAAATCTGGGTATACTTTGCGCATGAAAATTTTATTGCTGACACTTTGTCTCGGTTCAAGCGCGCTGCTTGCAGGCTGTGGTCAAACCGGACCGCTCTTCTTGCCAGATAACCCGTCTAAAACAGTCGACGGACGTTAAGCATGGATCATTTTAACTACCGCGACACGGAGTTATTTGCCGAGGATGTTGCTGTGACAGACATCGCGGCCGCTTTCGGTACGCCCTGCTTTATTTACAGCAAAGCAACCTTCGTGCGTCATTTTCATGCCTATGCAGATGCCCTTCAAGACCATCCGCATTTGGTGTGCTATGGCATGAAAGCCAACTCCAATCTGGCCATCTTACAACTCTTAGCCGAAGAGGGTGCGGGCTTTGACATCGTCTCGATTGGAGAGCTTGAGCGCGTTCTCAAAGCCGGCGGCGACCCAACCAAAGTGGTGTTCTCAGGGGTTGGTAAACAGGCACATGAAATTCGTCGTGCGCTCGAGGTGGGCATTCATTGTTTCAATGTTGAGTCACTCGCAGAGCTTGATCAACTGAATCGGATCGCAGGTGACATGCAATGCATCGCACCGGTGTCGCTTCGCATCAATCCTGATGTGGATCCGAAAACGCATCCCTACATCTCTACTGGCTTAAAAGCCAATAAGTTTGGTATTGCGCATGAGGACACGCTTGCAGCCTATGCCAAGGTCGACGCACTGCCACATTTAAAGGCCGTTGGGATCGACTGTCATATTGGCTCTCAGATGACAGACACAGGGCCGCTTTTGGAAGCGCTGGATAAATTGCTCGAGCTCATCGACCAACTCGACGAGGCCGGCATTCAGCTTGAGCACATCGATTTGGGCGGCGGCCTGGGTGTGCCCTACCAGGACGAGGAGCCGCCTCACCCACGTGAGTATTTGCAGGCCGTTAAGCACCGCTTGGCCGGGCGAGCGCTCACCCTGGTCCTCGAGCCCGGACGTTCGATCGCAGCCAATGCCGGCATTTTTGTAACGCAAACCCTGCTCACCAAAACCAATCAAGGGAAGCATTTTGCGATTGTCGACGGCGCCATGAACGATCTGATTCGGCCATCACTCTACGGCGCATGGCAGCGCATCATTCCAGTCTCGACGGCGCCCAAGCCACACCAGATCAACGCTGAATTCGACATCGTCGGACCGGTCTGTGAATCCGGTGATTTTCTAGGTAAAGATCGGCAACTGTCACTGGGTGAAGGGGATTTACTGGCTGTGCGATCGGCCGGGGCCTATGGCTTTGTGATGGGTTCGAATTACAACACCCGACCACGTGCACCCGAGATTCTTGTCGATGGTGCAGACATGCATCTGATTCGCGAACGCGAATCACTGGAGAGTCTGTGGGCACTCGAGCGGACTTTGGGGGCCTGATGCGGATTCAATTCACAAAGATGCATGGTTTAGGCAACGATTTTGTGGTGATCGACGCCGTCAGCCAACACATCAGCCTCAGACCGAGTCAGGTCAGCAAACTGGCCGATCGGCACACCGGCATCGGCTTTGACCAACTTCTCTTAATTGAGCCGCCCTCAAGGCCGGATGCCGATTTCGATTATCGAATTTTTAACTCAGATGGTGGCGAAGTTGAGCATTGCGGCAACGGAGCACGTTGCTTCGCGAAATTCGTCACCGACCGCGCATTGACGGCCAAACAGCACATCACAGTCAATACAGCCAAGGGTTTAATTGAACTGACATTGACTGAAGACGGGTTGGTGCGAGTGAACATGGGTCAACCCAACTGGGAACCAAGTGCTCTTCCATTTACAGGTCCAGCACCGGAAGGCACCTCGATGTCGGTCGACTTACCCACCTCAAATGGGATCACACCCTGCGGGCTTGTCAGCATGGGTAACCCGCACGCCGTGATACGCGTTGATGATGTTGATTCAGCCGATGTGGCAGGTCTCGGCCAGGAGATTCAGTCGATGGACGCCTTCCCACAGTCTGTCAATGTAGGGTTCTTGGAAGTCATTTCAGAATCTGCCGTGCGTCTCCGCGTCTTTGAGCGCGGCGTTGGAGAAACGCTCGCCTGTGGGACAGGCGCCTGCGCTGCAGTCGCTTGGGGGCATCGCTGCGGATGGCTCGGCACCCAGGTGACAGTTGCAACTCGGGGCGGAAACCTGCAGATTGAGTGGCAGGGCCTGGGGCACGATTTGTTGATGATTGGGCCTGCTGAATCCGTGTTTGAGGGAGAGTTCCGATTGTGAGTCTGACACCTGAACAAGTGGCTGACTATTTGGCAGCGAATCCTGAGTTCTTTTCAGACCACCCTGAGCTCGTGCGCAGCCTGAAAATCCCGACCGAGACCGGAGTTGCCATTTCGCTGGTGGAATACCAACTCAAGCAATTCAGAGAACACATCAAAACGCTTGAGCGTGAAAATGATCACATGATCGAGACGGCACGTATCAATAGCGTGCTCTTTGAGAAAACGCGAAGCCTGGTGCTTGCGCTTCTCGATGCGCGTGACCTCGACGATCTGTCGGTCGTACTCGATGAAAAGCTGGCCAATGGCTTTCACATCCCATGGGTGCTGTTGTTGCTGTCAGATCAGTTCGTCGTCCCCGACAGCCTGCAATTGATCCGGCCGATTGCGCGCAGTGCCCTATTAGAAGGTGGACCCTTGGCAGCCGCCGTATCTGAAAAGGAGCCATGGATTGGTCGATTGACACAAGCTCGGCGGGAAGCGCTATTCGCCGATGACGCAGGCGATGTGCAGAGCTGTGCGACTCTTGCCCTGGTGCGGGGCCATACCTACGGTTTACTCGCACTCGGTCATCCTGATCCCAGTCACTTTCAATCCAATCAAGACACCTTGTTTTTAGATCACATTGGCGAGGCACTGGCGATGATCCTACCTCGATTGTTGACGGTTGCTGACTGATGGCGACTCTCGGCGCATTTGTTTCAGAGTATCTTGAGGACATTCGCCGGACGCAAACAAAACGGCCGACCACTGTCGAGGCGTACTCTCGGGATTTAGCGCAAGCCTGTGATTTTTTCGGGAAGGACACCGCGCTCGAGACGCTGGATGCGATGGCCATCATTGGTTGGGTCCGACGTCTTTCCAGTCACCAGATCAGCGGGCGCTCGATCGCACGCAAATTGTCAGCACTGCGCGGGCTATTGCAGGAAGCGGTCGACCGGCGATTGATCCCGGCCAATCCAGCCGCAGATGTCCGCGCACCCAAATCGCCCAAGCATCTTCCCAATGCGCTCAGTCCGGATGCCATGAGCCGGCTCTTAGACAGCGCCTATGATCGAACTGATCCAGAGGCAGTCCGAGATCAAGCCATTTTCGAACTGCTGTATTCATCCGGTCTCAGACTTCAAGAGGTCCTGTCGTTGACGGTGGATGACGTGCAGGCGCTGCAGGGAGAATTACGTGTCACCGGTAAAGGCAATAAAGAACGGATCGTGCCAGTTGGCCAGTCAGCGGCCAAGGCGCTGAATCACTGGATGACCTTGCGCGCCCAATTGGATCATCAACAGAGTCCACGCGTATTCATTGCCAAATCGGGACAACCGCTCGGTGCGCGTACCGTGCAACGACGCCTTGATGCGCGTGCGCGCGCAGCTGGCATGGATCAACACGTCCATCCGCATGCGCTCCGACATTCAGCTGCCACACACCTCCTTGAATCCTCCGGCGATCTGCGCGCAATCCAAGAATTTCTCGGGCATGCGAGTCTGTCGACAACGCAAATCTATACACATCTAGACTTTCAACACCTGGCAGCGGTCTATGATTCAGCGCATCCAAGGGCAAAACAGAAATCATGAATATCAAAGCGATCACCTTTGATTTGGACAACACCCTATGGGAAACCGATGTCTCGATCTTAAACGCCGAGCAGGTCATGCAGGCACATTTGAGAGAAATCGCACCTGCAGCCTGGATGGCAGACTTCAGCCTTGAAACCTTTCGGGCCGTTCGCCAATCGGTGATCGAATCTGCACCTGAAATCGCACACAACCTGACGGTTGTGCGACGCGAAACCCTGGTGCGTTGGTTTGAGCAACAAGGCGCCAATCGAGACGAGGCAGAACACATGGCTGGTGAGGGATTTCGGGTGTTTTATCACGCTCGACAACAGGTTGACCCCTACCCGCTGGTTGAACACACGCTGCAACACCTCTCAGCACGGTTCCCATTGGCTGCCATCACCAACGGAAATGCGGACCTAATGGCCATGCCGCTGGGTCGTTATTTTCAGTTTTCACTGCAGGCATCTGACTTCCCAAAAGCAAAACCGGACCCGGTGATGTTCGAAGAAGCCATTCGCCGCTTGAACGTTGCACCCGATACCTGTCTTCACGTCGGAGACGACCCCGATCATGACGTCACCGGCGCCCGCAATGCAGGCCTCAAAACCGCCTGGGTCAATACACGTCAGTTGTCACCTGAACTGGGCGCACATGCCGACCTGACAGTCACGCAAATCCATGACTTATTAGCGCACCTTTAGGCCTTAGGCCACCCGATTGATCGGTGCGCCCTCGATGAAGGCCTCAAGATTTGCCTGCATGATGTCGACAATGCGCTGCCGTGATTCGCGACTGGCCCACGCAGAGTGCGGCGTAATGACGAGATTTGGATGCTTTAAATTCAGAAGCCTCGAGTTGGCAGGCGGGGGTTCAACAGTGACAACATCAAGACCCGCACCTGCCAAATGCCCGGATTCAAGGGCGTCGCACAAGGCATCCTCATCGACGAGTCCACCACGGGCGGTATTGATTAAAAACGAACCGGGCTTCATGCGCGCAAACGCCGCTTGATTCATCAAGCCCGCGGTTTCTTCATTCAGGAGACCATGCAAACTGACAAAGTCTGACTGCTCAAGCACAGTTTCAAAGGGAACACGTGTGGTTCCATCGTCATACGTCACACCGTCCCGGCCCATGACCAACACGCGCATGCCAAAGGCTTCAGCCAAACGCCCCACAGCCTGCCCCAATTCACCGTAGCCGATCACACCCAGGGTGCGGCCTGCCAAATCGATAATGGGGTAATCCATCAAGCAAAACATTGGGCTGTCGGACCAACGACCGGCTCTCACATCGTCGTGATAGCGAACGGCCTGCGTGGCGACCATCAACATTAACATCAGCGTGTGCTGACTGACTGAGGGCGTCCCATAGCCTGCGACATTGCAGACAACAACGCCGTGATCGGCTGCTGCCGCTTTATCAACATTGTCTGTGCCGGTGGCTGAGACGAGAATCAGCTTTAAATCCGGATTCGATTCGAAATGGTGACGCTCAAACTTCACTTTGTTTAAAAGCACCACATCAAAGCCTGCAATCCGTTCAATCACCTGATCAGGAGAGGTCGCATCATGGGTCTCAAAAACGGACGTGGATTGCTTGAGTTTCGTGAAATCAAGCTCGTCGGGTTTCATCGACAAATAATCTAAAAAGACAGCCCGCATTATTGTGTTCTCATCATTGAAGGGCGGCTTAGTGTAATGCAATCGACAACAAAAAAAAGGGCGGCCGAGGCCGCCCAATCACTCCTAGTGGGAGATTAAGCTCGTTTGAATTCTGGGTACGCTTCGACACCACAGTCGACCACATCAAGACCCAGATACTCCTCTTCTTCGGTGACACGGATACCCATGACCGCTTTGAGGATGCTCCAGACAATCAACGATGCGATGAAGGTGAATGCAAAGATCGAGACAATACCCAAGATCTGACCACCAAAGGTGGCACCGTCGTTGGATAGAAGCACTGCGAACAGTCCCCAGATACCGACAACGCCGTGCACTGAAATCGCGCCGACCGGATCATCAATTTTCATCCGATCCAAAGCGAGGATTGAGAAAACGACTATCACACCACCGATCGCACCGATGATCGTTGCCAAGAGTGCGGCAGGTGCCAAAGGCTCAGCCGTGATGGCCACTAATCCAGCCAGGGCACCGTTTAAGGCCATCGACAGATCCGCTTTACCGAATAGGATTTTGGCAACGATCGCCGCAGCAATGGCGCCACCAGCTGCAGCCATATTGGTGTTCAAGAACACCTGAGCCACCGCGTTTGAATTCTCAACATTCGAGACCGCCAATTGAGATCCGCCGTTGAAGCCGAACCAACCGAGCCACAGAATGAACGTGCCAAGTGTCGCAAGCGGCATGTTGGCACCTGGGATCGCATTGACCTCGCCGTTCGGGCCATATTTGCCCTTCCGTGCACCCAACACAAGGACACCAGCCAGTGCAGCAGCCGCGCCACACATGTGCACAATGCCTGAACCTGCGAAATCGCTGAATCCTGCTTCTGACAAGAAACCACCACCCCAGCTCCAAGAGCCTTGGATTGGATAGATGAAGCCAGTGAAGATGACCGCAAAAGCGAGAAACGCAAAGAGTTTCATACGCTCAGCAACCGCACCTGAGATAATCGACATCCCCGTGGCGACGAACACAACCTGGAAGAAGAAGTCTGATCGCGCAGAGTAGTAAGGTGCATCATCACCGCCAGCAAGCACGTCATCAACACTGTTCTCAGCTCCAATGAGGAAGCCCAGATCCGGCATGACACCGCCCCAGCTGTCATTGATGTACATGAGGTTGTAGCCGATCAGGAGATACATCACACTCGCGATCGCGTACAGCAGTACGTTTTTGGTCAAAATTTCGGTGGTATTTTTGGCGCGAACCAAACCGGCTTCGAGCATGGCAAACCCAGCTGCCATCCACATCACCAGTGCGCCTGATAAAAGAAAATAAAATGTATCGAGTGCGTAGGCCAACTGGGCCAGATCGCCACTCACGGTCGCTATATCGTTCACAATGACTCTCCTGCGAAGTGTGTCGTTGATCGTGTTGTTTAAATTTAGATTGCTTCGTTACCAGACTCGCCGGTACGGATGCGGATGGCTTGTTCGAGGTTAACCACAAAAATCTTGCCGTCACCGATCTTTCCGGTGTTCGCCGCTTTCGAGATGGCCTCGATCACTTGATCAACTTGGTCATCTGTTGTGGCCACTTCGATTTTCACTTTCGGCAGAAAATCCACGACGTATTCTGCACCCCGGTACAACTCGGTGTGCCCCTTCTGGCGACCGAAGCCTTTGACTTCTGTCACCGTGATGCCTTGCATGCCAATATCGGACAATGCTTCGCGGACATCATCTAACTTGAACGGTTTCACAACCGCCGTTACCAGTTTCATGTATTACTCCTTACTAACGAGACCCTAACGGGAGGACAAACCTCTCAGCAGGGTCCATTGCAGATCACGTGCCAACCAATCACTTCGCAGGAGATTGCGGGCTTTCAGGGAGTTTTACGTTCCTCAAAGCACCGAAATTGCGCACTCGACGCACTGTAACGACTTTCAAAGCACTAAAACAGTGCGACCATCGAGAGATGAAATTCTTACAGATCACCCGCATGATTGAGACAACGGCAGAGGAGACCATCATGCTGAATCGCGACACACTCAATGACATGGCCACCAAGATTTCAGAGGCGCTTCCTGAGCCCGCTCGCAAGATGCAGGCACAGTTTAAAAGCCAGGTTGAAGACATGATTGCCCAGGGCCTGAAAGACCTTCATGTTGTCACGCAAGATGAATTCGACCGACAAGCTGAAAAACTGTCAAAAGCCGAAGCCAAGCTTGCTGACCTCGAGGCACGACTGGCGACACTGGAAAAGACAGACGGCTAAGACCACCTTTTCTGCAAAAATACTGTATATAATAACAGTATGTTTGCAGAGCTGTGTTGTACGTCAAATTTCACATTTTTAACCGGCGCATCGCATCCGGATGAGCTGGTGGCACGTGCACATCAATTGGGATATGCAGGTGTTGGCCTGACCGACGAGGCCTCTGTCTCAGGCAGTGTTCGCGCGCACATCTGCGCTGAGGCATTGGGGATCCCATGTGCGCACGGCGCGCGATTTCTAACTGAAGAAGGCATCGAGCTGACCTTGCTTGCACCGGATCGTGAAGCATGGGCCGAGCTTTGCAGCCTGATTTCACTCGCGCGCCGTCGCGCCAATAAGGGATATTATCAACTGGGCCGACGTGATTTGATCGGCCGCACTGATCATGTGCTGTGCCTTTGGCATCCAGATCCGTGGTCTTTACACTGGACCCAAGATATCGAAGCGTTGCAGCATGCGTTTCGAGGTCGATTTTGGATTGCAGCACACCTTCCAGAGAGTGGACTGCAAGCACAGCTGGCTGAGCGTATCGATCTCACAGCCTTCGAGTGGAACCTTCCTGTCGTGGCCACACAGCGTCCGCTCATGCACATCCGACAACGTCTGAAACTGCAGCATACGCTGACTGCGATTCGGCTCGGCCAACCGCTCACTGAGATTGCAGACGCTTTAGAGCGCTCCAGTGAACGGGTGTTATTAGATCAAGGTGCACTGAAAGAACGCTATCCTGAGGTGTGGCTGACTGAATCCCTCAATCTACTCGACCGGTTTCATTTCAAGCTGTCTGACCTTCGCTATGAATACCCGCGCGAGATCTGCCCGCCGCATTACACCGATGAACACGCCTTTTTGCACGATCTGGTCCAAGAGGGAGCGCACACGCGCTGGCCTGAGGGGATCCCCGAGTCAATCCAGACACTGATTGCCAAAGAATTGGCACTGATTGAGGAGATGCGCTATGCCAGTTACTTTTTGACCGTCCACGATATTGTCGCATTCGCACGCTCACAGGGCATTCTCTGTCAGGGACGTGGTTCAGCAGCCAATTCGGTGGTGTGCTATTGCCTCTTCATCACTGAGGTTGATCCAAGTCGCGTTTCCGTCCTATTTGAACGCTTTGTCTCTAAAGAGCGAAACGAACCACCAGACATTGACGTTGATTTTGAGCATCACCGTCGAGACGAAGTCATCGGCTATATTTATCAAAAGTACTCCCGGGAACGGGCCGCCTTGGCGGCTGCCATCATCACTTACAAAAAACGCTCTGCGATTCGTGATGTCGGGAAGGCACTGGGTCTACCGCTTGATCTCATCGAAGCGTTGTCAGGCAGTCTTGCATGGTGGGATCACAAGGATGCCATGCTGAATCGATTTTCCGAACTCGGTATTGATCCAGAAGGGCCCAAGATTCAGCAACTGGTTGAATTAGTTACATCGATCCTTGGGTTCCCTCGGCATTTGACCCAACACGTTGGCGGATTTGTCATTTCACAGGGTCCGCTGTCTGAACTCTGCCCCATCGAGAATACCGCCATGGCGGAGCGTACCTGCTTGCAGTGGGACAAAGATGATATTGATGCACTTGGCTTGATGAAAGTCGATGTTCTGGCTTTGGGCATGCTGAGCGCCATCCGCGGCAGTCTTGAATTGGCACGCAATTATCAGACGATGCATCAACCTGCCTCTGGTCCCTATCAGCAACCACCCATGCAGGTGGCTGACATCCCACCTGAAGATCCAGCCGTGTATGACATGCTCTCAACAGGTGATGCCATTGGTGTGTTCCAGGTCGAATCACGGGCACAACTGGCCATGCTTCCGCGCCTTCGACCCAAAACGTATTACGACCTGGTGGTCGAAGTCGCCATCGTACGACCCGGGCCGATTCAAGGCGACATGGTGCACCCCTATCTCAGACGGCGGGACGGCATTGAGGCTCAAGAGCCGCAACCCAAAGAGATTGCCGCAGTCCTAGATCGCACACTCGGAGTGCCTATTTTCCAGGAACAGGTGATTCAGTTGGTCATGGTGGCAGCCGGCTTCTCAGCAGGCGAAGCCGATGCGCTCAGGCGCGCCATGGCGACCTGGAAAGGAGGACAAGGGCTCAGCCATTTCCATGAAAGGATCATCCAAGGCATGCGCGATCGCGGACACGATCCTGAGTTTGCCTCCAGGCTGTGCCACCAAATTGAAGGGTTTGGTAAGTACGGATTCCCTGAGTCTCATGCAGCAAGCTTTGCACTGTTGGTCTACGTCTCAGCCTGGCTCAAATGCCATATGCCCGCCGCCTTTTACTGCGGTCTTTTGAATGCCCAACCCATGGGGTTCTATACCCCCTCTCAATTACTTCAGGATGCAGCACGCCATGACATTACGATCTTACCAATCGATGTCAACGCCTCAGATTGGCTGTCCACACTCGAGAGACACACTGATCAACCGGCGATTCGACTGGGCATGCACCTCATCAAAGGCTTACCCAAGGATGTGGGCGAGCATATCGTCGGCGTCCGACACGCCCCGTTTCTGCATTTACATGATTTCAGACAACGCACAGGATTATCCACCGGACACCTTGAAGTGCTTGCAAGCGCACACGCCTTTCGAGACATCACAGACAACCGCTTTGACAGTTTTTGGCAACTGGGCGATCAAGAGTCGCAACTGCCTCTTTTTCATGGACAACAGACACAAACCGATTTCACACCCAAGCAGCCACACCTTGGGGAAACGCTGGTCGCTGATTACCGAGCCACTGGACTCTCACTTGAAGCCCACCCCATGGAACTATTGCGGAGTCAGGCTGTCTTTCAACATTGCAGAAAGTCATCCGAACTGGCGCGGTTACCACGACACCCAGACCTCCGTATCAGCGTCGTGGGTATTGTCGCCACCCGACAGCGCCCTGGATCGGCCTCAGGCGTTGTGTTTCTCACGCTCGAGGACGAAGACGGCCAAATCAATGTCATCATTTGGCCCAAATTGGTTGAAACCTATCGCCATGAAATCTTAGGCAGTCGGTTGCTCAAAGTGCAGGGACAGGTCCAGGAATCACACGGTGTCATCCATGTGATTGCGGAGACATTAGAGGATGTCAGTACATGGCTCGGCGAACTCACACCGAGCACACGCGATTTTCACTGAAGGTATTGATCTACTCGGGTGATGGCCGCTTCGGACAGATCACCCAGCGCTTCATCGAATTCGAGCTGGCGAATGACGTGGGTATGCCGTGCTTTCTGCAAATCTC
>AACY020295372.1_pt1 | contig 16421 bp, 15 predicted proteins | sample 267378 | NCBI WGS metagenome assembly AACY02 (sample SAMN02954345, study PRJNA13694) | marine metagenome | biome: aquatic; feature: ocean; material: water; isolation source: isolated as part of a large dataset composed predominantly from surface... | reverse complement strand
AGGTGGGCGCGGTCGCCGCGGCGCTGGCGCCGCTGCACGCGCTGATCGAGGCGCACGTCATGGGCGCCGCGCGGCTCCACGGCGACGACACCACCGTGCCGCTGCTGGCCAAGGGCAAGGCCGAGACCGCGCGGCTCTGGACCTACGTCCGCGACGACCGGCCCTTCGGCGGCCCCGCGCCGCCAGCCGCGCTCTTCCGCTTCTCGCGCGACCGGCGCGGCGTCCATCCGCAAGGCCATCTCAAGGCATGGCGGGGGATCCTGCAGGCTGACGCCTATACCGGCTTCAACGCCCTGTTCGGCGTGGCGCGCGAACCGGGACCGATCCAGCCCGCATTCTGCATGGCGCACGCGCGGCGGAAGTTCTTCGAGTTGGCCGACATCGCCGCCAATGCGCGGCGGGGAAAGAAGGCGCCGCCGATCTCGCCGCTCGCGCTGGAGGCGGTGAAGCGCATCGACGCGATCTTCGATCTCGAGCGCGCCATCAACGGCCTGCCCGCAGAGCAACGGCTGGCGACCCGAAAGGCCGAGATCGCGCCGCTCGTGGCCGACCTCCACGCATGGATGACCGCCGAGCGCGCCCGGCTCTCGAAACACGCCTCCGTCGCCAAGGCGATGGACTACATGCTGACGCGCTGGGGAGACTTCACCGGCTTCCTAGAGGATGGCCGCATCTGCCTCACCAACAACGCAGCCGAGCGATCGCTGCGCGGCGTCGCCCTCGGCCGCAAGGCGTGGCTCTTCGCCGGCTCCGAGCGCGGCGGCCACCGCGCCGCCTTCATGTACACCCTGATCGTCACCGCCAAGATGAACGGCGCCGATCCGCAGGCCTGGCTCGCCGACGTCCTCGCCCGCATCGCCAGCACGCCGATGAACCAACTCGACGAGCTGCTCCCCTGGAATTGGGCCGCCGCTCAGCAGACCCCCGCCGTCAAGGCCGCCTGAGCGCGGTCTCCGCCGAAGGCTTACCATTCGACCATGGCGTCTCGATCGCGGCGGCGATGGCCGAGCGATCCGTTGCGACGCCCTTGGCGAAACTCTCGAGCGGCGACGCGAGCGCGGTCTCGATCCACGCGTCGAGACTCGCAGCGTCGCAACCGCGGATCAGGGCGTCGAAGGCGTCGGTGACTCCGCGTGCGGCAACCAGGGCGGGAACGGCGCCTTCGGCCGTCGCCACGATCACCGCCTCAGTGCGGGAGAGCTTGTCGCTGGCGGTGGTCAAGAGGCGCGCGAGCGCGCGCGGCGCCGGACAGCGCGATGGCGCCCCCGGCATGTCGGCGCGCCGCCGGCGAGTCGCCCATTCCGTGACGACCAGCTGCGATCCCGCGGAGCCGGCGGCGCGCAGACGTCGCCAAAGTTCGGCGCCATTGCGGCAGCCGCTGGTCCATTCCGCGTTCAGCCGTTCGAGCCAGGGCTCGAGAGAATGCCCACGCGAGCGAAACGGCTCGGTGCGCCCGCCTCGAACGACCTCGCTCACCAGCTTGCGCGACCGCCCAGTCCGGCGAACGATCTCCTTGACGCCGACGCCCTCGGCATGGAGCGCACGGGTTGTCGCCTCTTCGGCGGTCCGGCGCTTCCAGCCGTCATACTGGATGCGCTCGGCGGCCGTCAGCGTGGCCGGTTCGACCGTGTCCTGGCCGAAGGCGCGCCGCACGTCGCGCATCCGGCGCTTGACGGCGATCAGGAAGGCGGCGCTCGCGTTCTCCATGAGATGCCAGCGGTCGGCGGCGGTCTCCGACCCTGCTTCGCCTGATCGGCCGCACTGCGGCCGATCCGAGACGGCTTCGCAGCCTGCACGGCATCTGGTCTTCCCTGCGCCGCGGCGGCGCCATACCCGCCGCCGCGGTCGCGGGTGATGATCTCGACGCTCGGATGCGCCGCCAGCCACGCGGCGACGGTCTCCGGTTCCCTGTTAGGCAGGAGGTCTAGCACCGCGCGCCGCTCAAGATCGCAGATCAACGTCCCGTAGCGATGGCCCTTGCGCCACGCCCACTCGTCGACGCCGATCACCCGGGGCGGCGCGCTCGGCGCCTGCGCGCGCCGCCGGACGGTCCTGAGCAGCGTATCCATGCTGACGGGCAGGAGCAGTCGGCGCGCCATCGCCTGCGCCGGTCTGCCGCCGAGCGCCATGCCGAGATGATGCACAAGCCCGGCAAGCCGTCCGATCCGACGCTCATGGGCGTCGGCGACAGCGGGGTCGAGGCGTTCTGCGAAGATGCGACGACGGCACAAGTCATTGGCGCATCGAAAGCCGCGTGCCTTCGCCATGATCTCGACCCGACGCCCATGGGCCGGCAGGTCGGCCAATCGCCGATCGTAGCGGCTGTGGACCCGTAGAGATCGCTGGCTGCAAAGCGGGCAAATCGCGAAGGGCGACGCGGAGCGGGCGCTGACGCGCACCATCTCGCCCTTCAACGTCACCCGTTCAATCGCCAGCCCCGCCAACGCGAACAGCCCCTCTCATCTCGATCCCGACATCCTCAGCGCTCCATAGGATTACGCCGCCGTTAGAATCGCGGAATGCATCAAAATTGATGGCGTGGATGCCCCCTCGCGCGCGGCGCGCATCCAGTTCGGGCGCGCGCCGTCGAGGGGCGCGGCGCTGTCCCAGCAGGCGATGCGGTGCACATAGTCGCCGGCCGCCATCGCCGCGCGGGCCGGCACGCAGATCGGAGAGGGCGTGTAGGCGTTCTCGAACACCGCGCCCCGCGCGGCGAGCGCGTCGAGATGGGGCGTGCGCACATGGCGATGGCCCATGCAGCCGAGCGCGTCGCGCCGATGCTCGTCGGCCACGATCACCAGCAGGTTGCGCGCCCGTCTCACGCAGTCACCTCAGATGCGCTCATAGGTTAGGCGTGGATCGAGAGCATCGAGGCTATTCCGGATGCGCCGGGTCCTGTCTCTGATCGCCTGAGACGCTATGGCTTGCGGCGCCTGTCTCCTCGAGCACCTTTCGCGCGACGCCGGAGCATTCGAGCGCCTGAGGCACGCCGTTGTTCAGCGCGCCGCGGCAGTGGGTCTCCCACTCATGCATCTTTCCGAGCGCGCCGATCATGGCGAGGTTCATCAGGCTGCGCGTCTTGGGGTCGATCGCGTCGTCGCCCCACCCGAAGCCCCAGCACCAGGCGGTCATCGCCTCCTGGAACGGGCGGGTGAATTCGTCGGCGGCTGCGAGGTTCTTCTCCTCATAAGCCGCTCCGAGCGTGGCTTTGCGCCGCGCGAGACCTTTCTCGAAAAATGCGCCGTCCATCGTCGCCTTCCTCTCGGCCGGACCCGGCCTATTCGGCCGCGGCGGCGAAGTCCTGCCGGGGACGGAGGTTCCCGGCGTCCCACATCGCGCCGTCGATGACGGTCGCCGCGCGCGGCCGGCCGAGCGTCATGACCTCGACGACCGTCCCGGGCTCCGTCAGCGCGGGCCTGAGATACGCCCAAGCGAGATAGGCTTCGGTTGCATAGCCGTATCCGCCCGAGGCGATGGACCCGACGCAGGCGCCGGCCTTCCAGACCGACTCCGAGCCGAGGGGGTCGGCGTCCACGCCCTCGGATTCGTCGAGCCTGAGCAGGGCGACCTTCCATCGAGAGGGAGCGGCGAGCGAGGCGGCCGCGCCTTGAAAACCGTCGGCGCGCGCGAAGCGGGTCAGGTCGGCCTCGGCCAGCGTCACCTCGTTGGTGATCTCGTGGCCGGACTTGTAGGCCTTCTCCATCCGCATGGCGTTCAGCGCGGCGGCGCCGACATGGACCATGCCCAGCGGATCGCCTACCGCGACGAGCGCGTCATACACCGCGCGCATCCCGGCCATCGGGACATGCAGCTCCCATCCCAGTTCGCCGGTGTAGGTCACGCGCATGGCGCGCACGTCCTCTATGCCTGCGACCGCGATCTGCTGCGCGGAGAGCCAGCGGAACGACGCGTTGTCGAGCGCCGCCGCCGTGCAGCGCGCGAGGATGTCCCGCGCCAGCGGGCCGGCGAGCATCAGCACGCCGCGGTCCTCGGAGACGTTGTCGAAGGCGACCGCCTCGCCCGGCGCGACCTGCTCCTCCATCCAGTTCAGCAACGAGGCTTCCCTGGCCGCCGCATAGACCAGATAGAACCGGTCCTCCGCCAGCTTCACGCAGGTCGCCTCGCCCTCCAGCCGCCCGTTCGGGTTGACCAGATAGGTGAGCGAGATCGAGCCGAGCTTTTTCGGCAGCTTGTTGGCGGACACCCGCTCCAGATAGGCGATCGCGTGCGCGCCATGGACTTCGATCTTGGAGAAGGCGGTGAGGTCCGCGATCCCAGACGCGCCCCGCAGCCCCTCCACCTCGGCGCGGAGCACGTCGTGCAGAGCCGAGCGCCGGAAGCTGTGGATGTGGTCCTGCGGAACGCCCTCCGGCGCATACCAGTAGGGCCGCTCCCAGCCATAGACGTCCTGATAGACGGCGCCCTTGTCCTTCAGCACGCCATAGAGCGGCGAGGTCTTGGAATGCGACGGGCGGCAGCCCGGCCGGTCGAGATGCGGGAACGGGATCTCGTGGCGGAGCAGGTAATCCTCCTTCGCCTTCTCGATCCGGTAGCCATCGTCGATCTTCGCGCCGAACCGGCGGGGATCGAAGCTCGCCATGGAGATGTCGGCGGCGCCGTGGACCATCCACTGCGCAAGATACTTGCCGGCCCCCGGCCCCCAGGCGATGCCCACCTGAGACCCGCAGCAGAGCCAGACATTCCGCACGCCGGACGGCCCGAGCATCATGTTCCCGTCGGGCGGATGGGTGATCGCGCCGTGGACGACCCGCTTGATGCCGAGGTCGGCGAGCACGGGCATGCGCTCCATGCTGTTTTCGAGCCACGGCATGATGCGGTCGTAATCCGGGTCGAACAGCTCGTTCTCGGCGGCCCACGGCGTTTCGTCGTCCCAGATCGTCGCGGCGTTGGCCTTTTCGTAGATGCCGATCAGGCCGGACTTCTGCTCCATGCGGACATAGCCGGAGACCATGCGGTCATCGCGGATCACCGGGAGTTCGGTTTCCAGATCCTTAAACTCGGGCACCGGCTCGGTGATCAGGTAATGGTGCAGCAGGTTCGCGATCGGCAGGTCGAGGCCCGCCCATTTGCCCACCTGCCGGGCGTAGGTTCCGCCCGCGTTCACGACGATTTCAGCGCGGACGTCGCCCTGCTCGGTGTGAACGATCCACTCGTCGCCATCGCGCGACAGCCCGGTGGCGCGGCAGCGGCGCACCACCTCCGCCCCCATCTGGCGCGCGCCCGCGGCGAGGGCGAAGGTCACGCCCGCGGGGTCGACATGGCCGTCATGGGGCGTGTGGAGCGCCGCCTTGATGCCGTCGAGATTGTAGAACGGGTGCAGTTCGCGGATGCGCTCAGGCCCGACGATCTCCATCTCGTGGCCGAGGCCGCGGCCGACCGACAGCGTGTAGTGGAGCCAGTCCACCTCCGCATCCTCATAGGCGACGCGGAGCGAGCCGCAGCCATGCCAGGTGGCGCTCTGCCCGGTCTCGGCCTCGAGCTGCGGGTAAAGCTCCGTGCCGTAGGCGGCCATCTTGGCGAGCCCGTAATGGCTGACCGAATGGGTGATCTGCCCCGCGGCGTGCCAGGTGGAGCCGGAGGTCAGCTCCGCCTTCTCCAGCAGCAGGACGTCCGTCCAGCCTTCCTTGCAGAGATGATAGGCGAGCGAACAGCCCATCACCCCGCCTCCGATGATCACGACCCGCGCCTGATCCCGCATCGCCCGCCGCTCCGAAAATCTCGCTTGCGGCCTGTGAGCCGCGCGCCTAGCGTTTGGTACAGGTGAACCAAAGTCAAGGCGATTCGAACCATGTGCTCCGCACCGTCCACCCCGAAGCCGCCGAACACCGCCGCCGAGATCGTCGCCGCGCTGACCGAGGGTTTCGACGGGTTCTCCGCCCAGCTTCAGCGCGCCGCGCGCTTCGTAGTGGAGCATCAGCGGGAGATCGGGGTGCAGTCGATGCGCGCCCTCGCCGCCAAGGCCGAGGTGCACCCGAACACGCTGGTGCGGCTGGCGCAGGCGCTCGGCTTCGACGGGTGGGAGGCGATGCGCGAGCGGTTTCGCGATTTCGTGGTCTCCGGCGAGGCGCTCGGCGGCTATCGCGACCGCGCGGCGTGGCTGAAAAAGCTCGCCGCAGAGGGCGGCTCCGCCGAAGTCATCGCGCAGATGGCGGAGGCGACCAGCCAGAACGCCGCGGAGATGTGGCGCCGGCAGAGCCCCGCCGCTCTGGAGCGCATCGCCGATCTGCTGATGGCGGCCCCCACCGTATATGTCGTCGGGATGGGCTCGGCCTACAGCCTCGCCCACCAGTTCTGGTATGTCGCGCGCATGGCGTTTCCGGGGATCGTCCCGATCCCGCGCCATGGCGGCCAGCCGGTCGACGACCTCGCCTATCTGACGCCCGACGACGTCGTGATGGCGCTGACCTTCCAGCCCTACCGTGCCGAGACGATGGCCGCCGCCCGCCTCGCCCGCGACGTCGGCGCGACCCTCGTTGGCGTCACCGACAGCCCGACCTCGCCGCTGGCGCGCGAGAGCGACCATGCGCTGATCACGCCGACCCACTCGCCGCAATTCTTCCAGAGCCACGCCGCGGCGACCGCGCTGCTGGAGGGGCTGATCGCCGTGATGGTCTCCCGCGCCGGCGACGACGCGGCGGACCGCATCGCCGCCTTCCACGACCGCCGCGTCGAGGCCGGGATCTACGCTGAGCCCGCGGCCCTGACCAAGCTCGGCTGAGGACCCATCCGATGGCGCTCGACGACCGCGACGCTCCCCCGCAGGCCCTGCCGGCGGCCTATTACACCGACCCCGCGCTCTACGCCCGCGGGCGCGAACGCATCCTCGAGCGGGCCTGGCACTATGTCTGCCACGGCTCGAACGTGCCAGAGACCGGCGACTACTACGCCTTCACCCTGCTCGATCAGGACCTGTTCGTGGTGCGCGGGCGCGATGGCGGGCTGCGCTGTTTCTACAATGTCTGTCAGCACCGCGGCCACGCGCTGGTGCAGGAGACCGGGCGCACGCGCGTGCTGGTCTGCCCCTATCACGCCTGGGCCTACGAACTGGATGGGCGCCTCCGGGCCGCGCCCGGCTCGAAGGGCGTCGCCGGGTTCGACCGCGACTGCATCCGGCTGACGGAGGTCAGGCTCGACAGCTTCCTCGGCTTTGTCTTCGTCAATCTCGACCCCGACGCCCACCCGATGCGGGAGGTCTATCCGGGCGTGGAGGACGCCGCCCGCGCGCTCTGCCCCACCATCGAGGCGCGCGTCTTCGCCCACGAGCACGAGGCGCAGGAGTTCTGCAACTGGCTGGTGGCGGTGGAGAACTACAACGAGTGCTACCATTGCGGCCACGTGCACAAGGCCTTCGCCCAGGGCGTGATCGACCCCACCAGCTACGACATCCAGCCGATGGGGCCGGGCCGCGTGCTGCGCCACGTCTCGAAGGCCGCGGCCGGCGAGGGCAGCTGGTACGACACCTCCGGCTCGGACTACGGCAGCTTCTACCTCTACCCCTGCTTCAGCCTGCAGATTTATCCGGGCGGCGTGGTGAACACCTATTACTGGCGGCCCGAGGGCGTGGCCGACACCACCGTCCACCGCGGCTGGTTCAGCGCGGACGGCGTGGTGGACGACCAGTTGCAACAGGTGATCGACCTCGACCGCGACACCACCTTCGCCGAGGATCTGGCGCTGGTGAAGGCGGTGCAGCGCGGCCTCGGCTCCCGGGGCTACCGCCCCGGCCCGCTGGTCATCTCTCCGTCCTGCGGCATCGACAGCGAGCACTCCATCGCGGCGCTCCATCGGTGGGTCGCGGAGGATATCGGATGAGCGAGACAATGCGCGCCGTCGTGCTGACCGGGCATGGCGACATCGACAAGCTGGAATACCGCGAGGAGTATCCGAAGCCGGTCGCCGGGCCGGGCGAGGCGCTGATCCGCGTCAGGGCCTGCGGCCTGAACAACACGGACGTGAACACCCGCACCGGCTGGTATTCGCGCAGCGTGACCACCGGCACCACCGCCGAGGGCGCGGCGGAGGCCGGCGGCGAGCCGCCCGCCTGGGGCGGCGTTCCGCTGACCTTCCCGCGGGTGCAAGGCGCCGATGTCTGCGGCGTGGTCGAGGCGGTGGGCGAGGGCGCCGACCCCGCGCTGGTCGGGCGGCGGGTGCTGATCGACACCTGGCTGCGCGACCCCGCGGATCCGATGAACCTCGAGACCACGCGCTATTTCGGCAGCGAGACCGATGGCGGCTTCGCGGAGTTCACCGTGGCGCCTGTCTCGAACGTGCATCCGATCGAAAGCGCGTTGTCCGACGCCGAACTCGCCACCTTCGCCACCTCCTACGTGACGGCGGAGAACATGCTGGCGCGCGCCGGGGTCGGCCCCGGCGACAGCGTGCTGATCCCCGGCGCGTCGGGCGGCGTCGGCTCGGCGCTGATCCAGCTCGCCAATCGCCGCGGCGCGACCACGGTGGCGATGTGCTCGGAGGACAAGGCCGAGGGCGTGCGCGCCATCGGCCCCGCCGCCGTGCTGCCCCGCGCGCCCGCGGATTTGAAGGGCGCGCTGCGCGACGCCATCGGGCGCGAGAAGGTGACGGTGGTGGCCGACGTGGTCGGCGGCCCCTACTGGCCGACGCTGATCGAGGCCATCGCGCGGGGCGGGCGCTACGCCTGCGCCGGCGCCATCGCGGGGCCGATCGTACCGTTCGACCTTCGGACCTTCTATCTCGAGAATATGGCGTTCTACGGCGCGACCGTCGTGCCGCCCGGCATGTTCGCGGACCTCGTCGGCTATATCGAGCGCGGCGAGATCAGGCCGCTGCTCGCCGAGACCTGGCCGCTGGAGAGGCTGCGCGAGGCCCAGCAATCCTTCATCGCCAAGCGCCATGTCGGCAACATCGTGGTGACGCCGTGACCGCAGACGCCGCGTTGCGGCGCATATTGGCTGAGGCGCGGTCCTGCATCGCTGCGACGCCGCCGCTGGCGGCGTTCTGCGCCCGGCTGGACCTCGACGGCCTCGTCTACGCTCCGCGCGCGCCGCAGGACCTTCCCGCGCTTGCCTTGCTGCCCGCAATGCGCGCGCAGGCCGCGCCCGGCACGCAGGCGCTGACCGACGCCATCCTCGACGGCGCGCCCCAGTTCCACTGGCGCCAGAGCTACACCGAAGCGCAGGTCGGCGCGGACTATCTGCGCCGCTATGGCTGGTTCAACCTCGCAGGCCCGTCCGGCCCGTTCGTCTCGCAGGAGGCGCGCATCAGCATCGGCTATTACGACGCCGGGCTGGTCTATCCCCGCCACTGGCACCGCGCGGGAGAGATGTATTGCGTCGTCGCCGGCTCGGCCGTGTTCCAGCGCGACGGCGCCGCGGACGCCCTGCTCGGCCCCGGCGAGACCTACGAGAACCCGCCCCGCGCCATCCACGCCGCCGTGATGGAGCCCGGCCCGCTCCTGACGCTGGCGGTCTGGGTCGGCGAGGGGCTCGACGACACGCCGACCTTCGTGGATGGGCCGGGCTGGTGAGGGACAAATGAAGATCAAACGCCTGACGGTCTGGCGGCTCGATCTGCCGCTCGCCAAGGTCTACGATTTTTCAGGTGGAACCCAGCATGTCGAGCGGCTCGATTCGACCGTGCTCCGCATCGAGACCGATGACGGGCTGGAGGGCTGGGGCGAGACCTGCCCCTGGGGGCCGGGCTATCTGCCCTCCCAGCACGGCCCAGGCGTCCGCGCCGCCTTGGAGACGCTGGCGCCCGCGATCCTCGGCCGCGACCCGCGCGCGCCGGAGGCGGTGGGCCGCGCCATGGCCCTTGCGGCGCCCGGCCATCAGGGCGCGCGCTCGGCGGTCGACATCGCGTGCTGGGACATCCTCGGCAAGGCGACAGGCCAGCCGCTCTGGCGGCTGCTCGGCGCCGAGGCGCCGGCGCCGGTCGCGCTCAACTCCTCGATCCCGACCGCCGACGCGGAGGCGATGCGCGCCACCTTCGCCGCGCACGCCGCCGCCGGCTACCGCACCCATTCCGCCAAGATCGGCGGCGGCGACCCCGACGCCGACGTCGCGCGCATCGAGGCCGTGCTCGCCGCGCTGCCCGAGGGTCACGCCGTCACCTTCGACGTCAACTGCGCCTGGACGCCGGGCGTGGCCGTGGAGGTGCTGAACCGCGCCCCCGCCCGCGGCTGGGTCGAGCAGCCCTGCCCGACGCTCGACCAATGCGCCCATGTCGCCGCGCGCGTCCCCCAGCCGATCATGCTCGACGAGTGTCTTCTCACCTTCGACGACCATCTCGCGGCCTGGCGGCGGGGCGCCTGCGAGGGCGTCAAGGTCAAGCCCGCCAGGCTCGGCGGCCTGACCGCGGCGCGGGCGGCGCGCGATCTCGGCGTCGCGCTCGGCTGGCGGATGCATGTCGAGGACACCGGCGGCTCGGCCATCGCCGACACCGCCGCCTTCCACCTCGCCGCCTCGACGCCCGACGCCAACCGCCTCGCCAGCTGGCTCGGCCGCGCCCATCTCGCCGACGACCCGATGGCGGGGCTCGGCGCCCTGAACGATGGCGGCGTCGTCCGCCTGGGCGACGTCTCCGGCCTCGGCTTCGCGCCCGACCCCGCGACCTTCGGCGCGCCCTGCGCCGTCTACGAGGGCTGAACGATGAAGATCACCCGCATCGCGGCCTACCAAGTCCCGCTGACCAGCCACGCGACCTATTACATGGCCGAGGGCAAGACCTGCGCGACGGTCACCACCACGCTGGTTGCGCTAGAGACGAACTCCGGCCTGACCGGCTGGGGCGAGATCTGCCCAATCCCCGGCTACCTGCCCGCCTATGCCGGCGGCGTGGTCCCGGCTGTGGCCGAGTTGGCCGAGGTCCTGCTGGGCGCCGACCCGATCGGGCCCGAGGCGCTCGGCGCCGCGATGGATCGCAAGCTGGTCGATCACCGCTACGCCAAATCGGCCATCGACATCGCTCTCTGGGATTTGACGGCGCAGGCCGCGGGGCTGCCGCTCTCGGCGCTGCTCGGCGGGCGGCGCAGCGCCGACCTGCCGCTCTACCACTCGATCACCTGCGTCGACCCGCACGAGATGGCGCGCATCGCCGAGGAGGCCTACGGGACCGGGATCCGCCAGTTCCAGGCCAAGCTCGGCGCCGATGGCGACTGGGCCGCCGACGCCGCCCGCCTGCGGCTGGTGCGCGAGGCGGTCGGGCCGGGGCCGCTGGTCTATGGCGACTGGAATTGCGGCGCGACCCGGCTGCACGCCACCCGCGTCGGCCGCGCCGTCGCCGATTGCGACGTGATGCTGGAGCAGCCCTGCGCGACACTGGAGGCGTGCGCGGCGGTGCGCGCGGCGACCGGACTGCCGATGAAGCTTGATGAACTCGCCCATGACACGGGCACGCTGCTCCGCGCCCACGCGCTGGGCTGCATGGACGCCGTCGCCCTCAAGATCTCGAAATTCGGCGGCCTGAGCGCCGCGCGGCGCGCGCGCGATCTCTGCCTGCATCTTGGCGCGCAGATGTGCGTGGAGTGCGTCTGGGGCTCGGACGTGATCACCGCCGCCGCCCTCCATCTCGCCGCCGCGACCGATCCGGCGATGGTCCTGAACGTCTGCGACCTGTCCGGCTACGTCGCCCCGCGGCTTCACCCGTCGGCGCCCGTCCGCGCGAATGGCCGCATCGCGCCGCCCGACGGGCCGGGTCTCGGCGTCCGGCCCGACCCCGCGCTGATCGGCGACCCCGTCGCCCTGTTCGACTAGGAGCCCCGCCATGCCCACGCAGACCGACTGGATCGCCCGCGCCCGCGAAGTCCTGCCCGCCGGCGGCTTCGGCAATTTCGACCCCGGCGTGGTGATCCGCGAGGGCCGTGGCGCGCGCGTGTGGGACGAGGATGGAAACGCATTCGTCGACCTGCTGATCGGCTCGGGGCCGATGCTCGTCGGCCATTCCCACCCCGAGGTGCTGGAGGCGGTGTTCGCGCAGCTGCCGAAGGGCCAGACCTTCTTCGCCAACAACGCCCTCGGCATCGAGCTCGCCGAAATGATCGCCGCCGCCGTGCCCTGCGCCGAGCGGGTGCGCTTCGTCTCCACCGGGGGCGAGGCCGACATGTTCGCCATGCGCCTCGCCCGCGCCGCGACAGGGCGCGACAAGATCGTGAAGTTCGAGGGCGGCTATCACGGCATGAGCGCCGAGGCGCAGATGAGCCTCGCGCCGTCCCGCCTCGCCAACTTCCCCGAAGCCGTCCCCGACAGCGCCGGCATCCCCGAGAGCGTGCGCCGCGACGTGCTGGTCGCGCCGTTCAACGACGCGGCCTTCCTCGAGTCGCTGCTCGCCGAGCACGGGCCGGGAATCGCCGCGATCATCGTCGAACCGCTACAGCGCATCGTCCCGCCCGAGCCCGGCTTTCTCGAGGCCTTGCGCGCGCTCTGCGACCGTCACGGGATTGTGCTGATCTTCGACGAGGTGGTGACCGGCTTCCGCCTTGCCTGGGGCGGCGCGCAGGAGGCCTATGGCGTCACGCCGGATCTCTGCACCTTGGGCAAGGTGATCGGCGGCGGCTTCCCGCTCGCCGCGATCGCGGGGCGCGCCGACCTGATGGAGCATTTCGACAAGGCCGCAGTCGGGTCGGACAAGTGGCTGATGCAGGTCGGCACGCTGTCGGGCAACCCCGTCGCCGCCGCCGCCGGCCTCAAGACGCTGGAGATCCTCGCGCGCCCCGGCGCCTATGACCGCCTGCGGGCGACCGGCGCACGGCTGATGGACGCCATGGCCTCGGCGCTGTCGGCGGCCGGGGTCGCCCATCGCATCGTCGGCGCCCCGGCGCTGTTCGAGCCGGTGTTCGCCGAAGCCCCCGTGCGCACCTATCGCGACGTCATCGCCCAGGACGCGCCCGCATCCGCCGCTTTCGCCAAGGCGCTCCGCGCGCGCGGCGTGCTGAAACCGCCCGGGAAAGTCTATCCCTGTCTGGCGCTCACCGAGGACGATCTCGGCCTCGTGGAAGCGGCCACCGCCGCCGCGGCGGAAGCTCTAGTGCTGGCTAAGCCTTAGGTGGTCCCCAGGGACGGCAGGCGGGGGTTCGTGGGTCTATCCGCTACACGGCTCGCCTCGAACGTCATGATCAGCCTCCGTGGCCCCCTGTTGGGCGCGAGCCGCACAGGACCCGCGTCCAGCCGGTCCATCAGCTCTCCAAGACCCGGCGGCGGACCACGCGCGATCCGGCGGCGCAGCGTCAGCGGCGCGCCTCGCAGACGCCGCAGATCCGGATCAGCCGATCGGTTTCCGCCATCACGGTTTCCGCGAAGCTCCGCGCGGCGCGTGAGAGCCGCTTGCCGGTCGGCGCGATGATGGAGACGTCGAAGATCGGCGCGCTGCGGATCGGGCGGATGACCGCCGCGTCTCCGTCCGTCTCCGCCACATGCCCGGCGATGACAGGCTCGATGATGGAGACGCCGAGGCCCTGCTTGGCCAATGCGATCGCCGGCAGGGAGAGATAGCTGTCGATGCGCGTCTTCGCGATGATCGCCTCGCCGGCGCCCGCGTCGCCGCAGCGCGCGGCCAGAAAGCCGGCGCCGGGCGCGATCAGCGGATCCTGCAAAGTGGTCAGGTCGACCACGTCGATCGCGTCGAGCGACGTCAGGCCGGCGCGCGCGAAGGCCACGTAGGGAAGCTTCCGCCGCATCAGCACGTCGACATCGGGGAACTGCTCCATCGAACGCACGACCGCGAGGTCGAACCAGCCGGACTCGACGAGATGCACGAGGCGATCGGAATCGTGCAGCTCCAGCTTGATCGAGATATCTCCATGCATCTCGCGCCATCGGCGCGTCGCACCGGGCAGACTCGAGACGAGCGCGCCGGAGATGCTCCCGATCGTCAGACGCGCGCCCCTCATGTCGCGGATCTGCTGCGCGCCGATATGAACCGCCTGGATCGCCTCGCGCTCTGGCCGGTGCCGAGCCACGATCCGCAGCCGGTGGAGCGCGGGGCGGCCATCCTGTCCTCGAGCGGCGGGGTGCTCTTCAACTACGCGCTCGAGCAGCGATCGGTGCCCGCGGCCGTTATGGTCTCGATGGGCAACCAAGCGGTCGTCGACTTCGCCGCCGTGATGGATGTGTTGGTCGACGACCCGCGCATCACCGCGATCAGGCTGTTCGCGGAGGACATCGGCGACCCGGTGCGCTTCTGCGACGCGGCAGCGCGGGCGCTCGCTCGCGGATTGCCCATCGTGGCGCTCAAGACCGGACGCACGCGGCGCTCGGCGGCGCTCGCCGCGACCCATTCGGGCGCGATGGTGGCGGCGGACGACATGGTCGACGCGCTGTTCCGGCGCTGCGGCGTGATCCGCGTGCGCTCCCTTCCGGAACTCGACGAGACGTTGAAGATGCTGACGATCCCGTCGCGGCCGAAGGGCCGGCGGACCGCCGTGCTGACGATTTCGGGGGGCGAGAAGGCGCTGACGCTCGACGCCGCCGAGGGCCTCGCACTCGACTTCGCCGAGCCCTCGGCGGCGGCGGTCGAGGCGCTGGAGCGGCAGATTCCGGATTACGCCTCGGTCTCGAACCCGTTCGACTTCAACCCTTATTACTCGGGCGACGACGTCCTGGCGCTCGACAATCCGGCCACGCTCGCGCGCTGCTTCGAAACCTTGCTCGGCGACGGCTACGACGTCGCCCTGTTCCTGGTCGCGATGCGGCGCGTGGAGGAAGGCGGCGCGCGGGTCCGTGACGACGTGTACGGGCTGGCCGCCGACGTCTTCGCCGAGGTCTGCGCGCGGTTGGGCGTCAGCGGCGCCGTGGCCTCAGTGATGCCCGAGAACCTGCCTTTCGCCGCCCGCCGTCGGCTCGCCGCAGGCGGGGCCGCGCCGCTGATGGGGCTCGAGGACGCGCTCCGCGCGGTCGACGCCGCGATCCGCTGGGAGGAGCGTCGCGCGCGCAGCGCCGGTCGCGACCTCCGGCTCCCCGCTGATCCGGGCGCGGCGGCGGCGCGGACATTGCTCGACGAGGCCGCGAGCAAGACCGCGCTCGCCGCGTTCGGGCTGACGGTCCCGCCTGCCCGCATCGCCGCCACATCCGAGGAGGCGGCGGCGGCGGCCGAGGCGCTCGGCGGACCGGTCGTGCTGAAGGCGCTTGACCCGGTCTTCGCGCACAAGGCCAGACAGGGCGGCGTGGCGCTCGGGCTCGGCTCGGCCGACGCCGCGCGGCAAGCCACGCAGGCGATGCGGGCGCGGCTCGCCGCCGGCGGCCACGAGCTCCGCCGCGTCATGGTCGAGCGCATGGTGGAGGGCGCGCGCGCCGAGATCATCCTCGGCGTCAAGCATGAACCCCGCTTCGGCCATGCGCTGATCATCGGTCGGGGAGGCGTCGACGCCGAGAGCCTCGGGCGCCCCGATCTGCTGTTGCTGCCCGCCGCGCCAGAAGAGGTCGCGCGCTTCGCGACCGAGAGCGCCGCCCTCGACGGCCACAGCGACGCCGCGCGCGCGGCCGTCGCGGCCGCGGCGCAGGCGATCGCCGCCTATTGCGCCGAGAACCGGGAGCGCCTGGTCGGCCTCGACGTCAACCCGCTCATCATCGACCGCGAGGACCGGGCGACCGCCGTCGACGCGCTGATCGAGCTGCGCGCATGAGCGGTCACGACGCCTTCATCGGCCTCTCGGGTCCGGATTTCGACTTCCCGATCGAACTCGGCGAGGAGCGCGAATTCGCCGCCGCGCTTCACGCCTTTCAGCCCGAATTCAACGAAGGCCGGCGCCCGCTGATGTTCCCGACGCTGCCCATCGTGGGCGGGTATCTGTGGGGCTGCATGATCGAGGAGGCCCGCGGCGCGCCGCTCGCGCGGCTCGGGATGGACGGCGCCTTCGCTTTCGACGGCGAACAGGCGTTTCCGACCTCGTTCGGCATCGGAATGTACCATGCCGGGCTGCTCGCCAACCACGCCGTGCGCTGGCTTCCGCCGACCGCGCTCACCCGGTTCGCGCCGCGGTTCCTAAAGACGACCTGGCCCGGCGACGTGATCGCTTATCACGGCGAGATCGAGGCGCTGGAGCGACGCGGCGCGGAGACCGTGATCCGCACGGCCCTCGCCGCCGACCGGACCACCGACGGGGCGGCCATCATCGCGGCGAGCGCCGAGTTCGTCCTGCGATGAGGCGGTCTGCGATGAGGCGGTTCGAGCCTTTCCGCCACCGCTCGAAACCGCCTGCCGCGCAGAGACCGGCGGACCGCTGAGAACGACCCGCATCGAAAGCGCGGGCGACCCGGCCAGACAGAGGAGGACGACATGAGCAACACCATCTCCACCGACAGGATCAGCGGCGACCGCCGGCAGGCCCGCCTTTCGCGTCGCGCGCTGATCGGCGGCGCCGCGTCGGGGGCCGCGCTTCTGGCGACGGGTCGGCCGGCGCGGGCGACGCCGTCGCGGGGCGGGCATTCCGC
>AACY020532967.1_pt1 | contig 16429 bp, 16 predicted proteins | sample 267378 | NCBI WGS metagenome assembly AACY02 (sample SAMN02954345, study PRJNA13694) | marine metagenome | biome: aquatic; feature: ocean; material: water; isolation source: isolated as part of a large dataset composed predominantly from surface... | reverse complement strand
GCCAGTGGGTGCCGATCAAGTCCGAGTCGTTCACGTAGGCGTCGTAGATGTTCTCGCCGGTCTGCATCTGGGTCTGCAGCTTCTCGACGACGTCGCCCTCGCCGATCAGGTCGTGGTTGACCGTGATGCCGGTGATCTCGGTGAAGGCCTGCGCGAGGACCGAGGCCTCCCACTCATGGGTGGTGATCGTCTCGGAGACGACGTTGATCTCGGTGATGCCGGCGTCGATCAACGGCTGGGCCGCCTCGGCGAACCAGCGCAGCTCCTCGCGCTGCTCCTCCTCGGTGAGCGCGGAGGGCTGGAACTCGGGGATCCAGCGGTCGATGGCCTCCTCGTTGGCCCAGGCGGCCCCCGAGGCGAGCATCAGCGCGAGCGCGGACGCGCCCGTGCGGTTCAAGGCTTTCATTCTGGTCGTCCTCCCTATGGACAGGCTTGTGAAGGCGTCGCGCGGGGCCCCGCGCGGGCAGGCGTCACACCCAGCGGAACACCGCCGCGGCGTAGACGAGGGCGAGGGCCAGCGCGCCCCAGAGCGGCGCGCCGAAGACCGCCAGCCACGCGAGGTGGATGTAGGCCGAGCCCAGAAGCGAGATGAACAGGCGGTCGCCCGGCGTCGTCTCGAGCCCGAGCACGCCGACCCGCGGCGCCTGGGGCTTCATCGACGTCCAGAGCGTCATCAGGACGAGGAAGAGGGCGATCGCGCCGAAGAAGGCGGCGCCCGCCCAGGTCCAGGCCATCCAGTGGCCGGGGACGACAGGGGCGGTGAGGTCGATCCCGGCGAAGAGGGCGTCCATCGCGCCGGTGGCGCGGCCGAGGACGATCAACGCCGCGAGGACGACCAGACCGACGGAGAGCGGGGTGCTGCGCGCGACGGGGTCGCGCCCGGCGGCCGTCGTCGCGCTCATCGGTCTCCTCCGAGCGCGGCGAGCACGTGGTCGAGCACGCGGTCGCGGATCTCGGCCTCGCCCTCCATCACGCCGAGGGCGCGGGCCGCGACCTCGATCTCGGCGCCGCTGGCGAAGCCGACATGCAGGATGCTGTCGCTGCGCTGGGTGTCGTAGCTGTGGCGCACATGCGTCACGAGATCGGCGTTGAGCAGGTAGTGCCCGAGACGAACGAAGCGGGCCATGGCGGCCTCCTCAGACCCGGCCGAGGGCGAAGCCCTTGGCGATGTAGTTGCGCACGAAGTAGATCACGAGCGCGCCGGGGATGATCGTCAGCACCCCCGCCGCCGCCAGCACGCCCCAGTCGAGGCCGGAGGCGGAGACCGTCCGGGTCATCGTCGCGGCGATGGGCTTGGCGTCCACCGAGGTGAGCGTCCGCGAGAGCAGCAGCTCGACCCAGCTGAACATGAAGCAGAAGAAGGCCGCGACGCCCACGCCCGAGGAGATCATCGGGATGAAGATGCGCGTGAAGAAGCGCGGCCAGGAGTAGCCGTCGATGAAGGCGGTCTCGTCGATCTCCTTCGGAACGCCGCGCATGAAGCCCTCGAGAATCCAGACCGCGAGCGGCACGTTGAAGAGGCAGTGCGCGAGAGCGACGGCGATGTGGGTGTCGAACAGGCCGACGGCCGAATAGAGCTGGAAGAAGGGCAGCGCGAACACCGCCGGCGGCGCCATGCGGTTGGTCAGCAGCCAGAAGAACAGGTGCTTGTCGCCGAGGAAGGTGTAGCGGCTGAAGGCGTAGGCCGCTGGCAGCGCCACCGCCAGGCTGATCACCGTGTTCATCAGCACGTAGATCAGCGAGTTCACGTAGCCCATGTACCAGGTCGGGTCGGTGAAGATCGTGATGTAGTTCTGGAACGTCAGGTTGCGCGGCCAGAGCGTGAAGACGTTCAGGATCTCGTCGTTGGTCTTGAGGCTCATGTTGATGAGCCAGTAGATCGGCAGCATCAGGAACAGGATGTAGAGCACGCAGACGGCTGCGTTGCCGAGCGGAACCGAGCGCGCGCGGCGCCGTGCGGGCGCGCGCGCATGGGCGCGGCTCTCGGAGGGGGCGACGGCGGGGGCGTCGACGGCGGTCATGTCAGCCCTCCTTCCCGGCTTTGTCGGCGTTGGTCATCACCGTGTAGAACACCCAGCTCAGCAGCAGGATCACGAGGAAGTACATCAGCGAGAACGCCGCGGCCGGGCCGAGGTCGAACTGGCCGAGCGCCATCTTCACGAGGTCGATCGACAGGAAGGTGGTCGCCGTGCCCGGGCCGCCGCCAGTGACGACGAAGGGCTCGGTGTAGATCATGAAGCTGTCCATGAAGCGCAGCAGCACCGCGATCAGCAGCACGCCCTTCATCTTGGGCAGCTCGATGTAGCGGAACACCGCCCAGCGCGAGGCCTGGTCGATCTTCGCCGCCTGGTAATAGGCCGAGGGGATCGACTGGAGGCCGGCGTAGGCCAGCAGCACGACCAGCGAGGTCCAGTGCCAGACGTCCATCACGACCACCGTCACCCAGGCGTCGAAGGGGTCCTGCGTGTAGTTGTAGTCGATCCCGAGGCCCGCCAGCGTGTAGCCGAGCAGGCCGATGTCGACGCGGCCGAACACCTGCCAGATGGTGCCGACGACGTTCCACGGGATCAGCAGCGGCAGCGCCATCAACACAAGGCAGACGGAGGCCCAGGCGCCCTTCTTCGGCATGCAGAGCGCGACGGCCACGCCGAGCGGAATCTCGATCGCGAGGATGATCGCGGAGAACGCCACCTGCCGGTAAAAGGCGTTGTGCACGCGCTCGGCGCCCAGCATCTCCTGAAACCATTCGAGGCCGACCCAGAAGAACTGGTTCTGCCCGAACGTGTCCTGCACCGAGTAGTTCACGACGGTCATCAGTGGCAGCACCGCCGAGAAGGCGACGAGGACGACCACCGGCAGCACCATGAACCAGGCGCGGTTGTTGACGGTCTTCTCCTGCATCAGGCGGCCTCCCCCTCGACGAGCCATCCGTCGGCGTAGACGTTCACCGCCGAAGGATCGAACGTCACCCATTCGGCCCCTTCGTCGATCGGCGCGCCTTCCGGCGCGACGACGGAGACCTCGCGGCCGCCGCAGCTGGCGCGGATGATCTTGAAGCGGCCGACGTCCTCGATCCGCCGGATCGCGACGGGCAGGCCCGGGCCGCTCCGCGAGAGCTTCGCGAATTCGGGGCGCACGCCGATCTCGATCTTCTCGCCGCGCACATGGCGGTAGCGCCGACCGAGAGGGATCGCGCAGTCCCACACATGGGCGGCCGACCCGTCGATGCGCGCCGGCATCACGTTCATGCCCGGCGAGCCGATGAAGTAGCCGACGAAGGTGTGTTGAGGCCGGGCGAACAGCTCCTCCGGCGTGCCCACCTGCACCACCTCGCCGTCATACATCACCACGACGCGGTCGGCGAAGGTCAGCGCCTCGGTCTGGTCATGGGTCACGTAGATCATGGTGTGGCCGAACTCGCGGTGCAGCTCCTTGAGCTGGGTCCGAAGCTCCCACTTCATCTGCGGGTCGATCACCGTCAGCGGCTCGTCGAACAGGATCGCCGAGACGTCCTCGCGCACCATGCCGCGGCCGAGGCTGATCTTCTGCTTCTGGTCCGCCGTCAGGCCCATCGCCCGGCGCTCCAGCCGGTCCGCGAGGCCGATCATCTCGGCCACGCGCGCCACCCGCTTCTCGATGTAGTCCGCCTTGGCGCCCCGGTTCCGGAGCGGGAACGCGAGGTTCTCCCGCACCGTCATTGTGTCGTAGACGACGGGGAACTGGAACACCTGCGCGATGTTGCGCTTCGCGGTCGGCGCCGCGGTCACGTCCTCGCCATTGAACAGGATGCGCCCCTCGGAGGGGACCAGCAGCCCCGAGATGATGTTCAGAAGGGTGGACTTTCCGCAGCCGGACGGGCCGAGCAGCGCATAGGCCATCCCGTCCGCCCATTCGTGGGTCATCGGCTTCAGCGCGTAGTCCGCGGGGCCCTTCGGCCGGGCAAGATAGCTGTGGGCGAGGCCGTCCAGCGTGATGCGGGCCATCGACGTTCCCCTCCCTCAGGCCGCGGCGTAGGGCGCGCCGGCCACCAGGCGGCCGTCTTCGCCGAAGACGTAGAGATGCGCGGGGTCGACGAAGAGGCGCATCTCCTGTCCGACCGCCGGATGCTTCACGCCGTGCGTCAGCGCCACCCAGCGATCGCCGCCGTGGTCGATGTGGATGAAGCTCTCCGAGCCCGTGATCTCGGTGATCGCGATGCGCCCGGCGAAGGCGATCGCGTCGCCCTCCGGCGGCGCGACGCGGAGATGGTTCGGCCGGAACCCGACCCGGTAGCGCCCGTCCGGCAGGGTCGCGAGCGGACCGGAGACGCGGGCCGGGGCCTCGCTGCCGAAGCGCGCCTCCGCGCCCTGCTTGGCGACGGTCGCGAAGTTCATAGGGGGATCTGAGAACACGCGGGCCGTCGTGGCGTCCGCGGGGTTCCGGTAGACCTCGGGCGTCGGGCCGTACTGCGTCACGCGGCCTTCCCAGAGGCAGGCGGTCCAGCCGCCGAGCAGGAGCGCCTCCATCGGCTCGGTGGTCGCGTAGACGAAGATGGCACCGGACTCCGCGAAGATCTTCGGGATCTCCTCGCGCAACTCCTCGCGCAGCTTGTAGTCGAGGTTGGCCAGCGGTTCGTCGAGCAGCACGAGCCCCGCGTCCTTCACCAGCGCCCGCGCCAGCGCGCAGCGCTGCTGCTGCCCGCCGGACAACTCCAACGGCTTCCGCTCAAGCTGGTCCTCGCGCAGGCGCACAAGGTCGGCCGCCCAGCGCACCTTCCGATCGATCTCGCCGCGGTCGAGGCCCTTCAGCTTCAGCGGCGAGGCGATGTTCTCCCACACGGTCGCGGACGGGTAGTTGATGAACTGCTGATAGACCATCGCGACGCCGCGCTTCTGCACGCGGAGCCCGGTGACGTCTTCGCCCTTCCAGATCACCCGTCCGGCCGTCGGCTTGTCGAGACCCGCCATCAGGCGCATCAGCGAGGTCTTGCCCGCGAGCGTCGGGCCGAGAAGGACGGTCATGGCCCCTTCGGCGAGTTCGATGTCGGTCGGGTGAATGTGCGTCTCGGATCCCACGACCTTCGAGACGCCCTGAAGCGCCAGCGTCATGCGCCGCCGTTCCTCCCTGTCGCGGCCGCATTGGCGCGGCCGTCATGTCGTGGCCCGCGCCGCGCTACTCGGCGGCGGCGGGCTTCCTGTTCCGCTCCTCGCGCGCGCGGCGCATAAACGCCTCTAGGCGCGCCCGGTCAGCGTCGCTCACGCGGAGCCCGATCTTGCTGCGCCGCCAGAGGACGTCATCGGCCTCGCGGGCCCATTCCTTGTCCATCAACCAGCGCACTTCGGCTTCGGTGAGATTCCATCCGAAATGCTCGCCGAGGTCTTCGAAGCCTTTCGCGTCGCCGAGGATCTCCCTCGCCTCCGTCCCATAGGCGCGCACGAGCCGCAAGGCGAAGCGCTCGTCAACGAAGGGGTGCGCGGCGCGAATCTCGTCGACGAGCCGCCCGACCCCGTCCACGGGGAAGTCGCCGCCCGGGAGCGGCGCGCCGGCGGTCCAGGGCTGACCCATCTTCGGAAAATGCGGGGCGAGCTTGCCGAGCGCGGCCTCGGCGAGGCGCCGGTAGGTGGTGATCTTGCCGCCGAAGATGTTGAGGACCGGCGCATCCTGCTCCGCGTCCAGGTCGAGCACGTAGTCCCGGGTCGCCGCGGTCGCCGACTTCGCGCCGTCGTCGTAGAGCGGACGGACGCCGGAATAGGTCCAGACGACGTCCTCCGCCTCGATCGGCTTCGCGAAGTACTCGGAGGCCGCATTGCGGAGATAATCGGCTTCCTCGTCCGTGCAGCGCGCCTCGGAGGGGCTGCCGTGGTGCTCGCGGTCTGTGGTGCCGATGAGGGTGAAGTCGGTCTCGTAGGGAATGGCGAAGACGATCCGGCCGTCGGCGTTCTGGAAGATGTAGCAGCGATCGTGATCGAAGAGCTTCTTCGTCACGATGTGGCTGCCGCGCACGAGACGGATGCGCGCCGGCGCGTTCCGACGCAGGGCGCCCCGCAGCACCTCGTCCACCCACGGACCGCCGGCGTTCACGACGCCCTTCGCGAGGATCTCGCGCTTCGCGCCCGTCTCGAGGTCCTCGAGAACCAGCCGCCAGCGCCCCGCCTCGCGCGTCGCCGAGACGCAACGGGTGCGCACCGCCACCTCGGCGCCCAGCCGGGCGGCGTCGCGGGCGTTGAGGGAGACCAGCCGGCTGTCCTCGACCCAGCAGTCGGAATACTCGAACCCTTTCCGGAATTCGGGCTTCAAGGGCGCGCCCGCCGGGTCGCTCGTCAGGTCGAGAGTCTTCGCGCCCGGCAGGATCTTCCGTCCACCGAGATTGTCGTAGATGAAGAGTCCGAGCCGCAGCAGCCAGGCCGGCCGCAACCCAGCGTGATGCGGAAGCACGAAGCGCAGCGGCCATGAGATGTGGGGCATCGCGCGGAGGAGCGTCTCACGCTCGATCAGCGCTTCGCGGACCAGCCGGAACTCGTAATACTCGAGATAGCGCAGTCCGCCGTGAAACAGCTTGGTCGAGGCCGAGGACGTGGCTTTCGCGAGATCGGCCTGTTCGCAGAGGAACACGTCGAGCCCGCGCCCGGCGGCGTCCCGCGCGACGCCGCAGCCGTTCACGCCGCCGCCGATGATCACCAGATCGAAGATGCGCTCATTCGCCATGGCGCGACCTTTGCCGACTCGCGTTCGCGGACGCAAGCATTAATGTTCGCTTGAGGCGCGATTTCGCACCGCAACGAACATTATCGCGCATCTTCAGTTGCGCTCCGTTTCGTCGATGCGCGCTTGCGGGGTTCGATTTTCCGCGACTATGTTCGATGCGAGGGCTGGGGGTCGTCATGGTCACGCTGTCGCTGCGCCAACAGGAGATCGTGGAGATCGCGCGCGAGACGCGGCGCGTCACGGTCGACGGCCTCGCGGCGCGCTTCGGCGTGACGCCGCAGACGATCCGGCGCGATCTCACGGAGCTGTGCGCCGCCCGCGTGCTCCGGCGGGTGCATGGCGGCGCGACCATCGCCTCGGGCGTGTCGAATGTCGGCTACGCCGAGCGCGCGGCGCTGAACGGCGAGGCCAAAGCCGCGATCGGGCGGCTCTGCGCGGAGGCGATCCCCAACGATTGCTCGCTGTTCCTGAACATCGGCACCACCACCGAGGCGGTCGCGCGGGCGCTCGGGCGCCATCGCAACCTGATGGTGATCACCAACAACCTGAACGTCGCGAACACGCTGGCGCGCAACGATCAGGCGGAGGTCATCGTCGCGGGCGGCGTGCTGCGGAAATCCGACGGCGGGTTGATCGGAGAAGCGACGGTGGATTTCATCCGCCAGTTCAAGGTGGATTACGCGGTCGTCGGCGCGTCCGCGATCGACACCGACGGCGCGCTGCTCGACTTTGACTTCCGCGAAGTGAAGGTCGCGCAGGCCATCCTGAGCAACGCGCGGAGGAGCTTTCTCGTGGCCGACGCCTCGAAATTCACCCGGTCGGCGCCGGTGCGGATCGCGCGGGTGACGGACCTCGACGCGCTGTTCACCGACGCGCCGCCGCCGGAACCCGTGCGCGCGCTCTGCGCGGCTGAGGACGTGGCCGTGCATCTGACGACGCCGGACCGGGCCGCGCCCGATCCGGCGCTCGCGCTCATGCGGCCGTGACGCCCATGATCACGCCGAAGGCGAGGATCGCGATCACGATCATCGCCGCCTGGTAGCGGCTGCCGAACATCGCGCGGGTCTGTTCGGTCGCGCGATGCATGACCTCCGGCCATGTCAGCGCGACGAAGTCTCCCTGCGAGACCATGCCGTCGGGGCGGCCCTGCTCGTCGAGCACGGGCAGGTGGCGAAAGCGCCCGTTCGACATCTGGCGCAGGCAGTCAGCCACTTCATCCTCGACCCGGGCCGTCTTCACGCCGGTCGTCATGACCTTCGAGACAGGCGTGTTCGCCGCGTCGACCTCGCGCGCCACGACGCGCTTGAGCATGTCCCGCTCGGTGAGGATGCCGACCAGCTTTCCCTCGCCGTCGGTGACGACGATCGACCCGAAATTCTTCTCGGTCATCAACTTGGCGGCGTCGAGCACCGTGGCCTCGGGCCCGATCGTCAGCAGTTCGCTGCGATTGCGGTATTCCGGCAGTTCCGAGATCTTCATCGCGCAGCCTCCCCCTTGTCGGTCGTTTTGTCGCAATCCTGCCATGCGGCGCGACCGGTTGCACGCGTTTCACGCATGCCGGGGGGGGAACGTGATGGCGGGCCTGGCGGTTGCGCCCGGCGGTCAGGCGACCTTGCGGCTCGCGACCGGGCAGGCGCGGACGGCGGCGTCGCGCGCTACGTCGCTCAGGCCTTCGCCGCCGGCGGAGAGATGCTCGGCCATCGCGGCGCGCATCCGCGGATCCCAGAAATCCGTGACATGCTTCGCGGCGGCGGCGACCGCCTCCTCCCGCGGATAGGCCCCATGAAACGCGGCGATCTGGTTGAGCATCCGCACGAGATCCTTGGCGCGCATCGTCACCGTCCCTCCAATTCCGTCCCGTCGAAGATCATGACGCCTCCGGGCGCCGCCGCGGCGAGGGTCAGCCCCGCCGACGCCGCCAGCCGGAGCGCGAGCGCCGTGGGCGCGCCGACCGCGGCGAGGCATGGCGCGCCGATCGCGCAGGCCTTCTGAACGAGTTCGACGCTGATGCGGCTCGACATGAGGATGAAGCCGTCGCCCGCGTCGGTCCGCTCGCGGAGCAGCGCGCCGGCGAGCTTGTCGAGCGCGTTGTGGCGGCCGACATCCTCGCGCACGAGACGGATCGTCCCGTCGGACGCGCAGAAGGCTGCGGCATGGGTCGAGCGGTTGACCGCGCGCATCGGCTGCGCGTCGGGAAAGGCGTCTAAGGCGCGCGCCAGCGCCTCGACCGCGGGCGCCGCGCCGCGCACGCGACGGGGCGGCGGAAGCGCGGCCTCGATGGTCTGGGCGCCGCAGACGCCGCAACCAGCGCGCCCGGCGAGCGTGCGGCGGCGCTCCTCGGCCTTTGCGGCGAGCCGTTCGGGCACGCGCAGGTTGAGCACGTAGCCGTCGCGGCTCTCCGCGACGCGCAGCCCGTCGATGGCGCCGGCGTCGGGGGCGAGACCCTCCGTCACCGCGAAGCCGACGGCGAAGTCTTCGAAATCGGCCGGCGTCGCCATCATCACCGCGAAGTTCGCGCCGTTCACCAGCACGGCGAGCGGCGTCTCCTCGGGCACGCGCCAGGCGGCTGGCGCCCCCGTGCCGTCGCGCCGGACCAGCCGGCCCACCGCCCGCGGCGACGGCTCGGCGGTTCGGTCGTCGAGACGGCGGACCTCCATCACTCGGCCGCGATCTCGGGCGCGGCCACCGGATCGACGGTCTCGCGCTCGCGGCGGGTCGCCTGCCAGGGCGAGGGCAGGTTGGACTTGGTCACCTGCACGGCGGTCACCTTGTATTCGGGGCAGTTGGTGGCCCAGTCGGAATATTCGGTGGTGATGACGTTCGCCCCCGTGAGCGGGTGGTGGAAGGTCGTGTACACGACGCCCTGCGGCATGCGGTCGGAGACCCGCACCTTCAGCGAGGTCACGCCCATGCGGGAGGACAGCATCGCGGTGTCGCCGTCCTCGAGCCCGCGCTCCTCGGCGTCGTGCGGGTGGACCTCCAGCACGTCCTCGTCATGCCAGCGCGAGTTCTCGGTGCGCCGGGTCTGCGCGCCGACATTGTATTGGCTGAGAATCCGGCCCGTCGTGAGGATCAGGGGATAGAAGCGGTTGGTGCGCTCCTCGGTCGGCACGAATTCGGTGATGACGAACTTGCCCTTGCCGCGCACGAAGCCGTCCACATGCATGATCGGCGCGCCGTTCGGGAACTGCTCGTTGACGGGCCACTGGAGCGAGCCTTCGCGGTCGAGCCGCTCATGGCTGACGCCCGCGAAGGACGGCGTGAGCGCCGCGATCTCGTCCATGATTTCGGCCGCATCGGCGTAGCGCATGGTGTAGCCCATGGCGCGCGACAGGCGGCAGACGGTCTCCCATTCGGAAAGGCCGGTCTTCTCGGCCATGACCGGGCGGACGCGGTTGATGCGGCGCTCGGCGTTGGTGAAGGTGCCGTCCTTCTCAAGGAAGGACGTGCCCGGCAGGAACACATGGGCGAAGGCCGCCGTCTCGTTCAGGAACAGGTCCTGCACCACGACGCAGTCCATCGCCGAGAGCGCCGCCTCGACGTGCTGGGTGTTGGGGTCGGACTGGGCGATGTCCTCACCCTGGATGAAGATGCCGCGGAAGGCGCCGTCCACCGCCGCGCCGAGCATGTTCGGGATGCGCAGACCGGGCTCGGCGAGAATCGGGCGGCCCCAGGCGGCCTCGAACAGGGCGCGGGTCGCCTCGTCGGAGACGTGGCGGTAGCCGGGCAGCTCGTGCGGGAACGAGCCCATGTCGCAGGAGCCCTGCACGTTGTTCTGGCCGCGGAGCGGGTTCACGCCCACGCCCTCGCGCCCGACATTCCCGGTCGCCATGGCGAGGTTGGCGAGCGCCATCACCATGGTCGAGCCCTGGGAGTGCTCGGTGACGCCGAGGCCGTAGTAGATCGCGGCGTTGCCCCCGGTGGCGTAGAGGCGGGCGGCGGCGCGGATGTCCTCGGCCGGGACGCCGATGGTCTCGGCCAGCGCCCCCGGCGCGTTGCGCGCCTCGGCGGCGAAGGCGCGCCAGCGGTCGAACTCGGCGGTCTCGCAGCGCTCGGCCACGAAGGCCTCGTCCACCAGACCCTCGGTGACGATGGTGTGGGCGATGGCGTTCATCAGCGCGACGTTCGTGCCGGGCTTCAAGGGCAGGTGGTGCGCGGCCTCCACATGGGGCGTGCGCACGAGGTCGATGCGACGCGGGTCGCAGACGATCAGCTTGGCGCCGGCGCGCAGGCGCTTCTTCATGCGCGAGGCGAAGACCGGGTGGCCGTCGGTCGGGTTCGCGCCGATCACGAGGATCACGTCGGCCTTCTCGACCGACTTGAAGTTCTGCGTGCCAGCGGAGGTGCCGAAGGTGGTCTTGAGGCCGTAGCCGGTCGGCGAGTGGCAGACGCGGGCGCAGGTGTCGACGTTGTTGTTGCCGAAGGCGGCCCGGATCATCTTCTGGACGACGTAGACCTCCTCGTTGGTGCAGCGCGAGGAGGTGATGCCGCCGATGGATCCCTGACCGTGCTCGGCCTGGATCTTCTTGAAGCGGTCGGCGGCGAAGGCGATGGCCTCGTCCCAGCTCACCTTCCGCCACTTGTCGGTGATGCTCTCGCGGATCATCGGCGAGAGCTGGCGGTCCTTGTGGGTGGCGTAGCCCCAGGCGAAGCGGCCCTTCACGCAGGAATGGCCTTCATTCGCGCCGCCGTCCTTCCACGGGACCATGCGGACGACCTCGTTGCCCTTGAGCTCCGCCTTGAAGGAGCAACCGACGCCGCAATAGGCGCAGGTGGTCAGCACGCTCCGGGTGGGCGTGCCATGCTCGACCACCGACTTCTCCTGGAGGGTCGCGGTCGGGCAGGCCTGCACGCAGGCGCCGCAGGAGACGCATTCGGAGCCGAAGAAATCGTCCGACAGCAGGCCCGCGCTGATCTTCGACTCGAAGCCGCGCCCCTGCATGGTCAGCGCGAAGGTGCCCTGCGTCTCCTCGCAGGCGCGCACGCAGCGCGAGCAGGCGATGCACTTGGAGGGCTCGAACTGGAAGTAGGGGTTTGAGACGTCGATCTGGTCCGGCTCGGCGAAATGGCTCGCGCCGTCCATGCCGTAGCGGACTTCGCGGAGCCCCGTGACGCCCGCCATGTCCTGCAGCTCGCAGTCGCCGTTGGCGGCGCAGGTCAGGCAGTCGAGCGGGTGGTCGGAGATGTAGAGCTCCATCACGCCCCGGCGCAGCTTCTCCAGCTTCGCCGTCTCGGTGCGGACCACCATGCCCTCGCGGACCGGCGTGGTGCAGGAGGCGGGCGTGCCCTTCACGCCCTCGATCTCGACGAGACAGAGGCGGCAGGAGCCCCAGGCCTCCAGGCTGTCGGTCGCGCAGAGCTTCGGGATCTGGCGGTCGAGATGCGCCGCCGCGGCCATGACCGAGGTGCCTTCCGGCACGGTGATCGTCTCGCCGTCGATGATCAGCGTGACGGTCGCCTCGGCCTCGCGCAGCGGCGTGCCGAAGTCCTTCTCCTTCAGGATGCCCATGTCAGTCGTCCCTCACTCGGCGGCGACCTGCGCGGGCGCGCGGTCGAAGTCTTCCGGAAACAGGCGGATGGCGGAGAGCACCGGCATCGGCGTCAGCCCGCCCATGGCGCAGAGCGACCCGTCGCGCATCAGCTCGGCCAGGTCCTCGATCAGCACCAGGTTCTGCGCGACGTTCTCGCCCCGCAGGATCTTCTCGACCGTCTCGCGGCCGCGGACGGCGCCGACCCGGCAGGGCGTGCACTTGCCGCAGCTCTCGATCTCGCAGAACTCGAAGGCGAAACGGGCGAGCTCGGCCATGTCCGCCGTGTCGTCATGCACCACGATGCCGCCATGGCCGACCATGGCGCCCGCCTCGGCGAGCTTCTCGTAGCAGGCCTCGACGTCGAGCATCGCCTCGTCGACATAGGCGCCGAGCGGCCCGCCCACCTGCGCCGCCTTGAAGGGGCGCCCCGAAGCGGTGCCCCCGCCGAACTCCATGATCAGTTCGCGGAGCGTCACGCCGAAAGCCTTCTCGACGAGGCCCCCCTGCTTCACGTTGCCGGCGATCTGGAAGGGCTGGGTGCCGTGGGAGCGGCCGACGCCGTAATCCTTGTAGAAGGCCGCGCCCTCGGCGAGCACGGTGGGGACGGCGGCGAGCGTCAGCACGTTGTTCACGACCGTCGGCTTGCCGAACAGGCCCTTCAGCGCCGGGATCGGCGGCTTGGAGCGCACGGTGCCGCGCTTGCCCTCGATGCTGTTCAGCATCGAGCTTTCCTCGCCGCAGATATAGGCGCCGGCGCCGCGGCGGATGTGGAGGCGGAAGCTCTCGCCAGAGCCGCCCACGTCGTCGCCGAGCCAGCCCGCGCGCTCCATGATCGCGACGGCCTCGCGCATGACCGCGATGGCGTCGGGGTATTCGGAGCGGATGTAGACGTAGCCGTCGCGCGCCCCGGTCGCGAGGCCCGCGATGATCAGCCCCTCGATCAGCAGGAAGGGGTCGCCCTCCATCACCATGCGGTCGGCGAAGGTGCCGCTGTCGCCCTCGTCGGCGTTGCAGGCGACGTATTTCTCGGCGTCGGGCTGGTCGGAGACGGTCTTCCACTTGATGCCCGCCGGGAAGCCCGCGCCGCCGCGGCCGCGGAGGCCGCTGTCGAGCACTTCGGCGCAGATCTCCGCCGGCGTCATCTCGAGCGCGCGGCGCAGGCCCGCGAGGCCGCCATGCGCCTCGTAGTCGGCGAGGTCGAGCGGGTCGGTGACGCCGGCGCGGGCGAAGGTCAGCCGCTCCTGCTTCACGAGCCACGGCATCCGGGCGAGCCGGCCCTGGCTGAGGGGGTGGACGTCCTCGCCCTTGAGGAAGCCCGCGTCGAAGAGGGCGGGCACGTCCTCCGGCGTGACGGGGCCGTAGCCGTGGCGGCCGTCGCCCACGGCGACCTCGACGAAGGGTTCGAGCCAGAAGGCGCCGCGCGAGGAGGTGCGCCGGATCGCGACGTCGACGCCGCGGCGCGAGGCTTCGGCGCGGATCGCCTCCGCCACGTCGTCGGCGCCGACGGCGCGCGCGACGCTGTCGCGGGGCACGCAGACCACAGCCGTTCCGTTCACGCCGCTCATGTCGCCGCCGCTCCGATCGCCGCTTCGAGCTTCTCCACCGTCAGCCGGGCGTGGAGCTTCCCGTTCACTTCGGCGGCCGGCGCGCAGGCGCAGGCGCCGAGGCAGTAGATCGGCTCCAGCGTCACGCCGCTCGGCGAGGTCTCGCCGAGCGCCGCGCCGACCGACCGGCAGATCGCCGAGATCAGCGCCGCGCCGCCCACGGACTGGCAGGCCTCCGCCGCGCACATCTTCACGACGACGCGGCCCGCGGGTTGGGCGCGGAAGTCGTGATAGAAACTGGTCACGCCGTGGACTTCCGCGCGGGTAAGATTGAGGCGCGCGGCGAGCACGCGCTGCGCCTCCTCGGGCACCATGCCGATCTCCTGCTGGATGTCGTGCAGGATCTCGATCAGCTCGGCGGGGTCGTCGCCGCGGGCCGCGCTCAGGCGGGCGGTCGTTTCGGCGACGCTTTCGCGCGCGGCGGCCATCGGCGGAATCCCTCCGTCAACTGCGATGGCGGACCATGTGCGGCGGAAGGGCCTCGTCGCAAATCGAAAGCGTCGATGATGCGATAGGCGAAATCGGATTTTGCGTTGCAACAGAGGGATTTGGCGCGCCGATCGGGCGCGCGGCGCCGCCGATCGGAAACTCGCGCTCCGATGCGGGGCGCGCTACCCGCCCGCGCGGGCGAACACGGTCGCGACCCGGCCGGTCTCGAACACCGTCGGAGCGCGCCTCGGGGCCCCGCGCGGCTCCGACGGAACCGGGGCGACGTCCGATTCGGACGCGGGCTTCGGCGCCGCGCGGTCCTCGCACAGGGTCTCGAGCAGCGCCTCGACCCGCGCCAGCCGCTCGATGGCGACGGCGATGGTCTCGGGCTCCTCCGCGTCGTCGCCGGCGCGCTCGATCGCGTGCTCGACCCGCTCGCGCAGCGCGGCGGCGCGGCGGCCCGCGGCGGCGTCGCTCTCCTCGAGCCGTTCGATCAGCGGCTCGAGTTCGCGCGCGACCGCGGCCGAGACGAGCTTCTTGGTCTCCAGCTCGCCGTCCGTCAGCGAGGAGACATGCGTGCAGAGGATCGTCACATCGTCGCGCAGCGCGCGGACCGCGTCGAGCAGCGCCTCGTCGCGGCGCGCGGTCCGGGAGCGTTCGAGCGTCATGGCGAATTCGGCGAGACGGTCGTCGAGCCGCCGGGTCGCCTCCGACTGGGTCGAGACCGCGCGCCAGAGCAGAAACGCCGCGGCGCAGGCCGCGAGACCGGCCGCGACGCCGCCGAGCGGCAGCCATGCGATCATGCGCTGGCCCCCGCTCCCGCCATGCCCGCCAGGTCGGCTGAGCCGCAGATCATGTCCCGCCCTCCGGTCGACGTCGCCGCGTCAGGAGACTGGCCCAGAGTGGTTGACGAATCCTGAGCGAGACGCGCCGCGCTCGGCTGAGTGGTGAGGCCGAAGCGGATGCGTCCGGTTCGGGGCCTTAGCGGTCATTGTGAACCCGGCGGCGCCGCGGCTCGCGAAGGATCGCGCGGCCGCCCCAAGGGTGGTCGCTTCGGAACGCGGGGGCGCGAGCATTTTATCATGCAACCCCGCACGAACGCTCCGCTTCTTGCAACCGTAGCAATGCGACCGCCCCCGGGGTGGGGCGGCCGCGCGATCCGGGCTGGTCGCCCGGATCGCCGTCTCCGCTACGCTCCGCCTCGAACGTTCCCTCCGTCCCGCAAGGCGGACGGACGACCGCCAGTGACGGAACCGTCTATGCAGGTCCGCCCATCAGAACCAGACCGCCCGGTTCGCGGGTTCGCTCCAAAAGGGCCGCGCCGCCTCCGCGTCGGCCGCATCGCGGTCGAGGCCGACGTCCCGCAGAAGCCGCGCGTCGAGGCGCGACAGCGCGCGGCGCTCGGCGCGAACCTTGCGCCAGAAGGAGAGGCGCGCCAACAGCGCGGCGGCGCTCGGCGCGGCGGGGAGGCCAGCGAAGGCGGTCGGGGCGTCGATGCGGATCATGATGACCTCCATCACAAGAATTGATGATCGCAGCTCGGGCGATCAGGAGACGCGATTGATATGCGCCCGCCGAGGAGATAATGAAAACGAATGTTTCTGATACGACACATCACGGAAATCGATGCCCATGACGCGCAATCTGGACCTCTCGGCGCTCAGAAGCTTCGCGACGGTCGCCGAGGCAGGCGGCGTGACCCGCGCGGCCCAGCGGCTCAACCTCACCCAGTCGGCGGTCTCGATGCAGCTGAAGCGGCTCGAAGCGGCGCTCGGCCAGCCCCTGCTCGAACGCGACGGGCGCGGCGTGGCGCTGACCGCGGCGGGCGAGCAGCTGCTCTCCTACGCGCGCCGGATCGTCGCGCTCAACGACGAGGCGTGGGCGCGGATGACGTCGGAGGAATGGGAGGGCGAGCTGGCCTTCGGCGCGCCGCACGACATCGTGTACCCGCATCTTCCGGACGTGCTGAAACGCTTCGCGCGCATCGCGCCGAGGGTGCGGGTGACGCTGATAGCCTCCTACACCCGCGCGCTGCGCGAAGCCTTCGCCCGCGGCGACGCCGACCTGATTCTCACGACCGAGGATCGTCCGGACGCGGGCGGCGAGACGCTCGCCGAGCGCGATCTCGTCTGGATCGGCGCGCGCGGCGGCCAGGCGTGGCGCCGCCGACCGACGCCGCTC
>AACY020557341.1_pt1 | contig 16432 bp, 15 predicted proteins | sample 267378 | NCBI WGS metagenome assembly AACY02 (sample SAMN02954345, study PRJNA13694) | marine metagenome | biome: aquatic; feature: ocean; material: water; isolation source: isolated as part of a large dataset composed predominantly from surface... | reverse complement strand
TTAGATGTACCTGAACAAATCACCATGTAATCGGTGATGTTAGATTGGTTGCTGACATCGATAACCACGACGTCACGGGCTTTTAAATCGTCGATTTTGTCGACAACAAACTGCTTTAATTCGGCGCTCTGCACGCTGATGTACCTCATTTATTTTAAATAGCGCGCTAGTATATCAGTCTTGCGCTGTGGAATACATTATCTTAGCGGCCGAGTTTGTATTATTGGCGCGGGATTTTGGGCCTAAGAAAAATAAAGCCGTTGTTTTTGAATGTAATTTAAAGTGACAGGCAGGAGGGCATCCTGTGGAATTTCACCCATCGCCAGTTGTGAGCGAATTTGGGTGGACGAAATATCCTGTGGGCTGATATCGACGGTAAAGATGCGTCCATGTTGCGGCGCGCTTGAGTGACTTAAGGTTTCAAGCGTTGCCTGACGGGCGCTTAGCTCATGCTGCATTGGATGCCCTTCGGCTAAATGCCAGCCCGGGCGCTGACATACCACAATATTGGCTAATTCAAACAGTTGCTGCCATTTATGCCAGCTTTGCAGATGAATAAACGAATCCATCCCCATGATAAAAAACAGTTCGTCATCGGGATAAAGCCGACTTAACTGCTTAAGGGTAACAACCGTATAGGATGGGCTGTCGCGTTTAGCTTCGATATCACACAGCTCGAAGCCCGTTAATGCTTCACAAACCAGTGCCACCATTTCAAGCCGCTGCGCTGTGCTCGAGTGGGTAGTGTTTTTATGGGGCGGAATATGGTTGGGCATCAGCAGGATTTTATCCAGCTTGAGACTGGCTTTGACTTCCATCGCGGGGCGAATATGGCCGTAATGTATGGGGTCGAAGGTGCCGCCTAAAATACCGATACGCATTCAATCCGTGCCTTAATCTAAGCTGATATGGGCCAAATGGCCGTGGGCCTTGGGATCGAATAATAAGCACAGGTGGCTGAGCCCTGTCCAATCTTCATGGCCTAATTGCTTAAGGTTCAGCTCTAGCTTAGACGCGAAGGCAAGCATATGTTCGATTTGGGTGAGGCTTAAGCGCTGCAACGCGGTTTGATACAAGGGTTTGCGTTTATCCCAAATTCGATGTTTGCCAAAGAGGCTATTTAAGGGCGCGCCTTGGGCCTGTTCACTCTTGAGGCTGAGCAGTAACTGCAGCTCTTTAAACAAAGCCCAGAGTAAAATCGGCATGGCCGTACCTTCACCGTTGAGCTGGGCCAGCATATGCTGGGCACTGTCTTGACGATTATTCAGCAGTGCATCGGTGAGCTGAAACACGGTAAAGCGGGATTGATCTTCAAAGTAATGGCTTAATTCGTCGGCACCGATAGGCTGGCTTGGGCTTAACAGTTGTAGCAACTGCATGGCCTGATCGGCGGCGAGTAAATTCCCTTCATAGAGGGAGTACAGCATAGCGCGCGCATCGGGCTGTAAATTCAGCTTAAAGTGCGCGATACGTGAGTCGAGCCAACGTCTGAATTGGTCGCCCTCTGGCGTGGTGCAGGGCAAATAAATCCCTAAGCTATCTAAGGTTTTGAACCACTTGCTATTGGTTTGCTCGCTGGCGAGTTTTGGACCTTCGAGGATCAGCAGTACATCGGGATTAGGCGTTTGCAGTAACGCTTGTAGCGCCGCCGAACCGTCTGCACCGGGTTTTGCGTTGGGGAGTGTTAGCTCAATAATGCGCCGGCTAGAAAACAGGCTCATGGATTGCCATTCTTGGGTCAAGTCACCCCAGTTAAAACCCGTTTCTTGAATTAACTGAACGCGCTCTTCAAATCCTTGGCGTTTGGCCGCTTGGCGGATCTGATCCTTGGAGGTTTCGAGCAACCAAGGATCATCACCAAAAATCAGGTAGCAAGCGTGAAGCGGATTGAGATGACGGGAGAGTTGATCAGGATAAACGCGCATTTAAACCACTCTCCACATTTTATTGCAGTGCCACATTAATTTGGACCCTGCATTAATTCACCTCTGTGCTGGCCATGGATTGCAGGATCCGGTCGGCCGCTTGGATACGCATTTCTTTGACTAACAGTTCCATCTCACGGCTTTTAGCCAGTGCGGTGCGAGGATCGTCTAAGTAATCGCGGCGAATTTCAATCTTGAAAGGCTGTGCCTCTTTGCCCGGCAAGGCCACGGCAAACTCGACGAAATAGATAAGCTCGTACTCGGCCACATTGCCCGTAGGGTAAAGCGACAGGGTCGAACGCTCTAAGGAGTCGGTGATGAGCCTTAACACTGGCACATCATTGGCGGCATCGACAATCTTGACGTTGTTCAAACGTAACCGCTCACGCACCAAACGGGTGAGTTCGCTGTATTCGTCCGAGCTACTCAAACTGAGTTGATTGAGCTGCTCGGGGATTTGATAGCTACGTTGAAGCTTAAAACCGCAACCTGCGCTGGTCATAATGACCAGCGCCATGATTGCGAAAGCTAAGCGTTTAATTAGCATAAGTTTTCGCGGTTTCCTGTTGGTCTTGTGGACAGCATCCGTTTATCACAGCAACGATGTTAGTTGGCAACGATGCTGAGCAGTTTACCGGGTACATAGATAACTTTACGAACCGTAACACCATCTAAGTACTTGATGACTTGCTCGTCCGCCATACCCAAGGCTTCAACTGATGCTTGGTCAGCATCGGCTGCGACTGTGATCTTAGCGCGCACTTTACCGTTCACTTGTACCACGATGAGTTTGCTGTCTTCTACCAGTGCAGATTCATCGACAACTGGCCATTGGCTGTCTTCGATGCTGTTGGTGTTGCCCAACTCATTCCACAGGGTAAAGCTCACGTGTGGGATGATTGGGTACAGTAAACGCACTACCGCAGTTAAGGCTTCGCCGATAATGGCTCGGTCTTGACCTGTGGTTTGTGGCGCTTTTTGCAGGTGGTTCATCAGTTCCATCACGGCGGCAACCGCAGTGTTGAACATTTGACGACGGCCGATATCATCGGTCACCTTAGCGATAGTCTTGTGTACTTCACGGCGCAGCGCTTTTTGCTCGCTAGTTAATTTGCTAACGTCTAGTGCTTCGCTGTTGTCCTGCGCCACATAATCGCTGGCCAGTTTCCACAGACGTTTGATAAAGCGGTGCGCGCCCTCAACGCCTGACTCTTGCCATTCCAGCGTTAATTCTGGTGGAGAGGCGAACATCATAAACAGACGAACTGTGTCGGCGCCGTATTTCTCTACCATCACCTGAGGATCGATACCGTTGTTTTTCGACTTAGACATCTTGCTCATACCGGTGTAAACCAGCTCGTTACCGTCTTTGTCGATGGCCTTAGTGATACGGCCCTTGTCGTCTTTTTCTGTGGTCACTACATCCAGCGGCGACACCCATACACGGGCACCTTTGTCGTTGGTGTAGTAGAAAGCATCGGCCAATACCATGCCCTGAGTCAGCAGTTGTTTTGCTGGCTCGTTAGTGTTGACTAGACCCGCGTCACGCAGCAACTTGTGGAAGAAGCGGAAGTATAACAAGTGCATACAGGCGTGTTCGATACCACCAATGTACTGATCTACTGGCAACCAGTAGTTAGCCTTGGTTGGATCTAACATTTGGTCAGCCTGCGGGCTGCAGTAACGGGCGTAATACCAAGAAGATTCCATAAAGGTATCGAAGGTATCGGTTTCACGCAGCGCATCTTGACCGTTAACTTGGGTTTTCGCCCATTCTTTATCGGCCTTGATTGGGCTTTGGATACCGTCCATCACTACATCTTCTGGCAGAATAACTGGCAGTTGATCTTCAGGTGTTGGGATAACTGTACCGTCGGCTAAGGTCACCATAGGAATTGGCGCGCCCCAGTAACGCTGGCGTGATACACCCCAGTCGCGTAGGCGATAGTTCACTTGACGCTTGCCTTTACCTTCAGCGACTAACTTGTCGGCGATGGCATTGAAGGCACCGTCAAAGTCTAAACCGTCGAACTCACCAGAGTTAAACAGTACCCCTTTTTCGGTGTAAGCCGCTTCGCTGATGTCTAACTCGCCGTCAACTGGTTTGATAACCGCTTCGATGGGCAGATTGTACTTTTTCGCAAATTCGTAATCGCGTTGGTCGTGACCTGGAACTGACATCACGGCACCTGTGCCATAGTTCATCAGTACGAAGTTAGCCGCCCAAATGGGCACTTGTTTGCCAGTGATTGGGTGAATGGCGTATAGGCCAGTCGCCACACCACGTTTTTCCATGGTGGCTAAATCGGCTTCAGACGTTGTGCTGTTTTTGCACTCTTCAACGAATTGGGCAAGCTCAGGATTAGTTTGAGCCGCTAATTCAGCTAACGGGTGACCTGCTGCAATCGCCACGTAGGTTACGCCCATCAGGGTATCTGGACGGGTAGTGTAGATGTCGAATGACTTGTCACTACCAGCAACACCGAAGGTCATTTCGACGCCTTCGCTGCGGCCAATCCAGTTGCGCTGCATGGTCTTAACTTGCTCAGGCCAGCCGTCTAAGGTGTCGATATCGTTTAGCAGTTCTTCGGCATAGGCGGTGATCTTAATGAACCACTGTGGAATTTCTTTTTGTTCTACAGGGGTATCACAACGCCAGCAGCAACCGTCTTGTACTTGCTCGTTAGCCAGTACGGTTTCATCGTTAGGGCACCAGTTAACAGAAGCGGTCTTCTTGTAAACTAAGCCTTTTTCGTACAGTTTAGTGAAGAACCATTGTTCCCAGCGGTAATATTCTGGGGTACAAGTGGCGATTTCACGGCTCCAGTCGTAGCCAAAACCCAGCAGTTTTAGCTGGTTTTTCATGTACTCAATGTTTTGATAAGTCCATGGTGCTGGAGCGGTTTTGTTGTTGATTGCGGCGTTTTCTGCAGGCAAACCGAAAGAGTCCCAACCGATAGGTTGTAGCACGTTTTTGCCTTGAAGACGCTGGAAGCGGGCAACCACATCGCCTATGGTATAGTTGCGAACGTGTCCCATGTGGAGTCGACCTGAAGGATAGGGGAACATCGAAAGGCAATAAAACTTTTCTTTGTTCGCATCTTCAGTAACTTCAAAGGTTTTGTTGTCGTGCCAGTGCTTTTGCACTAAGGCTTCAATTTCTGAGGGATTATATTGCTCTTGCATCACGCTATTTCCGGCAGTGCCGCCTATTTATTTGATCTAACGCCATATCGACGCGAATAAGATCTGCATAGAATAAACTAGAAGCGATGCATTAAAAAGGTTCTATGAAGGAGTATTGGTTATGAATGATAGAAGTAGTGCGCTACTAGGACTGTATCAAGCCTTAATTAACGAAGTGAAAGCGCAATTTGCGGAAGATAACTCGCTGACTGCAAAGAATTTATTTAAGTCTGTCACTCAAGGAAAGGAGTTTTTACGCCTCAAAGAACAAGCGGGGGAAGATGAGCTCGCCTTAGTGGAGCAATTCTTAAAGCGTGATATTGCCAGCTTTTTGCGTGAGCAAAATGCCGACAGCTTAAGCCACAGCCCAACGGTGATCACCCTCGAAAACACCCTTTGGCATTGGTTAAGTGAAATCACTGACCGTAGCCAAGTGGAGTGGCACGAGTTGACGCAAGACTTCAAACACCATGGTTATTACCAGAGTGGTGATATCGTCAGCCAAGGGGTGATGGTGTGCACTAACTGCGGCCATGAAATGAGTATCGAGTTCCCGGGAGTGATCCCAGATTGCCCCGAGTGTGACCATGAAGAGTTTACCCGAGAGGCGTTAACGCCTTAGTCTTGCGGTTGTGCTAGAAATAAAAAACGACGCTTAGCGTCGTTTTTTATGCGTCATCAACAGCCTTGGACATTGATATCGTAAAGCGGTGGTGTGCTGGCATCGGCGGCTTGGGTGTAGCGGAAATAACACTGATCGTCGTCGGCTAAGGTATTGTCATTCAAGTCATAGCCGATGTAAGTAATATCAATGCCTTGATATTGAATGACGAGTTTATCGTCTTTCACAATCCATTTCTCGATATCGGTATTGTCCAGATAACCCCATTTGAGGCGGGTTTCAGCCATGCCATCACCATCGAGGTCGATGTCGATAATATCGTCACGGCCCACAACGGCTTGGCTCTGTAAGCTCGGCATTTGGGTCTTGGAATAGGCTAAAGTATTGGCGGTTTTTACGCTGGCTTGGAGTTGCAGCAGGCTTTTCTCCCGCGCCTCTTTGCTCATGCCGATAAATTTCGGTGCTGCGATAACCGCTAAAATCCCCAGCACGATAATAACGACCACGAGTTCGATTAAGGTAAAGCCTTGCGTGTGTTTGTGATTAATCATTTCAAACTCTATTGCTGTTTTTTACGACGAATAAAACCGAGTAACAGGAGCGCACCACAGAGCAGTAGCAGCGGCGTTTGGCCGATTTTAGCAAACCAGGTTTGGCCTGTGACTAGTGGAATCGTCGCGCTCAGCACGCCCGTTTCAAATTGCGGCAGTGCGGCTGTGATATTGCCTTGCTCATCGACAACGGCGGTCACGCCATTATTGGTGGCGCGCACTAGAGGACGGCCCAATTCGATGGCGCGCATTTGGGCAATTTCCATATGCTGCAACGGGCCATTTGAGGTACCAAACCACGCATCATTCGATACGGTTAATAACAGATCCGTACCGAGGTTAACACTGTCACGCAGCTGCTCTGGGAAGGCGATTTCATAACAAATTGCCGGAGCAATTTTATGGCCTACGGCGCTCAAATTTTGCTGTTGATAATCGCCCCGTGCGAAGGAGGACATGGGCAGATTGAAGAAAGGCGCAATCGGGCGCAGTAAGGCTTCAAAGGGCACAAATTCGCCGATAGGCAGTAGATGATGTTTCTTAAATTGGTTGCTGCCATCGCTCTCATAATCCGGCGTATCTTGCTGCTTCTGATTGTGGTTACCTAACACTATCAAAGAGTTATAAAACTCGTCATGTTGACGGCTAATAATCCCCGTAATGATTGAAGTGTGGTTAAGGTTGGCGACCTTGTTAGCATTATCCAAAAAGTCTTGCACCATGGATTCTGGCGCTGGGATCGCGGCTTCTGGCCAGACGATAATGTCAGCGTCAAAGTGCTCACGGGATAAATCCATGTATTTCAATAGAGTTGGCCAGAGCGCCTCGGGTTCCCATTTCATACTCTGGGGGATATTACCCTGCACCAAGGCAACTTTAACTGACTCACCCGTTGGCTTAATTTGCGTTAGCTTTGGCGCAACCCAGGCAGCTGCTGCGATAATGGGCAGTAAAATCAACAGGCTTTTGTAGCGCTTGCTAAAACACAGAGCCAAGGCGCCCGCGAGCATCGCAATTAAGAAACTGAGTCCTAGGGCGCCAATGATACTTGCGAGTTCCTTTAATGGGCCTTGGGTTTGGGAGTAACCGGCCCAGATCCAAGGAAACCCCGTCATCACCCAGCCTCTGGCCCATTCGGTTAAGACCCAAAGCGCGGGGAAGAGGAGTAGGTTACGCGATAACGAAGGCGTATTAGTGCGAGTCAACCATGCTAAACCGAGACCCGTTAAGGCCGGATAAAGGGCTAGATAGAGGGCTAACAGCGCCATTAGCCCCACAGACGCGGCTAAGGGGAGGCCACCGAAGGTGTCCATGCTGACATGCACCCAACTGATCCCAACGGCAAAACAGCCAAAACCAAAGCTTAACCAATGAAAGAAGCTTGCTTTAGGAGCCAAGGAGCCACTCAGCCACAGAGCTAAGGCCATGGCGATGGGATAGATAATCCACAAGGAATAAGGGGCAAAGGAAAGCGCCGTACTGGCGCCTAAAATAAACGCCAGCACGAGCCGTAACGCGCTCAGTCGGGACTTTTGTTGGGCAAAAGCCCGAATCTTAGTTAGCACGGATAATTCTTCTTACACTGAGCGTTATTCTTACGCAGAGGCTTATTCTACGTCTTCACCGACATTGGGGTCGGGGAGTTTAACTCTGAGTTGGATTAAGCGTCTGGTATCGGCATTGATGACTTTAAATTCAATACCTTCGATCATAATGCTCTCATTACGCTCTGGCAGATGACCAAAAGCATGGGACACTAAACCACCGACGGTATCAAACTCTTCATCGCTGAAGTGAGTATTAAATTCTTCGTTAAAATCCTCGATAGGCGTCAACGCTTTCACCATGTAGACAGTGTTACCGACTTTGCGGATCTCAGTGTCTTCAGGGCTATCGTGGTCGAATTCGTCTTCAATCTCACCGACGATTTCTTCGAGAATATCTTCAATGGTCACCAGACCCGATACTCCGCCGTATTCGTCGACGACAATCGCCATATGGTAACGCTGGGAGCGAAATTCTTTGAGTAACACATCGACGCGTTTGCTCTCAGGCACAACGACGGCGGGGCGGATCACGCGCTCAAGGGAGAAGGGTTCTTCACTGTTTGAGAAACCATAAGGGATCAAATCTTTAGCCAGTAAAATGCCTTCGATATGGTCCTTATCTTCGTTCACCACAGGGAAGCGAGAATGGCCTGAGCCGATAACCGTTGCGAGCAATTCTTCGACGGTATTGTCGATTTGAATCGCGACAATTTGAGCTCGTGGGATCATAATATCCCGAACACGCATATCAGAAACTTCTAATACACCTTTGATCATTTCGCGGGTGTCTTCGGTGATTAACTCGCGCTGCTCAGCGCCATCAATCACATCGACTAAGTCTTCGCGATTTTGAGGTTCGCCCTGAAATAACTGACTTACTCTGTCAAACCAGCCTTTCTTTTGGGCGCTCGTACTCGGGGGGATATCGTCACTCATAGTTTTCTCATTAACTTTGATGCTTGGCACCGCGGTTAATTATTGTTCCTTATATGGGTCAGTAAAACCTAAGCTTTCAATGAGTTGAGTCTCTAACGACTCCATCTCTTCAGCTTCTTCGTCTTCAATGTGATCATAACCTAGCAGATGCAGGCAACCATGTACAACCATGTGTGCCCAATGGGCTTCTAGGGTTTTATCTTGTTCACGCGCTTCATTTTCAACGACTGCGGCACAAATGACAAGATCTCCAAGCAGTGGAAGTTCAATTTCTGGCGGTGCTTCAAAGGGAAACGACAACACGTTGGTCGGTTTGTCTTTGCCTCTGTAGGTGCTGTTTAGCATTTGGCTTTCACGGGCATCGACGATGCGGATTGTCAGCTCTGCCTGTTCCATGCTGTTACCAATGGCGGTTTTTACCCAGAGGGCAAACTGCTCTTCGCTCGGCAGATAGTCACTCGCCGTGGCGTATTGCACATCTAAGGCTAAATCAAGACTCATGCTTTAAAACTTCCGGTTGCGTTTGTGGATGCGCTTGTTGATAGTCGCGGCGCTCTTTTTCGGCCTTTAATGCCTGCTCTTTACGATCGTAAGCATCATAGGCTTCGACAATCCGAGCAACCACTGGGTGACGCACTACGTCTTGAGACACGAAGAAGTTAAAGCTGATTTCCTCGACTTGGCTCAGGACTTCAATGGCGTGGCGTAGACCCGACTTAACATGTTTGGGTAAGTCTGTCTGGGTGATGTCACCCGTGATCACCGCGCGTGAGTTAAAGCCAATACGGGTTAAGAACATCTTCATCTGTTCGACCGTGGTGTTTTGGCTCTCATCGAGAATAATAAAGGCATCGTTTAGGGTGCGACCACGCATATAGGCGAGTGGCGCCACTTCGATGACGTTTTTCTCGATCAAGCGTTCCACCTTTTCAAAGCCGAGCATTTCGAACAAGGCATCATAAAGTGGGCGCAGGTAAGGGTCGACTTTCTGGCTTAAATCGCCGGGTAAGAAGCCGAGTTTTTCCCCTGCTTCAACCGCGGGGCGGGTGAGCAGAATACGGCGCACTTCTTGACGCTCTAATGCATCAACGGCGGCGGCCACCGCTAAATAGGTTTTACCCGTTCCTGCAGGGCCAATACCAAAGGTAATATCGTGGCGCACAATGTTGGCCACATAGGTGCTTTGGTTGGGGTTGCGCGGTTTAATGACGCCACGGCGAGTTTTGATAAATAAGGCTTTATCATCACCGCTATCGTCCTGCTCTAAGGCGATGGCTTCTTGGATTGCCAAATGCACTTGTTCAGGATCGAGATCCGGCGTGCTGCCCTTGACCGTTTGGGTTTCGATATAGAGCTGTTTAAGTAAGTTATTGGCACTTAAACAGTTACGTGGCAGTCCGGTAATTTGAAAATGGTTGTTCTTACGGACTATCTCAACGCCAACGCGACGCTCAATCTGTTTGATATTGTCATCGAAGGGACCGCACAGCGAGGCCAAACGGCGGGTTTCTGCGGGTTCGAGATACAGATTCATTGTGGTTAATTTACTGGACAAATAGTACTCCTATTGTCAAATACCAAGCAAAGTGCTGAGTGAAAAGCCTAGTGCGATGCCTGTTTGCTATCGCAACTTCTGATCAGAAGATAAACTCAGTTTACGAGCCATAGCGGATAATTGCTAACGGAAAATCGTTAAGCCCAAGGGTTTTGAATTGCTGCTCTATAGAAGGCAAAAGTACACAAAACAAAAAGGGCGACACTGAGGTTAACTCACCATGTCGCCCTGATATAGGTGCTACTCGCTAAATTTTAAACCCTTAAGGTTTAAATTGTGTCACACCGAGATCGTCATCCTGTTTGTGTTTGGCCAGAATATCCGATGGGCGCAGGTTGCGGCGCAGATCCATTTCATCTTCACCGCGGATAAATTTACCGCGCAGTGAGTTAGTGTAAACGTCGACAATTTCGACATCCACAAAGCTACCGATGTGCTTTGGCAGGCCTTCGAAGTTGACGACACGGTTGTTTTCGGTACGACCGCGCAGCTCCATAGGGTTTTTCACCGATGGGCCTTCAACCAGAATACGTTGTATTGTGCCCATCATATGGCGGCTGTAACGCATGGCTTGTTGAGTGATACGGTCTTGCAGAATCGCCAGACGTTGTTTTTTCTCTTCCATATCAACGTCATCGGGCAAATCTGCCGCAGGTGTACCAGGGCGCGCACTGTAGATAAAGCTAAAGCTGTGGTCAAACGCCACATCTTCAATCAACTTCATGGTATCGGCGAAGTCTTCTTTGGTTTCGCCTGGGAAGCCAATGATAAAGTCAGAGCTGATTTGGATATCAGGACGGGCTTTGCGCAGACGGCGGATGATTGACTTGTATTCAATCGCCATATGGCCACGCTTCATTGCCGTTAGAATGCGGTCAGAACCGGATTGCACAGGTAAGTGCAGGAAGCTGACTAATTCAGGGGTATCTGCGTAAACGTCGATAATGTCCTGCGTAAATTCAATCGGGTGACTGGTGGTGAAGCGAATACGGTCGATACCATCGATAGCGGCAACATAGCGTAATAGCTCGGCAAAGGTACAAATGCCGCCGTCGTGGGTTGCACCACGGTAAGCGTTAACGTTTTGACCGAGCAGGTTGACTTCGCGCACACCTTGTTCTGCCAGTTGGGCAATCTCGAGGATGATGTCGTCCGATGGACGGCTGACTTCTTCACCGCGGGTATAAGGTACCACGCAGAATGAACAGTACTTGCTGCAACCTTCCATGATAGACACAAACGCCGTTGGGCCTTCGGCGCGCGGTTCTGGTAGACGGTCAAATTTCTCGATTTCAGGGAAGCTCACGTCGATCACGGCCTTTTCGCCACGACGCACTTGGTCGATCATATCCGGCAGGCGGTGCAGTGTCTGTGGTCCAAAGATGATGTCGACGCATTGAGCACGGTCTTTGATCGCCTTACCTTCCTGCGATGCAACACAACCACCCACACCAATGATCAGATCGGGATTTTTATCTTTAAGGGTTTTCCAACGACCTAACTGATGGAACACCTTTTCCTGCGCTTTTTCGCGGATAGAACAAGTGTTTAGCAGTAGAATGTCCGCTTCTTCTGCTTCTTCAGTCAAGGTGTAACCTTGGTATTCGCCTAAAAGATCCGCCATCTTGGATGAGTCATACTCATTCATTTGACAGCCCCAAGTTTTAATATGGAGTTTTTTGCTCATCAGTTGTGTTGCCCTACGCTGCCCAGTATATATGTGCCCAAGCTGCCTTTGCCCTGTTAGAGACAAATCCGGCCGCCCAGTAAAAATAGCGCGACATTTTACCCGCAGTTATGGCTGCTGACCAGCTTTGTCCACATTTTTACTCGCTAATCCCCTGAGATTGTGATACCCACAAAGAAGCTAGGTTTATCTCGGCTGACGGGTTTTGCGCGAGTGATGGCTGGCTAAATTGGGCCGCATTTGCCATTTCTAACAAGCTATTACGGGCTTGAATGCTAATGTCTTCACGGATTTCGAGTCGAAATACGCTCAACATTTCCGTGGTATGTAGATATAGGGCATAATCGAGCGGTTCGCGGTAACTGACTGTGATGGTTTCCATCACGGGCGTTGCCGCCAGGGCATGACTAAATGGGATCGCGCTGCAAATCAGTAGACTACTGGCTATCTGCAAGTGGATGAGTGTTTTCATGACATCCTCACTAACTCTATTAAGTGGATTCACTGGTAACTCGTCCCGAACGGCTAGGGCTCGCTAAGTGAGAAGCTAATCGGCTTATCCCGCAGACTGCCTGAGATCCCCGCGGGGTTGCCTTAGAGTGTAGTGGCTTTGTTAAGCGTGAAAACTTGCCTTTGTAAGCAACTGTGAGCAAATGCGCCCCTAGCAACATTTGCTCACCTTTGAGCTGAAATTGACATGCTTTTGATAAAATGCCTGCGATCAGAGTGATGCGCTTTAAGCTTGAGCCTCAAGTTCGAGCTCTCGCTAAGAGTAAGGTGCGTCAGATAAATGGAAAGAATTCTAAAGAGTGGTAACTAAGATGAGCCAAGCGATAAGCCAAACACAGCAACCAAGCCAGACAACCACAGCTACTCAGCTATTTGATGTGATCCTTGTCGGTGGCGGTATGGTGGGCGCGGCAACGGCTATCGGGCTGGCGAAGCAAGGCTTGCAGGTGGCGGTGATTGAATCATTTGCCCCCGAGGCTTATTCCCCCGAGCAGCCATTAGATGTGCGCGTGTCGGCGATAAGCGTGGCCTCTGAACAGTTACTCGAACAACTAGGCGCGCTCGAGAGTCTGCTTAACATGCGTAATGTGCCTTATCTGGGCTTAGAAACCTGGGAGCTTGATGGTTGCATTACTCAATTCCATAGCTCACAAATTGGCGCGAGCCATTTAGGGCATATTGTTGAAAACCGCTTGGTGCAACTTGCCCTGTGGCAGCAAATGCAGCAATCGGATGCGATTAAATTGTTTTGCCCCGAGCGTGTGGCGACATTTTCGCGCCTCGCAGACGGGGTGAGCGTGCACTTACAATCCGGTATTCAGCTTGAGGCAAAGCTGCTCATCGGGGCCGATGGCGCCAACTCGCAGGTGCGTCAATGGGCGGGGATTGGCATTTCGGGTTGGGACTATGCCCAATCGGCGATGCTGATTAATATCCAAACCGCCCAAGGCCAGCAAGATGTCACTTGGCAACAATTTACCCCTAACGGCCCGCGCTCGTTATTACCTTTACCTGGCAATCATGCGTCGTTAGTCTGGTATGACGATGCCAATCGCATTAAACAGTTAATGCAGCTGAATCATAAGCAGCTTGCCGACCAAATCCGCCAGCATTTTCCTGCTCGCTTAGACAGTGACTTTACTGTCGAAGCCAAAGGCAGTTTTGCCCTCACGCGCCGCCACGCGAATGCCTATTTTAAGCCGAATGTGGTGATTTTAGGGGATGCGGCGCACACCATTAACCCGTTGGCGGGCCAAGGGGTTAACCTCGGCTTTAAAGATGTAGAAGCCTTACTAACGGTAATCAAGACTGCATTAATCGAGGATAAACCTTGGTGGTCCACCGAGGTATTAAACGCCTATCAAGCCAAACGTTATCGCGATAATCAGCTGATGATGACGACCATGGATGTGTTTTACGCCGGCTTTAGTAATGACATTCTGCCACTAAAATTACTGCGTAACGGCGCATTAAAACTGGCCAATATTAACTCACCCATCAAGCGAACCGTGCTGAAGTATGCGATGGGGCTCAATTAGGCCACATCGTGAGTGCTGGCTCACTCGGCATTTGTTGACTTACGCATTGAGTGCTAAAATGCCGCGTTTTTAACGAGCATAAGCGGCATCATTAACTCAAAATGGTCGGCCCTGTGCGCTTTGCCAGCGACCAATTAACGCAGTATTGAGTGCCATTAGTGAGTGTCATGAGCGAAATTAAATTAATCGTAGGTCTTGCCAATCCGGGCGCCGAATATGCGCAGACTCGCCATAATGCGGGCGCTTGGTATGTGGAAGAATTGGCCCGTATCTGTGGCGTCAGCTTAGTGCCGGACAGCAAGTATTTTGGCCTCACCGCCAGAGCCGTATTGCATGGTAAAGATGTGCGTTTGCTGATCCCAACCACCTATATGAACTTAAGCGGCAAAGCCGTGGGGGCCTTAGCGAGTTTCTTCCGTATTACGCCTGAAGAAATTCTAGTGGCCCACGATGAGTTGGATATGCCGCCAGGTGTGGCTAAATTTAAACTCGGTGGCGGTCATGGTGGCCATAACGGTTTAAAAGACATTATTGCTAAACTGGCTAATGATAAAAACTTCTACCGTTTACGGATTGGGATTGGCCATCCTGGTGATAAGAATAAAGTAAGTGGTTACGTACTGGGTAAGGCGCCAGCCAAAGAACAAGAGCTGATCAACGCCGCCGTAGATGAAGCTGTACGTTCCACTGAAGTGCTATTTAAAGAGGACATGGTGAAAGCCATGACTCGTCTACACTCCTTTAAAGCGGAGTAAGCCCTGTGCTCGCGGCCTGCGAAAAGTACGGCGAACACAAGGACAATAGAATTAATCAATGTACTGCCTAAGGGCAGGGTGACTATAAACTTGCTGGTGAGTGTGACTCGCCAGCCTATCATCGAGAGAAAGGTAAGAATATGGGTTTTAAATGCGGCATTGTTGGTCTTCCTAACGTAGGTAAATCAACGCTTTTTAATGCGTTAACTAAGGCTGGCATCGAAGCGGCAAACTTCCCGTTTTGTACCATCGAGCCAAACACTGGCGTTGTACCTGTGCCGGATCCACGCTTAGACGCGTTGACGGCAATTGTAAATCCGCAACGTATACTGCCAACCACGATGGAATTCGTGGATATTGCTGGTCTAGTGGCGGGCGCGTCTAAAGGTGAAGGTTTAGGTAACAAGTTCCTTGCCAACATCCGTGAAACCGATGCTATCGGTCATGTAGTGCGCTGCTTTGAAGATGACAACATTGTTCACGTGGCTAACCGTGTTGACCCTGCGCGCGATATCGAAGTCATCAACACTGAATTGGCATTAGCCGACTTAGACAGCTTAGAGCGTGCGGTGATCCGTCAACAAAAACGCGCTAAGGGCGGCGATAAAGACGCTAAGTTTGAAGTGGATGTTCTCGAGAAGATGCGCCCCATCCTCGATGAAGGCCATATGCTGCGCTCTATGGAGCTGTCTAAGGAAGAATTAGAAGCGGTTGCTTACTTAAACTTCTTAACCTTAAAGCCAACCATGTATATCGCTAACGTGGCTGAAGATGGTTTCGAAAACAACCCACATTTAGATGCAGTGCGTGCCATTGCTGAAAAAGAAAACGCCATTGTTGTGTCTGTGTGTGCCGCCATTGAGTCAGAACTGGCTGAAATGGAGGCCGAAGAGCGTGATGAGTTTATGGCTGACCTCGGTTTAGAAGAGCCAGGGTTAGACCGCGTGATCCGCGCAGGTTATCAATTGCTGAGCCTGCAAACTTACTTCACTGCGGGTGTGAAAGAAGTGCGCGCTTGGACCGTTTCTGTAGGCGCGACTGCACCACAAGCGGCGGGCGTTATCCACACCGACTTCGAACGTGGCTTTATTCGTGCTCAAGTGATGGCATTTGACGACTTTATTACCTATAAAGGTGAAGCGGGCGCCAAAGAAGCGGGTAAGTTACGTGTAGAAGGCAAGACATACATTGTTCAAGACGGCGATGTCATGCACTTCCTGTTTAACGTATAACAGCTTTGATAAAGGGCTAAGCTTTAGAAAGTAAGGCAAAATACGGGCAACAGAGGTCGATTTAGCGCATCTGTTGCTCAGTTTGGTGAAGTAATAGCCGAACGGTTTGTCTCGAGGGAAATAGCGAAAAAAAGCTGTTGACCTCGATACCTCGAATAAGCATAATACGCCCCGTTCCTCGCTACGAGGGGCGCGCAATAACGAAGTGGCAATGTAGCTCAGCTGGTTAGAGCACAGCACTCATAATGCTGGGGTCGCAGGTTCAAGTCCCGCCATTGCTACCATTTCGTTATACTAGCGTTTGCTAGCATCAATTCAGGATGTCAACTTGAAGCAGTGCGGGAATGGTGAAATTGGTAGACACGCCAGATTTAAAAAAAGGTGCCGA
>AACY020293865.1_pt1 | contig 16496 bp, 13 predicted proteins | sample 267378 | NCBI WGS metagenome assembly AACY02 (sample SAMN02954345, study PRJNA13694) | marine metagenome | biome: aquatic; feature: ocean; material: water; isolation source: isolated as part of a large dataset composed predominantly from surface... | reverse complement strand
GAGCAGCTCGGCCTCGCCCAAAAGCCGCGCGGCGCGCTCGGACGGGTCGGCCGCCGCGCTCGCCTGGAGCAGGCGGCCGCCGGCGCGCCGCGCTGCGGCCTCCTCGCGGCTGTCGAGCCATTGCAGGCCCGCCGTCGCGGCCACGATGGCGACGATGGCCCCGATCACGAAGGGGCCGTAGCGCCGCCAGAGGCCGAACATGCGGTCGCGCCGGACCTCCTCCGAGACCTCGCGGATGAAACTGTCGGCGTCGCTCACGCCCGGACCCTCCCCTTGCGGCGCGCGGACCCTAGCGCCGCGGCCGGTCCGGGCCAAGCCTCCGCGCCGCAGGGGCGCGTCGCCGCGGCGCGCTGGCTTGTCAGGGGGCGGGCGCGCTATCATCTCCTATGCGCCGCGCCGAAGAGCCGGCCGTGTCCCGTCGGAGCGTTCATGCGTCTCGCCGCCCTCCTGCCGATTTCGGCCGCGCTCATGCTCGCGCTGCTCCCGACGGACGGCGCGGCCGAAGCGCCGTCGGTGGTCGCGCTTCGCAGCGTCGCGCAGCCCTATGGCGACGCGCTGACGCTGCGCGGCCGCACCGAGGCCGACCGGCGCGTCGAGGTGCGCGCGGAGATTGCGGGCCTCGTCGAGTCCGACCCGATCCGCAAGGGCGCCGTGGTGGCCGAAGGCGACGCGCTCTGCCGCCTCGCGCCCGGCGAGCGGCCCGCCGCGCTGGCGGAGGCGCAGGCGGAGCTGCGCGAGGCGGAGGTCGAGCGCGACGCCGCGCGGCGCCTCACCGAACGCGGCTTCACGGCGGAGACCGAGGCGCTGCGCCGCGAGGCCGCGCTCGAAGCCGCGCGCGCCAAGGTGTTGCGCGCCGAGATCGAGCTCGGACGGCTCGAGATGACCGCCCCCTTCGACGGCGTGCTCGAGAGCGACACCGCCGAGATCGGCGCCCTGCTCCAGCCCGGCTCGGTCTGCGCCATGCTCATCGCGCTAGACCCGATCCTGCTCGTCGGCTTCGCCTCGGAGCGGGACGTCGACCGCCTGACCGTCGGCGAGGCGGCGACGGCGCGCCTCGTCACCGGTCGCGAGGTGGCGGGCGAGATCCGCTTCGTCGCCCGTTCGGCCGACCCGGAGACCCGGACCTACCGCGTCGAGGTGGCCGCGCCGAACCCGGACCTCTCGATCCGCGACGGGATGACCGCCGAGATCCGCATCGGGCTCGAGGAGCGACCCGCCCATTTCATCCCGCAATCAGCCTTGACCCTCGACAATGACGGCCGCCTCGGCGTGCGCTTGGTGGACGCGGAGAACCGCGCGCGCTTCGCGCAAGTGGAGATCCTCGCCGACGCGCCGCGCGGCGCCTGGCTCGGCGGGCTGCCGGAGGAGGCGGCGATCATCGTGGTGGGTCAGGAGTTCGCATCCGAAGGCGGCCCCGTCGACCCGACCTTCGTGGACGAGGTTCCGGGCGGATGAACGGCGTGATCGACTGGGCCGTCGCGCGCGCCCGCACCATCCTCGCGCTGGCGCTGCTCAGCATCGGCGCCGGGATCGCGGCTTATGTCGGCCTGCCGAAGGAAGGCACGCCGAGCATCGACATCCCCGTGCTCTACGTCTCGGTCACCCTCCCGGGCGTCTCGGCGGAGGACAGCGAACGGCTGATCGTGAAGCCGCTCGAGACCAAGCTCCGCGGCATCGAGGGCGTCGAGAAGATGACCGGGATCGCGAGCGAGAACCGCGGCTCGGTGGTGCTGGAGTTCGATTTCGGCTGGGACGCCGCCGAGACCAAGGCCGAGGTCCGCGCCCAGGTCGACGAGGCCAAGGCGGAGATGCCGGAGGAGGCGCTTGAGCCCCTCATCTCCGAGGTGAACCTCTCCGAGTTCCCGATCATCGTCGTCGCGCTCTCGGGCGACGCTCCGCCGCGCACGCTCCAGCGCGTCGCGAAGGACCTCCAGCGCGAGCTCGAGTCGCTGACGCCGGTCCTCGAGGTCGGCCTCGCCGGCGAGCGCGAGGAGCTTGTCGAGGTGATCGTCGATCCCCTCGCCCTCGAAAGCTACGACGTCACCGCCCCGGAGCTGCTCCGCGTCGTCGCCGCCAACAACAGCCTCGTCGCCGCGGGCGCGGTGCGCTCCGAAGCGGGCCGCTTCTCGGTGCGCGTGCCGGGGAACTACGAGAGCCTCGAGGAGATCCTCGCCACGCCCGTGCGCGCCGACGGCGACCGGGTCGTGACCATCGGCGACCTCGCCGAGATCCGCCGCACCTTCGAGGACGCCGAGGGCACGGCCCGCTTCAACGGACAGCCCGCGGTGGCGCTCCAGGTGAAGAAGCGCCTCGGCGAGAACATCCTCGACACGGTCGAGGCCGTGAAGGCGAAGGTCGAGACGGTCCGCGCCGGCTGGCCGGCGCCGCTCCAGGCCGCGCTCTCGGTCGACTTCGCGATGGACCAGTCCCGCGAGGTGCGCGACATGGTCGGCCAGCTCGAGGGCTCGGTGGCGCTCGCGGTCGTGCTGGTGATGACGGTCGTGGTGCTGAGCCTCGGCGCTCGCTCGGCGCTGCTGGTGGGCCTCGCGATCCCGCTCTCCTTCCTGCTGTCCTTCGCGCTTCTGGCGCTGTTCGACATGACCATCAGCAACATGGTCATGTTCGGGCTGATCCTCGCGGTCGGCATGCTGGTGGACGGGGCGATCGTCGTCAGCGAATACGCCGACGTGCGCCTGAAGGCGGGCGAACCACCCGAAGAGGCCTACGCCGGCGCGGCGAAGCGGATGTTCTGGCCGATCGCGTCCTCGACGGCGACGACGCTCTCGGCCTTCCTGCCCATGCTGTTCTGGCCGGGGATGCCCGGGCAGTTCATGGGCCATCTGCCGGTGACGCTGATCTTCGTGCTCTCCGCCTCGATGATCGCCGCGCTCCTGTTCCTGCCGGTGATCGGCGGGGTGCTGGGCCGCGCCTCGGCGGCCGCGGGCGTCGCGCTCGCGCCCGTCGGCCGGCGGATCGGCCTCGGGCGGCGGGCCCGACCCATCCCGCAGGGCGCGCGGCGCACCGTCTTCGGGCGGCTGATGAGCCTGATCGTCAAGAACCCGCTCGGCCCGGTGCTCGCCCTCGGCGCGACCGTCGCCGCCGTCGCCGGCATCGTGACGGTCTACGCCGAGCGCAACGCCGGCGTGGAGTTCTTCGTCGACATCGAGGCGCAACGCGCGATCCTCCATGTCCGCGGCCGCGGAAACCTGTCGCTCGAGGAGAAGGACCGCCTCGTGCGCGCCGTCGAGCAGCGCGTGCTTGGAACCGAGGGGATCGAGTCGCTCTTCGCCTTCGCCGGCGACGGCGGGCTCGAATCGCTCGGCGGCGACGGGCCGAAGGACGCGATCGGCCAGCTCCAGATCGAGCTCGCGCCCTGGGGCGCGCGCCCGCCCTCCGACGTCGTGCTCGCCGAGGCGGCCGAGCGCGCCGCGACCGTCCCCGGCGTCATCACAGACCTGCGCCCCTCGCAGGAGGGGCCGCAGCAGGGCAAGCCGATCCAGCTCCGCCTCGAATCGGCCGACTGGCCGCGCCTGCTGGAGGCGACGGCGCAGGTGAACGCGCTCTTCCAGCGGACCGAGGGCCTCGTCGCGGTCGAGGACACGCGCCCCCTGCCCGGCGTCGACTGGGAGATCCGCGTGGACCGCGACGCCGCGGGCCGCTTCGGCGCCGACGTCGACCTCGCCGGCATGCTGGTGCAGCTCGTCACCCGCGGCGCGCTGCTCGACACCATCCGCCCCGACGACAGCGAGGACGAGATCGACATCCGCGTGCGCTTCCCCGAGGACGCGCGCGGCCTCGCCACGCTCGAAGGGCTGAGCGTGCGCACGCCGAACGGCCTCGTCCCGATCCGCAACTTCGTCGAGATCGCGCCGGCGCCCGCGCTCGCCGAGATCGAGCGCTATTTCGGCGTGCGCTACCTCGTGGTGAAGGCCGACGTCGCCGAGGGCGTCAACGCCAACGCCAAGATCGCCGAGCTTCAAGCCGCGCTCGACACCAACCCGATCCCCGGCGTGACCGCGACCTTCCAGGGCGACCAGGAGGAGCAGGCGGAGAGCATGGCCTTCCTGCAATGGGCCTATCTCGGCGCGCTCGGCCTGATGTTCGCGATCCTGCTGGCGCAGTTCAACAGCCTCTACAACGCCGTGCTGGTGCTGACCGCGGTGGTGCTCTCCATCGCGGGCGCCCTGCTCGGCATGCTGGTCATGGGCCAGCCCTTCTCGATCATCATGACCGGCACCGGCGTGGTGGCGCTGGCCGGCATCGTCGTGAACAACAACATCGTCCTGATCGACACCTATCGGGAGCTCTCGGCCTCCTCGCCCCCGCTCGAAGCCATCGTCCGCGCCGCCGAGACGCGCATCCGTCCGGTGCTGCTGACGACGATCACCACCATGGCCGGCCTCGCGCCGATGATGTTCGCGGCCTCGATCGACCTCGCGGCGATTCCCGGGGCGCTCGGCGCCGTCCTCGCCGCCGGGCCCTTCGCGGCCGCGGGCTGGTCGGCGGCCTGGGCCGACGTCGTGGCCGTCGGCGCGCCGGCGGCGCTCTGGTGGACCCAGCTCGCGACGGCGGTGGTGTTCGGCCTCGGCGTCGCCACGGTGCTGACGCTTGTGGCGACCCCCGCGGCGCTGGCGCTGCGCATCTGGTTCTGGCGCGGCGTCGGATCGCTCGCGTCCCTCGCCGCGCCGGCGCATGTCCGCGCCGCCCGCGCGCTCCGCCGGCGCATGGTGCGGACCGCGCCGCCCGAGCTGATCTGGGAGCCCGGCGGCGAACCAGACCCCCTGCCCTGGCGCGCGCCCCGCCGCTACGCCGACGCCGCGGAGTGAGGCGGGTCCGTCGCCGCCCTCAGCCGAGCGCCTGCGCCAGCCGGGCGCGGGTCTCGGCGTCGCAGAAGGCCGCGTCGAGGGCCGTCCGCGCGAGGCCGCCGAGCGCCTCCGCGCTCCAGCCGAGTTCGGCCAGCATCGCGTATTCCCGGCTCATCGTCGTGTGGAAGAACGGCGGATCGTCGGTCGAGACGGTCACCCGGCAGCCCGCGTCGCGCAGCCGCCCGATCGGATGCGCCGCCCAGTCGGGATAGACCCCGAGCGCCACGTTGGAGCCCGGGCAGGTCTCAAGAACCACGCCCTCCGCCGCGAGCCGCGCCACCAGCGCCGGATCCTCGATCGCCCGCACGCCATGGCCGACGCGGCGCAGCCCGAGCGCGTCGAGGGCCGCGCGCACGCTCTCCGGCCCGCCGAACTCGCCCGCATGGGCGGTCAGCCCGAGCCCCGCCTCCCGCGCGATCGCGAAAGCGCGCGCGAAATCAGCCGGCGCGCCCGCCCGCTCGTCGCCCGCGAGCCCGAAGCCCGCCACGCGGGCCGAGCGGGAGCCGACCGCGAGCCGCGCCGCCCGTTCCGCCGCCTCCGCGCCGAAATGCCGGATCGCGGTCGGCGTGAACCGCGCGACGATCCCGCACGCCGCCTCGGCCGCGTCGGCCCCCTCGTCGAGCGCGGCGAGATGCTCCGCCCAGCCCGCCGCGTCTCCGCCCGCGAAGTCCGGCGAGACGATCAGCTCGGCGTAGATCACGCCCTCCGCCGCGCAGGCCCGCAGCACCGCCTCGCAGAGCCGCCGCGCGCGGTCGGGCGGCGCGAACAGCCGCGCGACACGGTCATAGGCGTCGAGGAAGCTCCCGAAATCGCGCCAGCGATAGCCGCCTTCCGCGTCCAGAACGTCCGAGAGGTCCGCGCCCTGCTCGCGCGCGACCGAGGTGGCGAGCGCCGGCGGCGCGGCGCCTTCGAGATGGAGGTGAAGCTCGACCTTCGGCGCGTCCCGCCACGCGGCGGGGTCGGGCTCACTCATCGAAGCCGCGGAACGGCATCTCCGGATCGCGCCGCAGCCAGTTGTCCTCCGACCAGACCGCCGCGCGGTCGATCACGTGCAGCGCGTAGGCGAGGCGCGACCGCGCCGAGAGGTTCGGCCCCGAGCGGTGCGGGACCAGCCCGTGCAGGATGACCAGCGTCCCCTCGGGCGCCTCCAGCGGGATCTCGCCCGACAGGTCCCAGGGCGCGTCGTCCAGCGCGTCCATCACCAGATCGTCGCCGTCGTAGCGGAACCGCCGCTTCAGCCCGGCGCGGTGCGCGCCGGGCAGCGCGAAGAGGCAGCCGTTCTCGCGGTCGGCGTCCTCCAGGGCGACCCAGAAGCCGGTCACCGAGACCGGATCGGTGTGCAGGAAGGTCGCGTCCTGATGCAGGTTCACCTCGCCGCCGATCTCGGGCTGCTTGCAGATCACCATCGACTGCGCGAGCGCGGGGTCCGCAAGGCCGAGATCGGCGCAGGTCTCCGCGAGCCGCGGGTCGCGCGAGAACGGCGCGAAGACCGGATCGAGATCGTGCAGCGCGTGCCCGATCTTGTTGACCGCGCGCGCCTTCGGCCGATCGAGCGCGCCGTCGGCCGCCACCGCCCCCTCCTCGACGAAGAAGCGCACCTTGTCGCCGGAGGAGCGGAAATAGTCCTCCGCCGCGTGGCTCTGCGCGGCGGCCGAGAAGGCGACGCGGTTCTCCTCGGGGTCGAAGGCCTCGATCAGGTCCTCGACCCGGGCGCGCAGCAGGGCGCAGACCTCCGGCGTCGCGAAGCCCTCGAGCAGCAGGAAGCCGTCGCGGGAGAAGGACTCGACGGCGACGTCGGGCAGACGGCCGTCGGCGGGAAAGGCGAAGCGGGGCGCGTCGGTCACAGAAAGCTCTCCCCATGGGGTCCGCGGTCGAGGCCGAGCCAGGCGGCGGCGGTCTCGCCGACATCGGCGAAGGCGCGCCGTCCGAGGGCGCGCGGGGCGCGGCCGGGCGCGGTCGCGAGGATCGGGACCATCTCGCGCGTGTGATCCGTGCCGGCCCAGGTGGGATCGTTGCCGTGATCGGCCGTCAGGATCAACAGGTCGTCGTCGCGCAGGGCCGCCTCGAAGCGCGGGATCGCGGCGTCGAAAGCCTCGAGCGCCCGGGCGTAGCCCGCGACGTCGCGGCGATGGCCCCAAAGGCTGTCGAACTCGACGAAGTTGGCGAAGACCAGCGCGCCGTCCGGCGCGTCGGCGAAGCTCTCGACGGCGATCTCGACCAGCGCGGCGTCGTCCGGCCCCTTGCGGACCTCGGCGATCCCGCGATGCGCGAAGATGTCGCCGATCTTGCCGACGCCGATCACCGCGCCGCCCGCGCCGGTCACCCGGTCGCAGAGCGTCGGCTCGGGCGGCGGCACGGCGTAGTCGCGCCGGTTCGCCGTGCGCCGGAAGCCGGACGCGGCGTCGCCGACGAAGGGCCGCGCGATCACCCGCCCGATGTTCAGCGGGTCGCAGAGCCGCCTTGCGACGGCGCAGGTCTCGTAGAGCCGCTCGAGCCCGAACGCGTCCTCATGCGCCGCGATCTGGAACACGCTGTCGGCCGAGGTGTAGCAGATCGGCGCGCCGCTGCGGACGTGCTCCGCGCCAAGCTCCGCGATGATCTCGGTGCCCGAGGCATGCTTGTCGCCGAGGATCCCCGGCAGCCTCGCCTCGGCGATCAGCGCCGCGGTCAGCTCCGGCGGAAAGGTCGGGACCCTGCGCGGGAAATAGCCCCAGTCGAAGGCGACCGGGACGCCCGCCAGCTCCCAGTGGCCCGAGGGCGTGTCCTTGCCGCGGGACCGCTCGACGCCGGCGCCGTGCGCGGCCTGCGGCGGCGCCGAGAGGCCCGGCGGCCGCCGCCCCGTCGCGACCGCCGCCGCGGCGCCGAGCCCCAGCCGGTCGAGATTGGGCAGCCGCAGCGGCCCCGAGCGGCCTTCGTCTGCGCGTCCCGCGGCGCAGGCCTCGGCGATGTGGCCGAGCGTGTCGGCGCCCGCGTCGCCATAGGCCGCCGCGTCCGGCGCGCCGCCGATCCCGACGCTGTCCATCACGAACAGAAAGACCCGCGCCATCAGGCGCGCTCCGGCCCGCCGGCGTCCTCGGGCCCGATCCGCGCGAGAACCGGATCGTCGGGCGGCTCCGGCGCCCGGTCGCCCACCGCGCAGGCCGCCCGGAGCGCCGCGGCGGCGCGCTCGGCAGCGGCCGCGTCGGCGGCGTGGACGCGCCCGAGCGGCGAGCCCTCCGAGACATGCGCGCCGAGCGGCGCCAGCCGGTCGAAGCCGACCGAGGGATCGACCGCATCCTCGGCGCGGCGCCGCCCGCCGCCGAGTTCGATCACCGCGATCCCGACGGCCCGCGCGTCGACCGCGGTCACGACGCCGTCCTCCGCCGGCGCGACGTCGCGCACGACTGGCGCCGCGGGCAGGATTTCGGCGTGGCGCTCAAGCAGGTCCAGCGGCCCCCCGAGCGCGGCGACCATGCGGGCGAAGCGCTCCGCCGCCCGCCCGCTCTCGAAGGCGTCGGCGACGCGCGCGCGCCCCTCGGCCGCGTCGGCGGCGAGCCCCGCCAGCGCCAGCGCCTCGCCCCCGAGCGCGACCGTCACGTCCCAGAGCTTGGGGTCGATCTCGGCCCCGGTCAGGAAGGCGCAGGCGTTGGCGACCTCGAGCGCGTTGCCGGCCGCCGAGGCCAGCGCCTCGTTCATGTCGGTCATCAGCGCCGCCGTGCGGCAACCCGCGCCGTTCGCGACCGCGACCAGGCTGCCGGCGAGCGCCTCGGCCTCCTTCGGCGTCGCCATGAACGCGCCCGAGCCGCACTTGACGTCGAGCACCAGCGCGTCGAGCCCCGCCGCGAGCTTCTTCGACAGGATCGACGCGGTGATCAGGTCGACGGACTCCACCGTCGCCGTCACGTCGCGGATCGCGTAGAGCCGCCGGTCGGCGGGCGCGAGGTCGGCCGTCTGGCCGATGATCGCCGCGCCGGTCTCGCGCACGACGCGCCGGAACGTCTCGAGGTCGGGCTGGGTCGCGTAGCCCGGCACGCTGTCGAGCTTGTCGAGCGTGCCGCCGGTGTGGCCGAGGCCGCGCCCGGAGATCATCGGGACAAAGGCCCCGCAGGCCGCGAGCGCAGGCGCGAGCATCAGCGAGACGTTGTCGCCGACCCCGCCCGTGGAGTGCTTGTCGACCACCGGCCCCGGCAGGTCCCAGTCGAGCGTCGCCCCGCTGTCGCGCATCGCCTCGGTCAGCGCGACGCGCTCGGCGATGTCCATGCCCCGGAAGAACACGGCCATGGCGAAGGCGGCGCCCTGCTCCGCCCCCACGGCCCCCGACGTCAGCCCCGCGATGAAGGCGCGGATCTCGTCGGGCGAGAGCGCGCCGCCGTCCCGCTTCGTCCGGATGATCTCCTGCGGCAGCATCAGTAGGCGCTTTCGTCCGCCGCGGCCTCGCCGTCCCCGAGCGTCGCGCCGAGCGCGGAGAGCAGGCCGGAGGCCCCGAAGCGGAAGGTCTCGGGCGTCGCCCAGTCCGCGCCCATCCGGCGGCTCGCGATCTCGAGATAGGTCCGCGCGTCCGCCAGCGTGCGCACGCCGCCGGAGACCTTGAGGCCCACGGGCCGGCTCGGATTGGCCTCCACGGCGTCGAGGATCGCCTCCGCCGCCTCCGGCGTCGCGTTCACCTCGACCTTGCCGGTCGAGGTCTTCACGAAGTCCGCCCCTTCGGCGATGGCGAGATCGGCGGCGCGGCGGATCAGCCCCGGCTCGCGCAGCATCCCCGTCTCGAGGATCACTTTGAGCGTGCGCCCGCCGGCGGCGCGGCGCACCCCGTCGAGCAGGCGGGCGGCCGCGTCGGCGCGGCCTTCGGCGAAGGCGCGGAAGGGCAGCACCACGTCGATCTCGTCCGCCCCGTCCGCCAGCGCCTGCTCGGTCTCGGCGACCGCGGGCTTCAGCCGCTCGCCGCCGAAGGGGAAGTTGACGACGGTCGCGACCTTCACCCGGCTCATCCGCAGCCGCTCCCGCGCCAGCGAAACGAAGCGCGGCCAGACGCAGACCGCGGCCACGGCGCCGAAGGGCGTCTCGGCGCGGGCGCAAAGCGTCTCGATCTCGGCCTCGCCGCAGCTGTCGGTCAGATCCGTCAGGTCCAGGCAGGCGAGCGCGCGTTCGGCGACGTCCCGGTCCGTCATCCCGCTCATGCGAAGCCCTCCGCGAAGCCGATGGCGAGCCGCTCGAACCGCGCGGCGGCGCGTTCGGCCTCGCGCTTCGTCTCGTCATGGCTCAGGGGCGCCGCGGCCAGCCCCGCGGCGAGATTGGTGATGACCGAGACCCCTGCGACCCGAAGCCCGAAATACCGCGCGAGGATCGTCTCGGGAACCGTCGACATCCCCACGGCGTCGGCCCCCAGCGTCGCGGCGGCCCGGATCTCGGCCGGCGTCTCAAAGGAGGGGCCGGAGAACCAGGCGTAGACGCCCTCGCGCAGATCGGGGTCGAGCGTCTTGAGACGGTCTCGCAGCTCGGGGTCGTACGCCGCTGACATGTCTACGAAACGCCCGTCGCCCGGCTCGCCGATCAGCGGGTTCAGCCCGGACCAGTTGAGATGGTCCGACAGCGCCATCAGCGAGCCCGGCCCCATCTCCGCCCGCGTCGATCCGGCGGCGTTCGAGAGGAACAGCGCCTCCACGCCCAGCGCCGCGAGCGTCGCGATCGCGCCCCGCATCGCGCGCGGATCGCCCGCCTCGTAGTAATGCGCCCGCCCGGCGAGGCAGAGCACGCGCGCGCCGCCGAGCCGGCCCGCGACCAGCGCCCCCGCATGGCCGCTGACGCCCGAGGCCGGGAAATCCGGCAACTCGGCGTAGGGGATGCGCACGGCGTCGGCCAGCCGCTCGGCGAGATGGCCGAGCCCCGAGCCGAGCACCAGCGCGAGCCGGAACGGCGCCGCCCCCGCCCGCGACCGGACGATCTCCGCCGCGGCGGTCACGGCCGCAACCCGAAGGCCGCGGGCAGCAGCTCCGCCAGCGTCCAACGCGCGCGCTCGCCCTCGGGCCCGGCCGAGACGATCACCGTGCCCGCGCGCCCGAACTCCGCGAGCCGCTGGCGGCAGCCGCCGCAGGGCGTCACCGGCTCATGGTGCTCGGCGACGACCCAGACCTCCGCCAGCTCCCGCTCGCCCGCGGCCACCATCGCGCCGAGGGCGGAGGTCTCCGCGCACCAGCCCTCGGGGAAGGAGGCGTTCTCGACATTGGCCCCCGCGAACACCGCGCCCGAGGCGGTCCGCAGCGCGACGCCGACGGGGAAGTTGGAGTAAGGCGCGTGCGCCTTTTCGCGCACGGCCTTCGCGGCCTCGAAAAGCGGGTCCATCACCGCTCCTTCACATACGGAACCCCGCCCGCCTTCGGGGGCGTCGCCTTGCCGATGAAGCCCGCCAGCAGCACGACCGTCAGGACATAGGGCGCCGCCTGGATCGCCTGCACCGACACCTCGCCGATCAGCGGCAGCTCCGCGCCCTGCAGCCGGATCGCCGCCGCGTCGAGGAAGCCGAACAGCAGGCAGGCGAGCATGGCCTGGATCGGCCGCCATTTCGAGAAGATCAGCGCGGCGAGCGCGATGAAGCCCTTGCCGGCCGACATGTTCGGGATGAACCCCGCCGACTGCGCGATCGAGAGATAGGCCCCCGCCAGCCCGCACAGCGCCCCGCAGCACACCACTGCGAGGTAGCGCATCCGCACCACCGAGACGCCCGCGGTGTCCACCGCCGCCGGGTTCTCGCCGACCGCCCGCAGCCGCAGCCCGAAGCGCGTGCGCCAGAGCACCCACCAGCTGAGCGGCGCGGCGGCGAAGGCGACATAGACCAGCGCCGTGTGCCCCGAGATCAGCCCCGAATAGATCGGCCCGAGCAGCGGCACGGCCTCGAGCGTCTGCGCCAGCGGCCATTCCAGCGGGCCGAGACGGCTGTCGGAGGGCAGCGCCGGCGTCTTGCCGCCCTGACTGAACCAGGCGTGGCCGAGAACCGCGGTCAGGCCTGCGGCGAGGAAGTTGATCGCGACGCCGGAGACGATCTGGTTGCCCCGCGCCGTGACGCAGGCGAAGGCGTGGATCAGCGCGAAGACGATCGACGCCGCGAGCGCCGCCGCCAGCGCCAGCGGGATCGACCCCATCACGCTCGCCGTCGCCGCCGCCGCGAAGGCCGATACGAGGATCTTCCCCTCGAGCCCGATGTCGAACACGCCCGACCGTTCCGAGAACAGCCCCGCCAGCGCCGCCAGCAGCAGCGGCGTCGCCAGACGCAGCGTCGAGTCGGCCGTGAGGATGATCGTGTCGAGCATCAGGCCGGCGTCCCCGGCGCGGCGCGGCTCGCCCGCGGCGCGAAGGCACGCGCGAGCGCGGGGCGGAACAGGAACTCGAGCGCGCCCGCGAACAGGATCACGAGGCCCTGGATCAGCACCACCATGTCCCGCGTGATCGACGGCTTCTCGAAGGCGAGCTCCGCGCCGCCCTGATACAGCACCCCGAACAGCACCGCCGCCAGCACCACCCCCGCGGGATGCGCCCGGCCCATCAGCGCGACCGCGATGCCGACGAAGCCCGCGCCGCCGACGAACTCGAAGATCAGCCGGTTCTGCTCGCCCATCACCGAGTTCAGCGCCATCATCCCCGCGAGGCCCCCGGAGATCAGCATGGCGACCACGGTGATCTTCACCGGCGAAACGCCCGCATAGACCGCCGCCGTGGGGTTCGCCCCGAAGGTGCGGATCTCGTAGCCGAGCCGCGTGCGCCAGATCAGCGCCCAGACGACGACGCACATCCCGAGGCCCAGCAGCAGCGACACGTTCAGCGGCGCCGCGCCGATGTCGACGCCGAACGGCCCCATCAGCCAGTCGAGCTTCGGCAGCCGCCCGCCGTCGGCGAAGGTCCGCGTCTCGGGCGACATCGAGCCCGGGGGCGACAGCACGTCCACCAGCAGCCAGACCATCAGCGAGGCGGCGATGAAGTTGAACATGATGGTGCTGATGACGACATGGCTGCCCCGCGTCGCCTGCAGATAGGCCGGGATGAACGCCCAGGCCGCGCCCGCTGCCGCCGCGCCGAGCGTCGCGACCGGGAACACCCCCCACCACGGCCAGGCCGCGTCGAGCGCCAGCGCCGCCGCCGCGACGCCGAGCCCGCCGACATAGGCCTGCCCCTCGCCGCCGATGTTGAAGAGCCCCGCATGGAAGGCGACCGTCACCGCGAGCCCGGTGAAGATGAAGTTGGTGGCGTAGTAGAGCGTGAATCCGATCCCCTCGCCCCAGCCGAGCGCGCCCCAGATCAGGACGCGGGTGGCCTCCAGCGGGTCCTCACCGATGGCGACCACGACGAGGCCCGCGATCAGGAAGGCCGCCGCCAGGTTCAGCAGCGGGATCAGGCCGACATCGACCCAGCGGGGGAGAGCGGTGGGGGTGGTCATTGCGATCCATCCGACGAGTGTTGACGCCCGGTCGGCGCCTTCGTGCCGACAGGGACGGCGCTCAGCGGACCCGCCCCGCCCGGGCGACCAGCCCGGGCCGCGCCCGACCCTCCCCCCGGGAGGGCGCGTTGCGACGGCGCAAGACGCGGAAAGCTCAGGGTTGGCCGCGCCATAAACCGCTTAGGCCAACCGCTCCGAAGCGCCCACCCAGGCTCGGGCGCGGCCCTCCGCGTGCAGCGCGACTGTTCAGAGCGCCGCATCACGCCGCCTTCTCCACGTTCGCCCCCGCCATCATCAGCCCGATCTCGCCCTCCGGCGCGTCGGGCGCGCATTCGCCCACGATCCGGCCGTCGAACATCACCAGCACGCGGTCCGAGAGCCCCCGCACCTCGTCGAGCTCCACCGAGACCAGCAGGATCGCCTTGCCGGCGTCGCGGAGCGCGATCAGGCGGCGGTGGATCGCCTCGATGGCGCCGACGTCCACGCCGCGGGTGGGCTGGCCGACGATCAGCACCTCCGGGTCCTCCTCGATCTCGCGCGCCAGCACGATCTTCTGCTGGTTGCCGCCCGAGAAATTCGCGGTCTTGAGGAACGGGTCCGGCGGGCGGACGTCGAAATCCGCCATGTCCTTCTCGCATTTCGCGCGGATCGCGGCGCGGTCGAGGAACAGGCCGCGCAGCACCCCCGCGGTCCCGTGATAGCCGAGGATCGCGTTCTCCCGCGCCTCGAAGCGGGTCACGAGGCCCATGCGGTGGCGGTCCTCCGGCACATGGGCGAGGCCCGCGTCGCGCACCCGCGCGGGGTCCGGCGGCAGCGCCGCGGCGCCGAGCGCGATGGTCCCGGAGGTGAGCCTGCGGATGCCCGCGATCGCCTCCAGCAGCTCGGACTGGCCGTTGCCGCTGACGCCCGCGATCCCGACGATCTCGCCCGCCCGAACGTCGAAGGACACGCCGCGGAGCCGTTCGACGCCCTGACCGTCCACCACCCGCGCGTCGCGGACGGAGAGCTTCACCGCCCCCGGCTTCGCCGGGCCCTTCTCGACGCGCAGCAGCACCCGCCGGCCGACCATCGCCTCGGCGAGCCGCTCGACGGAGGTCTCGGCGGTGCGGAAATGCGCCACCATCGCGCCCTGGCGCATGACCGAGACCGTGTCGGTGACGGCCATGATCTCGCGCAGCTTGTGGGTGATGAGGACGACCGTCTTTCCCTGCGCCTTGAGCTGGCGGAGGATGCGGAACAGGTCGTCGGCCTCCTCGGGCGTCAGCACGCCCGTCGGCTCGTCGAGGATCAGGATCTCCGCCCCGCGGAACAGCGCCTTCAGGATCTCGACGCGCTGCTGGAGGCCGACGGGCAGGTCGCCCACCACCGCGTCCGCGTCCACCTTGAGGTTGTATTCGCGCTCCAGCCGCTCCAGCTCGGCGCGCGCCTTCGCCATGCCGCCGCGCAGCAGCGCGCCGCCCTCGGCGCCCAGCATCACGTTCTCGAGCACGGTGAAAGGCTCGACCAGCATGAAATGCTGGTGGACCATGCCGATGCCGGCCGCGATGGCGGCGTCGCTGTTGGGGATGCGGGTCTTGCGCCCGTCGATCAGGATGTCGCCGGAATCGGCCTGGTAGAAGCCGTAGAGGATCGACATCAGCGTCGACTTGCCGGCGCCGTTCTCGCCGACGATCCCGTGGATGTCGCCCTTGCCGACGACGAGATCGATCGCCTTGTTGGCGTGGACCGCGCCGAAGCGCTTGTCGATGCCGCGAAGCTCGATGGCGGGCGTCGTCATGCCTGGGCGGGTCCCCCGTGCCGGAAGCCGGCGATAGGCGACGCTAGTGCGCCGGATCGGGAGGGTAAAGACGCCGCGGCGGCCGCAGCGCAACATGCCGCGACCGTCGCGACGGCGCGCGCGCATCACGCTTGCGTCGCGCCTGTGCGCGCCGCAGGAGGCGGCGACATCCTCCGGAGCGCTCCATGGACCCGATCGTCGAAGGCGTCGGCTACGCCGCCGCCGCCCTCACCACCGCCGCCTTCGCGCCGCAGGTCGCCCGCAGCCTGCGCACCCGCAGCGTGCGCGACCTCTCGCCGGGCATGATCCTCGCGCAAAGCTCGGGCTGCCTTCTGTGGTGCGTCTACGGCGCCGCCACCGGCGCCGCGCCGCTGACCGCGGCCAACGCGCTGACCTTCTCGCTGGTCGCGGCGCTCGGCGTGATGAAGCTGCGCGAGGGCCGGGCCGCCGCGCCCTGAGGCGGCTCAGAGCGCGGGACAGGGCCCCTCCGTCGAGCTGTCATGGACGCGGACGGCGCCGGTCGCGATCGCGGCCATCACGTCGTCGGCGGTCTCCATCATCGCTTCGGTGACGAGCGCGTCGTTGTGCTCGTCCAGCACCCAGGTCATGCCGCCTTCGGCGAGGCCGAGCACGGCGACGCCGGGCTCCCAGAAGGCGAAGGCCTCCTCGACCGCGACGTCGGTGCGCTTCAGGAGGCTGGTCAGCACATGGCCCGGATGGAGCCCGTTCTGGTTGCTGTCGGTGCCGATCCCGAGGACCCCGGCGTCGGCCGCCGCCTGCAGCACCCCGATCCCGGTGCCGCCCGCCGCCTGCAGGATCACGTCGGCCCCGCGGTCGATCTGGCTTCGGGCGAGCTCGGCGCCGCGGGCGGGGTCGGAGAAGGCGGCGGGCGTGTCGCCGGCGAAGTTGATCAGCACCTCGGCGTCGGGGTCGATCGACTTCACGCCCTGCGCGAAGCCGCAGCCGAAGCGGCGGATCAGCGGGATGTCCATGCCGCCGACCATCCCGACCGTCCCGGTCTCCGAGGCCATCGCGGCGAGCACGCCGACGACATAGGCCCCCTCATGCTCCTTGAAGACGACCGACTGGACGTTCGGCGCCTCGACCACCGCGTCGACGATGGCGAAGCGCGTGTCCGGAAACTCGGGCGCGACCTCCGACAGCGCGCCGGCCTGCAGGAAGCCGATGGCGACCACCGGGTCGTTCCCGCGCGCGGCGAAGCGGCGGAGCGCCTGCGCCATCTGCCCGACCGCCTGCGGCTCGAACTCGGCGTAGCTCCCGCCGGTGCGCGCCGCCCATTCCTCCGCGCCGCGGTAGGCCGCTTCGTTGAAGGAGGCGTCGAACTTGCCGCCGGTGGAGTAGACGACCGCGGGCTCGGCGGACGCGGCCGAGGCCGCGCCCGCGACCACGGCCGCCGCAAGAAGCCCGCGGACCGTCATCAGACCGGGCC
>AACY020295590.1_pt1 | contig 16509 bp, 15 predicted proteins | sample 267378 | NCBI WGS metagenome assembly AACY02 (sample SAMN02954345, study PRJNA13694) | marine metagenome | biome: aquatic; feature: ocean; material: water; isolation source: isolated as part of a large dataset composed predominantly from surface... | reverse complement strand
AACACTCCCGCCCCCAGCCCCAGCCCCTAAACACCCCAACCCAAGGTCCAGCGGCGCCGATACCGACCGCATGTCCCTCACGCACACGCCCCACCCGGGGGTGCTTGCATCATGATGGGCACCTCACACGCCACGTCCGGAGCATTCGGGTGGCTACTCGCCGCACCCGCCATCGGAGGGTTAGCGATCGCAAGCGACTTCAACGGACCGCAAATGCTCGCCGGTGCCGTCGTGTGCGCTGGCGCCGCGCTCCTACCCGACATCGACCACCCCCGGGCGACAATCGCGCACACCCTCGGACCCATCACCATGGGCATCGCGAAATTCGTGCACCTCATCTCCGGCGGGCACCGGCAAGGCACCCACTCCATACTGTTCATCGCCCTATCAGGCGTGGTCACGTGGCTTCTCGCATCCTGGAGCACCATCGCAGCGCTGCTGATCGTCTGGTCGATGACAGCGCTCGCCATCAAAGCACTCCACTTGGCGCCGAAGAAAATGAACTCCACTCTGCGCACTATCGTGACCGGGTTAGAGGCCGCAGCAGTTACGTGGGCGGTCGCCCGGTACGCCGGGGAATCATGGGACTGGCTCGCTTTCGCGGTCGCCGCAGGATCAGCAATCCACATCGCCGGAGATATGTTAACCCCCGAAGGCTGCCCCCTCATATGGCCAATCTCGCGGCGGTTCGCGATCCCCGTCATCCCCCACACCGACCACTGGCTCGAAACGAAAGTCTTCGTTCCCCTTATGTCTATTGGGTTTTTCGTACTCGTGTGGGTCAACGTGATCCCCGAATTCGGAATCAACCTCCCCGACTGGCTCCCCGGCACAAATTAGCCGCATCCCCGGACCGCGGACAGAAATGTTGAGGTTACGGACAAAAATCGTGGACGGGGAAACCGGATGGTTGTATAGCCCCGTCGTGCACCTGCCCCTTAGCCCTTGGGGGTGTGGACGGCTGCTGCTGCGCGCCGATGTTTCCCGTTAGGAAGTGCAGCAGAAGTCGTGTAGGTCAGGAAGCAGGTGTGTGGTGCCACGAACGAAGCACGTGAATACTGAGAAAAAGCCCGTCAATGTCGAAAAGGGAAAGAAGGGCTTCCAACCTCGGCAGGCTGGGGCGCAAGCACCGACCCCAGCGGATCCCGCATCGCGTTCGGGTGTTGCCGTCGTAGTGGAGGACGGTGCCCCGGACCCGGATCGTCGTTATGGCGGGGCGTATGAGGTGTTTCAGAGTCTTCGCGGGGTTGATCCGGAACTGTTGGAGGCTATTGAGGCAACCCAGTCGGGGTTGGATGCGGATATGGATGTGATCGCGGATCAGCAGGCGGATTATGTAGAGAAGCATCGCGAGTTTGAGGAAGCGGTGAGCAAGCGGGACCGGCACCGTGACCGGCTCCGGCAGAAACGAGAATCGTGGATCGCGGATGCGCGTTCGAGTATCGCGGATGCGCAGGAGGCAGCGTTCCGGTTGTATAAGAGCGCGGGGGTAAACGATCGTTACGCGCGGTTCTTTTCTAATGACATTGCCGAGCAGGCGCAACGAGTTCTCAATACGGAAATTGAGAAGGGTCCTCATGATTCTAGGCGTCTGGCGCATGTGAGTTTGCTGCAGTTCGCGTCGCGGCGCAGAAATTTCACGAGTGAAGTGCTTGCTGCCGCTGAGGCTGCGAAGAAAGATAAGCAGTGGCAGGCAGCCGTGAAAAACGGTAACTCCGCGTTAGGGAAGATTGATAAGTCTCGCAAGGACTACGACGAAATCAATCTGGATGCTCGAGTGCGGGAGTTGTCCGATCAGGCGCGTGAATCCCGCGTCACGTACACCCAGACCCGGAAACGCATCGAGAACCAGAGAACGCTGCTGAAAGATTTGCGTTCACGGGAGTCCTCGGGTGTGCCGTTGAGCACCCAACTGCACAGGACTCATCGAGATGGTCAGGCGTTGAAACGTGAGATTGTCCGCAACCCGGATGGTTCCACGAACGCGTGGGTGCGGGTGGACAGCGACGACGGTGAAAGGCGCTATGTCCCGATCGTGGGTGTTTCCTCGACCACCAAGTCCGGTACGCCTGTGAACGCGCTCGTCACGAGCGATGGTGAGGAAATCGTGGGTGTGGATCACGTGAACCACGCTCCGGGTTCTGGGCGGACGCGATCCGCCACCATCGTGACAGGAGCCCCGAAGCCAGGCGCTGGGCTTCTCGCCGATGAGGGGAACCCGCAGGTGGGGTACTCGGTGTCGCTCGACACGTCTGGCTAACAGTCGGCTAGCGGGCGGCAACCGCATCGTTAGAAAACAGGAAAGACAGATACATAACTGGGCAGCATTGCATTCGGAGGGAACCCGATGGGAACAAAGAAAGACGTAAATGTCGAAAAGGGAAAGAAGGGCTTCCAACCCCGGCATGGCGGCAAAGACGCGCCCGTCGCGTCCGCCGAACAGATCGCCCGACACCTGACGTTGGTGGAGCAGGACAGCAACGAACCCGCGTATGACGACACCTACACGCGGTTCCATATGGCTCTTGACGCCAGCGATGAGGTAGAAACCCAACTGGTGTTGAAACGGTCCGAATTGGACGAGCAGGAGATCGCGCTGGAAGCCCACGAAAGCGCAGCGGTCGAAGCGAAGCGGCAGTCCGATGAAGCATGGCAGGCATACGGCGCGTACCGGGAAGCGCAGCGCCCCGACATTGACCGGCTCACTGCTGAAGCGACAGCAGCCATCGACGAGGGCAGGGCGTCCGCTCGGCGGCTCTATTTGGAGGCGGGAGTTGGGGAACGGTACGCGGACATGTTCGCCCAAGAGATCAGTGAACGCGCGAAGCGGCGACGCGAGGACCGCAGCACACTGCAGTATCCCGGGAACCCGGAGGACTATAAGCCGGTGAAGCCGATGCGGTTCATTGGTGCGCGGCGCCGGTACGAAGAGGAAGTAAAGGAAGCAGCGAAACACGCGAAAACGGACCCCGGCTGGAAAGACGCCAACAAGAAAGTTTCCACCGCGTTGCGGCAACTGAAAGCCCTCTACGACGATCCGCAAGCACACGAGTTGCACGACCGGTATTCCCGGGCGTCACAGAAGTCGCGGGAAGCGGAAACCACGCTCACGCAGACTCGTGAACGTGTCGCAAGTCTGCGTGACGAGACTGCGGATTTGGCGTCCCGGAAAACCAACAATGTGCCGTTACGCACCCACGACTTCCCTTTGCGTGACCTTCCCGGTCAGCATTCTTCGGTGGCGCGAAACCCTGACGGCTCCACGAACGCGTGGGCGAAAATCACCGACACGGGCACTGGGGCAGTGCGGCACGTACCGATTGTAGGCGTGTCCACGGAACGTTTCGGGGCGAGCAAAGTGAACCAGTTCGTCACCAGCGAAGGGCACACGCTGTTCGCGTCCCGGCAGTGGAGCAACACCGTCCACGGTTCAGGGGAAAGCGACACGACCCCGGCGAGCGTGACGATTGTGACGCGTGACCCCGACCCTGGTTCGGCGCCTCTCGCGTGGGAAGGCGACCCGGAGGCGGGTTTCTCCGGGCTGCTGGACACCACCGGTTAAGTGGCGGCGGGGAAGCCGGTTATGGCTAGCGTGCTGCGGGAACGGTCCGGGAATAACGCCGATAAGGTTAAGGTGCCCCACCGCGCAGAAGTCCGTGAGTTCACGGTCGCAGCAGCCACACCTCTCGGCAAGTTCTTATGCGTAGATGAGCGGGAAATGATCCTGCTGGATCGTCGGGGGCGAGTGGTGGAAGAGATGGCGTGGGCGCAGGTGCAAAGCGTGTCGATTGAACGGTACGGGTCTGGTTGGTGGCATCGCCCATGGTTGATTATTCGTGGTAGGGACACTGTGTGGCGGCTGCGTCCTCGTAAGTTCGGGAAGCCAGGGTGTTTGGATGCGGTCGCGGAGGAAATAGCAGACGTGGTGCTTGATCGGGCACACCAGTTGCCGTCGTCTTTTTAGCAAACCACTGTGGAGTAGAGGATCCCGAAAGGTGTCAGCGCCACTCTCCTAAACGCGGCAGCGCCTCCACCAGGTCAGCCCATAATTCTGGCCAACCGAGCCGCAGCCACGTGTAGCGCCCGTACTCCGCGGCGTTGCCGTCCACCAGCAGACCGACGCGTTGCGCCCACGGTGGGGCGCCGAGGTCGCGGAGCCGCTGGTAGACGGGGTTTTCGGGGATGCCGTGGGTGTGCAGGTATCCGCGGATGTGCTGCTGCTGCCACCCCCACACGGGACAGCACACTTCCGCACCGTCACTACGCGTATAGAGCCCCTGTCGGGGCGCTAGGAGGGCTCTACGCCCCCCAGACTCCTCGGCTCTGACTCCTGTTGCTTCTCCCGCCCCAAACAGCCTGTGAGCCCTCTGGGAGGGTTCCTGCAGGAGGAGGTGGTGCAGGTTTCCGCCCCCTTTACTGCTGGTGGTGGCGGAGGCGTGGTGGTGGAACGAGCCGGAGCCCGCCAACATCTCCAGGACGGGTGTGTGGGGGGTGATGATGTGCAGGTTGACGCCCCAATCGTCCGCGGTGTCGTGGATGTACTCCCGCGTCTCGGGGAACTCCAACCCGGAGTCGAACCACACGACCGGAACGTTCGGGTCCTCAGCGACGGCGAGGTGAACAACGACCGTGGAATCTAGCCCTCCCGACCAGGCGACATAACCCTGATGTTCCCGAATATGCTCCTTCAGCATCGTGCGCGCTGCGCGTTCCCGTGTGCCGCTACTGTGCAGCCGCCCCACCAGGGCATCCATGTTTGCCCACTCCCCGGCGGGGTGCGGTCCAGGTTGATGTTTCACGCTCACCCGAAGGGGTCCGGGTCGGGGGATGACTGCGGTGTGGGATGCGTGCTTGTGTGCGTACTCGTTCGTGTGCGCTGCCTTTCGTATCGTTCCGCGGAGCGGGCGCGTACCCGCCCCATCCCGTTGCACAACCTGCACGGCACTCGGACGGGTGGGTGTTCTTGCGCATCGACACCACGGGTCGCGTCATCGACAACATCAGAGGTAGTGGACATTCCCGACCCGCCACATGCAGGACACACCCGCGTGTCGTCCTCGTTGTGGATAGTTTCACGCCTGGGCACCTGCCTCCCTTCCTTCCCGGCTGGCGGGACCATGCCGGCTACGGGCGGGCACGGTCGGTGTGGTTGTTGGCTAGTCCCGGAACACCGTGAGTTCGCGGAGCACCTGCATCGCTTGCGCCGGGTTCTCGGTTTGCGTGATCCGTTTCCCTGCCCCGAAGTCCGCGAGGACGCGACGGGTGCGCTTGGACTCGCTTTCTTCCCCATCCGCGGCGTTATCTCCGTCGCCTTCTGCGGACGGATCCGGTTGGTCATCGAAATCCAAATACCGTGACGGGTCGAAGTTTTCCACGGACGGAATGTTCACCTGGTCGGCGGACACATCCATGTGCGCTTCCCCCACGTTGATGTTTTGCTGCGCCACGCCGCCATCTGATGGCATCACGAGGGGGTCGGAGTAACCGGGCGCATTCGGCAGCCCCGGACGCTGCGGGTTCTCTTCGTCTGCTGCCTGTTCTGAGTTCGGCAGCGGCAGCGGCGCCAGTTCTGGTCGTTGAGCCTGCGGCGTCTGCGGTTCCGCAGGGTTCACCGGTGCGCCCGCGCCTGCCTCGCCTCTGGCAGCGGGTGCGGGGTAGCCAGCGGGTCCGGGGTAGTACGGCGCTGGCGCCCCGCCGGCGTTTCCTTCTGGCTGCGGGTAACCGCCGCGGGGGTCATGCGGGTGGTAGTCACGGACGTAAATGATCTGCGGTTCTGGCTGCTGCCCTTCAGGTTCGTTCACTGGCGGAGGCGGGGGCAGGTCAGGTGCCGGCTCGAACGATTCCTGCTCGGCAGCCTCGAAATCGGTGCCTTCCTGCCCGTATTCAGCCGCGTATTCTGACGCGTCCACGTCAAGTGTTTCAGATGATTGAGGGTCCTCAAACTCGTCTGTGTAGTTATCCCAATTTTCCGCGCCGGGCTCCGGTTCCGGCTCGGACACCACACCCCCGGGCATCGGGTCGGGAACTTCGAACACGTCCGGGATGGGCTCAGGTTCCTCTTCCTCTTCCAAACCCGCACGGTACTCAGTGAGGAAGTCCAACCCAGAATCGTCCACTTCGACGTCCGACAGGTCATGCACCTGCTCAACAGGCTGCTGGACAGCGTTCGACGGCACCACGACCGGATCCGCCATCAGCAACGCCAACGACGTGAACAGTCTCGCCGGGGACTGCTCTAGTTCATTCCAGTATGTGTCCGCCATAGTCAGTGCCTTCCTTGGTCTGTCATCGGTATCGGAGCCGCATCCGGTCGAGATTCGCCCGGTTCCCGGCGGCGCTCCCTACCGAGGGTGCGACTAGGACACATCCGACACCCGGATCCGTTCAGACGTCCGCTGACATGTCGGGCAAGGGCGAGACGCGGGAGCATGTCGACGCGACGGCACCACCAGCGAAAATTCCCGGTCGTGGAAATCGCACAGGAATGTCACTTTCACCCCAACCTGATGGGTGTGCCGACCGGAGGTGTCGGGTTTCTGCGTCGCCACGATCTCGTCAGTGAGCACTGTCGGCAAATCCCAGAAGTCACCTAATTCGTTCCTCGCACTGTCGTGGTGTTCCACATCCGGCTGCTGGTTGAACGCCTCGGTCAACCAGCCCACCTCTAACGCTTCTACGTCCATAGGGTCAAGTTTCTGCAGTTGAATATGCAGCGCGCCTCCTGGTCGCATCATTTCCGCGTGGAACGCCGCCAACACGCGCGACACCCTGTCTCGCTGCACGCCAAGGATCCGCGCCACTTCCCGGGCGCTGGTCTCCGCCGTGTGCGGACTCAACCCATAGCGGCGGGCGATGATTTCCCTTTGCATCTCCGGCAGGCACAAGCAGTCCAACGCGGCGTGTAGCAGGTCCGCGACCGCGGCGCCCCGCTGCCCCTCCATCACTGTCGACTCCGGTGTCTCCGGCTCCATCGAGGTGACCGGCTGCACCCGCGCCACATCCACCACATTCCCGGGACTGTCGCTCTCGGTCTCAAATTCACCGAAACGATCCGATGTGCCTAACCGGTTGCGGAAGCGGCGTTCCTCCGCCACTTGGTCACCGGTGACACCTTTCCCCGGCTTCCTGGCTTCTCCCGATTTCGGGGCGCGCCCCACCAGCCCGGGGCGGGTCACATAGTTCAAATCACGGGACGCGTCGGAGATTTCCTCGTCGGTGGGTTCCCGGTCAAATTCCTCCCGCAACCGAACCCGCAGCGCGCGGATCCGCCGGAACCGTTCCCCCGCGTCGTGCCCGACCTGCAGGTCATGGTCGAGGGTTTCCGCGGCACGCCGGGTCTCCACCAGCATCCATTGCCCTAAATAGTTCGTGCTGCTGCGCCCCGCGGCTTCCAAGTTGAACCCGGAGACACCTTTCAAAAACCCGACGATGGCTTCCTGCGTGAGATCGTCGAGGGTTACTTGTGAGCCCCACTGTCGCCGGCGCCGCCATTCCCGCCCTGCGATCGTCCGAATCAGCGGTAATGCCGCCGCGAACAGACGCTCTTTCGCCTCCTGCCCGTCGCGGACTTGCTGACGCAGTTTACCTTTCGTGGCGTCTTTCATTCGGCTACCGGTCTTGTCCAAGCGGGATTGCGCCTCTTCACCCGCCCGCACGATCGGTATCTGTTCACGCAGCAGATCAACAGTGAGCCGCTGCTGCGCCAACTGGGCGATATAGGACGACTCGTATCCGACACCTGATTCGGGTGCCTGCCAGGTGGAGTGGTCGTGTGGCGCGTCTTGCCACGGGGTGTGCGCGGTCATGCCGCCGCCGGATGGCTGCGGAGCATCGCAAAGCGCATAACTCCCCCTGCAGTGGGTTGACTGGTCTCCTTTCATCCATCGGCGCGAAACCCACCGGCTCACAGCCGCCACTTCCAACCCGGAAGGCAGACAAAACGGGGCAGGCGGGCTGAAGTGGGGCGCATCGTCAGCGCCTGTCCGGTAGGGATCGGTCGAGATCCGGGGATACCGGCAGGTGCGCCGAGCGTGGACTCGGCTGCAGTTCCGGGCGTTGTACTGGGGGCTGGTTCGGGTCAGGAAGCCCGGAACCAGGACGCTTGCATTCCTACGCCGCGGCTTCCCATCCGGGCGATGAAGTCATCGCTCGGACGCCCTTTCACGACATGCTGGTTGGTGTGCCGGTCGTAAGTGAACAGCGGCGTGGATTGAATCTGTGCGGTCTGCTGCGTCACGGTGTTGTTGATCTCTTCAATGCCCGTAACAACATGCCTGCCGTCAACGAGCGACATTTGTATGATCACATCCACTGTCGCCGCGATCTCTTTACGCAACTGGGATTCGCTTGTCGCCCACGGGGCTCGTGACGCCAGCGCCAACATTTTGTCCAACGCGCGGCGCGGAGACTCGGCGTGCAGCGTCGTTGCGGAACCTTCCGCTCCGGAGTTCGCCGCCACCAGCCACTCAGCCATTTCCGACCCGCGGGTCTCACCCACCACGACACGATCCATCCGCATCCGGTTCGCTTGCTTCGCCCAGAACTCCAGCGTGAACACCTGATCAATAGGCATACCCGGCTTCTCCAGCGTCGCACGCAGATACACAACATCACCGAGCGGCAACGTCAGTTCGGGGGTTTCCTCAATGACAACTACTCGATCATTGGAGTCGAAGTGTCGGCTGATTGCTTGCAGCAGCGTGGACTTACCCGCGCCGGTCGGTCCGGACACCACGAACGTGGCGCGACCTTCGGCGACGCTTTGCAAGAACTCCGCCATGTTGCGGGTCATGGTTCCGTTGTCCACCATGTCCATCAACGTCAGGTCACGGCGCGGCTTCTTCGCGATAGTGACCTTCGCGTATTTCACGCCAGGCGGGGCGACCATGTGCACTCGCGCCATCATCGGTTCACGCCCATCGCCACCGTCGAGCGTGAGTTGCCCCTCGATGAGAACGTTCGCCCCATCTATGCGGTCTTTGGTGTCGACGTGGGCGAGAAGGTATGTGTTGAGGGCGTCGTGGTAGGTCTTAGCGTCGTCGAAAACGACTTCGGGGCAGTGGTAGCGGGCGCCCCGGATTTTGCGGGTGCACTCGGCTGGTCCGTTTAATAGCACTTCGGAACATTCATCGTCCGCGATGTAGGACAAAAGCGCCGCCACCGCGTTTTCGGCGTCGGCGGACATCGCAGGCAGGTCCGCCGGAACCAAGTTCTCCGCTGGAGTGACCGCGGCTTCCCGTCCGTGCTCTAAGGGCTGCTGAGGCACCTGATCTGCGGGAGGTGGCACTACCTCCGCACTGGACTCGCTATTTCCTCCAGAATAAGCAGTGACCTCCGGCGCGGTGACCTCCGGCGCGGTGGACGGCGTTACGGCCTGCGCCGAACCGGCGGGACCGCTTTCGGCGTGATCGTCGGCAGCAACCGCGAACGGCGACCGCCGCGGCGGCGGGGACGGAGGGGTTTCCATAGCGATTCCTCACAGTCGGCAGGTAGGCACTTCACACACTGCTATCGGCGCTTCGCAACCTCGGCTCCCCAACCCACGGACTAACAGTTCCGTTGACGCAGCAAAGACTCACTCACCAACGTCATATCCACCGAATCCACACCCAGGAAACGCAAAAACACCGTCGGGACCACTTCGGTCACCTCATACCGAACCCCGTACGCGGTTCCATCAGTCGGCGGGGAACAAAAGTCATACCCTTGGCCAGGCAGCACCCCCGTCACCGTCGCAACACCCGCACAACCCGCCGGACCCACATTCACCTGATCAGGGGTCAACGGGACAGCCCGGTCTTTCACATTCGACGGCGAGCACTCCAGCAGGGAACTTCCGCGCGAACCAGGCTGCCGTTTCGCGTTCGTATTCGCGTCGTACACGGCATACGTTTCCGCAAGCGCCGACTGCCCCTCCAACTGCCCCGGATCCCCCAACCGGATCAACCCGTCCTGCGTGGTGTAGGTGACCGCAGCCCCAGCCTGCGTCGCGAGATCCAACCGCCCCTGCAGGTAGCGTTTCGTGTAGGTGATCCGCAGCGTGTCGAACGCGTACCCGAACGCACCCAACAGCATCGGCAAGATGAGAATAAAAATCGCGGCGGTGGAAAACCCGGCGTCTCGCTTATCGATCCGGTTAGTGCGGCTAGGGCTGCCCGCCACGCCGGACATGCGTCGGGAGGATCGCACATCCGCCAACATGCGTGCTGGCGAGCGGCGCCGACGCGTCACACCAACCGGGGTGGGCACGTTAGCCCTCCCCCACAACCGTGCGAGAATCAATCCTGGTTGTGATCGGTCGATCCCACAACCGCCCGAAGCCGAGATTGAACACGGGATTACTGGTGGTGAACCCGGCGATGGGTTTGTAATAGAAGGTCGCCTCGCAGCCTGCGTCACCGCCGGGCTCGGAGTAGGGACCCATCGGCCAACAGTTCAAAACCGGTGCTTGAGTGCAACGAGCGTTCCCGCCGCATAGTTCAGCGAGCCGAGACTGCCCATATATCTGCCAGTCACCGCCGTAGCCAGCCGGGACCGTGCTCGTCGCCTCCCAGGATCGGGCGCCGTCTTGGGCGATGCCCCGCACCGTGTCCTGCACGACGTTGTCGACCATGCCGCGGTAGCGCAGGTTGAAACCGGTCTCCAGTAAGACGAACACCAAGGCGATCATGAACGGTAGGACGACGATGGCTGTGGCGGCTTCGCCCATACCTCGATCGCTTGTGAGGGCACGCAAACCTGGGATGTCGCCCCGAATCCAGGACCGTAACCGTTGCACAACGCACTCCTTACACACGCGTATTCCTACTTGTTCTATCGGCGTGTCTTATTCCTAGGCGTGGAACCTCGTCCGCAACGAAATGGCGCCGATAGATAGGTGGCAGGATCGGTATGTGCTGTGAGAGTGAGGGGTTTGTGATGGGTTTTCGTGTGTTTCGGGTCGCCGCGGCTGGGGGAATCGTCGCCGCCGCGGCTTTCGTGCCTGTGAGTGTCGCGCATGCCGGAACGATGTCCGGGGACGCGTGCGAAGTGACCGTAGCCAGCGTGAGTGCCGACGGATCCGTGCTGGGAGAGGCGGTTTTCCCTGGTGAGGGAGCAACCGCCGATGCGCCGCTGCCGGTCGACCTGGAGGGGGCGGTTGACTTCTCCGCGTCCTCGCCTGTGGTATTCACCTCCGGCACCTGGTCGGTGTCTGTGGCGGGGACAGAAGTTGACTCCGGCACTTTCAACAACAAAGACGGTACGCAAACCGTTCAAGAGTCAGGAATATCGGGCACCGTTCCCGCGGCAGTGTCGTCGTCTCTGACGGAGGGGGCGCTCGTGCCGGTGGTGGTTTCTGTGGACGCCGTTGAAGGGGCGTGTACGGCGTCGGGGTATGTCACGGGTGTGGCTCCCGCATCCTCGTCCCCAGTGTTGTACGCGGGGGCGGCTCTCGCTCTTACCGGTAGCGCCCTGACCGGCACATTATTGTTGTCGAAAGCGGTGATCTGACCGTGCCGAAAGCGATTACGGTCACTGCCGCTGGTATCACTGGGGCGATAACTGGCGTGGGTGTTGTGCTGGTGTGCTTCACCTTGGGTGTGTTGGTTACGCAGGTGCCTGCTCTGCTGGTGGGTGCTGCGGCTGGGGCGGCGGCGTCGATGGGGTTGGTTGCGGCGCGTGTGCATCTCGCGAGTGAGTAAACTCAACGCTAGTCGGCTGGCTGGTTAGCCGGCGAGCGCCAACGCCAACCCGACACCGGAGGCGTTCATTAAAATGTGAGCCGTGATCGCGGTGCCCAACCGTCCGGTGCGAACCACAAGTACTGCTAATCCGAGTCCGATGAGGGTGGTGGCGGTGATAGTGTAGGTCGACGCGGCGGCGGTTGTTTGCGCATGCAGCACACCGAACACGATGCTGGACAACAGGACACCGCCGGCGGTACCGAGCCTGCGGCGCGCTGTGGTGAGGAACAGCCCACGGAAGAACAACTCTTCCACGATCGGCGCGCCCAGCACAGCGGCCACGACCATCACTGCAAGCCACACGCCGGTGAAGTCGGTCACCAACCCAGCGTTGCTTAACTCGTCCACGTCGATGCCAGCGTTGGTGAGGATAATGGTCACGAGCCATTCCAGGGCGCGGAACGCTACAACGAATATCACGGCGATGGGGAGGTCGCGTCGCCAGTTGAAACCCCAGGACAGCACGCTGCGCCAGTCACGGTCTCCCTTATGGGTGGCCGCCCACCAGGTGGCGAGCAGGAACCCTGACCAGGTGGCCAATAGCGCCGCGACGGTCGCCGGGCCGCTACTAAGGATGCCTTCGATGTCGTCGTTGATGGTGGTGGCGGAAAGGTTTTGTAGGCGCGCCAGGGACGCGATCATGATCGCTACTACCGCGATGGCTGCGAACACTTGCGAGTAGATGAGCCCGAGTACCACGTCACCCATGCCTACGGGGCGGCGGCGTTTCACGGTTGTTGGTAATGCTGGTGAACCCCACACGTTGACGTGTGGTGGGGTCTGCTCGTTTACGTTCGGGGGTGTTTCCTGTTGGGGTGTGGTGGGGTCGCTCACCAGTCTTCTCCGTCCTGCGCGTCCTTGCCGGCGAATGGTGACGCTCCGGTGTCCCCGCCGGGTACGGGCACTGTTGGATCCACGAACGGCATCGTTGAACCGGGATTACGGCGAGATGTCTGCTGGGTCGCTGCCGCTGCGGGCTGCTTCCGCGCGGGCTGCTTCTGCGCGGGCTGCTTCCGCGTCGCCTTTGGGGGTGCTGGAACTTTCGCTGCCCCTGTAGGGGGTGCTGGAACTGTCGCTGCTGCTGGGTTTACCGCTGGCTCTGCTTCGGGGCTAGGCGCCGTTTCGACGTTAGGCGCTGCGACCGGTTCCTCACCCTCCGAGGGTGACTTGCGAGGCTTCTTACGCCCAGACCGTCGGGGCGCTTTCGCTTCCCGTTTTTCCTTCTTCTTCGTCTTTCTCTTTTGCCGCCGTCGCCCTTTACCCACATCAAACCGGTCCTTCGCCTGCTTACTGCGCTGCTGCGCCCGACCGATCAGCAACGCCACACCAGCGAGAACCAGCATCACACCGAACAACCCGGCTAACAGCAGTCCACGCGTATACAGATCCATCCGAGAACCACGACTCCTTCACGTAGACCAATGCCGGGCAAGGAACCCACTGACTTCCCCCCTGTTATCGGCCACACCCCCCTCCGCCCCACGAAACCTCCCGGACGCCGATGAATTACCTATGACCAGCAGCACCCCCGGCTCCGCCCCCACCGACGCCCCCTCCCCACAGGGAAGTGAACCCACGGTGCTCGACCACGTCATCACCGCGATGGGCGGCGAACACCGCCCCCAACAGCAACACCTCCACAAAACCGTCCACGACACGCTGCGCGAATCTGGGGTGTTGCTCGCGCAAGCCGGCACCGGCACCGGGAAATCCGTGGCGTACCTGTCCGCCGCCGTCGGAGCCGGGCGCACCATCATCGCCACCTCCACCAACCAACTCAGCGAACAACTGCTCCGCAAAGACCTCCCCACTGTGCAAAAAGCCGCCCACGCCGCCGGGCACACCCTCACCTACTCCCAGTTGAAAGGGCGCGCGAACTACGTGTGCCTCGCGCGGCTCCACGGCGCCGCCAACCTCGAGCCCGACGCTGGAGACGACTCTGCCACCCAACTCACCCTCGACCCCACCAGCGAAGACACCACGAGCGGATCACCCTCCACCGCGGGGCGAGCCGCGAAAACCCTGCACGCGTGGGCGAACAAAACCCACACCGGCGACCGCAGCGAAGCACCCATCGTCCCCGACCGGGTGTGGAAAACCCTGTCCGTCACCAGCGCCCAATGCCTCGGCAGCGCCTGCTCGTACTACCAGCCCTGTTTCACCGAGAAAGCACGCCGGAAAGCCCGCGCCACCGACGTCGTGGTCACCAACCACGCGCTCCTCGCGCAAGACATCAAAGCGACTTTGGAAGGATCCGAATCCAGCATTTTTGGGGACTACGACGCGGTCATCATCGATGAAGCACACGACTTCACCGACACCCTCACCGAAGCGCTCTCCCACACCATCAACCCCACCGCGGCGCAAAAACACGTCAAAAAAGCCGCCACACTTGCCGCTGACGACGCCGCCGCGGAAGCAGCAGAAGCCGCCCACGAAGCCCTCGACGCCCTCAACACCACGCTACGCGACACCCCCGAGCAGGCGTTCCCCGAAACCCCCACCCATCTGCGGCAGCAACTCTCCGCATGCGCGCACTACCTCCTGCCTCTCATTCGTTACGTCCAAGCCGCCAGCGAACAGGCTTCCCCCGCGCAGAAAATGACCGCGAAAAGTACCAGCGACGCGCTCGCCGACGAATGCGAAGCGATCCTCACCGCCGCCGCCCCCAACCCCGACACCGTCATCTGGGTGGAACACGACAACACCAACCCCACAGCGCGCCTCCACGTCGCGCCACTACGGATCACCGACGCCATCAACCACCTCACCACCCGGGCATCCGTCGTCGCCACCTCCGCCACCCTCACCGTCAACGGCTCCTTCGACCCCCTCACCCGCACCTGGGGTGTGCCCCACGCCGCCACCCTCGACGTCGGCACACCCTTCGCATACCCGCAGCAAGGGATCCTCTACATCCCCGACTCCTCCATGCCCGAACCCGTCGGAGCGACCCGCCGCGACCACTCCGCCGCCGTCACCACAACCCTCACCGACCTGATCTCCGCTGCCGGCGGACGCACTCTCGCGTTATTCACCACCACCGCCGCCGCCCGCGCCAACGGTGAACACCTCGCCGGCGTGTTCCCCACCCTCAACATCCTCACCCAAGGAGACGCACCCGCCGACACCCTCGTGCAAGAGTTCCGCGACGACGAAACCAGCGTGCTGTGCGCCACCATGGGACTGTGGCAAGGAGTCGACGTGCCCGGACCGTCCTGCTCCCTCGTCGTCATCGACAAAATCCCCTTCCCCCCGCCCGACGACGCGCTCGCGTCCGCCCGCAAAACCGACCTCGACGAGCAAGGCGACGACGGATTCCATCTCGTGTTCGTCGCCACCGCCGCCACCAGCCTCGCGCAAGCCGCCGGACGACTGATCCGCACCAGCAGCGACAAAGGCGTCGTCGCGATCCTCGACCCGCGGCTACGAACCAAACGCTACGGAACCACCCTCACCGGATCACTACCCCCCTTCCACCCCAGCAACGACCCCGACGCCGTCACCGCGGCGCTCACCCGGCTCACCGGGCAACCACCCCTCACCCCCTCCACGCGCCCCCGCAAACCAGGCAAAAAAACCACCCCCCGGAAGAAAAACTCCCCCACGCGAAGCAACCGCAGCGGATCCGCTCCCGCCCCCAGCCGTGGCGGCTCCCGCGCAGGCTCAGGGAAAAAAACCAGCCCCACCCGCAAACGCATCCCCCCAAAAAAGCGCCCCTAGACTGTCACACCCGCACGCTATACTTTTGACAGTCACTAAAGGTCAAAGTAGGCGTCACGGCACGCGGCAGCCGAGAGAGGAAACACCACACATGCACCCCACAAACGACACAACCGGCATCATCTGCCACACCCGTCACTCTCGTCGCGTCCCGGGTGCCCGCGCGCACTACTCCTGGAGCCCCGAAGGAGGCACCCACATCAACTTCGAAGGATCCCATACCCCCGCCGACCACCGCGAAACCTACCTCAAATGGGTCTCCGCAGCCTTCGCCACCGCCACCCGCATCGACAAACAGATGCAAGAACACATCCTCGACCTACCCGGACAAGGACTCCACCCTTTCCCCATCGAAGAAGAAGGGATCGTCGGGTGGCTCCTAGAAGGAACCGAACTCACCTTCGCCACGCCCTACCTCGCCAAAATGCCCACCCGAAACCCCGGCAGGCAACATTCCACCTTCACACTCCGACTGTGGGCAGTACCCGCCTACAACATCGGAGAAGCGCGATGGGACAACCCAGACGCCATACGCTCCCTGGTCAACAAAATGCGCAACCCCGACGCCTTACTCGTAGAAGTCGCTCTCACCGACAGCCACATCATCGAAAGTGCTCGCCGCGAATACGAGGCAGAAGAATCCGCCCACACGCTATCAGAAACCCTCACCCGCGCCGACCATGTCCCCTACACCCGGGTGGCGAAGAAAATCAAAGAAGCAACCCGCGGCGGGGTATACGCCCGCGTCTACCCCATCACGTTCCCCAACACGCACCACGTACCCGCAGTCGCCATCACCCGCTTCCGCTTCAACGAAGCAGCCGTACGACGGGCGCTGGAAGGCGATGGATTCACCCACCTACCCCTCCCCGACGACAACAATCACCCCCACCGCTCCACAGATTTCCAAATCTGGGTGAAGCAACCCTCGCTATTCCCCACCGCATCGCCGCAAGTCGCATGGCTGGAATCCACCGCACGCGAAACAACCCGCTACTACAGCGGCGCACGCTACGCACCGGCATGACACCACACGGAACCCCGACCGCAAAACCCAGAACCA
>AACY020556719.1_pt1 | contig 16522 bp, 17 predicted proteins | sample 267378 | NCBI WGS metagenome assembly AACY02 (sample SAMN02954345, study PRJNA13694) | marine metagenome | biome: aquatic; feature: ocean; material: water; isolation source: isolated as part of a large dataset composed predominantly from surface... | reverse complement strand
GTTGGTCGGCCAAATGTGGGCAAGTCAACATTGTTCAATCGGCTTGCCGGCAAAAAACTCGCTATTGTTCATGACAAACCTGGCGTCACCCGCGATGTGCGCGACACCATGGTGGAAATCGATGAGCATGTATTTTGTCTGATGGATACCGCGGGATTGGAAGAGGAACGCCCGGGCGAGTTGGTCAGCAGGATGACCGAAAAATCGATCAATGCTGCGCTGCGCGCAGACCATGTGCTGTTTGTGTTGGATGGCCGGTCTGGCTTGCTTCCCGAGGACAGGCATTTTGCCGATTCCTTGCGCGCCTCAAACCTTCCCATGACCATTGTGGTCAACAAATGTGAGGGGAAGGGTGGGGACGTTGGCTATTATGAGAGCTTTGAGCTTGGTTTGGGCGAGCCCGTTGCGGTTTCTGCAGAGCATAATGAGGGCTTTGGGGAATTATGGGGACGCATTTTGTCCTTGCTTTGTGACCATCAACATAGCGCCCCGGACATTGAAGAGCTTCCCGAAGATGATGAGGGAAGGCCCATTCACTTGGCGTTGGTTGGGCGTCCAAATGCGGGCAAGTCCACCTTGTTTAACCACCTTTTGGGCGAAGAGCGTTCGCTTACTGGTCCCGAGGCCGGCATCACGAGAGACACTGTTGCGGTGGATTGGTCATGGAATGGCACACGCATAAAGCTTTTTGACACTGCCGGGATGCGCAAGCGCGCGCGGGTGGTGGAATCGCTTGAAAAGTTATCAGTTCATGACAGCCTGAGGGCTGTCCGTTTTGCCGATGTGGTGGTGTTGTTGGTGGATGCGACCCTCGGGTTGGAGCGGCAGGATTTCGTGATCGCTGAGCATGTGGAACGTGAAGGACGCGCTCTTATTGTGGCGCTAACCAAATGGGATTTGGTTGGCCAACCTGAAGAGGTGTTGGAAGAATCCAAATACCGTCTTTCCCACAACATGTCTCAGCTGAAAGATGTGCCATTCATTCCGGTCAGTGCAGTCGAAGAAAAAGGTTTGCCACGTTTGATGCGTAACATCTTAAAGCTCCACGAAATTTGGGGGCGTCGGGTTGGCACATCTGCTTTGAATCGATGGCTTGCAGAAATCGAGGGACGCAATCCACCGCCAGCACCGGGTGGACGGCGCATCAGGCTTCGTTACATCACCCAGATCAAAAGCCGACCGCCAACCTTTATTCTCTTTGTATCCAGGCCTGAAGAATTGCCAGATTCCTACAGCAGGTTTTTGGTGAATGACATGCGGGAACAATTCGATCTCGCATCGGTGCCCATTAGGCTTTACCTGCGTAAGGGTGATAACCCCTATGCGAAGGATTAAGAGGAACATCTCATGAATGAGCACATGACATGCATCAATATTACGGAACCCGGTGGGCCAGAAGTGCTTGTTCCCCAGAAGCGTTCTGTGCCTGTTCCAGGTGATGATGAAGTGCTCATTGAGGTCCATGCAGCGGGGGTCAACCGTCCTGATGTTGTCCAACGTATGGGGCGCTATAACCCACCACCTGGGGTCACAGATATTCCTGGCCTTGAGGTGGCCGGAATTGTGGTTGCCCTTGGAAATTCTGTTGAACAGGTCAAGATAGGTGACAAGGTATGCGCCTTGGTGGCTGGTGGTGGCTATGCAGAATATTGTGTGGCCCCCATTGGCCAGGTCCTTCCAATTCCGTCAAACATGTCCATGGTTGAGGCTGCGGGCATTCCAGAGAATTATTTTACCGTCTGGTCGAATATTTTTGATTGCGCAAAGTTGAAAAAAGACGAAATTTTCATGGTCCATGGTGGATCCAGCGGCATCGGTAACGCCGCCATACAATTGGCAAAAAATGCCGGCGCGAAGATAATTACAACCGCGGGTAGCGACCAAAAATGCAAAATTTGCAGAGAGTTGGGCGCTGATCTTGCCATCAATTACCGAGAAGAAGATTTTGTTTCCCTTGCCAAAGACTTTGCCGGAAAAGCCGGTGTCGACGTCATCCTTGATATGGTCGGTGGCAATTATGTTCAGGGAAACATCGATTGCCTCGGGCGTGATGGACGGCTTGTGCAAATCGCATTTTTGAATGGCTCCAAGGTGCAGCTGGACTTGCTTCCCGTCATGCTTAAACGCTTGGTGTTAACAGGCGCAACCTTGCGCCCACGCAGCCTTCCAGAAAAAGAGGCAATTGCCAAACAATTGCGCACACATGTGTGGCCATCTTTTGAATCAGGTGATTTAAAAGTGATCGTGCACCAAACATACAATTTGTCTGGGGCAGCCGAGGCCCATGCGTTGATGGAATCCAGCCAGCATATTGGAAAAATTATCCTCGATTTGACAAAGAATTAAAGCCCAAAGCCCCGCAAGGAGATGCACTCGCCGTGATGGGAACAATCATCACCAAGCAGTGACAAAATAGGTGGGCAGAGAACCTCTGGTGGGCGAAGGCTGTTGGGGTCCTCGCCAGGCATGGCCTGGGCACGCATGCCGGTGCGAAGCGCACCAGGATCAATCACATTCACTTTAATGTTCAATTGCTTGCATTCCATGGCTGCGATTGATGAATAATTCTCAATGGCTGCCTTGGAGACAGCATAGGCCCCCCAATAAGACCTTGGGTTTTGCGCCACACCAGATGACACAAAAAGCACGCGCCCATGTTTTGCCTGCTTGAGCGGCAGGTAGAGAGAGCGGTAGAGATCGTGAACGGCCAATAGGTTTGTGTTGATCACATCAAAGAATTTGTCTGCCGGGTAATCACTCAATGGCATGAGGGGCCCCAAGATCGCAGCATTGGCAAACAGTCCATCAACCCGGCCAAACCGTTCAAACAGGGAAGCCCCAAGCCTGTTGACGCCGTCTCGGTCGGTCAAATCGAGCGGGACAAGGGTACATGTGCCGCCCAACCCTCGAATGGCATCGTCCAATTCTTCCAAGCCACCCACGGTCCGCCCGACAGCAACCACATGGTCACCACGTTGTGCCGCAGCCAAACTGACAGCACGTCCCAAACCACGGTTGGCGCCAGTGACAACAGTAATGCGTTGCGTGTCCATTAACGTGACTCCGTCAGTAGGCTTTGTTGATCCATGGCACCGCCTTCAATGTCGGAGAGTGCCGTGGGGTAATCGCCGGTGAAACAGGCATCACAAAATTGCGGCTGATCATTATATCGGGATGTTTCGCCCATGGCCCGGTAAAGGCCGTCAATAGAAATAAAAGACAGGGAATCCACACCGATCAACTGAGCCATCTCCTCGATCGAATAACGCGATGCCAGAAGTTTTTCGCGTTCGGGTGTGTCCACCCCATAAAAGCATGAATTGGTTGTTGGTGGGGATGCGATACGCAGATGAACTTCACGGGCACCCGCCTCACGAACCATCTCCACAATTTTCATGGAGGTGGTTCCCCGCACAATGGAATCATCCACGAGCACAATTTTCTTGCCCCGCAATTTGATGCTGTTGGCGTTATGCTTCAGCTTCACACCAAAGTGCCGAATTTGGTCTGATGGCTCGATGAAGGTCCGGCCAACATAATGGTTGCGGATAATGCCGAGTTCGAACCTCACCCCAGATTCCTCCGCAAAGCCGATGGAGGCAGGAACACCGGAATCGGGCACAGGCACCACCATGTCCACGTCGGCAGGTGCTTCGCGGGCTAGTTCCTTGCCAATATTCTTCCTTGCTTCATAAACAGAATGGCCAGCCATGACGCTGTCGGGGCGGGCAAAATAAACATATTCAAACACGCAAAAACGGCTTGGTTTGTTGGGGCCAAAAGGACGATGGCTGGCAACACCTTGTTTGGTGATGACGACCATTTCCCCGGCCTCGATGTCGCGAACATATTCCGCGCCAATGATGTCAAAGGCACAACTTTCTGAAGACAGCACATAGGCATCATCAAGTTTGCCCAAGCTTAAGGGGCGAACACCTAACGGGTCACGCACGCCAATCATGGCCTCATCGGTCAGGGCCAATAATGAAAATGCACCCTCGACCCGTGCTAGGGCGCCCATAAGTCGGTCCGCAAGGGTGCTGTCTGCCTGGTTGGCGCATAGATGGATAATGGTCTCCGTGTCAGAGGTTGACTGAAAAATGGCACCCTGGCGAACAAGTTCTTTTTTTAAGGTGAAGGCATTGGTGAGGTTGCCGTTATGGGCAATGGCCATGCCACCAAGGGCCAATTCGGCAAATAATGGCTGCACATTTCGCAGGATCGTGTCGCCCGAGGTTGCATAACGAACATGGCCAATGGCCTGGCGTCCCTTCAAGCGGTTGATGACGTCTTCTCTTGTGAATGTGTCACCCACCAGGCCAAGGCGGCGCTCCGAATGAAATTGGTTTTCGTCAAAGCTGACGATTCCGGCTGCTTCCTGGCCACGATGTTGAAGGGCATGAAGACCAAGGGCTGATAAAGCTGAGGCATCACGATGGTTGAAGACGCCAAAGATACCACATTCATCATGGAAATGATCGTCACTGCTCATTTGGCGTTTCCTGCTGGTTGCCACCGGCGATACCGCGCAGCTTTTCTTGGATGCTTTCACGGTCAAATTGCCCTTCTTCAACAATGCCACGCAATTTTTCTTGCAGGGCGTCGCGGTCAAGGGCGGCATCGGGTTGTTCGGTTATGGGTGCCGTTTGCGAACTATCTTGAAGAAGGGCATCGGCGGATTCTGGCAGATATTGCGCGATGTAATCAGATGTTGCCTCAACCATGGGCTTGAAACGTGCGTTGGCGATCCAGTCGGGTTTTTGCTCATCGCCAGGCAGTACCTTGTCGAATACCATGTAAATGACCGCAACGATAACCAGGCCACGCAGTACCCCAAATGCAAAACCAAGTGAGCGATTGATGACGCCTGGGGCAACTTCGGCAAGCAATTTTCCGACCTGGCGCAGGATGATGGCAAAAATAAACCAGCTGACGATGAAGACGCCAAGGCCAGCTGCCACCTCTGCCACTTCAATGGGGCTTAAATATTGACTGGCAAAAGATGTGGCAGGTTCATGTGTTGCCACGGTGACCATAATAGCCAGGGCCAAAGCTACCAGACCAAGTGCTTCCCTGATAAAGCCCCGGATCAGTGCCAAAAGGCCTGAAAGGAGCATGATTCCTGCCAAAATGACATCACCTAATGTCAGCCCAATTTGTTCCATGGCACCCATCAGCCTCCTTGTTGATCCGGCATGAACATGCCACGGCAAAAATCTTCTACATGGCCATATGTGCTGTAACCGCTATGAGGGCTTCTATCTAGTCCAACAGCAGGAATTGCACCTCTAGGATAACCTAAGCGTTTGGCTTCTTCCAACCGCTCTGTCAGATTCCTCACGGATCTAACTTCCCCTGTGAGTCCAATTTCACCGACTGCCACGAAACCTTCAGGTAACGGCAACCCGGTGAGGGCGCTGGTCACCGCAGCCACCACAGCGAGATCGAGGGCTGTATCTTGAATGCGAAGGCCACCCATTACGGTGACATAGACATCATGTTTTCCCACCGGGATGCCTGCCCGGGCCTCCATGACCGCAAGGATCATGGCGAGACGGTTGCCGTCATAACCAAGTGAGGACCTCTTGGGTGTCGAATAGCCAGTCTCAATGGTGAGTGCCTGCAATTCTCCAAGAAGGGGCCTTGTTCCTTCCATGGACGTGAACACCACAGAGCCTGCGATGTCCCCACGTCGTCCTTGCAACAGGTGCCCTGATGGGTTGTCGATGCTCATGAGCCCCTGAGACGTCATGTCAAAAAGGCCGATTTCAGAGGTGTTGCCAAACCTGTTCTTGCTGGCCCGCAAGACACGAAAGTCATTTTGATTGTCGCCTTCAAATTGCAACACAACATCCACAAGATGTTCCACCACCCTTGGGCCTGCAAGCTGGTTATCCTTGGTGACATGACCAACAATCATGAGCGTGACATGCCGCTCTTTGGCCCATTGCACCAATTCATGAACGCAACCGCGCACCTGATTGATGCTGCCAGGCGGACCCGACAAGTCTGATGAAAACAAGGTCTGCATGGAATCAATGATCAGCGTCATACCTTTTGTTGGTAGGGATTCAAGGCTTGCCAATAATTGATCGATTTGGGTGTTGGTGCTTGTCAGAAAATATGGATTTCCGGCAAATCCCATCCGTTCAGCCCTACGGGCCAATTGTTCTGGCGCTTCTTCCCCGCAAAGATACACGGTCATCAGATTTTTCTGGCTCAAATGGCCAGCCAGCTGGGTAAGGAGAGTTGATTTGCCAATGCCTGGCGGTCCGCTGATCACCATGGCCGCACCGGGCATGATTCCCGCGCCGAGGCATCGGTCTAATTCTTTGATGCCTGTAACCAATCGTTCATGCTGTTGATCAGCCGGGCTTAGGGGTGCGGGGGCTTCGGTGATAATCTTTGATGTTTTTTTTCCTGTTCCAGCCTGGGCCACAAATGTGTCCCAGCTCCCACAAGACGGACATTGCCCGGTCCATTGACCCTGTTGGTGGCCACATTCGCTACATACATGAAGTGTCCGTTCCTTGGCCAAATTTACTTTCTGCCCCCAGGAATTGTGATCGGACCTTCCGCGCGGCCGTGAACAAACTGGTCCACATATTCGTTGCCACTTTGACGAACGTCACTGGCCGGACCCCGCCAAATAATCTGTCCATTTTGAAGCATGGCGATATCATCGCCAATATGCTGCGCGGATGCCATGTCATGGGTGATGGTCACTGCGGTTGCCCCTAGTCGGTCCACGCAATCTCGGATCAATCTGTTGATGACATCGGACATGATCGGGTCGAGCCCCGTGGTTGGTTCGTCGAAGAAGATAATATCAGGGTCATCGGATATTGCACGCGCGAGGCCCACACGTTTTTGCATGCCACCTGATAATTCCACGGGATACAGGTCCGCCACATCCGGGGAAAGCCCCACATCTTCAAGCTTTTTGACCGCATGACCATGTGCATCTGCGCGGGTGAGGCCATGACCCTGCATGAGAGAAAATGAAATATTCTCCCACACCTTGAGAGAGTCAAAGAGGGCACCGCCCTGGAACAACATCCCAAATTTTGGGCCTTGTCGGCGGTGAATCGCAATATTGGTCACGTCATCTCCACCGACATGGACGGTGCCACTATCTGGGTGGATGAGGTTCATGATGCATTTGAGCAAAACGGATTTGCCCGTGCCCGATCCGCCTATAACCACAAGTGAATGGCCCTTTTCGATTTCCAGGTCGAGATCCCTCAGGATGACCTTGCCTGAGAAGGCTTTGCAGAGCTTGTTGAGTGCGATCATGCTGCTCATGACGAGAAGAACACCTCCGTGAGCATGTAATTTGCGGCCAAGATCAACACGCAGGAAAGCACCACCGCATGGGTTGTTGCTTTGCCAACACCTTGGGCGCCTCGGTCAGAGTAAAAACCTTGATAGCAACCAACCGCCGCAATAATGAAACCAAAAACTGCGGCCTTCACAAGGCCTGAGACGACGTCACTGACTTCCAAAAAGTCGATGGTGTTGTGAAGATAAGTTGATGAGTCAAAACCAAGTTTGCCGGTACCGACGAGATAACCACCCCACACCCCGATGACATCAGCCACCAAAACCAGCAGAGGCATTGATAATGTGGCCGCCAGCAATCTTGGGAATACCAAATAGCGCAGGGGGTCCGTTTGCAGCGTGGTCAGGGCGTCAATCTGCTCGGATACCTTCATGGTGCCAATTTCTGCAGCAATTGCTGCGGCAACACGGCCTGCAACCATCAGGCCGCCCAAAACAGGCCCGAGCTCACGGGTGATGCCAAGCACAACAATGGAGGCGACAATGCCTTCGGCATTAAAACGGGAGCCGCCGATGTAAATTTGAAGGGCCAAAACAGCGCCTGTAAACAGGGCGGTGAGGCCAATGACGGGTAGGGAGAGATAGCCAATACGTACCAACTGGTCGAGAAACACACGCCAGTAAAAGGGCAGGCTGAAACCACGCACCAGGGCTTGGCCAACAAACATGAAAAACTTGCCAATCATGGCTAAGAACAAAAGCGTTCCAGCACCAATTTGTCTGGGCAAATTCAAAAGAACCATGGGATAACCTTTTCAAATCACGTGCTTCTTTGACCACGGAACTGGTTGCCGAGGCCAGTAAGAAGTTCATAGGAAATGGTGCCTGCTTTCTCAGCCAAGCTGACGAGATCATCGGGGGTGTTGATCAAATCAACCCATTGTCCCTCATCAAATGCTCCATTTTGAATGGCAATGACGCAGCTATCCATGGACACGCGGCCCAAAAACATAATGCTCAAGCCACTGCTTGCTTGGTAGGCCTTGTTTGACAAATGCCTTGGGAGTCCATCGGCATAACCTATACCAAGTGTGTAGGCAGTGATGGGCATGTCGGCAACAAAGGTTGCCCCATACCCAACCTGGTCACCTGGCATCAATCGGTTTGCCTGCAGGATCTTCGCTGAAAGTTTAAGAACATTTTTCACGCCATCAAAGGCCATGCCGCCATAAAGACCAATGCCTGGCCTTGTTAAATCATGGTGGCTTGCGGGGTGGTGAATAATGCCGGCGCTGTTGGCAAGGCTTGCGCGCTCCGGCCGGATCAAGTCCAAGGCAGTTTGAAACTGATTGATTTGGTTGTTGGTGATGTCATCATCTTCATCCGCGCATGAAAAATGGGACATGAGCAAGTAGGGTGATGTGGGAATATCCGCCCAGTCATCATGCAGAAATCCCAATCGTTTCATGGCCGTATCAATGTGAAACGCGACGGGACCTGTGTGTGAACGAAGTAGGTGCTGCTCTTGCTTGTTATTGGCCACGGGCACCAATCTTCTGTCACGAAGCATATCCTGATCAAGAAGAGAGGCGCCGTTAAGCACGTATATACGAGCATGTTGTGGGACATGTCGTGCAACATGTGCATATTCTGAAGGCTGGGCCACAAAGAAGTCTTCTGCGCCAGCCTCCACCAATTCCGGGATCAGTAGTTCTGCCCCGGTTCCATAGGCGTTGGCCTTTACCACCGCAGCGGTGCTGCCCAGGGTCAAATTCTTCAAGGTGATGTAATTATCAACAATATGCCGGCGGTTTATGGATAGTGATGCATGGCCGTTCATCAGCCTTCCCATCCAGTATTTGCAGGTTGTGCAAGGTTACCAAAGCGTGTGAAATCACCGTTGAAGTGCAGCTTTACAGTACCAATAGGTCCATGGCGCTGTTTGCCAATGATGACTTCAGCCATGCCATAGACTTCGTCCATTTTTTGCTTCCATTGTTCATGCTCCGCGGTGCCTTCCCGCGGCTCCGTACGGCCAACATAATATTCTTCACGGAACACAAACATCACCACGTCCGCGTCCTGCTCAATAGAGCCAGATTCACGAAGATCTGAGAGTTGTGGTCTTTTGTCCTCCCGTTGTTCCACGGCGCGGGATAACTGAGATAATGCCACAACAGGTATGGAGAGCTCTTTGGCCAATGCCTTAAGCCCTTGGGTGATTTCGCTCAATTCCTGGACTCGGTTGTCACCCGAACGGCTGCTGGGAGGACGAAGCAACTGCAGGTAATCAACCACCACCAATTGAATGTTATGCTGACGTTTGAGTTTTCGACATCTTGCCGCAAGTGTGGATATCGGCAATGCGGGCGTGTCATCGACATACAACTCGACTTCTTCGAGACGGCGCGCCACGTCGGCAAGTCTGACCATTTCGTCCTTATTGATCATGCCTCGGCGGATCTGGCTTGAATTGATCTCTGATTGTTCTGAAAGGATACGCGCTGCAAGTTGTTCCGCTGACATTTCCAGTGAGAAAAATGCCACCGGTCCGCCGTCCATGATTTTTTCATTGCCCGATGCTGTTTTCGCCTTGCGGTAATTGTTGGCCACATTGAATGCAATTGATGTTGCAAGCGCTGTCTTGCCCATGGAAGGCCGCCCGGCCAAGATCAACAAATCGGAAGGGTGAAGGCCACCGAGCTTGGCATCCAGATCCTTCAAACCTGTCGATAGTCCTGCCAGGCCGCCATCTCGTTGAAATGCCGCTTCGGCATGTTCAATGGCCAACCGCATGGCCTCTTCAAAGGTTACAGCACCCCCTTCATACCGACCTCGTTCCGCCATTTTGTATAATGAGGATTCTGCATCGGTAATCAGATTTTCCGAGGAAACAGCATGATCAAGTCGTGCCCGTTCAGAAATATCCCCACCCAACCGAACCAATTCACGCCGAATGGCGAGGTCATGAACAACTTTTGCATAATGTGGCGCCTGGGATACGGAAACGACTTCCGTGGCCAATTCCGCAAGGAAGCCATCAATATTATCAAAATCAGCGAAGTTCTCATCGGCTTTGAGGCTGTGGGAGAGGGTGATGGGAGTCACGACCGCGCCGCGGGGAATGCGCTCACATGCCACCCCATAAATGGCCGCAAAACGCGGGTCAGCAAAATGCTCTTCCATAAGAAAGCTGTTCAAATTATCGAAAATGTTGTTGTCGGTCAGTAGGGCACTAATGACAGCCCGCTCTGCACGCAAATTGACGGTGCTCTGATCGTTCATGGATACCCCTCAAAAACCCCAACAACATGTCATTACTGATTGCGAGAGCGCAAGCGACAAGTCGATCAATCATCAGTTTTTTGCAACAAAAAACCCCGGCATGAGAAGCCGGGGCTTGATGTTTCTTTTGACTGAGACGCTCAACAAAAATTAGTCGTCCGTTGGGCCGTCTTCATCCTTATAGGCATTTTCTGCCATGTCACGGGCCAATTCGTCGGCTTCATCCTCACGCTGGCGGCGGGCTTCTTCCACAACGTTCACGCCTTGAGCTTGCAATTCAGCTTCTTCTTCGGAGCGCGCGACATTAACCACAATTTGTGCGGTCACTTCGCCGTGCAAACGAATGATGATAGAATGCAGGCCCAAGGTCTTGATTGGCTGGTTTAGTTCCACTTGGGAACGACCAATGCGCTGACCCCCTTCGGTTACCATGTCGGCAATGTCACGGGTGCTTACGGAACCATAAAGAAGACCGCTTTCAGACGCAGACCTGATGGCCGCATAGCGGCGGTCATCAATCAGAAGCTTGATTGCTTCGGCATCGGATTTTTCAGCGGCGTTGCGGGCGATAATATCCTCACGCTCACGCTCAAAGCGTTCGCGGTTGGCATCGGTTGCACGCAGGGCTTTTCCCTTTGGCAACAAGAAGTTGCGTGCAAAGCCCGGGCGGACGCGGACGACATCACCGATAGCGCCCAACTTTTCAACACGTTCTAGGAGAATAACTTCCATAATTAAATTCCCCTCACTTCACTACATATGGCAGCAGGCCAATGTAGCGGGCCCGCTTAATGGCACGCGCAAGTTCCCGCTGCTTTGGTGCGGAAACGGCCGTGATCCGGCTTGGTACGATTTTGCCGCGTTCTGACAGAAAGCGCTGGAGGAGCTTTGTGTCTTTGTAATCGATTTTCGGGGCATCGGCGCTTGCAAATGGGCAAGACTTACGACGGCGCACAAATGCGCGGCGTGGTTGACGTTGTTCGCTCATTCTTCAGCCCCTTCATTTGCATCCTTGTTGCGCGGTTCTCTGTCGTCACCCTGCTCATCACGACGCGGGCGGCGGCGGTCGCTGCCTTTGTTCTGCAAGATGACGGATGGACCCTCATCATGCTCGTCGACGCGCACGGTAAGATGACGAATGATATCCTCATCAATCCCCATAAGACGCTCCATTTCATGGAGTGCCGGTGCGGGGGCTGCGATATTCATCAACAGATAATGACCTTTGCGGTACTTGCGGATTGGGTAAGCAAAAGACTTCAATCCCCAATATTCCGATTTGCGGATTTCACCACCATGCTCGGTGATGATGTCAGCATACTTTTGGCCGATGGCTTCGGCTTGCCCAGAACTCAAGTCCTGGCGTGCAATAAGCACGTGTTCATATAGTCTCATCAATTCCTCCTGGTTCAGGCGCCGAATGAAATTCGGTGCCACCCACGACCAATTCGTGAGTATGGTTGACCGGACAAGGGCGCTTCCTTAACCAGAATTGGTGCGGTTTTGCAAGCGTTTGCCGCTGATTCTTCCCCGCCACGCATCTGGAGGTGATTAAAGATGGTTCGTTGCGCAATGTTATTTCCTGGCCAGGGCAGTCATGCCGTTGGCATGGGTAAGGAGTTGGCATTGGAATCCCGGGCAGCCCGGGAGGTGTTTGAGCAGGTTGATGACGCCTTGGGTTTCGCTCTCTCCTCGCTGATGTGGGACGGTCCTGATGAGAAATTGGTGCTCACAGAACATGCACAGCCGGCCATCATGGCATGTTCCATGGCAGTTCTTGCCATGATGCGTGAGGAATTGGGGAGAGATCCAGTAGATGGTTGCGAAATTTTAATGGGCCACTCACTAGGGGAATATTCCGCCTATTGTGCGTCTGGTTCATTAAGCCTCGCCAAAACAGCGACCTTGCTGCGCACGCGCGGCCAGGCCATGCAAGAGGCTGTTCCACCTGGCGAGGGTGCGATGGCCGCAATTTTAGGGTTAGACACAAAGGTGGTTGAGGAGGTTTGTGCGCAAGCATCTGCCGTTGGCATCGTCGTGTTGGCCAATGACAATGTCGAGGGGCAGGCGGTGATCTCCGGTGGTCGGGCTGCGGTTGAGGCGGCATCAAAATTGCTATCCGAGAAAGGTGCCAAGCGTGTTGTGCCGCTCAACGTAAGTGCCCCATTCCACTCCCCATTGATGGGGCATGCCACGCAGGTCATGTCCTCCGCTCTTCAGAAGGCTCAGTTTGTTCATCCTACAAAGCCAGTACTTTGCAATGTGGATGTGACCCCCGTTTCTGATCGTGATGTCGCCGTTGATTGTTTAACCCGCCAGGTCGAGGGTCGTGTCCGCTGGCGTGAGAGCATTGCTTGGATGCAAGATCATGGCATCACACATTGCGTGGAACTCGGGCATGGCAAGGTGATCACGTCCATGGTGCGCAGGCCCATGAAAGATGCGCTTTGCGCGAATATCCAGGGCAAGAAAGATTTGGATCAATTGGAAGGAATATTCTCATGAATATGTTGGATGGACAGGTTGCATTGGTAACAGGTGCAACGGGCGGGATTGGTGGCGCTGTTGCCAGAAGACTTCTCGAAGAAGGCGCAAAGGTTGTTATTTCCGGCACAAGACAAGCCGTGCTTGATGACATGCAAGCTGAACTAGGCGAGAACGTGGCTGCTTGTGCATGCAATCTTTCTGATCGGGACGATGTGGCCACACTTTATGAACGCGCCGCATCTTTTTTTGGCGCACCTTCTGTTGTTGTGAACAACGCAGGCATTACCCGCGACCAACTGGCCATGCGCATGAAGGATGATGATTTTGATCAGGTTCTTGAGATCAATCTGCGCTCTGTATTTGCCGTTTCTCGTTCTGCCTTGCGTCAAATGATGAAAGCGCGTTTTGGCCGCATCATTCAAATTGGCTCCGTTGTTGGTACCACCGGCAACCCCGGTCAAATGAATTACGCGGCCGCCAAGGCGGGGCTGATTGGCATGAGCAAATCCCTCGCCCAAGAGGTTGCAAGCAGGGGGGTCACTGTAAATATTGTTTCCCCTGGATTCATTCAAACCGCCATGACCGAGGAGTTGGGCGGTGACGTGCATGAACGGCTTTTGGCAAATATCCCTGCTGGGCGCATGGGCACGCCCCTAGAAATCGCATCTGCCGTTTCATTTCTTGCAAGACCTGAATCTGGCTATATCACGGGTCAAACGTTGCACGTGAACGGTGGGCTGGCTATGATTTGATATGATTCTTTGGCCATGAAGTTTCGAAGCTGTTGCGTCGATGATGTGTAAGTGGTTAAGGCGCCATATGATTTCTTTGGGATATTCCCGTTTTGTTGTCTTTAGGAGTTAACAAGCAATGAGTGACGTAGCAGATCGCGTGAAGAAAATTGTTGTTGAGCATCTCGGTGTTGAAGCTGAGAAAGTAACCGAGGGTGCAAATTTCATCGATGATCTTGGCGCAGACAGCCTCGACACCGTCGAGCTTGTGATGGCGTTTGAAGAAGAATTTTCTGTAGAGATCCCCGATGATGCAGCGGAGTCAATCGAAACCGTTGGCGACGCCATCAAGTTCGTTCAAGAGAACTCGAAATAATTATGCGTCGCGTCGTCGTAACTGGCCTGGGGTTGGTAACGCCCTTGGCCGACGGCGTTGAACAGAGCTGGGCTCGCCTATTGAAAGGTGAGTCTGGCGCAGGACCTATTGGTTCATTCGATGCCTCCGATCTCCCCGTTCGCATTGCCTGCAGCTTGCCATCTCCTCAGGATCATAAGGATGGTTTTGTTGCTTCAAAATATCTTGAACCGCGAGACCTGAGGCGTAACGATGACTTCATCAATTATGCCATTGCAGCTGCCCACCAGGCTGTGACAGATGCGGGCTTAGATCCCCAAACTGATAAAGAGCGTGAGCGCATTGGCGTCATGATTGGGTCGGGCATCGGTGGTTTACAGACCATCGCAGATACGGCTGTGTTGATGCATGAACAGGGGCCCAGAAAGGTTTCCCCTTTCTTCATTCCCTCAGCACTTATTAATCTGGCGTCCGGGCAGGTCTCCATTCGTTATGGCTTTAAGGGGCCAAACCATTCGGTTGTAACGGCATGTTCGACCGGGGCGCACGCCATCGGTGATGCAGGCCGCTTGATTTCACTTGGTGATGCAGATGTCATGGTGGCAGGCGGTGCTGAGGCGGCTATTTCGCGCTTAGGCATTGTAGGCTTTAATGCGTGTAAGGCGTTAAGCACGGCTTTTAATGACGAGCCTCATCGGGCATCGAGGCCCTATGACAGGCAACGTGATGGTTTTGTCATGGGTGAGGGCAGTGGCGTCGTCGTGCTTGAAGAATATGAACATGCCAAAAAACGTGGCGCGACGATCTATGGAGAGTTGGTCGGTTATGGCTTATCCGGTGATGCCCATCATATCACGGCCCCAGCGCCAGATGGTGATGGGGGATATCGCTCGATGAAGGCAGCTTTAGCTCGGGCAGGGGTGTCTTTGTCAGATGTGCATTATGTTAATGCTCATGGCACATCCACGCCATTGGGCGATGAGATTGAATTGGGTGCTGTCGCCAGGCTTTTTGGTGAGGATGCCAAAACATTGGCTATGTCTTCTACCAAATCTTCAATTGGTCACCTGTTGGGCGCTGCTGGCGCCGTGGAGGCAGTGTTCTCCATATTGGCCATTAGAGATCAGGTTGCACCAGCCACCATCAATTTGGATGACCCATCGGTGGACACACCCATTAATCTTGTTCCTCATACCCCGCAGGAGCGTAACATTGATGTGGTGCTGTCCAATTCCTTTGGTTTTGGCGGTACCAATGCGAGCCTCTGCTTCCGTAAGGTTTGATGCGCTTCATTGTTACTATTCTTGCCTCGCTTCTTACCCTGGTAATGGCGGGGCTATTAGCTGGCTATTTGTTTCTTGACCAGCGCATTGATGATGTTGCCCAAATTGAACCTGTAACCATTGAAGTTAAAAAGGGGACCGCTGAGCGCGACATTGGTCGCCTGCTCGTGGATTCGGGGGTTGAATTTCTACCATTTGAATTTGAATTGTTGTCCGTCCTGCTAAAAACCAGCGGGCGCTATAAGTCTGGTGATTTTCAAATTCCTGCCAACAGTACGCGCCGTGATATTCTTACGCTTCTCACGCGTGGGTCTAACATCAGAGAATGGATCACCATTCCTGAATGCATCACGAATGTTGAAGTCGCAGAAATCTTGCTTTCCGATAAACGGCTTTCCGGTGATTTGGGGGAACTGCCCTCTGAAGGCATGCTGAGTCCCAACACATATGATATAAACTCCGATATGCCACGTAAGACAGTTGTGGCGCGGCTCAATAAAGTTCGCATCGAGGAGCTCGCTCGTGCTTGGTCAGCCCGGAAGCCAGATCTGCCATTGGCGTCTCCAGAAGAGCTGTTAATTCTTGCCAGTATTGTTGAGAAGGAATCCGGGCGCGCAAGTGAACAGTCAAAAGTTGCTGGTGTTTTTGTAAACAGATTGAAAAAAAACATGAAATTACAATCTGATCCAACAATAATCTACTTCTTGACTGAGGGGCGAAGTAAGCTTGGTCGAGAAATCCTACGCCGTGACCTGGAGCGTGATAATCCATACAACACCTACACGCGTGCGGGCTTGCCCCCGACACCACTCTGCAACCCAGGCAATAATGCGCTGTCGGCCGTCGCCCAATATGCTGACACCGATGCGTTATATTTTGTGGCCGATGGTGAAGGGGGGCATTGGTTTGCCAATAGCCTGCGAGAGCATAACAATAATGTTCGCAAATACCGCGAAAAAATACGGGGGCAGAGATGACCGCACCCGAATTTGGCATGCCCATGCGTAGGGGCATGTTGTTTGTGCTTTCTTCGCCATCAGGTGCGGGCAAAACAACATTGGCGCGGCGGTTGCTGAAGGAAGAGGAAAACCTTTTCATGT
>AACY020536012.1_pt1 | contig 16525 bp, 10 predicted proteins | sample 267378 | NCBI WGS metagenome assembly AACY02 (sample SAMN02954345, study PRJNA13694) | marine metagenome | biome: aquatic; feature: ocean; material: water; isolation source: isolated as part of a large dataset composed predominantly from surface... | reverse complement strand
GCGCAGACTGTACGGGACGCCGATGCCGTGGCCGTACTGGATCAGGCCGGCCAGGTCGCTCGTCTCGCAGTAACCCTGCAGCGCGTCTAGACCCTCGTGCTCGATGGTGCGGTCCGTGATGCAGTCCACGATGGCAAAGAGCCGGGGGTTGAAGCTGCTCAGCAGGTCAAAGCGCATCATGGCGTCCTCGTGTACGGGCATGGGGTCTTCCACCAGGGTCAGGCCGTCCATGCGACCAAACATGTACGGGTCATGCGCTTGCGTGTAGCTCGGGTCGATGATGTACTGCAGCATCTCCTCGATGGGTGCGTACTGCGTGACTCGCTTGTACGGGGTGAAGACAAAGTGCAGCAGGCCCACGTAGTTAAGGTCGAGCAGCGTCGCGGCGTAGAGCTGCATGGTCGGTGTTGTCTTGACCAGCGTCTCGTACATGTCAATGGCTAGGCGGTCGGACAGGCGCATGCACGCGTAGTGCGGTCCGGGGGGGTTGTTCGTGTAGGCCTTGTGGGTCATGTGGTACGGGTCCATGACGAACTTGCCTCCCGTGCGGAGTGCGTGCGGCAGTTGTCGGGGTGGCGTGTACTTGGTGTTGTTGCTGCAGGCGTAGTCGTGCACCTTCTGTGTAAGGCCACACGACCACTCCATGGCGGCGTCGGCGTACGCGTGGCCCATGCCACCGCCCGTGTTAAAGGTAATGGCACCGGCGGCTTGCAGGATCCACCCCTGCGACCTTTGGTTGCGGCTCTTGAGCACGATGCAGACATCCTCCTGGCCCGCCGCCGTAGGTCGCCAGGAGAAGTCGATGTCGTAGCGCGCTAGGAAGTCCTTGTACTTGGCCTCGGCTCTGTCGAACAGGTTTCGCAGGCCGAAGAGGCTACACTCCTCGGCGGAGAAGTGCAGCTTGACCGGCTTGCTGTCCATGAGCGCCTCCGCCATCGCGTCGCGGTGCGTTGCGCTAAGGTGCTGCACCTTGTGGCAGGCAATGAGCACGACTGCGTGCAGGCGTCGCACCTCTTCGTTGCTTGCAAAGATTGTGAGCGCTTGCACCATGTCACATGCCTTGTTGCGCGGCTCGTAGATGCCTACGAAGCCCTCGATGCAGTCGAGCAGGCCGGCGTTCGTGATGACGTCGAGGCACGCCGCTTGTCCTTCTCGCGCCACCTTTGCGCGCTTGGTGCGGGACACGTAGGACAGCATGGTCCGATCTCGGTTGTGCGCAGCCACCCGTTGTTGTCTTAACCCTAACCTAGACGCACTTTGGCGAGGGGTCTCGTGACCACCCATTTTTTTGCCTGGTAACCCTACTCTATACACTTTTTGGCGACGGTGCCACTCCTTTGCTTTGTGTGCGCGCATTTGCCTCATGTCTGCCGACCTGCGCCGCCGCGTCGCCTACTTTGGTCCGCGCGAGAAGGTCTACGATGCGGACGGCGACGCGGAGATCGCCGGCCTGCCGCGCAACTGGCGCCGCATACTCTGCATGTCGCACCCTTGCCCTGTTGCGGGGCCGTGCGGTGTCGTCTTTGCGGATGTGGAGCATGCCATCGCTGCCTTCCGCGCGCACTACACCACCAACAACCCCGCGCTTGCGCAGCTTTTCCGCCCCGAGAATCGCTGCTTTGCCGTTTGGCGCCTGTGCCGCCGGTGGTCTAGCAACAACGGGTTCTCCATGCTGCTGTCGGAACCGGACGACCGCGTCTGGTTCGTTATACGCGACCGCTGCATGTTCGACCTGCTCTACCAGCGTCTCTGCCGCGACGAGCTCTACCGCCGGGTGCTCACGACGGTGATTGACATGGGCTATCTTCCCGTCTACCACGTGCGCACCGCCGACAGCAACACCTACTGGGGCGCGATCATGGACCGCACCAAGCTCACGCTCACGGGCCAGGCCAGCGTGCCGGTTGACCTCGCTCAACTCTCCATGGAAAAGTCCTCCGTCTTCACGGACGACCCGCGCACGCTGCTGATCGGCAAGAACCGCCTGGGTGCCCTGATGGTGGCCACGGTGGAGCAGTACCGGCGCGTCTATGTGCATGGCCAGTCGCTGCGTGCCCGTGTTGTGCCTTTACTGGAAAAGGTGCCCGACACGCCCCTCACGCCGCTCTATCCCTTGGACTTTGAGGCCATCAACAAGCTGCCCTGTGGTGAGCCGCTGGACACGGGGCTGCCACCGGCGAAGCGACCAAAGACGGCCAAGGCACCTGCTGCCACTTCTAGCACTGTCGTAGCTGCCGTTTCCGAGTCGCCTGTGTCCTCGGCACCGGCTAGCGCCGCCGTGACGCCCGTGCCCCACACGAGCGCGGAAACCTCGGGCCATGCGCAGGTAGCGGGGGTTCAGTGGCTACATGCGCAAGGGTACATGCCGGACGGCGACGACAACCTCGGCGGCCTTTTGCAGGAACTGCTAGAAGAGTACAGCGACAACGATGCCTAGGCATATAGAAGCCGCGCGGCCTTTTCTCTTTCTTTTTTTTTTTGCTTTCTAGTTGTTTAGACGCGTTGAAGCACAACTGTGGAACGAACTTGTACTATGACTCGCTCCAAAGCGCAAAGGAAAAAAAAGACTGTGCCTAGCCGCAAGCGCTTTACTTGTCCGGCGGGGTACAAACGCACTTCCATTCGGGCCCATGTGCGCTGCGATGCACGTAAGCGAGGCCCCTACCGAGCAAGGAACTAAGCGGCTTCGGCCGAATGGCCTGTCGGGGCTCATTAACTGTTACGACCTCATACGCGATGCCGACGTGGGGCTATTCTCCTCCTCTACGCCTCTCGATCCCTTTTCGTCCTCGGACCCGTCCCCCGCTTCTTTCCTAAGCACAACGGAGATATGGTACCATGTGTCCGCCATCTCGAAGATGTACCGGGAGCAGGGCAAGCCCCTGCCTTCGGCTACGCGTACGTGGGTGCGCAAGGAGATCGATCTGGTGGAGCACTTGTGCTACCTCGACCCCGACGCTTTTATCGCTATCCCCGTGCTAAAGCTCGTTACGATCTACGGCATCTACTACGGTGTACACTCGGAGCTAGAGCAGTACTGTCTCTCAAAGAAGCGCAACCTAGACAACTACCACGTCGCTCCCCTCGCCAAGCGTATGTGTATCGTGCTGTCTATGCGCGACTACATTAACCGACACTGGGACTGTCTCGTGGACGAACGCGCGTCGGACACCGCGCCTTGTGTTCGTCGCGGCGAGCTAGGGGTGTCCTGCTCCTTCTACGCCGCCCCCTCCATTCTCTCCTCCTCCACGGAACCTCCTGGCACCCTTACCGCCGAGGTGTCCTTTTACGGGGATGGGCCTGCTCCCACTACCCGCCTTAAGGACATTCATCCCTTTAGCTTCTCGCTCAATATGGAAGAGTGTCTAGCATCGGAACTACCGCACTCGCCTCACACACAGCCCCCGCAACCTCCTATTCAAGCGCCAAGCTCTAGTCGGCATCACAGCAACACGCCTTCTTCCCGGGACGCTTTCCCTGTTGCGCCTTGCTTCGACGCGCTCTTTGACCCTTTGCCCGACCGCCCTTCCCAAAGCCTCCCCCTCTAAGCTTCCCCTGCTTGGGCTTATCGCCTCGAAAAGACACCATGACCTTGGAACCGCCCTTTAACTGTTCCGATCGGCTCTTCTCGCTAAAGACGGTTGGCTTGCGGCCGTTCTTGGCGTAACTACCCTTCTCCTCATACCGGGGCCTATCGTGGCGCACGATCATCGGCACCTCCTCTCCTCGCGCTCCTTTCCGCCCCTTTCCTTTTCTTCCTAGTACTTTTGCCTTTATGTGCGCGTTGTAGAGATTTGTGTGCTAACGACAAAAGTCTAGAAACTAAAGGAAAAAAATTAAGGAAATCTTCCCTTGTTTCCTCCGCTCTTTGCTTTACTTCATGCGCTTTGTCCTCTTAAGGGTGGGTGGCTCGACAAAGCCCGGCGCCATGCCGCGCTTGCCCTTGCCCTCGCTGGGGGCCTCGTCTTCCTCCCCCGCGTCCTCGAGGTCCGAGCTGCCCTCTTCGTGGCCGCCCTGGTTGTCCACGACCATGCGGATCTCGAGCTCGTCTTGCTGCTGCACCTCGGCACCAAAGTCCATGCTCAGCGACACGGAGGCGGCCTGCTTGGCGGACAGGTCCACGGGGACCAGCAGCGCGTCGCGCACGGTGATGTAGACGCCCCACGTCGGGCCCTTGTTGTAGCCCGTGTAGAGCCCGAGGTTGCAGCTCAGCAGGCCCGTAAAGGCGCGGCTGGCTGCCGTGAAGCGCACAATGGGGCGGCGCGTGAAGTGCCATTTGCCCGCGTCGTCGACCCGCAGGTCGCTGACGTGCCAGAAGCGCGTGAGCTTCTCAGGGCACTTGAGCACGGCTTCGCTGATGTTGGTCATGCGGTTCATCTTGACGATCGGCGACCGGCGCTCCATGAACTCATCGAGGCTCATGTCCTCCTTGCACCGACCGCCCCAGTACACCTGGCGGCCCTCGTACAGCTGCTCGCCGATCAGCTTCACGTACGCATCGAGGTCGGCTCGCATGGCGTCGCAGGCGTCCATGTTCACAAAGCAGATGCGTCGCTTCTGCCCCGCGTCCTCGCTGTCCACGAACGACACCACGTTGCAGGGCGCCATATCGGCGAGGCCCTTGCCGAACTGCACGCACAGCTGCTTGCCGTCCTTGCCCTTGAGGCGGTAAATGGTGGTCGTCTTGTCGCTCATCTTGTTGCCGTCCGCGATGATCACACCGCGCTGTTGCATGGCTTCCTGGGCGCCATCCTTGCTAAGCACAATGGGGAGCGACGGGGCAGGAGCAGCGGCGGCCATGGTAGCAGTGGAGGGAGGGGTAGGGCGAGGGGACGTGTTGGTCTTTTGTCGGTTCTGGCCTTCCTCCGCCTCGCCAACTCCTTGCGCGATCTTTTGGCCACACGAAGGACAAAAAAAAATTTGCCTTTGCCTCGACACTTATGGGGTCCATGCCCCGAAATGAAAAAAAAATGAGTGGCTGGTGTTGACTGCCTAGGACCCGCGCCTTCTTCGCCCCCCCGCCGGCACAACTTCCTGCCTTCATGTCGAACCCCTTTCCGACCTGGCGCCCGTCCGTGCGGCGCCTGGCCAGCCGCCGGGGAGGCTTTAGCTCCGACGCCGCGCTGGACCTGATCGAGCACGTGCTCGCCCAGATTAATGTCTCGGCCCAGCGCACCCGGCGCGGCATCCGTGACCCCTTTGTGCCTAGCGCCAGCTATGCGTCCCCGCGCACCTTGCAGGAGCTCAATGCTCTGCTGGAGTCCTTTGAGGCAAACTACGAGGTCATACAGGAGGCGCGGGCCCTGGACGATGCCCAGGCCGACCAGCAAGAGCAGCAGGACATGCAGGTGCAGTTTGATGCGCCCGTCGAGGCCAGCGTTGGAGAAGCGGGCGTGGATGCCGATGGCGGGGACGTGGACGGCGCCTTGGATGCCGTCACCTACTGCCTGCGCGGCTTCTTCATTCCGGCCTTCACGCTCGCGCCGGCCATCGACCAGATCGACACCTACGAGGACATCACGGTCGAAATCACCAATCCCAACCACATTGCCATCCTCAGCGACCCGGGCACGAGCCGCGCCAGCCTAGACGCCAAGGTGGCCGTCTTTATGTTCTACTACCGCAACCTGCAGGGCGCCCTGGGCATCGACGATGTCTACGACGGCGACGAGGGCCGCGCCTTTGTCAACGCCGCCATCGTCGGTGAGCCCGGGGAACCGTGCGCGGGAGACGACGAGCCCCCTGCCCTGGACGAGGACCTCGCGGAGGCGCTCGCCGGCATTGACCAGGATGTGCAGCAGCAGGAAGCCCAGGAAGATGAGGACATTGTTGCGGGGCTCTTTGCCGACGACGGGACCGGGGACGACCTCGACGACATCTTTGGAGGTAGCGGTCGTCGCCGTCGCCGCACTCGGCCGTCGCGCCCTGCATCGTCGTCTTCTAGTCGCGCCGGTGCTTCGGTGCCCACCCGGCTCAACCCCCTGCACGAGCGACGCCGCTACCGCGATCCCCTGCTGCGTCGCTCGTACAACGACCTCGCGCCCTGCGTGGACTTTCCGGGCGTCGAGTATGACCTCGAGGCCATCCAGCGGGACCCGCTCGCCGGCCGCTACAAGGACCCCTGGCTGCGGCACAACGTTATTGCCGACTGCTGCTGGATGAACTCTATCATCGACCTCGTCAACGTGCACACAAAAAGGGTGTCGCTTACCTACGAGAAGCTCTGGCGCCTCATGGGCATGCGCGGAGCCTTTGACCCCGTGCGCGCGCGCCAGGGGTTCTGCGTCCAGGACATGGTGCCGCTGTTCGACAAGCTCGACCGCTCCGTGCGCATCTACGACGGCGAGCGCCGCGTCATCTACGAGCGGCGCCGGTCCACGCGCGCCTACGAGCATCTGCTGCCAAACGCGTGGGTGTTCCTCGTCACGGAGCACCACGTCTACTCCATCTACCACCGCAGCGCGCACCGCAAGTTTAGCTTCTTCCTGGACGCCTCGTCCGACACCTACGACCGCGCGGAGGTCGAGCACCCCTACCAGCGCATCTCGCCGCTGTTCCCCGCCTGGGAGCGCAGCGAACCTGCCTTGCTGCGCGCGAACTCCAAGGTGCCCACGATCGTGCTTCTGCTCGGGCCCGACGAGGGGCCCCAGCCAGGCAGCGACTACGCGTCCCTGCGCGACATTATGTGCGCCTCGCGCTTCGACGGCAAGAGCCTCCATGTCGTCGTGCAGTCGCACCTCACTAACACGGTCCTGCTTCGGCTCGTGCGCGAGTACAAGTACCGCCCGACCGTGCGCGGTGTGCCAGACCGGGGCATCCACATGATCCTCGTGCAGTCACTCACCAACCGCATCCAGGTGCTTTTCACCAACCCGCTCGGCCTGTCCATGGACCGGCGCGGCCACCTACCTCCCGCCGCGCCCGACGAGGACGAGTACTTCACCAGCGCGCGGGCCTACAAGGACTTCGTGTCCGAGGGCCACGACTTCTTCCGCAACCTGTGCAACCCTGCGCTCTTGTCCACCATGCACGAGTCCACCCACAATATCGCGCGGAGCACCGTGCGCGGCGGCATCTTTGGCTGGACTATCCCCGAGTCGGAGCGACGCGCCCTCGAAGACGAGACCGTGTGCTCGCTGGACGTGAACCGCATCTACCCGGCCACCCTGCAGACGTCGACGACCCTGCCCACGTGCAGCGTGTTTGACCGCTTCGAGCGAGTCAGCCTTCCGCCCACGTGCACGCCCGAGTCGTACCTGGACGGACTGCAGCTGCAGGACCTCCTGCTCGTCTTCGTCTACGACACACCTACGCCCTACCTTGACCGGGGCTGCGCACTTTGCTTCATGCACAATCTGCGCGACTTTGTGCGCCGGCCAAATGTCGTCTTGGTCGGCGAGCACTACCAGCAGACTCTGCACGCCGCACCCACGGGGGTGACCTACGTGCGCCTGGTTGCGGTCCTGCGCACGCAGTCTCGGCGCAGCAAGGCCTGGGAGGCCGTGTCGCAGGCCTGGCTGTCGTCCCGCGTCAAGAGCCGCTCCCTGCGCAAGCGCATGCTGGTGCGCGGCCTGGGCCGCATGGGCATCTCGCACAACCGCAGCTCGACCGTGGACGCGCATGTGTTCTGCAACCCGGAGGAGGCCACCCTGTACGCGGACAAGCGCTGTGGCAAGGTGCAGTCCATCCAGGACGAGGTGTACCTGGCCTTTGGCAAGACCGAGAGCATGCCGCGCCTGCAGGGCTACTACCTGCTGCACCTCTACGTGCTGGACACGTACCGCGCCATCCTGCAGCACTGGTACGACCAGCTGACGCTGCGCGGCGTGCAGGTGCTGTATGTGCGGTGCGACGAGTTCTTCTTCCGGCAGAGCGACCTGCCCAAGGTGCTGGACTACGTGTGCGCGGATCACGAGACGGACAGCCTCTTTACCTTTGGGCAGCTCAAGGCCGGCCACCGCGACGTGCAGCTGGGCGACCTGCACTTTGCGGCGGGCATGCCGGGCGTCCTGGACCAGTTCCTGGTCCCGGACCAGCGGGCGCACATGCTTGCGGAGCACGACACGGTGTGCGCGGAGCAGCTGGCCACGGCAACATGCGAGGTGGACCCGCGACCCGACGAGTTCCACATCGACAACCTCGCCGACCACTCCCGGCTGCTCTTGCGCGCAAGCGTCCCCGGCGCGGGCAAAAGCCACGCCGTGCTGTCCGCCCATGCCGCCAACGCCATCGTGGTCTGCCCTACGAACGCACTCTGCGTGGAGTTTACCAACAAGTACCCGGGTTGCAAGGCCATGACTCTGCACCGCTTCTTGCAGTTCCAGCGGATAGGCAGCGAGGACGAAGGCACCGGCGACACGCATGGCAAGAAGGAGGACCAGGCAAGCCCGTCCTGGATCATGTCCGGCCCCGAGGCTGGCCACGTGCTGCTGCTGGACGAGGTCTACATGTACAGCCTGGCCATGCTGAACGTTCTGTACTTTCGCCTTGCGGTCACGGGCGCCGCGCGCGTGTACGCCACCGGCGACCCCAACCAGCTCCCACCCATTGACGAGGAAACCACGGATGAGCTCTTCGTACCTACCGCCGATAAAGTGCGGCGCATGCGCGCCATCGACATGCTCTTCCCGCAGCAGATGAACCTGAAGGTGTGCAAGCGCGGGTCGAGCCGCGAAGACAACCGGCGCATGGAGACGATTGCCCGGCTGATGCGCAGCCCCGGGTTCACGGTCAAGCACATCCTGGGCCTGGTGCGCGAGCAGTTCACGCGCCTGAACTTCCGCGCCGCCATGCGCATGCTGCGCTCGGACCCGTACGGCTTCGTGGCCGTGTGCTACTACAACCGCACGTGCCACCGCATCGCCAAGGAGGTGCTGCCCGGCGGCACCAAGCTCGCACCTGGTACGAGGCTGGTCAACCGCCTGCGCCGCGGCGAGCACCTGATGGTCAACTACGAGTATGTGGTGGACCGGGTCCTGGACGACCAGGTCATCCTGAAGGACGAAACGTACGGCAGTGTGGTGACCGTACCGAAAGGGCACGTGGAGCGCCACATGCACTGGAGCCAGACCCGCACGTGCCACTCCCTACAGGGCAGCAGCGTCTCTGCCAAGCTCGTGCTTTTCAATTTGTCTAGCAAGCGTATTAGTCCCGAGTTTATCTATGTGGCCTTGACGCGCGCAAGGGACCTGAAAGAGGTGTACTTTGTAGAGGAAGAAGAGGACAGGGAGGTGTTGCCCGGTGCGCTTTCTTTCCTCATGTCTCTAGAGTAATGTCGATGTGAAAGCGCTTTTCCATCGCCCGCGCGGCGTCCTCTAACGACTTTTTAGACCATAGGAGGTGGCGAGACCAGGCCCCGGCCGTGCGCAGGTCACTCCAGTTCTGGCCATGCGAGTGGCGCTTTAGATAGAGATGCTTGCGCACGTCCTCCCCGTGCTGGGTGTAATCCTCATATTCCGGGTGCCCAAAGTGGACCTTAAGCCCCGTGTCAAGATCAATGGCCACCCACTTCTTGTTACCGCGGTCTGATTTGCGGACGAGAAAGGCGTTGCCCGAGCGCGCGGGGCCTTGACCTGTCATTGCTTCAGACCGCGCAGAGAGGGGTAGATTCTTCCTTGAGCGCAAAAACTCGGCTTGCAGGCTGTGTCGCACGGTGGATGGCACGGCCAAGAGCTTTTGCAGTCTCTCTTGCGACGACTTTCTGCCGTGCTTCTCTATGAGTCGCTGCATGCGCGTCTTTGACGAGGATGTGGCGGGTGGGGGTTTGCCCCCCGTGTGCTTTGACTTGGGTGTGCTTGCGGATGGTAAGGGCGCCATGCGTTGGGTCGGATGGGGTCGGGTGGTATGTGTGTGTGTGTGTGGGTGTGCTCATGCAGGAATGATGGGCCCGGGGGTGGGGGGGGGCAGGCCAAAGGGGAAATCTTTTTTTTTCTCCCTCCGTGTAGGATGTCCTGCTTAGCTTAGCGGTAGGTACGACGACGACCGGAGCCCTCCTGGGAGGATGACTTGTTCTGGCGCTTCTTGAGCTTTTCCGCGGTGCGCTCGACCGCGGCGGCGGTGTTCTTGCCCTTTTCAGTCACGGCGAAGTCCCCGGCGACGTCGGCGATCTGGGCGACCGTGTTCATCAGCTTGCGCACGTTCTTCTTGCGCGTCGCGGACTTGAGGAACTTGCCGGCCGACTTCATGAAGCTGCCCTTGCCGTGCATCTTGCCGCGGCCCTTCATGCATCGGCCCATGCCCTTCATGGATCGGCGCGGGTTTTTGCGTGCCATCTTCGCAGGAGCCATATTGGGCCTTTTTTTTTCCTTTTCGCTTCTTGGTGTCAAGGGGTGGCGAAACCGCGGGGGCCGAGGAGGTAGAGCGCGAGAATCTGTGTACTGCCGTGTCTCTGCGACGCAACCGCTTTGCCTCCCGCAAAAGTAAAAAAAAAAGTATAGAAAGGCCCCGACAAGGACTGCATGGCGCACATGAACGGCGCCGCCCGGTACCAGGGCAGCAACACGCGTGCCGTCAACCAGGGCGTTACCTATGGCCGCGACCCGCTCACCTACATTGCAGACGACGAGGACATGTTCGAGTCGAAGAAGAAGCGCAAGCGCGTGCCCTCGGAAATGCCTAGCCAGTGGAAGGTCTATGACAACCCCGATAAGACCGGGCACGTGAAGCCACCCGACTACAACCTGTGCCAGCCTGGGCACCCCTCGCGCATTATCGTCGTGGGCAAGCCTGGATGTGGCAAGCGCAGCGTCATGTACAACATCCTGGAGAACTACAACGAGGTGGAGTTCGACACGGTGACGGAGGTCCACGCCAGCGCGAACTCGTCCGAGCACGACATTTTCCAGGACCCGGAGGAGGACTACGACTACCAGTGCTGGCAGTGGAGCCAGATCGGCGACGGCACGGACGAGCCCTACCCGCTCATCGGCACGCCGCCCATCTCGCGCTTCGAGAAGCGCAATCCCGATGGGTCACAGATGAACCACCTGCTCATCATGGACGAGCCGCCCTGCGAGTGGACGACCAAAATGCGCAGGGAAGTGGGCACGCTGATGAACTACAACTCCACGCACAACAACTGCACGATCTTCCTGATCACGCAGCACTTTCAGAACCTGCCCGTGCAGGTTCGCGAGGCCGCTACGCACTTTATCTTCTTCCCCACGCAGAACCGGCTGCAGTGCTCCTTTATGGGCAGCAAGGCCGGCGTAGACCTGTACTCGCTCTTCCAGCGCTTCTGCCGCACAAAGTACGACTCCATCATGGTCGACATGACGGGCGAGGGCCCGCGTGTGCGCCGGAACGTGTACGAGGTGATCAAGGGCGGAGAGGTGCAAAACGAGCTAGAGATCACCAACAGCGACAAGAGCAAAGGCGGCAAGAAGAAGCGCAAGAAGGGCGGGAACGTGAGCGACGACGAGGCAGACGGCAAGGGCAAAAAGAAGAAGTAGAGGCAACGAAGCATAGGCGGGGTTGGGGAGAGAGAGAGACAGAAAAAAAAAGTGCCATTTTTTTTCCTTTGTTCGGGGCACCAACAGGGTGCGCGGGTAGGCGTAAGAACATCACGACTAGCCTTCCAAGCACGAACTATGGGGTTCTTTCAGCAGCTTAAGAAGACCAACAAGAAGGTCTATGATATGCTACTAGGGAACGTGCGTAAGGAAGGCAAGAACCAGGGCCCCGCGGGCCGCGCGGCCCAGGGCGTCGCGAGCGCCATGGTACCGGTGCCCGCAAAGATCGCGCTTCGCACCCTAGAACACAGCAAGTCCGCCAAGGACGTCGCGCCCACGTTGGTAGAGGAAAGCGCAGGGGAGGCAGACAAAGAGGCAGAGGTCATTGGGCAGGTGGGGACCTTTCTTGTCGTAGTAGGGGCTGCCACGGGGCAGCCGGAGCTAGTCGCGGCGGGCGCCGAGGCAAGCGAATTGGAGGGCGGCATCAAGACGGCCACCGCTGGGGCGAAGGATGTTGCGCGGGCAAGCCGCGCCGCCATTCGAGGCGACACGCGCGCTGCCGTGATTGCACTTGGCAACGCCGTGCGCAAATATGGCGTTGCCATCATGGACAACCTTAGCGAGGGAGAGTTCACGGAGAGCCTAGAGATCGCGGAGGACATCCTGAAGGGCGACACGGACGCCGCGGCGCGCGAGGCCGCAAGGGCGCTGATTAAGGGTGTGCTGAACACGGCCAACGCCAGCCACTTGTTGGACGTGGAGGAAGGTGCTGAGCTTTCTCGCGGCCTGGCAGAGACAGCGGACGCCATGACCGGCGGACGTCCTGTCGACCGTGGGGCCGTCAGCGCCACCAACCTGCAGCGCCTAGAGTCGATGCCCGGCGGCGAGGTGCGGCAGGAGGAACTGCGCACGGGGCTCGACGAGGACCCGGACGAGGGCCTGGACGAGGACCGACTGTTGACCGTGCCCGAAGCGCAAAACCTAGACGACGAGATGACGATGTGCGGCGACGGTACCCTCAAGCGCAAGCGCGACCACACGGAGCGCATGCTACTGCCAAGCTACGGGTACCTGTCCTGTGGTGTGACCGGTGCGGGACAGACGCGCGGTGCGCGCGCTGTACGCACGGTGCCCGTGCAGTATGCAAACGCGGGGATCGCGGCCAGCGCGGGCGAGACCCGTGCGCCGGTGGTGCAGGAGAAGACCAACTACTCCAACGTAAACAAGCAGAAGCGCCGCCTCATGCGCACGCCGACGATCCGCGGCTACACGGCGAACTACACCAGCGCGCCACGCCGCGCCGAGCAGCGCGGGGACGCCCGCGGCGCCAAGGTGCGGTACACGGAGCACCTCCGGGCGACGAGGGGCCGCCTCCACAAGGACGAGACCAGCTTCGAGATCGACCGCAGCACGGGGATCGTCAAGACGGTGCCGAAGGAAGATCTTGTCATTGACGCCTTTGGCCCAGACAAGGCTACCAAGCGCACGCGCATGATTACGCGCAGCATGAGCGCCGCGAAGTACACGTAATGGGGTTTGGCAAAGTGTACATTTTTTTTTCGTTTCGTTGGCCTGTTGACACGCGATAAGCACACGTTTAGCTATAAGTGTACAACTACAACAAACCAAGGGCAAGCGCCGGCCGTGCCTTCTCCTCTTCGGCGTCTCCCCTCGCCCCCCCCCCCCTTTTTCCCTTCGGAGTCGGAAGCAAGCGCCGCGAGCGAGAAAAGCCCATGGCCGCCACGGAGCTGCTTGACTATAACCAAGTGCAGGAGCAGTCCCCCTCTACGGGCGACAATGTGCCTCGGACGGGCGGGCCCATCATTTGGCAGTTCCGCGCGGACCCAAACCTTGCATGGGATCCCTCGCAGTCCTTCTTTGCGATGGACGTGCAGGTTTCCGGACGCAATGGAATCGACGGGAGTGGCATCGGCTACAACCCAGGAAGCACCGACCTTCGTCCTTTCTTCCCACTGCGGTGCTTTGATTCGTGCAGCCACGTGATCGACGGCGTGACGGTCGCCAGCAGCACGCACCCGTACCTGGACAAGGTTATCCAGGAGAAGTTCCTGCACGAGACGACCCAGTCCAACTACAGCAACTTTGAGTCCGCGCAACTCGCTCGCGCCATCGATGACGGCATCAAGGAGCACAACATCTTCCGCTCCGTGGCGGATAACGCCTTTGACCTCTTCGAGCAAGGATGGCGCTTTGCCATCCAGCGCTACAATGGCGGTCGACAGGGCTACACGGACATCAACGAAAGCAGCACCTACGCGACGCATACGGTCATCTTCCAGCCGCCGTTTGACTTTTGGACGAAGCACCAGCGCGTGTCCGGTGGCAACCACCAGATCCTGCTCAACCTGCGACCGGCAGACACGACCGGCACCGCCGGTGGCTCTACCGGAGGATCCGCAAACCCGTCCCTGTGGGGCACCTACGTGCGCACCTCGTGCGTGGGCCTGGACGGCGCACTGGCCGCACAGCAATCCAGGGGATTCCTGCAAGGCACGGCCGCAGCCGAGGGCGGCCAGACGCGAGTCCTATCGGGCTCACTAGGAGGGGGCGTTTTTGCCATTGCAGAAGGAAGCGTGCGAGCCAATGTGAACCAAGACAACATCAAGATGGACATCTTGCGCATTCGCCTAATGCGCCGCATGGTGCGCTTCACCGTGGAGCGCCCTATTGCCACTCAGGAGTACAACCTCACGGAGATGCAGCTGTACGTTGGACAGCCGTCCAGTGACCAGATGACCCAGAACTTTCTGCTACCATCCTCTACCTTTGGGCTCGTGTTCTTCTGGCGCAAGTCCAGCAACAGCTTCTACGACGTGTACAACGACTACCCCGTCACGCGTCACACGATTAGCCCGGCAGATGGCACCGTTGACGACTATACCGGCGTAACTATCACCAACGAGACCAAGCACTTCCTGCTTGATGAGTTCTACTTTACCTACGGCGGCGAGACATACCCTGCGCAGCGTATCAACGACATCTCGGGCAACACCGGTGGCACCGTGCCTCTTGGCTACGAGAAGATGCAGCTCCTCTCCAACCAGCTCATGGGCGTGTACAACATGCCTATGGAGTACCTGAACACCACCTACGGCGGCCAGGGCCTCATGAACCGCCTGGACTCGCAGATGTTCTTCTTCCCCGTTGCCAAGCACAGCAACAGCGACAACAGCGACCTGCAGGTCTTCTGGCGCGGATCTATCCGCAATGCAACCGGTCCGGGTGCGGCGATGGGTGGCACGCCGCTTACAACGGATCCCGCCACTCTGTGCGTGGTGGCGCTGTACGATGCGCGCATCGAGCTGTCCTACAACAGCGCCAACCAGCTGGAGAAGGTCACCAAGACCGAGTGGAAGTAGAATGCGCCCTTTGTTTTCTTTCTCTTCCTATATACATAAAGGACAGGCTAGATAGAGAGGAAGAGAGAGAGAAGGGCGGGGATGGGGAGGGGTTTGACACCGGCGCTAGGAGATCAGTTCGCGCTTCTTTTTTTTTTAGTTTCAGGAAGGTACTAAATTAAAAAAAAAACGAAGAACGGAAACTCCAAGCGTTACATCGTCTCCTACTTAGAACTTGTGATAAGGCGAGGGGCCACGCGGGGTCCATGCCGCGCAAGGCGTCCATTGAGATTATCAACCTTGAGACGGGGGATGTGGTGGATACTGTGACCTCCGTCAAGAAGGCCAAAGAGAGGCTCACGGAGCTCGTTGGCAAGAATGTGACCTTGTACGCGGCCAACATGGCCGCCTCCCGGGGCGACGTTGTTGGCGGCAAGTACAAGTTGAAGCGCGTGGGGAAGGTGCGCGAGAGCAAGGCGCAGTCGATGGTGATCCCGAAGGGCAAGCGGCGGCTGAAGATCAAGTCGCGCAAGCGCGCAAAGGAGACAGACGCGGCCAAGCGGCCACAGGAGGGCGCCGTGCCGGTGGTGGACAAGGAGGTGGTGCGCAACCTGAAGGAAGCGCCCGTGACGAACTTTACCAAAGCGCACATCAACGTGACGCCGCAAGAGGCCGTCGAAGCGCAGCAAGGACGAGCACCGCTGTCAGCAATGGCGGCTACGCCTGGAGCAAGGCTGCAGGCGGAGGATCGTCAGACGGCAAGTGCCTCCGGCATGCAGGCTATACTAAACATGTTGTCCGCAGACGACCACCGCCGCGTGAGACGCGAAAGAAGATATCAGCAGTCTCAAAGGAATCTCCTCGGAGCCATCAACATGGCATCACGGGCGAAGGCGGCGGGGGAGGCAAAGCAGGAGGAAGGCATCGTCCAAGCGCCAATTACGACGCCCGACCAGGGTCTGCAAGTGGAAGCGACGGGACAGAAACAAGGGGTAGACTTGGAAGAACTTCGCCTCATAGAAGAGCGAGCACAAGCCTTGTTCAACGCAGGCAAGGACATCATCGCGGTACGCACAGAGGAAACCCCCTTAGCTAATGAGATGGAACAATGGCTACAGCTGGCCTATGAGTATGACGACGTGGAAGAAGCCATGCGCAGGATTCCGGGGGGCAACGACGTAATCGCGCAGATACAGGCGCTCGCCCCCTCTGCACAATTCATGCCACCGCCGATGCCACCGCCGACGCCACCGCCGACGCCACCGCCGACGCCACCGCCACCACAGCCCACACCACCGCCACCGCCGACGCCACCGCCGACGCCACCGCCGACGCCACCGCCACCACAGCCCACACCACCGCCACCGCCGACGCCACCGCCGACGCCACCGCCACCACAGCCCACACCACCGCCGCCCACGCCCACACCACCGCCGCCAGCCGAGCTGGACCAAGACGAGGTAGACGAGGCCGCACGGGAAAAACTACGAGAATTCTACACCCGGTTTCAAGGCGAGATGGGCTTCAATGAATCGTTTGACGCCTTCACAACCGTCAACCCCAGTCTATCTGCTTTTGATCGCGTGGTGATGGAGCGCATCAAGGGCATGGTAGAAGAAAAGGCGGCCGCGACGGGCCAAGGCACCGACGGCCTGCAACTGAGGGTATACATAGAGGACATCCTATTTGGCATCGGGCAGCCCGAGGATCAGAAGA
>AACY020522512.1_pt1 | contig 16525 bp, 11 predicted proteins | sample 267378 | NCBI WGS metagenome assembly AACY02 (sample SAMN02954345, study PRJNA13694) | marine metagenome | biome: aquatic; feature: ocean; material: water; isolation source: isolated as part of a large dataset composed predominantly from surface... | reverse complement strand
GTGGGAGCCGGTGAGTTGGGCCCCAGGTTGAAGTCGCTGCTGCCGTAGGCCCTTTCGCGAATAGCATTAACGTCGCCGATGGCGGTATTAATGTCCTGTCCAAGCAAAACCAAACATTCGGCCCGGAGCAGTTGGATATCGGTCAGGTGAAGAATGGGTACATCGAAGTAAACTTTATTGAATTTGCGTACCGCTACAAACTCGTCGGGAGTGTCTAAATCCCTTACCTCAAAAAATTCCCTTACCCGGCGGTCCAGCGTATCGCTTTCATACTCGCTGTAAAAGGCTTGTGAAGCCCGCAAAAAAGGCGGTTGGGGTACATCCGATCGGTAATTGCTGGTAAAACCACCGCTGCGAATGTCGTTGCTGGGGGCAAAACTGCGGGTTTTGAAAATAATCTCCGGAATATCGGCCGTATCGGGTTGGAAACGATCGATTACGGTGTCCAGTCGGTAGCGACCGCTGTTGACAACCGCGTTGGCCTGGAGCAAAGCGTTGGCGTAGTCACCCTGTTGGAAGTACACTTTCGCCAGGTAGGCCCGGGCCGCATCTTCTGAAGCATTGTAAGGGCTTGAAGCCGGCAGGGCACCGCTATTTATGGCTTGTTCCAGGTCAGCAATGACTTGGTTGTATACGGAGCCTACCGACTCACGGGGCAAAACCTCAACGGTCGTACTGGTTTTGTAAACGATGCCGGGGTGGGTGTTATTGGCACTGTAACCAAAGGGCTGGGCCCACAGTTTGACTACCTCGAAGTGGCTCATGGCGCGCAAGAATAGCACCTCTGCTTCCACCCGGTTGCGTTCGCTCTCGCTAAAGTCAAAATCGCCCAGCAGCTCCAGGATACGGTTGCCCCGGAAAATCGTAATGTAGGGCTCGCCGTAAATGCCGGCTACGGAACCATTGAAAATGGATACGTTGCGATTGTAAATTTGGCCAAGGTCCCCAGAGATGTTCAGCATGGCGAGGTTATCGCTCAGCAGTTCATTGCAATATTGAACCTGTCCGTTGAAGAAGTTGGCGTTGACGTCATAGCAAGACTGGAGTACTTCCAGCACGTCCTGTTTGCTGGTTATAGCCTCCTCTTCGGGAAACTCGTTACCAGGCACCTCTACTTCCAGGATTTTCTCACAGGCCCCGGCTCCGCCTAAAAAGAGGAGCAAAACGGAAATTCTTAGGATTGCTTTCATTCAAATGCGTTTAAAAGTTGGCGGTCAATCGGATGGAATAGGTCTTTTCCTGAGGCGCGGTCAGGTAGGTAGTATTGAGACTCATGTTGCGGTCGGTAACGTCCGTAAAGTCGCGGGCCACCTCGGGGTCGAGACCGGTGAAATTGGTAAAGGTGAGAAGGTTGGTGCCGATAACGGATAAGGTGAGGCCATCCAGGCCGATTTTTTGGGCAGCTTCTGGTTTAAAGCGGTAGCTAATGGTAACGTTGCGGAGCCGCAGATAGCTAGCGTCCTGCACCCAGAGACTGGTGTTCCAAAAATCCTCTTCCAGGCCTTCATAGCTGGTATTGTCGAGTGTCAGGCGGGGTAAGCGGGCCTCGTCACCCGGACGGGTCCATCGGTCGTAAACCGCCGGGGTATAATTCCAGTAGTTGCCAAACACGGCCCAGCCCGTTTTTTGGTACTTGCCAGAGTGATCGTAAACATCGGCACCAATAGAGAATACAAACAAGGTGCTCAGGGTCCAGTTCTTCCAGGTGAAGGTATTGTTGATGCCACCGATGGCATCGGGAATGCCCTTGCCAACCGGCACCCGATTGGCCTGATCGTACACCCGGGTGCGCTCGCCGTTCAAATCTTCATAGATGGGATCGCCGGTGTTGGGGTCGATGTCAACCACCGGAACCATATAAAAAGTTCCGATACTCTCTCCTTCTACCACCCGGGTATCGTTGGTTCCCCCCGCTACGGCGTCTTCGGAGTAACCGCCGAGGCTGGTAATCCGGTTGCGGTTAAAAGCAATGTTGAAGTCGGTTTTCCAACTAAACTCCCCTACGATATTGTTGGTGGTGATCTGGAATTCCACCCCGTAGTTGAGCACCCCGCCTACGTTGTCGAAGTAGTCGGCAAAGCCATTGATGCGCGGCAGGGCCACGCTCATCAAAACGTCGCGGGTGTTTTTGCGGTAGTAAGCCACTTGACCGGTAATCCGGTCTTCCCAAAGGCCAAATTCAAGGCCCAAATCAAATACTTCTGTAGTCTCCCAGCGCAAATCCGGGTTTGGCGCAAGGGTAGGAAAGCGAATCGGCTGGTTGTTGTAACCCACATTGTCGACTGCGTAAAGCGAGCGGAACCGGTTCTGATTGATGTCCGAATTTCCAATAAAGCCAATACTGGCTTTAAATTTCAGGAAGTTGATTACCGGATTGTACTTCAAGAAATCCTCATCGGACACAATCCACCCCCCCGAGATGGAAGGAAAAAAACCGTAGCGGTTATCGGGTCCGAAGCTTGAACTTCCATCGGCCCGCAGCACCACTTGCGCGAGATACTTGCCCTTGTAGGAGTAGTTGACCCGGCCAAAGAGGCTGGCGTAGCGGCGCTGTGATTCCAACTGAATGCTGTCAAACTCAATGGTATCCCGCAATTGATCGTCTTCGAAAAAGGCCCCTGCCGCATCAAACACCTCGTTGGTGGGCTCTACCACTGAGTCGTTGATGGGCCGCAACCAGCGCCGGATCCGGGATTCCCGGTCCACGTATTCGGTACCAACCATAAAAGTTAGTTGGTGCGCGTCGTTTATGTCGTAAAGATAACTGGCGGTAAAGTGGGTATTGTAGCTAAACGATTGACGAGGCCATCGCTTGGCTATGCCCTGTCCAAGAATAGGATCCTCCACAATGTAGGAGGCGCCACCCACCGGTTCGTATTGGTCTTCCCGAAAATCCGAGTAATCGAAACTACCGTTGGCGGTAAGCGTCAGGTTTTTAAAGGGGCTGTAGGTGATTTGCAAGTTGTTTACCGAACGCAATTCGGTATTCCGCCAGCGCTTGAGCTCCCGCAGTCCCGTAGGGTTGTTATTGGCTCCCGCTTCGAACCAATAGTCTCCCTGACGGTGAACCAGAACGCTATCGGTGGGGTCGTCTTGGCTGGGTTCGTATACATCGCGGTCGTAGCGGACGGGATAAATGGGCAGGGCGGTAGACATAGCCGCTCCCAATCCACCTGCCGGCCCGTTATCTACCCGGTGGTAAACCCCCTGGGCCAAATTGGTGCTTAGTCCGATAGACAATTTGTCGTTCACCCGCCAGTCGCCGTTGAAACGGCCACTGAGACGGTTGTATTGATCTCCTTCGATATAGCTTTGGTTGGCATCGTAGGAAACCCCGGCAAAAAAGTTGAAGGTTTCATTGCCCTTTTCCACCCCAAAATCGTAAAACTGCTTGTATCCCGTGCGAATGGTCTCGTCAACCCAGTCGGTATTGTAGCGTTGGGCATCGGACCAGGAAAGCTGAGCCGGTAAACCGGTAGGAGTACCCACGTTGCCGTCGTTGATCCAGGCTTCCTCGTAGAGATCCAACCACTGCTGGGCGTTCAGCATGTCGGGCCTTTGCGTGGGCATGGAAATGCCTTGGGTGGTTGAAAATGAAAAGCGCAGCTTGTTGTTCTTGCTGCTGCCCCTTTTGGTGGTGATTAAAACTACCCCGTTTGCCCCTCGGGAACCGTAAATAGCGGTAGCCGAGGCGTCCTTAAGTATTTCTACCGATTCAATATCGTCCGGGTTCAAAAAAGCGAGCGGATTCTGGTTCATACCGCCGGCATCTGCCCGGTTAAAGCCCCGCCCGGAAAAGTAATCCTGGTTGATCTGAACCCCATCCACAATGTAGAGCGGATCTCCGCCACCGCCAATGGAGGCGATGCCTCGCACCCGAACCACCGAAGCACTCCCGGCCATTCCTCCGCTGGTCGCCACCTGAATACCCGCAGCCTTGCCCTGCAGTGCCGCTTCAAAACTGGGGGCGGGCATATCTTTTACCTCTTTGCCGTCCAAACTGGCAATATTGCCGGTTACGTCGCGCTTGCGCTGCACCCCATAGCCTACGATCACCACCTCGTTCAGGCGGTTCTGAGACTCTTTCAGGGTGACATTTACAATTATGGTTTCTCCCGCTTTTAGTTCAATCTGCCGGCTTTGGGAATCAAATCCCATAAAGGAAAACTGCAGGGTTATCTTGCCCGGCTGGATGTTTTTGATCTCGTAACGGCCATCAAAATCGGCCGCCGCTCCTTTTCCGTCCTGGTCCAAGACCACCACCGAAGCACCCGGCAGGGGCAGGCCGCCCTCATCTACAATGGTTCCGGTGACGGTTTGAGCGTTGATTCGCCCAAAGGCCAGGGAAGTAAGCGCCAACACAAACGCGCATAGCTTTCTGTTCATATGGAAGGTTAAAAATTGGTTAATTCAAAGGTAGTTAAAATTTGCACTTAGTGTGAGCATTACACCATTCGGGCTAAATAGCTGTACGCTAATCTTTTGTGTTTCTTTCGTAGAGTAAGGCCGGTTTGTGTAGTACCCCTTCCTGTTTCTCTCCCGTGGCGGTCACCAGCTCTTCTTTGAGGATTTTCTTCCGGAAATTTCTTTTATCTAAAGGCTTTCCAAGGATGATTTCATAGAGTTTTTGCACCTGTCCAAGGGTAAAGCGCTCAGGCAAGAGTTCGAATCCGGTTTTGTCGCGGATAAAGTCGCGGCGCAATTTTTTTAGCGCCTCGGCAAAAATTTGGTTGTGATCAAAGGCCAGGGGGGGCATATCGTCTACATCTTGCCAAAAAACGCGGTCGGCAAAATGGGAAGCTTCCGGGGCAAATTCGTCCATTTTCACCAGGGCCAAATAGGCCACGGTTATTACCCGTGCCTGGGGTTGGTCGCGGTAGCTGTTGAGGAAGTCCAGGTCCTTGACTTCCTTCACCCGGTTGGGATTGCCAAAAGTCTTAAACTGCTTGAGGTAAATGCCTTCCAATCCGCTGATTTCTTTCAAAACGCGGTTAGCGGCCGTATCCAGACTTTCGTCGTTCAAAATAAGGTCACCCGGCAAGGCGTACTGCCGCTTTTCGCGATTGCTCAACTTTTGCTCAATGAGAAGAACGTTGAGCTTCTCATTGTCAAAGCCGAAAAGCACACAATCGACGGAAACGTTTGGGTTGATTACGGGGCTTGAGCGCAAAATATTCTTTTGGCGGAGCAATATAATTGCTTTTCGCTTAGAGCCGCCTTTGCCCTTCTTTAACGGATTTATATTTTACACTAAGTTTGCTCAGGATACTTTGGGAATGAAACAGAGGATCAAAAGCATTGGCTTACTAACTTCCGGGGGGGATGCCCCAGGAATGAACGCCGCCATCCGGGCCGTAGTGCGGGCGGCCAATTTCTACCAGCTTCAGGTTTTCGGAATATACGAGGGCTATCAAGGCATGATTGAGGGCCTTATTGAGCCCCTCAACGCCCGTTCGGTAAAGAACATTCTCAGCCGAGGGGGAACGGTGCTTAAATCCTCACGCAGCGAAGCCTTTAAAACCGCGGAAGGTCGGCAGCAAGCCTATGAAAACCTTAAAGCGCATGGCATCGAAGCCCTGGTGCTTATTGGCGGCAACGGCACCTTTACCGGAGGCCTGTACTTCAGTCAGGAATTTGACGTGCCGGTTATTGGCCTACCTGGCACCATCGACAACGACCTTTACGGCACCGATTTCACCATCGGCTTTGATACCGCTACCAACGTGGTTATCAATGCGGTAGATAAGATACGCGATACCGCCGAATCGCACAATCGCCTCTTTTTTGTGGAAGTTATGGGCCGCGATGCGGGCTTTATTGCCTTGCGCACCGGCGTGGCCTCCGGGGCCCTTGACGTGGTTCTGCCCGAAGAGAGTCAGCCCATGGAAGACCTTTTCTTCGAGCTGGAAAAAGGCGAATCCAACAAAAAGACCAATAAACTGATTATCGTTTCCGAAGGGAACAAACTGGGAAGCACCATGTACATCGCCGACAAGGTGCGCGAGCGCTATCCCCACCTCGAGTCAAAGGTGACCATACTGGGACACTTGCAGCGCGGCGGATCGCCCACTTGCAACGACCGTATTCTGGCCAGTCAACTGGGCGTGGCGGCAGTAGAAGGCCTTCTGGAAGGGCGCAGCGGGGTTATGGCCGGAATGATCAAAAACGAATTGGTCTTTACCCCTTTTGCCGAAGCCATAAAGGAAAGAAGCCATATCGACCAGGAATTAATCCGCATAAGCAAAATTCTATCCATCTAAAACCCTCCAAATGACAAAGATCGCCATCAATGGATTTGGCCGCATCGGACGCCTAACCTTCCGCGAACTCCTCAAGAAAGACGATTTGGCCGTTGTGGCCATAAATGACCTAACCGACCCCGCTACTCTGCTGCACTTGCTCAAGTACGATTCCATTCACGGTCCCTTTCCCGGGGAAGCAAAACTCGAGGGCAATGTCCTCCACATCAACGGTCAGGAAATCAACCTCTACGCCGAGCGCAACCCCACCGACCTGCCTTGGGGCGAACTGGAGGTGGATGTGGTTTTAGAATGTACCGGCGTTTTTCGCGACCAGGAAAAAATGAGTTTGCACCTCCAGGCTGGTGCCCGCAAAGTGCTGCTGAGTGCCCCGGCCAAAGGGGAGGTAAAAACCCTGGTGCTGGGTGTAAACGATGCAGATTTAACCGCTGAGGATACCATCCTGAGCAATGCCTCCTGCACCACCAACTGCCTGGCACCAATGGCCAAAGTGCTGCATCAGCAATTTGGCATTGTGAAGGGTTTTATGACCACCACCCACGCCTACACCGCCGACCAGAACCTGCAAGATGCACCGCATAAAGACTTGCGCCGGGCGCGGGCGGCGGCGCTGAGCATAATCCCCACCACCACCGGTGCTGCCAAGGCCGTGGGATTGGTACTGCCCGAATTGAAGGGCAAGCTGGACGGCTTTGCCATGCGGGTTCCTACTCCTACCGGTTCGGTAACTGACCTTACCGTGGAGCTTGCGCAAAGCGCTTCCGCGGAAGCGATCAATGCCGCCATGGCCCAGGCCGCCGAAGCGGAGCTGAAAGGCATTCTCCAATACACCGAAGACCCCATCGTTTCGGCCGATATCGTGAGCAGCCCCTACAGTTGCATTTTCGATGCCCAATTGACCAATACCAACGGCAACATGGCCAAAGTAGTGGGCTGGTACGACAACGAAGCAGGCTATTCAGCCCGCCTCGCCGATATGGTAGCCAAGATGGCGGCGCTTTAATGGATCGGATATGATTTACCTCGCAGAAAGCGGCAGCACCAAGTGTGATGCCGTCTTTTTGACGGCCCAGGGCGAAGAAATAGAACGCATCCGCACCATGGGCTTCAACCCCTATTTTCACGACCGGGCTTTTGTGGCCAAGGAAATTGTGAAAGTTCCCGAAATAAAAGCCCGGGGAGAGCAAGTCAAACAGGTCTTCTTTTTTGGGGCCGGTTGCTCCACCCCTGCATTGCAAGCAGTAATTGCGGAGGGTTTGAAAAGCGGTTTTCCCCATGCGGAAATTTTCGTGGACCACGACCTGAAGGCTGCGGCCTATGCGACCTACCGGGGAGAGGCTGCCATTACCTGCATCCTGGGAACAGGCAGCAATGTCGTTCACTTTGACGGCAAAGAAATTCGCCCCGGACATTCGGGTTATGGCTTCATCCTGGGCGATGACGGCTCAGCCAGCAACATCGGCCGCGAATTGATCCGCATGTATCTTTTTCGGCTGATGCCCCCGGGGGATCGGGAGGCCTTTTTTGAACGCTATCGGCTCAGTGAGGACGATATCCGCGAGAGGGTTTACAATCAACCGGGCGCCAACGTTTTCCTGGGCAATTTGGCCCCCTTTGCCCAGGAGAGACTGGGAGTGCCTTTCTATTACCATCTCGTATTTGAGGGTTTTCGGCGTTTTATTGAAACTCAGGTGATACCCTTTCCTGAAGCCCGGGAAGTGCCTATTCACTTTGTTGGCTCCATTGCCTACCACTTCGAAACCGTACTGCGCGATGTTATCGATCATTTTGATCTCAAAATGGGAGTGATTGTGCGCCGTCCCGTGGAAGGGCTGATCGATTATTACCGCAAGCACATTCTAATTTCCTGACCAATGGCCATTCTTAAGGGTTTCATTTTTGATCTGGACGGGGTATTGGTGGACACCGCCCAATACCACTTTTTGGCCTGGCGTCGCTTGGCACAAACCTTGGGGATTGATTTTGACGAAAAGGACAACGAAGCCCTCAAAGGGGTAAGTCGCCGTGAATCTTTGGAAAAAATTCTCTCCTGGGGCCAGGTGACCCTGGAAGCCGATCGCTTTGAAGACCTGATGACCCAAAAAAATCAGTGGTACCTAGAATTTGTTGCCGGCTTGCAACCGGAAGATGCCTTACCGGGAGCTTTGGATTTTTTGGCTCTTTCGGCGCAGCTCAATTTGAAAATTGGCCTGGGCTCAGCCTCCAAAAATGCCCCCATGATTCTTGATAAACTGGGCATCTCCAATCGCTTCGATGCCGTGGTAGATGGCACCCAGGTAAGCAAGGGAAAACCCGACCCGGAGGTGTTTTTGATCGGGGCCGAGAGACTGAAGCTCCAGCCCCAGGAAATTGCGGTATTTGAAGACGCAGCGGCCGGAATACAAGCCGCTCGCAGCGGCGGCTTTAAGAGCGTAGGCGTAGGGCAAGCCGAGGTTCTCAAAGATGCCGATATGGTTATTGCTGGCCTGAACGAAAGAAAACCGGCCGAAATCATTAATGCCCTCAATTTTTAGGTTTATGCACAACGCTTACCTGCAAACCGACGAGTGGAAGATCATCGAAGACCGTTGGTCGCCCGATCTCCACCAAGGCTCCGAGTCAATTTTTAGCCTGGGCAATGGATTTATGGGCCAAAGGGCCAACTTTGAAGAGCAGTATTCGGGCGCTTCCCTGCAGGGCAGCTACCTGGGCGGAGTTTACTATCCCGATAAGACCCGGGTGGGCTGGTGGAAAAACGGCTACCCGGAATACTTTGCCAAAGTGCTCAATTCCGTCAATTGGATTGGCCTGGATGTATATGTTGATGGCAAAGCCCTTGACCTGGCCCAGGCGGAAGTAAAGGACTTTTACCGCGAGTTAAATATGCGGGAAGGGCATTTGATGCGGCGCTTTACCGCCGTTTTAGGCGAGCATACGGTAATGGTTGAAGCGCTCCGCTTCGTAAGCATGGTGCGGAAAGAGGTTGGGGCGCTGCGCTACCAAATCCGCTTATTGGATACTTCTGCTAAGATCGAGGTGCGGCCATATCTCGATTTTGACGTAATCAATCACGACAGCAATTACGAAGAAAAATTTTGGTCGCCCGTAAGCGAAAACGTCGCTTCGCAAAAGGGGGTGGTGGTAGCCAAAACCAAGAAACTAGACTTCAAAGTGGCCGCGGCCATGCGCTACGAGGTGTTTCAGGACGACACCCCCCTTACCTTGTATCCGGAAACCAAGCGGGCCGAGAAGTTCGTGGCCAACGCCTTCGTTCTTGAAGCCAAGGCCAAAACGAACTACGTGATTCACAAGTATGCCGCCATCGTTAGTTCCTTCCATCATCCCGAAGCTGATCTCAGTGCCTTAGCTGATCAGATAGCCAGTCAGGCCAGACGAATCGGTTTTGCACAATTGCTTCAGGAACAAAGCGAGAACTGGGCGAAAAGATGGGCCCATAGCGACATTCAAATTGAAGGAGATCCGCAGGCTCAGCAGGGCATCCGCTTCAATATCTTCCAGTTGACCCAAACCTACACCGGCGAGGATCCCCGTCTGAACATTGGACCCAAAGGTTTTACCGGTGAGAAATACGGCGGTTCCACATATTGGGATACTGAAGCCTACTGCCTACCCTTTTATATGGCATCCGCCGGACAGGAAGTAGCGCGCAATCTGCTGATTTACCGCTACAAGCAGTTGGATAAAGCCATAGAAAATGCGGCGAAACTAGGTTTTACGCAAGGGGCGGCCCTTTACCCGATGGTAACCATGAACGGCGAAGAGTGCCACAATGAGTGGGAAATTACCTTTGAGGAAATTCACCGCAACGGTGCCATTGCCTACGCGATCTACAATTACATACGCTACTTTGACGATCCCGCTTATTTGCTGGATTATGGGCTGGAAGTGCTCATCGCCATCGCTCGTTTTTGGGCCCAGCGCTTCAACCTGAGTCCCGCCAAGGGGCAGTACGTTATGCTCGGAGTAACCGGTCCCAATGAGTACGAAAACAACGTTAACAATAATTGGTACACCAATTATATTGCTCGCTGGTGTTTGCAATATACCCTGCAGGTTTTGGAGCAGGTGCAGGCCATGGACTCTTCCCGGGCTGAGGCCGTTTTGGCTAAGGTCCGCTTTCGCGGGAAGGAGGAAACAGAGCTATGGCAGGAGATTATCGCCAAAGTCTTCCTGCCGGAAGACCAGGAGCAGGGAATATTCCTGCAGCAAGAGGGTTACCTTGATAAAGAACAAATCCTGGCCCATGATCTACCGCTCCGGGAACGACCGATCAATCAGCACTGGAGCTGGGACCGCATCCTGCGCTCCTGCTTCATTAAACAGGCTGATGTATTGCAAGGCCTCTACTTTTTTCGTGACCAGTTCAGCCCAGAGCAGCTTGAGAAAAATTTTGACTTCTACGAGGCCCGTACCGTGCACGAAAGTTCATTGTCCCCTTGTGTACACGTGGTTCTGGCCGCCCAGTTGGGCAAACTGGACAAAGCCTATGAATTATACCTGCGGACCAGCCGATTGGATCTGGACGATTACAACCGCGAAGTACACGAGGGCTTGCACATTACCAGCATGGCCGGCACCTGGTTGGCGGTGGTTGAAGGATTTGGCGGCATGCAGGTAAAAGACGGGCAATTGCATTTTGCCCCCAAACTGCCCGCCAAATGGCAAAGCCTCCAGTTCAAGATAATTTTTCGTAAGACCCTACTTCAAGTCCATATGACTGCGGCCGGGACCCAAATAAAACGACTCGAGGGACCCTCCCTGACGGTGGAAGTGGATGGACAAAACCACACCGTTTAAGGGTTACCCGGATAATAAAGCTTTAAAGGTTGTAATTGCCTGGCCTGACACACAAAGTGGATCAGGTAGACTCCCGCAGGCAATCCCGCCAAATCCAAGGCTTGTTGTTTTTGACTGTTTAGCTCCAAACGCAACTCGCGGAGCTTCCTCCCGTCTGCAGCCATCAATTCCACTTTTGCCTCGGGGGGGATGGCCTCCGTAAATTGTAAGAAGTATTGTCCATTTTGGTTGCGGAACCAATAGACTGCCGTTTTGGGGGTTTTGCTCTCCCGGAGCGCAACAAGGGGGGATGCACTGCCCAAAAGCAAGTAAAACCGATTGCGAAAGGATTGGGCATTACGCACTTCGAAGCGATATACTTCCTCTTTTAGGTCACTGTAAATGTTGTACCAACGATCCCACAATTGGATATCCGCTTCTTCTGGCCAGGCGGCCAAGGAGTCGATGGAAATTTCGTAAGAGCTGGGGTGCCAGGCGTCTACCCCCAGGGGAATCAAATGGCTTTCCGATTGGGGATCAAAGGCAGGAATGGCCTGTATCACATAAGCTTCATTGTCAATAAGGCTGTAGAAAGCCTGGTTTGGATTGGCACTCAACATTTGGCCATCCCAGCCCCGGTCATAACCAAAAGACCTTCCCGGCACCCTTGCCACCAAAATCTGACTGTAATCACGGTTGTGGTTGGTAAGCTTTAACCAAAGCCTTTGACGGGAGTCCGCAGCCTTCCCTTTAAAAAACTGTTGGTTCTGGCCCATTACCCGCATTTCATTGTCAAAGTGTACCGTAACACTTTGGGGAGTGGTAATATGCTTGGCCACCTGAGTCATAAAACCCCTGATTGGAAGCGATAAATCCCTGGGGAAGCTCACTGCCGTTTCCGCGCTCAGCCACCGCAACCCCACCGGTTAAGTTGTAACTGGCATAGTCACCGCTGATGGGCACATTGTTGTTGTAGGTTACGTGATTCCAGAAATAAACCGTTCCTGACAAATCGGTATTGGTCTCAATAAAGGCATCGGCAGAAATAGCACTGGGATAAGGGTTACCCGGTAGAACGTAGTGACTGGAGTCTAGGGTTGCCCCCGCGTGATAGGCTATGGGGCCGTTAAAAATTTGCTTACCGGCGAAAACCCGGGTTTCGGTAATGGGCTGTAGGTTAGGTGAGTTGATGGGTTCGGGGGTGGTAATATATCCCCGGCCCGCCTGCATTACGCTATTGCTGGGACCAACTGATTGCCAACCACTGCCCGGATTGTATTGGTACCAATCGAGGGAATTGGTGGGGGCGCTGGAACTATCGCCAAATACGCGCAGCATAGATTCGCCGGCTATGGGGCTGCTCCAGTACACATAAGCCCTTTGATTCAAATAAGTTGTGCGGCGATAAATCTGATAATTGCCCTGATTGACGTTGCGGTCTTCTGCCCCAGCCTGCAGCAGGCAAGCCTCATCCTCAATGAACACTTCGCCCTTATTGATGATTCGCGACCCCACCGCCAGGCAATTGCTACTCCTGATTCTGAGCACCACAAAACTATCTATCTCTAAAGCGCAAACACTGAAAACGCCGTCTACTTCCGGCGCAAAGCCTGCGTTAGGCAGGATAACATAATCCCCCCCTTGTGGAACCACATTTGTTTGCCAGTTGCCCGGATCGCTCCAGTTGCTTGAGCTGCTGCCCGTCCATCGCAAGGTATCGTCGCTTAAGCAAAGGTCATCGGCATGGGTGTAAGCGTCTCCCCGGCCCGCGCCCCCTCCGGTTTGGGCATCAGCCCAGATTCCCCAGAAAAGGAGAAGCAAAGGCAGTGCGGTGCGATAAACTCTCATGCTCTTCATCAGGGTGCAGTTCGAACGGCCCGAAAGCCGAGGTTTATGGAACGAGCGGTATTGATATCATCGGCCTGCCGGCGGTTAGAAACCCGGGAAAGGGGGAAAACACTTCCCCAATAACCTCCGCGCAAACCAGCTCCATCGGCCCGGGAAACCACCCCATCGGGCCGGGTGGCAAAACCCGGCCAATCGCTGTTGTTGGCATAGCCGGATTCATCCAGTTCGCCATCGCCGTGTGACCCCTGAAAACTGCGGGCCTGCAAATTGTATATTCCTACAACCCGTTCGGTAACATTCCCGCCCAGCTCCATAATGCCGTAGTAGCTGGCCCCGCTGCTCATCCGGCCAGCGCTGCTGGCGTGATCAGCAAATATGCCTACCCGGAGGGGCCCAAACCCGGAGGGCAAGGTATTCAAAGAGGCCACATTTCCTTCTTGAGGCACGGTCGAATAACCGGATGCAACGGCCTCCGCCGAAGTCCCCGAATTGCTTAAGGTGTAACGTGGATTACCCGCTTTGACGGCGTCGGTTCCCCAGGGGAACTCATTAGGTACGGGATATGCCGTGCCTCGACAAGCCTTCTCGTATTCCAATTCGCTCATGGGCCTGAGTCCGGCCCAATCGGCATAAGCCAAACCATCCATCCAACTGATGCGATTGCAGGCTATCCACTCTCCATCGTCTGATTCGTTGCCAGTACCATTCTCATTCAAATCGCAATAAAAAACGATGGGGTCTTCCACACTTTGCAGCGAATCACAACGTATGGCCTGCCGCGCTAGCACGGTATTAAGTGAGTCTGCCATGACATAGGTAAATTCAATAAGGCTGTCGTTTAAGTCTGAGTTGGTAAGAGTGTCTTGCTGCCTTCGGGTCAGCATATTGAGAAAATCGCGGTATTGGCCCTGGGTGATTTCGTATTTCATGCAATAAAAAGAAGCAAAACCCTTGGGATAAGCGCTTTCCAGTTGGCCGGTGGGTCCGATGCTGATGCTATCCGCACGGGTCCAAACGGGATTATTAAAGGTGTCGCGGCGGCTCTTTATCCAAAGGGCATTTGCAACGGAATCCAGGATAATGGGCGCCGTTTCGGAGTGGATTTGAAAGGGTAGGGTTGTGGCCTGATTCCAGGCCGAGCCTTCCGTAAAACTGCGGTCTTCACTCCCTCCAGTTCCTACATAAAAGGCGCCTTGCGGAACGTAAACCATCTCAATCGCAAAGACCATCACGTCTACCGGAGCGTAGTCTGGCACCCCGTCTAACCCGTAATTCCAGCGCAGTTCAACCTTGCGAAAATTGTTGTTGCCGCTGCCGATGGCATCGCGGTAAATGAATACCCCCTTGCCGTCGTTGCTCGGGTCAATCTGAGCCCCGGTTGGTGGCTGATGTCCACTTGCGGCGAGGCTAGCGTGTTGCCAAACACCTCCGTTGCGGCGATATTTTACAAATACCCAGGCGGCATCCCAATTCAATGTGTCCCGCCAGCTGTTCTCCCAGGCCAGATTGAACTCTACCATGGTATACTGTTGAGCAGACTGCTGATCTTTTAATCGGACGGAATCTACTCGAATGTTATTTGCCCAGAGCGCAGAGAAAGTGCAGCTGCCTAAGCCAATCAAAACCGCCTTAAAGGCCTGCCTGGTATATTTTTTATAGTTTTTTTCCCGCTTCATTGCTGCCATTAAATCTGCAGTTTTCCATTTTGGGGCCAGTATATCAGCTGCTTACACAAGGACATTATAGGAAGCTGATAATCAGCAATACTGGCGCCCTAAAATAAAAACAATCCGCAATAAAGGACAAGCCCATATAGCCGATAGCTGAATTCTTTACCCACGCTTAATGGTTAACAAAACCCGCCCCTGTAAAACGCTGGCTTAAGCTTTTAGAGGTGCGCCCTATATTTGCTTAATTTCAAACCAAGTCCGATGCCTCGTTTCCTTGCCTTGCTGGCCTTTGGTATGATCAGCACTCCATTTTGGGGCCAAATGGCCTTGGGTGGTCTTTACACTCCCGTAAACCTTGATCCCGATACCTCTACCATCTACCTGCGTGACTATTTGGCAAATTCCTCGGCAGACTCGGTTCACGCCCCCGCAGGGCTGAAAATCGAAAGCCTAAAAGGCGATACGCTCCGCCTGTATGGCAAGATGAAAGAAAAGATGGGACTCTTGCGGATTTTCAAAGCGGGCCGCGAGGAAAATCTGGTTCTGATCCGTTCATCCCGCCAGTCAGTTGATTTCCGATTCAAGCGCAAAGACCTTCCCGCCAAGGCCAAAGAGGTGCGCCTGATCGGTAGTTTCAACAATTGGGACCGTAGCTCTGCCCCCCTGAACCGAGTAAAAGGCTATTATGAAACCCGCCTTTTGCTGAAGCCCGGCCGCTATTTCTACAAATTATACGTCGACGGAGAAGAAGTCATGGACCCCGGCAATCCGGAACAAGTACCCAATGGGCTCGGGAGTTACAACAACGTTTTGGTCGTTCCCGGCAGTGGAGAAGAAGCACCGGATTTTCTAATCGCAGAGGCAGGGGAAGGGTATCTACAATTGCGCTTCCTGCGGCGCAGCGGTCGTTTTTTGGCTCTTTGGAACAACCAGGCCCTCACGGTCCCCTGCCGCAAGAGCGAACCCATGAGCTGCTCGATTCGCTTGCCGGCCAAAGCCTCCAAAATTGAGCGCAGCTTTTTGCGCATATTCACCTTCCAGGGCCAGGAGAAAGGGCGTGACCAATTGATTCCCTTGCATTTCGGCAAACCCTTAGTGGAGAGCTCGCAACTCAACCGACTTGACTGGCACGCTGCCCGGCTTTATTTCCTCATGGTGGATCGCTTTTATGATGGGTCGGATTCCAACAACCGGCCTCTCGACGACCCTCAGTAATGCCGCAGGCCAATTATCAGGGGGGCGATTTGCAGGGGTACAGCAGAAGCTGGAAGCGGGATATTTCGAAAGCGTAGGTATTAATACACTATGGCTTTCACCGATAACGCAAAATCCCTGGGATGCCTGGGGCTACTGGGACAAAGGGTCCGTTAAGAGTAAGTTTTCAGGCTACCACGGCTATTGGCCCATCAGCAACACCCGAGTGGATCTCCGATTTGGCGATTCAGCTATGCTCAAGCTCCTGATTGATTCGGCCCACCAAAAGAAATTCAACGTTATTCTAGATTACGTCGCCAATCACGTACACCTGCAACACCCCGTTTACCAAAAAAATCCCCACTGGGCCACCTCTCTTTACTTGCCGGACGGAAGCAAAAACACGGAAAAGTGGGACGAACACCGCCTCACAACCTGGTTTGACGATCATCTGCCTACCCTCGATTTGCGCCGCTATGAGGTGGTCGACCCCATGGTAGACAGTGCTTTGGCTTGGGTCACCGACTATGGTTTCGACGGTTTTCGACACGATGCAACCAAGCACATCGACGAGCTTTATTGGCGCACCCTCACCTACCGCTTGCGGCAAAACACTAGCCGGCCCCTCTATCAAATTGGCGAAACCTATGGCAGTCCCGAACTGATCAACACTTACCTCTCAACCGGCATGCTGGATGCCCAATTCGATTTCAACCTTTACGACGCAGCCGTGCAGGCCTTTGCTACAAGTGAAAA
>AACY020531219.1_pt1 | contig 16529 bp, 14 predicted proteins | sample 267378 | NCBI WGS metagenome assembly AACY02 (sample SAMN02954345, study PRJNA13694) | marine metagenome | biome: aquatic; feature: ocean; material: water; isolation source: isolated as part of a large dataset composed predominantly from surface... | reverse complement strand
TGCTGGTGCTGAGCAACGGCCATGGCGAAGACCTGATCGCCCTACGCATCCTCGAAGCCCTGCATCGCCTCTGCCCAGGCCTGAGGCTGCGGGTTCTGCCGATGGTGGGCACCGGGGCCACCTTCACATCCGCCGAGCAGGCGGGTTGGATCGAGCGGGTGGGTCCACCTGCGGCGCTGCCAAGCGGCGGCTTCAGCAATCAGAGCCTGCGGGGCTTACTTGCTGATCTCAGCTCCGGGCTGGCCCTGCTGAGCTGGCGCCAATGGCGCTGCCTGCGCCGGGAGCGAAAGCGCGTGGATGCGGTGCTGGCCGTGGGAGATCTGCTGCCCTTGCTGATGGCCTGGGGGGCGGGACGCCCCTTCGGATTCGTGGGAACACCGAAAAGCGACTACACCTGGCGCAGCGGCCCCGGGCGTTCCGCCAGCGACCGCTACCACCGCCTCAAGGGCAGTGAATGGGATCCATGGGAATGGCTCCTGATGCGCAGCCGCCGTTGCCGTCTGGTGGCGATGCGCGACCGGATCACGGCCCGAGGCCTGCAGCGGCATCGCGTCAGGGCCGAAGCCCCCGGCAATCCGATGATGGATGGCTTCCGTGCAACGCCTGTGCCAGCAGCCCTGGAGCGTTGTCGGCGCATCCTGCTGCTCTGCGGTAGCCGGATGCCGGAAGCGCTCCGCAATGCCGAACGGCTGCTCCAAGCCCTGGAGGGCTGGCCAAGCCCGGTGCCGATTGCCCTGCTGATGGCCACAGGATCCCAACCGGAACAACAACCCCTGGCCGCCCTGCTCAGCCGCCTCGGCTACCGCCCCTGCCCTCCCCCCGCCGACGCCCTGGGGGCCAGCGCCTGCTGGGTGAACGGGGTGCAGTTGCTGCTGCTGGGGCGGGGGCGCTTTCAGGACTGGGCCAGCTGGGCCGAAGTGGGACTGGCCACCGCGGGCACAGCCACCGAGCAACTGGTGGGGCTGGGCGTGCCAAGCCTCTCGCTGCCGGGACCCGGTCCCCAGTTCACCCGCGCCTTCGCCACACGGCAGAGCCGACTGCTCGGCGGCGCGGTGCGGTCGTGCCGGAACGCGGCCGACCTGCGCCAGCACCTGGCCGCTCTCCTGGAGAGCGCACGCCTGCGAGAGGAGCTGGGCCGCATCGGCCGGCAGCGCATGGGACCTCCCGGCGGCAGCGCCGCCCTCGCCCAACGGATCCAGCAACAACTGATCACGGATACTGAACGTTCTCCGTCAGCACGCCATGGCCGCGATTCAGGACCATGACTATCTCCGGCTCTGCGCTGAATTAGCCAGCTGCCTGAGCATCAGTCAGGCCTCGGCACGGCGACGGGTGGAACTCGCTGCCGCCCGCGATGGGGTGAGGGATCTGGAGGCGCGCAAAGCGATGGCCAGGCAACTGCTGGCCGAAGCACAGAACGCTCGCGACACCCCGGCGGAAGCGGATGGCTCCGGGCTCGATGCCCTGCTGGTGGCGAGCCCGGAAGACGAACATTTCATGCTCGAAGACTGACTCGAAGACCGAGCACTCCCTGCTCGACTCAGTGCTCGAAGGTCTGCGCGAAGCGCAGACGATCCAGCTCCGACATCACGGGAATGCAACGGAAACAGCGCTGGGCGAGCTCCCAGCGACCCTCCCGACGCAGCATCACCTCCAGTCGCTCCCGCGCTGGCAACAGATAACGCGCATCGTTGGCGGCATAGGCCAGCTGGGCCTCACTGAGCTCCTCCACCCGGCCCCAGTCGCTGCTCTGGGCCTGCTTGTCGAGCTCGACGCCCACCAACTCGAGCACCACCTCCTTGAGACCGTGCTTGGGGCTGTAGGTGCGGGCCAGTCGCGACGCCACCTTGGTGCAGAAGATCGGATCAACGGCAATCCCCAGCCCACTGGCGAGGGCCGCCACATCAAAACGGGCGAAATGGAACACCTTCTCCACCGCCGCGGCTTCCATCAGAGCCTTCAGACGAGGCGCCTCGCTCTGACCAAGACCGATGCGCACACACGACACGTTGTCGTCGCCATCGCAGAGTTGCACCAGACAGAGGCGATCCCGACCGTGCACCAGGCCCATCGCTTCGGTGTCAACCGCCAGGCGGCTGGCCTTGGCGTAGCGATCGGCCCAGGCGGCATCCAGATCGCCATCAAACACGGCGAAATCCCTGGGTTCGGTGCTGTCAGCCATGGGGTGCGCGGAGAGAAACGCTGGATCACGCCACTCTGACGCGCTCGCTGGCACGACTTTCCACCACGCACTTGAAAATCAGAGTGAGATCGGGTTAGAGCAGAATGAGACGAATGATCCGCGTCGTCGTGCAGACCCATCGCAAAGCCTCCCGCGCCTGCCTGGCCGATATCGAGCATTACTTTCACCAGCCACCGCCGCGCTTCCTCGACCTGGAACTGGCCGTGTGCTGGGTGCTCGACTGTCTCCTCCGCCAGGACAGCTATCCCTCAGGACTGCTGCAGCGTCTCCAGCACGAACACCCGGAACTGCGTCTCTCGGAAACGGTGCTGCACCAGGCCCTCGCTTTTCTCGACGGCCAGGGCATGCTCGGTCACTACAGCAAACGCTGCCCCAGTCGCGGACGCCCCCGCAGCATGCTCCACCTCCAACATGAAGCGCGCGAACCGGCGGAGCGCTTGATGACGCCATGGCGTCGCTGGCTGGTCGACCATCTCGCCGAAAGCGACCAGCCCGTGGCGCACTAGAACGGAGCGAACCAGCGCGGTTCCATCAGCGGATGCCCTCCTTCCAGATCTCCACCCTGCTGTTGACCCTGCTGCTGGCCATCGGTCTGGTGTTTTTCCTCAGGGCTGCCAGCAAGGACCGCACCACAGTGGTGGATGTGCAATCACCGCGGCCGGCCCTGGAGGTGCTCGAAGGCCTGAGCCAATGGCTGGAGCAACGCGGCTGGGTGCAGCGAGGCGGCGATGCCGAACGCCAGGTGTTGCGGTATCAGGCCACGGTGGCAGCCAGTGCGCCGCTCGCCCTGCTGCTCTCCCTCCTGGGCACGATCGGTGCCGGTTGCCTGGGCCTGGTGCTGCGCCAGCTCCAGCCGGCCCTGGGCTGGTGGCCCCTGTTGCTCGCCCTGCTCGGACCGCTCGCGGGGCTCCTCTATCGACGCCGGGCGCTGCGGCAGGAGGGTCTGGAGATCCGGCTGATGAGCTCCAACGAGAGCGGCGGCAGCACGATCCGGTTGCGGGCCCATCGCGATGAACTGATTGCCCTGGAGCTGGACCTGGCCGGTCCGCTCGAGCTGGCCAGCGACGGCTCCCTGCTGTCGTCGCCGATCTGACAGCTCATGGTGCGCCGTAACCTGAGTCTGGCCCTGGCCGCTGGCCTTGTCGCCCTTGCCAGCCTCGGTTTGTCAACGGCAGCCCGTGCGCCGGTCAGCCCCGACACCGACGTGCTCACCGGTGAGCAGGTGGCGCTTCGCACCCACTGGAGAGGCACCAGGCCGCTGCCGACCGATGTGCCCATCCTGGTGATGGCAGGCCATGCCGACTCCCAGGCCATGGAGGGGGCCGGCACCTCCGGCGCCACGGTGGGGCTCCACGGCGGCACACCGATGGATGCCCGCATGCGCGATGAACTGTTCTGGAATCTCAGGGTGCGCGATGCCGTCGTGGCGCTGGGGCGTGCGCGGGGCCTGAACATCCAGGCCTACACCCCGGACACGCTCACCATCCACGATGAGAACGATCCCCGCACCAACTGGTCGGTGGGACGTCGCCACAGCGCCGCAGGTGGGTATGCCCTGGAGATTCACTTCGACGCCTACGGCCCCGACGGCTTCGGCTCCGGCCTGATCCCCGCCCTCCAGCAACCCAGCAATCGCCTCGACGAAAGCCTGGCCCTGGCGTTCGGGCGCTACCCGCGGACCTTTCGCGGCGGCCTGGGAGCACCGCGGCGAGGCATCAGCATCCTGGAGATCGGCAAGCTGGAAGGCAACCTGGAGCAGCGTCTCCGGAACCCCCAATCCCGGCAGCCGGTGATCGACACCATCGCGCGCCGCATTGTTGAGGCGCTGGCCATGGGCCTGAAGCCCCATGCGCCATCACCGCTCAGTTCAGGGCCTGATGGGGGCGGCAGCGCTCGTCCAGGGACGGATCCTCCAGCCAGTTCTGGGGCCGGGTGAACAGATCCGTGAGCAGCGCTTCCCTCGACCCTTCCGGAGCGGCGTAGCCGTATTCCCATCGGGCCAGGGGCGGCAGAGACATCAGAATCGATTCGGTGCGACCGTTCGTCTGCAACCCGAAAATCGTGCCCCGATCCCACACCAGGTTGAATTCAACGTACCGACCACGGCGGTAGAGCTGGAACTGACGCTCCCTCTCGCCGTAGGGGAGGTCATGCCGCTTCTCCACGATCGGGGCATAGGCCGGCAGGAAAGCCTGCCCGCAGGCCCGGGCCAGATCATGCAAGGCGTCCCAGGCGAGGGGACGGGAGCCAATCGTTTGGGCCATGGCGGCAGCGGGGCCCTCGGGATCCTGACCCTTGTAGAGCTGGCCGTTGCCATCTTGGTAGTCGTAAAAAATCCCGCCGATGCCGCGGGTTTCGCCGCGGTGCTTGAGGAAGAAATACTCGTCGCACCAGGGCTTGAACACCGGATAGAGATCCGGGCTCACCTGATCGCAGGCCTGTTTGTGTTGCCGATGGAAGTGGCGGGCGTCGTCAAGGAAGGGATAGAAAGGCGTGAGATCGGCACCACCGCCGAACCACCACACCGGACCCGCCTCGAAATAGCGGTAGTTGAGGTGCACCGTGGGCACATAGGGATTGCGCGGATGCAGCACCATCGAGGTGCCGGTGGCGAACCAGGCATGCCCCTTCGCCTCGGGGCGCTGGCGCAGGATTGAGGGGGGCAGCTCCTGGCCATGCACTTCAGAGAAGTTGACGCCGCCTTGCTCGAAGACGCGCCCCTCGCGCATCACCCGGGAACGCCCACCGCCCCCTTCCGGCCGCTCCCAGCTCTCCTCCTGGAAACGACCGAGACCGTCGAGACGCTCCAGGCCTGCGCAGATCTCATCCTGGAGACCGAGCACGAGGGCCCGGGCCCGGTCGCGGGACCCCGCAGGAGGCGCCAGAACGCTGCCGGGCTGGTGGGGTGAATGGACCATGGGCGGCATCCCGCAGGAACAGGCATGACCATTTCAGCCTGCGGGCGTTCACGACAAGCGTGCGTGAAGGTCTGTCATGAGATCTCGCCCCTAGGATCCGCGCCGATGGTGCGGACCCATGGCGACGGCAGAGCAGGCAACAGCGGTGCTGACGGAGATCCGTGATGCGGGCAGCGGACGTTCCGCTGTGGAACTGGGCTGGATCGATCGCATCCGGGTCACACCACCGCGGGCTGTGATCCGTCTCAATCTTCCCGGCTTCGCCCAGAGCCAACGCGACAGGATCGTGCAGGAGAGCCGGGAGCGCCTGCTGGCGCTCGACGGCATCCAGGATGTGCAGATTGAAGTGGGAAACCCGCCCCCGCAGGCCGCCGGCGCCTCCGCTCAGACCGGTGCGATCGGTCAGGCCGGCCATGGCCAGATGGCCGAGCGGCAAGCGATTCCGGGGGTCAGGCACGTGATCGCCGTGAGCAGCGGCAAGGGCGGCGTGGGCAAAAGCACCGTGGCGGTGAACCTGGCCTGCGCCCTGGCCCGTCAGGGCCACCGGGTCGGGCTGCTTGACGCCGACATCTACGGCCCCAACGCCCCCACCATGCTCGGCGTGGCGGAGCAGACGCCCGAGGTGCGTGGCAGCGGCAGTGAACAACGCATGACGCCGATCGAGAGCTGTGGCGTGGCCATGGTGTCGATGGGGCTGCTGATCGATCCCGACCAGCCCGTGATCTGGAGAGGGCCGATGCTCAATGGCATCATCCGCCAGTTCCTTTATCAGGTGAGCTGGGGTGAGCGGGATGTGCTGGTGGTCGATCTTCCCCCCGGCACGGGCGACGCCCAGCTCTCCCTCGCCCAGGCGGTGCCGATGGCCGGCGTGATCATCGTGACCACGCCTCAGCAGGTGGCCCTGCAGGACGCCCGCCGCGGCCTGGCGATGTTCCGGCAGATGCAGATCCCCGTGCTCGGCGTGGTGGAGAACATGAGCGCCTTCATTCCGCCCGACCAACCGGAGCGGCGCTATCCCTTGTTCGGCGAAGGGGGAGGGCAGCAACTCGCCGATGAATTCGACAGCACACTGCTGGCCCAGATTCCGCTCGAAATGCCGGTGCTCTCCGGTGGCGATCAGGGGCGCCCGATCGTGGTGAGTCAACCCGATTCCGCCAGTGCCCAGGCGTTCGTGGCTCTGGCCGATGCTGTGGCGAGTCGGCTCACCGTGTCGCACTGAGCATGGGCAGCGGCTTCCTCCAGGGCAACCGCAGACGGCGCCGCGCTGATGCCTCCGGCCTCAGCAGTCGGCGACGCCACGGGGAGCGCCTGCTTTGGGGCATCCCCCTGACCCTGGTGGCCGTGGCGGGGCTGCTGATCGCCAGCACCCAACGCCAGGCCCCCTATGCCGACTGGTACCAGCACTGGATCACGGCGGCCTTCGGCATCGGCGTGGCGCTGCTGCTGGCGCGCATGAAGCTGGAGCGCTTGAAGCCGCTGCTGGCCCCCATCTACGCGCTCACGGTGATCAGCCTGATCGCCGTGCGGGTGATCGGCACCTCCGCCCTCGGCGCTCAACGCTGGATCAGTATCGGAGGGGTGCATGTGCAGCCCTCGGAATTCGCCAAGCTCGCCGCCATCCTGCTGCTGGCGGCCGTGCTGGATCGCCACCCCGTGGAACGTCCGGTGGATCTGCTCCGCCCCCTGGGCGTGATCTCCCTGCCCTGGTTGCTGGTGTTCATCCAGCCGGATCTGGGCACCTCCCTGGTTTTCGGAGCCCTGCTCCTGGTCATGCTCTATTGGTCGGGCATGCCCTTCGAGTGGCTGGTGCTGTTGCTCGCGCCCCTGGGCACCGCCCTGTTGGCCGGCCTCCTGCCCTGGGCCCTGCTGCTCTGGGTGCCACTGATGATGGCGATCGCCTTTCGCTCCCTTCCCTGGAAACGCATCGCGGCGGCGGTGGTGCTGGCGATCCAGGGGGCGGTGGCCTTCATCACCCCCTGGCTCTGGATGCATGGCCTCAAGGACTATCAGCGCGATCGGCTGGTGTTGTTCCTCGATCCCAGCAAAGACCCCCTCGGCGGTGGCTACCACCTGCTGCAGAGCACGGTTGGCATCGGCTCCGGAGGCCTGTTCGGCACGGGATTGCTGCAGGGCCAGCTCACCAAACTGCGCTTCATCCCCGAGCAGCACACCGATTTCATCTTCAGCGCCCTGGGGGAGGAGACGGGCTATCTGGGCACCGTGCTGGTGGTGGTGGGGTTTGCCCTGCTCATGGCTCGGATGCTCCAGGTCGCGAACCGGGCCCGCTCCGATTTCGACTCCCTGGTGGTGGTCGGCGTCGCCACCATGCTGATGTTCCAGGTGGTGGTGAACATCTTCATGACCATCGGCCTTGGCCCGGTCACGGGCATTCCTCTTCCCTTCATGAGCTACGGGCGCTCCGCCATGGTGGTGAACTTCATCGCCCTGGGCCTTTGCCTCTCGGTGGCGCGCCGGGAGCGTCAAGGGCTGATCCGGTGAACGCACGCCCCCACCTCACCACCATCCAAGCCCTGATGGCCGAAGGGGTGCCGCCAGGCGGGGGTGATGATCCCAGCGCCCGACGGCTGTGGTGGGCGGCCCTGGAGGTTGTGCAGGACGCCCTGCTCAAGCAGCCGGACGATCGGCGGGGCGTCTGGCTCGCCGCGCCCCTCCCCGCCCTCTACGAACCGAGCCTCCTGCAGAGGATGGCCGGCTGGGTCTGGACACCCCATCCCATCGGCTGGCCGCAGCTGGGGCCTGCGGCAGCGACGGAACCGGCCGGCGGCCGTGCCCCGATCCAGCGCCTGGAACAGCTCCGGCTGCAGCCGGAGGATGGCCATGACCCCCTGCTGATCGTGATCAGCCCGTCTCTCCAGGTCGCCCTGGCCCTGCACGGCCCCGAGCACCAGCGTCAACTGCTTCTGCGCAGTGACCCCACCTCCCTGGCGGCTGTGCTGGAACGGATCGACCGACGCCTGCAGGCCGAGAACCCTGGGCAGGCGAGCGCGTTGCGTGACGCCATCCAAGGCCTGGGATCCCTGCAGAGCAGCCGCGACTTTGCGACGGTGTTCTGGCCCGCCGTGGCGGAGCGGTTGGCCCGGATGGCCCCCAGCCTCACCCTGCAGACCCTGCCCGACCACCCACCAGCGCAGAGCGCTGCACCCACCCCCGCCCCCCAGGCCGGTGCAGCGGCCGAGCTCTCCCTGCTGGAGGCGATTACGCATGAGGTGCGCACACCGCTGGCCACGATCCGCACCTTGATCCGGTCGCTCTTGCGCCGCCGGGACCTGCCGGATCGCGTCACCGATCGCCTGCGCCAGATCGACAGCGAATGCACGGAACAGATCGACCGCTTCGGCCTGATTTTTCATGCCGCGGAACTGCATGCCTCCGAACTGCAGAGCAGCGAGCGCCATCGCCAGGCCAAGGACTCGGCAGGCCTGGCCCGCACCGATCTCGGCGCGATGCTGCTCCAGCTGGCACCAGCCTGGGAACAACAGCTCGAGCGACGCGGGCTGGCTCTTCAGCTCGACATCAGCCCGGCACTCCCGGCTGTGCTCAGTGATCCCGGCCGCTTGGAACCGATGCTCGGTGGCCTGATCGACCGCAGCAGTCGCAGCCTGCAACACGGCGGCAGGTTGGTGCTGCAGCTGCGAGCGGCGGGAGCACGCCTGAAGCTGCAGATCCGCGGCCACAATCCCAATCCCGATGGTGCCGGCGTCAGCGCAGCGGAGCCCAGCGCCGAACTCGGCCCCGTGCTGAGCTGGAATCCAGACACCGGCAGCCTGCAGCTCAGCCAGGGAGCCACCCGTCGCCTGCTCGCCAGCCTGGGTGGCAGGCTGACGCAACAACGGGATCGAGGCCTCACGGTGTTCTTCCCGGTGGCCGGCTCGACGCAATGTTGACGGGTGTGAAGCTTGGCTGCAGGACAGGCGATCCAACCGGAATCACGGTGCTACTTTCCAGCCGTAACGGCATGCCGATTTTTCGAGGACAGCCATGACAGCAACGGCGTTGAACGGTCAGCTCCCCCAGTTCATCGGCAGCACCGGTGGACTTCTGAACGCCGCGGAGACGGAAGAGAAGTACGCCATCACCTGGACCAGCGCCTCTGCTCAGGCTTTTGAACTGCCCACCGGCGGTGCCGCCATGATGCATGAAGGCGAAAACCTCATGTATTTCGCACGCAAGGAGCAGTGCCTCGCCCTCGGCACCCAGCTGCGCACCAAGTTCAAGCCCCGGATCGAGGACTACAAGATCTATCGGATCTTCCCGGGTGGAGACACCGAATTCCTGCATCCCAAGGATGGTGTGTTCCCTGAGAAAGTGAATGACGGTCGCACCATGGTGGGCCACAACCCCCGCCGGATCGGTGCCAATCCCGACCCTTCCACGCTCAAGTTCAGCGGACGCAACACCTTCGACGCCTGACGTCGAGCGGCGCGGTCGGCTGCGAGAATCCCTCCATGCTCAGCCCTGACCGCGCCTCCTTTCTTGAGGCCGCCGCTGCGGGAGCCACCTTCATTCCGGTGGCTCACAGCTGGCCGGCCGACCTGGAAACGCCTCTCACCACGTGGTTGAAGGTGGGTGAGGGCCGACCTCCGGGGGTGTTGCTCGAATCCGTCGAAGGCGGTGTCCACCTCGGCCGTTGGAGCGTGGTGGCCTGTGACCCGCTCTGGACGCTGACAGCTCGCGGCGAGGCATGCAGCCGCCTCTGGCGTGATGGAGCGGTGGAGTCTTTCGAGGGCAATCCCTTCGACCTCCTGCGCAGCCAACTGAAGCCTTACCGACCTGGCAATCTCGCCGGCCTGCCACCGCTGGGGCAGCTCTACGGCATCTGGGGCTATGAACTGATTCGCTGGATCGAGCCCACGGTGCCGATTCACACCCCGGCCGCAACCGATCCGCCCGATGGCCTCTGGATGCTGATGGACAGCATCCTGATCATCGACCAGGCCAAGCGTCTGATCACAGCCGTGGCCTACGGAGATCTCAGCGGCGGCAGGGGCAGTGCCTCCAGCGCCGATGAGGCCTGGGACCAGGCGATGGCGCGGATCCGCCACCTGGAGGAGCGGATGGCAGCACCGTTGCCTTCGGTCCGCCCCCTTCGCTGGCAAGCCAACAGCGGGATCCCCCCCACCAGCAGCAACCGCGATCAGGACGATTTTGAGGCCGCCGTGCGCAGCGGCCGCGACCACATCGCCGCCGGCGATGTGTTCCAGCTGGTGCTGAGTCAGCGACTGGAAACGACGGTGCCCCAGAAGCCCCTGGAGCTCTACCGCAGCCTGCGCATGGTGAACCCATCGCCCTACATGGCCTTCTTTGACTTCGGCGACTGGCAGTTGATCGGCTCCAGCCCGGAGGTGATGGTCAAGGCCGAACCCGATGCGGAGGGCATCCGCGCCAGCCTCAGGCCGATCGCCGGCACCCGACCCCGTGGCGACACGGAGCAGGAGGACCGGGCCCTGGAGGCGGACCTGCTGGCCGATCCAAAGGAACGGGCCGAACACGTGATGCTGGTGGATCTCGGACGCAACGATCTCGGCCGGGTCTGTCGTCCCGGCAGCGTTGCCGTGAAGGACCTGATGGTGATCGAGCGCTACTCCCATGTGATGCACATCGTGAGTGAGGTGGAAGGGCGACTCGCGGACGACCACGACATCTGGGATCTACTGATGGCCGCGTTCCCCGCCGGCACCGTCAGTGGCGCACCCAAGATCCGCGCCATGCAACTGATCCATGCGCTGGAGCCCGAGGCCCGCGGGCCCTATTCCGGGGTCTACGGCGCCGTGGACCTGGCCGGCGCGCTCAACACCGCGATCACGATTCGCACCATGGTGGTGCATCCCGATCCCGCCGGGGGCTGTCGGATCCAGGTGCAGGCCGGTGCGGGCGTGGTGGCCGACTCCAGGCCGGAAGCGGAATACCAGGAAACCCTCAACAAGGCGCGGGGCATGCTCACCGCGATCGCCTGCCTCGGGGACCCCACCCCATGACCGGCCCCCTGCTGCTCAAGGGCTTTGAAGTGGAGCTGTTCACCGGCCGCAGCGACGGGGAGAACGTCGGCGTCGCCGTGGAAGCCGCCCGGGACCTGGGTGATTTCGTCACCGAACCGGACCATCGCAACCTGGAATACGTCACGGCACCGGAAGCGCGCTACGAGCCGCTGGAACAGGCTCTGATCACGCCCCGACGCCGCTTGAGGCAGTGGTTGGCCCAACGGGATCTCACCCTGCTGCCAGGCAGCACCCTCAGCCTCGGCGATCCCGACCGCTTCGAACGCTCAGATCCACAGAATGCGTATCACGACCTGATCGAAAGCCTCTACGGCACTCGGGTCGTGACCGCCAGCATCCACATCAACCTCGGCATCGCCGAGTCGGAGGCCCTGTTCCGGAGCCTGCGCCTGATCCGCTGTGAAGCCGCCCTCTGGCTGGCGATGAGTGCCAGTTCGCCCTTCCTTGGCGGGCAGGTGATGACGGCCCATTCGCAGCGCTGGCTGCAGTTCCCGCTCACGCCGGAGTGGGTGCCCCTGTTCCGCGACCAGAGCCATTACGTGAGCTGGATGGAGGAGCAGATGGCCCTGGGTCAGATGCACAACGTGCGCCACCTCTGGACTTCCGTGCGGCCCAACGGACCGAACCGTCCCCACGATCTGAACCGGCTCGAGTTGCGCATCTGCGATCTGATCACGGACCCCCAGCTGCTGCTTGCCGTCACCACCCTGTTGGAACTGAGGGTGCTCAGCCTGTTGCGCCACCCCGCCGGTCTCGATCCACTCCACGACAGTGCGCTGTCGGCGCGAGAGCTGGCCGATCTCTGTGACGCCAATGAGGCGGCAGCCGCTCGGCAGAGCCTGGAGGCCGAACTCCGGCATTGGCGCGATGGCCGCACGATCCGCTGCAGCGACTGGATTCAGGCCCTGCTGGCCGACGTCACCCCCCTGGCGGAGGAGCTGAACCTGCGCCAGCGCCTGCAGCCGATCGACACCCTCCTGCAGGAAGGGAATCAGGCGATGCGTTGGCTGAAGGCCATCCGCAGCGGCGCCAGCCTGAGGGACGTGATGCGGGAGGGAATTGCCGCGATGGCCGCCGAAGAGCTCTTGATGAGCAGCAGAACGGGCGCTTTGGGATGATCATGCCCACACCTGCAGACGGCCCCACCCCGATGCCTTCGACATCCGCCCTCAACTCCGAGTGCGACTCCCGAGGGATGTCAAGGCGTCCCCATGGCGACGACCAGCTCCTCCAACAGCGTCTGGAGCTGGTGGAAGACCTCTGGGAAACGGTGCTCCGCAGCGAATGTCCGCCCGAGCAGGCGGAACGCCTGCTGCGGATGAAACAGCTCAGCGAACCTCTGGCTGGCGACGGCGACAGCAGCAGCAGTGATGCGGTGGTGCAGCTGATCCGTGAAATGGATCTGGTGGAGGCCATCGCCGCGGCCCGGGCCTTCTCGCTCTATTTCCAATTGGTGAACATCCTCGAGCAGCGGATCGAGGAAGACAGCTATCTGGCCAGCATGAGCCGCTGCCAGGAGTCCTCGGAAGCGGAGGGGGTGGATCCCTTTGCCCCGCCCCTCGCCAGCCAGACGGAACCGGCCACCTTCCGGGATCTGTTCGAGCGCCTGCGGCGCCTGAATGTGCCACCGGCGCAGCTGGAAGCCCTGCTGCAGAACCTCGACATCCGGTTGGTGTTCACCGCCCACCCCACGGAAATCGTGCGGCACACCGTGCGGCACAAGCAGCGCCGGGTGGCCAGCCTGCTGCAGCAGCTGCAGGGCACAGTGGAGATGGCCAGCAGCGATCAGGCGAGCCTCCGCCGCCAGCTGGAAGAAGAGATCCGACTGTGGTGGCGCACCGATGAACTGCACCAGTTCAAGCCCAGCGTCCTGGATGAGGTGGATTACGCCCTGCACTACTTCCAGCAGGTGCTGTTCGATGCCATGCCTCAGTTGCGTCGCCGCATCCAGGCGGCACTGAGCCAGAACTATCCCGATGTGAGGCTGCCGCCCGCAGCCTTCTGCACCTTCGGTTCCTGGGTGGGATCCGATCGGGATGGCAACCCCTCGGTGACACCGGAAATCACCTGGCGAACGGCCTGTTATCAGCGGCAGCTGATGCTCGATCGCTACGTCTCGGCCGTGCAGGACCTGCGTGACCAACTGAGCATCTCCATGCAATGGAGCCAGGTGAGCGCACCGCTGCTGGAGTCGCTGGAAATGGACCGGCTCCGCTTTCCCGAGGTCTATGAAGAGCGGGCGGCTCGCTACCGGTTGGAGCCCTACAGGCTCAAGCTCAGCTACACGCTGGAGCGGCTCCGGCTCACCCAACAGCGCAATCAGCAGTTGTCGGAAGCGGGTTGGCGCACACCCCCGGAGGGCCTGGTGCCCTGCCAACCGACCGCTGCCAGCGCTGGCGAAGCCCTCCACTACGGCTCGGTGGCCGAGTTCCGCAGCGACCTGGAACTGATCCGCAACAGCCTGGTGAGCACCGAGCTCAGTTGTGACCCGCTCGACACCCTGCTGACCCAGGTGCACATCTTCGGGTTCTCGCTCGCCAGCCTCGACATCCGACAGGAGAGCACACGCCACAGTGATGCCCTCGACGAGTTGACCCGCTACCTGAAGCTCCCCACCGCCTATGGGGCGATGGACGAAAGCGCCCGGGTGGAGTGGTTGCTCGAGGAGATGCAGACCCGCCGTCCCCTGATCCCCCCTGCGGTGGAATGGTCGGCGGCAACGGCGGAAACCATCGCGGTCTTCCGGATGTTGCATCGCCTCCAGGAAGAGTTCGGCAGCCGGATCTGCCGCACCTATGTGATTTCGATGAGCCACAGCGTCTCCGATCTGCTGGAGGTGCTGCTGCTCGCCAAGGAAGCCGGTTTGGTCGATCCGGCGGCCCACCATGCCGATCTCCTGGTGGTGCCCCTGTTTGAAACGGTGGAAGATCTGCAGCGGGCTCCGGAGGTGATGGGCCAGCTGTTCGAACACCCGCTCTACCGGCAGCTGCTTCCCCGGGTGGGCGAACAGGCCCAGCCCCTGCAGGAATTGATGCTCGGCTACTCCGACAGCAACAAGGATTCCGGTTTCCTCTCCAGCAACTGGGAGATCCATCAGGCCCAGATCGCCCTGCAGGATCTCGCCAGTCGCCACGACATCGGCCTGCGTCTGTTCCACGGCCGTGGCGGTTCGGTCGGCCGTGGCGGTGGCCCCGCCTACCAGGCCATCCTGGCCCAGCCCAGCGGCACCCTGCAGGGTCGAATCAAGATCACCGAACAGGGTGAAGTGCTGGCCTCGAAATACAGCCTGCCGGAACTGGCCCTCTACAACCTGGAAACGATGAGCACCGCCGTGGTGCAGAACAGCCTGGTCACCAGCCAGCTGGACGCCACACCGAGCTGGAACGACCTGATGAGCCGTCTCGCCAGCCGCTCCCGCAGTCACTACCGGGCTCTGGTGCACGACAACCCCGACCTGGTGGCCTTCTTCCAGCAGGTGACGCCGATCGAGGAGATCAGCAAGCTGCAGATCTCCAGCCGTCCGGCCCGCCGCAAAAGCGGCGCCAAGGATCTCTCCAGCCTGCGGGCCATTCCCTGGGTGTTCGGCTGGACCCAGAGCCGCTTCCTTCTCCCCAGCTGGTTCGGCGTCGGCACGGCCCTGGCGGACGAGGTGGCCAACGACCAGGAACAACTGGAACTCCTGCGCCGTCTGCACCAGCGCTGGCCCTTCTTCCGGATGCTGATCTCCAAGGTGGAGATGACCCTCTCGAAGGTCGATCTCGAGCTGGCGCGCCACTACGTGACCAGTCTCGGCAGCGCCGACCACCGGGAGGCGTTCGAGCGGATTTACGCCACGATCGCTGATGAATACAGCCTCACCCGCCGGCTGGTGCTCGACATCACCGGCCAGGAACGGCTGCTCGATGCCGATCCAGCCCTGCAGCTCTCGGTGGACCTGCGCAACCGCACGATTGTTCCACTCGGCTTCCTGCAGGTGGCGCTGCTGCGCCGACTGCGGGATCAGAACCGGCAGCCGCCGATGAGTGAGGCACCCAACACCGATCCGGATGGCCGCACCTACAGCCGCAGTGAACTCCTGCGCGGAGCGCTGCTCACCATTAATGGCATCGCCGCCGGCATGCGCAACACGGGCTGAGTGGCGCTGCTTCCCTTTCGCTCCAAACCGGCTGTCCCGGCCCTTCCCCCCGGCTATGTGCTGGAGCCCGAGAGCCAGCCGACCGCCAGGGCGATCGACGCCCTGCTCCAGGCCTGCGGCGAGCCCTCCATCCCTGAGGAGCGCTGGATGGCGGCCCTGGAGCGGAGTCTGTGGTGCCTCAGCGTGCGCCGAGAGCACGACGACAGCCTCGCCGGCTTTGTGCGGGCGACCAGTGATCGGGCCCTGAATGCCAATCTCTGGAACCTCTGCGCCCATCCGGGCGAGAGCCAGGGGCAGGTGATGGCCGTGCTGGTGCACCGCTCCCTGGCGATCCTGCGGCGGGACCTGCCGGGTTGCAGCATCTCGATCTCAGCCCCACCCGCCGCACTCCAGGCCCTCAAAGACCAGGGATTCGTGCTCGACCCCGGCGGGATCCGAGCCATGGGGCTATGGCTTCGCTGAGTCGCGACGCCTTGTGACGAGCATGGAGGGACTCGAACCCCCGACCCTCAGAACCGGAATCTGATGCTCTATCCAACTGAGCTACATGCCCACATCGGCTGATGCCGCTGCAGAGGGGATGCATCCGCAGATCTCCCCAAGCCTTGTACCTTAGCGACACGTCGCACCCGGACCGATTCGGCTATACCAGCTCGAGCTGCAGGGGTTCCGGAACTACGGCCACCTGCAGCTCAGGATCGAGGCACCTCGACTGCTGGTGATCGGCCGCAACGGGGTGGGGAAATCCAATCTTCTCGAAGCGGTCGAGCTGCTTGGCAGCCTGCGCTCCCATCGCGCCAGCCAGGATCAGGATCTGATCCACTGGGATCAGAGCCGGGCCGTGCTCCGAGCCATGGCGGCAGAGCAGGACCAGCTGGAGCTGGAACTGCGACGCAAGGGAGGTCGGCAGGCCCGCCGCAACGGTCGGGTGCTGGAGCGTCAGCTCGATCTCATTGGCCCCCTGCGTTGCGTGGGATTCAGCGCCCTCGACCTGCAGCTGGTGCGGGGGGAGCCGGCGCTGCGCCGCCAATGGCTGGATCGGGTGGTTCTCCAGCTGGAGCCGGTCTATGGCGATCTGATCAGTCGCTATGGCCGCTTGCTGCGTCAACGAGCCCAGCTCTGGCGGCGGCAGAGCACAGCCACGCCGGAACGGGAGCAGCTGCTGGAAGTCTTTGATCAGCAGATGGCCCTGGTGAGCACCCGGATCCATCGGCGCCGGCGCCGGGCCCTGGCGAGGCTGCAACCCCTGGCGGTGG
>AACY020298609.1_pt1 | contig 16540 bp, 17 predicted proteins | sample 267378 | NCBI WGS metagenome assembly AACY02 (sample SAMN02954345, study PRJNA13694) | marine metagenome | biome: aquatic; feature: ocean; material: water; isolation source: isolated as part of a large dataset composed predominantly from surface... | reverse complement strand
CCGCCGAGAGCGGCGGCATCAGCGTGTCGACGATGTTGCCCTGCACCTTCGCGATCAGAAGCGACGAGGAGGTGTTCGCGAAGGCGTTCTGCACCACCGCCATCATCAGCACGCCCGGGGCGAGGAACTGCTCGAAGGCCACGCCCATCACGTCGCCCCGCCGGTCGGCGAGCGCGAAGTGGAACACGGCCAGGAACAGGGCCGCCGTCGCGATGGGGGCCAGCACGGTCTGGCCCCAGACCTTGGCGAAGCGACGGACCTCGCGGGCGTAGAGCGTCCAGAGCCCGAGCCAGTTCACCCGGCCGAAGCGCCGGACGCCCGGCGCCGGATGCGCAGCGTCGGTCATTTTCATGGCCTGCGGTTCCTTGTAAGAACGAACGTGCGGCCCGACATGGCGGAGCGCGCCGGATCGCCTGCCACGGTCCGCGCACGGCCACAAGGGCCTGACGGAAGCCACGGGAGACGGCGATGAGCTGGACCGACGAGCGGGTCGAGAAGCTTCAGGAGCTCTGGAACGAGGGCATGTCCGCGGCGCAGATCGCGAAGGCCCTCGGCGGCGTCACCCGGAACGCCGTGATCGGAAAGGTGCACCGCCTCGGCTTGTCGAATCGCGGTCCCGCCCAGCAGCCAGGGAAGCCGCCGGCGGAGCAGAAGGCTGAGAGCCCGGTCGAGCAGCCCGCCGTCGCGCCGGACGAGCGCGAAGAAGCGCCGGCCGTCGGCGCGCCCGAACCGTCGGCGGAGACGGCGCCGGCCGCCCCGGTCGAGGCGGAGCCCGCGCCCGCGCCGGTCCGCGCGCCGCAGCGTGACACGGGTCGCCGGGAGCCCGCCCCGATGACCGAGGAGCGTCTCGAGGCGCTCGCGAGCCTCGCCGAGCTGGAGAAGACTGCGATGCGCATCTCTTTGCTCGAACTCACCGAGCGCACCTGCAAGTGGCCCATCGGCGACCCGACCGATCCGGATTTCCACTTCTGCGGCCATGCATCCGCGCCGGGCCGGCCTTACTGCGCCGCGCACTGCGCCATCGCCTTCCAGCCGATGTCCAGCCGGCGGGATCGCGACCGCGCGCGCATCCGGATCTGACCGGAAGCGGACCGGGGGCGTCTGTGCCCAGGCTCGCCTGAAGGCGCCGCTTCGCTCCCGCGTCAGTCGGGCTTGCGGCGTCCCCGGCGCGCACGCGGTCTCACGGCGCTCTCCGCGCCTTCGCGCAGGATTGCGGTCATCGGGTGATCGGGGTCGCTTTCCCGGCGTCGCGCGAAATGCGCCGCGGTCTCGGCGACGGCGTCGGCGCCGTCCGGCAGGCTCAGCGCCCAGTCGAGGTAGATCGAGCGGCACATCGGCGCGTCGATGCCCTCGATGCGGTAGGCCTCGCGGATCAGGCCTTTCGGGTCGAGCGGATCGCTCATCGCTTGTCCTTCACCGACGCGAGGGCCGTCGCGATCCCGGCGCCCAGCGCGGCGACGTCCGACGCCGCCGCGACGAGGTCGCACCCGGCGGCGGCCAGCGCCGCGCCGTCCGCCGCCGGAAAGGCGACGGTTCCCGAGAGCTTGCCCGCCGCCTTCGCCGCGCGGTCGACCGCCTGGAACGCCTCGAAGGCGCGCGGGTCCGCCGCGCCCTCGTGAAAGCCGGCGAAAGAGGCGTAGTCGGACGGCCCGAAGAACAGCAGGTCGATCCCCTCGACGGCGGCGATCTCCGGCGCGGCCGCGAGCGCCGCTGGGCTCTCGATCTGCGCGCACAGGAAGGCGCGGTCGTTCCAGTCCCGCGCGTAAGCGACGGCGTCGCGTCCCCAGCCGGCGGCGCGGATGACGGCGGCCGCACGTCCGCGCCGTCCCTTCGGCGGATAGAGCGCGGCGGCCGCCGCTTCGCGCGCCTCGGCGGCGCTCTCCACCATCGGCAGGATCAGCCCGTCGGCCCCGCTGTCGAGCAGCCGCTTGATCCAGGCGTCCGAGATCTCCGGCGGGCGGGCGAGCGCCGCCACGCCGCGCGCCGCGAGCGCCGCGATGACGCGGCCAGCCGTCTCCACTGAGGCTGGCCCATGCTCGAGATCGACGACGGCGAAGTCCGGGCGCGCCAGCGCCACGATCTCCGCCGCCTCCGGGCTCGGCAGATCGATCCAGCAGCCCGAGGCCGGAGACGGCCCGAAAAGGCGCTCGGCCTTCGCGCGCGAGGTTGGCATCCGTCCTCTCTCGAAAGGGTCCCCGCCGGGATCAAACCCGGGCTGCGGCGCGGCGCCAAGGGTTCGTTCATGCCTTGCGTGATTAATCGTCGCCCGTCGCCTCGGGCGCCTTTTCGCCGGGCGCGCGCGGCGCGATGTTGACGGACCGGCCGCATCGCGAACGCGCGGCCGCGACGGAGGAGACGACATGCTCACCATCCCGCTCGACACCGTCGGCTGGATCATCGTCAAGGCGCGCGAGTTCGACGTGAAGGAGGAGGACGGCTCCGACGGCGAAGGCGCGTCCGACGACGCGATGTCCGTGCTTGAGGATCGCGCCGACGACCCGACCGAGGACGAGCTCAAGAGCTGGATCGAGGATCTGACCGAGACCCAGCAGGCCGAACTCGTCGCGTTGTTCTGGCTCGGCCGCGGCGACGGCGACCCGGAGGACTTCCCCGAACTCGTCGCGCAGGCGCGCGGCGCTCGGCTCGGGAAGACGTCTTCCTATCTCCTCGGCGAGCCGCTGTTGCCGGACTATCTCGAGGAAGGGCTGGAAGCGATCGGCCTCGACAGCTCCGAGATCGAGTCCAACCTTTGAGCGCGCCGCCCCGCTTCGAGCGGTTGCTGATCACCGGCGCGGCCGGCGCTCTGGGGCGCGTCCTCAGGGAGGGGCTGGCGCCGCTCGCGCGGACGCTGCGTCTGTCGGACCGCGCCGATCTCGGCGAGGCGGGCGCGCATGAGGAGCTGGCGCGCGCCGAACTCGCCGATTTCCCCGCGGTGCTCCGCGCGGTCGAGGGCTGCGACGCGGTGGTGCATTTCGGCGCGGCGCCGGTCGAGCGGCCGTGGGCCGAGATCCTCGGGAGTTCGATCCAAGGCGGCTACAACGTCTACGAGGCGGCGCGGCGCTGCGGAGTGCGCCGGATCGTCTACGCCAGCTCCATCCACGCCGTCGGCTTCGTCCCGCGCGAGGCGGGCGCGACGGTCCATACCGAGCACCGGCCCGACAGCCTCTACGGCCTGTCCAAGTGCTTCGTGGAGGACCTGGCGAAGCTCTACTGGGACAAGTTCGGCGTGGAGTCGGCGCTCCTTCGGATCAATTCCTGCTTCCCGGAGCCGACGGACCGCAGGCACCTTGCGACCTGGTTGAGCTATCGCGACCTGGTTCAGCTCGTGGAGCGGTCGCTCTGCGCCGAACGCATCGGGGTGACGACGATCTACGGGATCTCCGACAATCGGGAACGCTTCTTCTCGAACGAGGGCGCCGCGCATCTCGGCTTCCGGCCGCAGGACAGCGCGGAGGCGCACCGCGCGCGGGTCGAGGCCGGCGCCGCGGCCGGAGACCCCGCAGACCCGGCCGTCGCCTTCGCGGGCGGCGTCTTCTGCGCGATGGGTCATCCGGACGACGACGCGTAGCCGGGCCCGTCCCCGATCTTCCCGACGCGCCGCCGCGCCTCGGAAGCAAGCGCTCCGTGGCGGATCCAGGACGAAGGCCCGCCGCCGCGGCGGGCGGGGCGTGACCGCCGTGGCATGGGCGATCGCCGCATGGAAAAGGGCGGCCCGGGTCTCCCCGGGCCGCCCCTGTCTCACTGTCCCTCGGGCGGAGCCTGAGCGATCGGCGTCAGCCGATCACATCATGCCCATGCCGCCCATGTCGCCCATGCCGCCGCCGGCTGGGGCCGCGCCCTTCGGCTCGGGCTTCTCGGCGACCATCGCCTCGGTGGTGACCAGCAGGCCGGCCACGGAGGAGGCGTCCTCGAGGGCGGTGCGCACGACCTTCGCCGGGTCGATGATGCCCTTCTTCATGAGGTCGCCATACTCCTCGAGCTGCGCGTCGAAGCCGAAGTTGGTGTCCGAGGACTCGCGGACCTTGCCGGCCACGACCGAGCCGTCGACGCCCGAGTTCGCCGCGATCTGGCGCAGCGGCTGCTCGAGCGCGCGACGCACGATCTTGATGCCGGCGTTCTGGTCGGGGTTGTCGCCCTCGAAGCCGTCGAGCGCCTTGGCGGCGTGGACCAGGGCGACGCCGCCGCCGGGCACCACGCCTTCCTGAACCGCGGCGCGGGTGGCGTTCAGCGCGTCGTCGACGCGGTCCTTGCGCTCCTTCACCTCGATCTCGGTCGCGCCGCCGACACGGATCACCGCGACGCCGCCCGCGAGCTTCGCGAGACGCTCCTGGAGCTTCTCACGGTCGTAGTCCGAGGTGGTCTCCTCGATCTGCTGCTTGATCTGGGAGACGCGCGCCTCGATCTCGGCCTTCTCGCCCGCGCCGTCGACGATCGTGGTGTCGTCCTTGGTGATGCGGACGCGCTTGGCGGTGCCGAGCATCTCGAGGCCGACGTTCTCGAGCTTCATGCCGAGATCCTCGGAGATCACCTGGCCGCCGGTCAGGATCGCGATGTCCTGCAGCATGGCCTTGCGGCGATCGCCGAAGCCCGGCGCCTTCACAGCCGCGATCTTCAGGCCGCCGCGGAGCTTGTTGACGACGAGCGTGGCCAGAGCCTCGCCCTCGACGTCCTCGGCGATGATCAGGAGCGGCTTGCCGGACTGGATGACGGCCTCGAGCAGCGGCACCATCGGCTGCAGCGACGACAGCTTCTTCTCGTGCAGGAGGATGTAGCAGTCCTCGAGCTCGGTCATCATCTTGTCGGCGTTGGTCACGAAGTACGGCGAGAGGTAGCCGCGGTCGAACTGCATGCCCTCGACGACTTCGAGCTCGAACTCCATCGACTTCGACTCTTCGACGGTGATCACGCCCTCGTTGCCGACCTTCTGCATCGCCTCGGCGATCTTCTGGCCGATCTCGGTCTCGCCGTTGGCGGAGATGGAGCCGACCTGCGCGACCTCCTCGGTGCCGGAGACGTCGCGCGACATCGCCTTGATCTGCTCGACGACCTTGGCGACGGCCTTGTCGATGCCGCGCTTCAGGTCCATCGGGTTCATGCCGGCGGCGACCGACTTCATGCCCTCGGTCACGATCGCCTGGGCGAGCACGGTGGCGGTGGTGGTGCCGTCGCCCGCGATGTCGTTGGTCTTCGAGGCGACCTCGCGGACCATCTGCGCGCCCATGTTCTCGAACTTGTCGGCGAGCTCGATCTCCTTGGCGACGCTCACGCCGTCCTTGGTGATCCGGGGCGCGCCGAACGACTTGTCGAGGACGACGTTGCGGCCCTTGGGCCCGAGCGTCACCTTGACGGCGTCGGCGAGGATGTTGACGCCGCGCAGCATGCGGTCGCGCGCGTCGGTGTGGAACTTGACGTCCTTGGCGGCCATCTGTGGCTACTCCTGAAAAGACGGTTGTTCTTCAGAGGGTTCGGAGGCCGCTTACGCGGCCTTCGCGGCGGCGGAGCCGCCCTCGACGATGCCGAGGATGTCGCTCTCCTTCATGATGAGGAGATCCTCGCCCTCGAGCTTGACCTCGGTGCCCGACCACTTGCCGAACAGGACGCGGTCGCCGGCCTTGACGGCCATCGGGATCAGTTCGCCCGAGTCCTTGCGGGCGCCCTCGCCGACGGCGACGATCTCGCCCTCCTGCGGCTTCTCCTTGGCGCTGTCCGGGATGATCAGACCGCCGGCGGTCTTCTCGTCGGACTCGATGCGCTTGACGAGGACGCGGTCGTGAAGGGGCTTGAAGTTCATGGCGCATACTCCCTAGCTGCGATCCATGGGTCGGCGGCTGGCCCGGCGCTGTTAGCACTCGCCGCCGCTGAGTGCTAACGGGCTGTGACGCGGAGATAGTCGAGCGTCCCGCCCGCGGTCAAGCGTCTCATGCGGCGTCCTCGCGAAAATTTCTCCGGCCCGCGCGGAAGCGTCTCGCAGCGCGACCTTCGGCCATCTCAAAAGTCCTGTGCGTTCATGTAAAATATGGTCTCTCATGGTGAGCGCGCCGACGCCAGACGGGCGCTTGAGAGTGGGGGACCGCCATGACGTGCTTCCATGGTCGAAGAGTCAGCCTGTCGATCTTCGGCGCCGCAATGTCGGTTGGGGCGGCTTCGCACGCCGCTACCCTGCCGCCGGCCGTGTTCACGGAGAGCATCGTCTGGACCGATTTCACTTCCTATGACGGCCAGGATCCGTTCGCGCCGGAAGTCCTGACAGCTGCGGACAGCACGACGCACAGGATCGAGTGGAACTATCCCGGCGGGACCGCCAGCACCGCCGTCACGACGGGCTTCAGCGGAGAGGCGTCGACGCGCGCCAAGTCCCGACCGACCGCCTCCGCGACCATATCGGTCAACGGGTCCGGCGCCGGCGCAGGCGGCGGGAACAGTTTCACGGTTCAGAAGGGCGGCGCCACCGCCTCGGCTTCGGCGAGAGTGGAATATTACGTTGGCGTCGCGCCCGATTCCTCGCTCGCGCTGCTCTTCAACGGTCGGGAGATCGAGGTTCCACTGAAGGTTTTTGCGACCGTCGGCGCCTCGGCCGGAATCACGGGCGGCCCGATCGTCAGCACAGGACCTTACGCCACGGCGGGCGCATCGGTTCGAGTCGAATCGAGCACGCCTTTCTCGGTAAGCTACCCCAAGCCTAACGGCGGCGTTCAGACCACCGTGGACCTGCTGGGCACCACACTCATGGCGGCGAGCGCACGGGATGAGTATTACACGACCCCGCAGACGAACCCTGCGTCGGGCGCCGCAATCACTTTTGACATGGGGCTCGCGGTCGCGGCGGGGTCGATTGAACGGCTTAAGGTCATTCTGCAAGCCGGAGCGAGCGCACAAGCCTTTGGCGGAGCTTATAGCAATGGTCGCAGCGACGCCAGCGGGGCCGTCGGCTCCGCTTTTGCAGATCCGGTCTTCATCGTCGACCCCGCTTGGGCGTACGCCGATCTAGTGGATCTGAGCTACAGCCCGCTGATCACGCAGGGAACGATGCCCTCCGCCGTTCCCCTGCCGCCCTCGGCCCTGCTCCTCGGCGGCGCGCTCGGCGCCGGCGCGCTGCTCCGTCGCCGCGGCGCGCGCCGCGCGCAGGAACCGGGTCGCTGACCGCATCGCTTTCCTGTAGCGCCGTCCCCGGATCGCAGGGGAGGGCGCCATGGCGCAGGCGAGCGGCGCGACGCGGATGGACGGGCGGAGCTGGGCGATGCTGCTCGCGCTCTCGCTCGTCTGGGGCGCGTCCTTCTTCTTCGCGGGCGTCGCGGTGCGGGACCTGCCGGTGCTCGTCATCGTGGCGGCGCGGGTCGCGGTCGCGGCGCTGGCGCTCTGGCTCGCCGTGGCGGTCCTCGGCGTCCGGGTTCCGCGGCGGGGCGGCGTCTGGGGCGCCTTTCTCGTCATGGGCCTCGTCAACAACGCCGTCCCCTTCAGCCTGATCGTCTGGGGGCAGACCGCCATCGCCTCCGGCCTCGCCGCGATCCTGAACGCGACCACGCCGATCTTCACGGTGCTCGTCGCCCACGCCGCCACGGCGGACGAGAGGCTGACCGCCGGAAAGGCGGCCGGCGTCGCGCTCGGCCTGCTCGGCGTCGCGACGCTGGTGGGCCCGGCGGCGCTGGCGGGGCTCGGCGCGGGGTTGGCGCCGCAGCTCGCGGTGCTGGGGGCGGCGCTCTCCTACGCCGTCGCCGGGGTCTATGGGCGGCGCTTCCGGCGCATGGGGGTCGACCCGGTCGCGACGGCCGCCGGGCAGCTCACGGGATCGTCGCTGATCCTGGTTCCGCTCGCGCTGGCCCTGGCGCGGCCCTGGACGCTGGCCGCGCCCTCCGCGGCCACGGTCGCGGCGCTGGCCGCGCTGGCGCTGCTCTCGACCGCCTTCGCCTACGTCCTCTACTTCCGTCTGCTCGCGCGGGCCGGCGCGACCAACGTGTTGCTGGTGACCTTGCTGGCGCCCGTCGGCGCGATCCTGCTCGGCGTCTCGGTCCTCGGCGAGACGCTGCTCGCGCGGCATGTCGCGGGCATGGCGCTGATCGGGGCCGGTCTGGCCGCGATCGACGGGCGCGCGGCGGCGGCGCTGCGGCGCGACCGCCCGGCAGGGCCGTGACCGCCTTGCGCCGCGCCGCCCATCCTGTATATCCGCGGGACGCGACGGGCCGTAGCGCAGTCTGGTAGCGCGCTTGCATGGGGCGCAAGAGGTCGTGAGTTCGAATCTCGCCGGCCCGACCAATCCGCGACGCCGGCGCTCCTGACGGGGCGCCGGCGTTCGCGCATCAGGGGGAGGCCGCGCCCTTGCCAGACGACGCGCCCGCAGCCGGCGTTCTCCCCTCCCAGGCGCTGCGTCGACTCGCCGCCGAGGGCGCGCTGTCGGCCGAGACCGGCATCGACCGCGATCAGATCCAGCCGGCGAGCCTCGATCTGCGCCTCGGCGCCAGGGCGTGGCGGGTCCGCGCCTCCTTCCTGCCGGGCAGGGGCCGCACGGTCGCCGAGCGCCTCGATGACTACGCGATGCACGAGATCGACCTGCGGTCGGGCGCCGCGCTGGAGACGGGCTGCGTCTACGTCGTGCCGCTGATGGAGCGGGTGCGGCTGGAGCGTGACGTCTCGGGCGTCGCCAACGCCAAGAGCTCGACCGGACGGGTGGACCTGTTCACCCGCGTCATCGCGGACGGGGGAACCGAGTTCGACCGCCTCGAGCCGGGCTACGAGGGGCCGCTCTACGCGGAGCTCTGCCCGCGCGCCTTCTCCGTGCTGGCGCGGACCGGGGCGCGGTTGACGCAGCTGCGCCTGCGGCGCGGGCGTCCGCGGCTGACGGACGCGCAACTGGCCGCGATCCACGCCGCCTCGGGACTGGTCGACGGCGACGCGCGGATCGACGGGGGGTTGGCCTTCAGCGTGGACCTCTCCCAGCGCGACGGCCCGGCGGGCTGGCGCGCGCGGCCGCATAGCGGCCTGATCGATCTCGACCGCATCGACGCCTACGATCCCGCGGAATACTGGGACCCGGTCCGTCCCGGGCGCGAGGGCGACCTGATCCTCGATCCCGGCGCGTTCTACATCCTCGCGAGCCGGGAGAGCGTGCATGTGCCGCCGGACTGCGCCGCGGAGATGGCGCCCTACATGGCGGTCGCCGGCGAGTTCCGGGTGCACTACGCGGGCTTCTTCGACCCCGGCTTCGGCCACGCGGCGGCGGGGGGCGCGGGATCGCGGGCGGTGCTGGAGGTGCGCTGCCACGAGTCGCCCTTCGCGCTGGGGCATGGGCAGGTCGTGGGCCGGCTGGTCTACGAGCCGATGCTCGAGACGCCTGACATCCTTTACGGCGCGGCGATCGGTTCGACCTACCAGGCCCAGGGCTTGAGGCTTTCGAAGCACTTTCGCGCGCCTTGAGCGCACCCCCGGCGGTCCTCCGTCTGCACTGCCGCAGCCGTCGAACGGGAGCGGACGCGTCCCGTCTCAGGCTGTGGCGTCGATCGCCTCGTCGCCCTTCAGATTCTCGCCGATCGCGGCGGTGGTCTCGCCCTCGATCAGGATATCGGCCGTCCAGCTCCGGTCATGGGTGACGAGCGCGCCGCCCTTGATCGCCGCGGTCGTTGAGGGTCCCTGCTCCCCGTCGGTTCATGGGCGCCGCCGGCGCCGCCTCTCGCTGTCCCGGACTTGATCCGGGACCTCCCTGCCCTGTCAAAGGGGAATCTCGCCGGCCATGTCGCGCCACATCGGGTTCGCCTCGGCGATGAGCGCGTCCTTCCAGGCGCGGCGCCAGCGCTTGAGTTTCCGCTCCCGCGCGAGCGCCAGCTCCAGCGTGTCGTGGGCTTCGAAGTAGACGAGGCGGCGGATGCGGTATTTCCGGGTGTGCGAGTCCACCGCGCCGAGCCTGTGCTGTGTCACGCGCTGGCGGAGGTTCGTCGTCGCGCCGATGTAGATCGCGCCGTTCGGGCGCGAGGCGAGGATATAGACGAAGGCGCTCACGGCCCGGGTCGGAGAGGCCCCGGATCAAGTCCGGGGCGGCGAGGCGTAGAGGGCGGCGCCCAGGCGACGCTGCGCGGCGTCAGGCGTCACCCGCGCCGAAACGCGCCTCCACCCGCGCAAGCCGGTCGTCGATGCGATCTACGCGATTCGAGAGGCTGGCGTATTGGGCTTCCAGGACGCCGGTGCGCGTCTTCACCTCGCGCACGTCGTCCTTCAGTTCGCTGATGTCGTGGCGGATGGCTTTCAGGGTCTCGAAAAGGAGTTCGTTCGTGACCTCCCGGCGTGGCATTGCCTCATCGCCGGTCTCATTCTCCTGGGAAGAAGGGTCATCTAGTCGCCTCTCAGGCGCTCCCTCGAAGAGACAATACACAGGGACTTGAAAGGCCTCCGACAGTCTTTGCAGCATCGCCGCGCTGACCCAATTTTTCCCTGTCTCGATCTTCTGAATCGTCGCCGGACTTGTCGAAACGAGCGCGCCAAGGCGTTCCAACGTCCAACCTCGCTCTAAACGAAGCGCGCGGACCCTCAGCATCAGACGCCCGAAGCCGTCACTCCACGATCCCCGCCGTCTCGACCACCGCGTGGAACAGCACGTTGCAGCCCTTCTCCGCCCACTCGGGCAGGATCTCCTCGTCCTCGTTGTGGGAGAGGCCGTCGACGCAGGGGCACATCACCATCGACGTGGGCGCCACGCGGTTGATCCAGCAGGCGTCGTGGCCGGCGCCCGAGACGATGTCCATGTGGGAGTAGCCGAGCCGCTCCGCCGCGTCGCGCACGGCCGTCACGCAGCCCTCGTCGAAGGCGGGAGGGTCGAACTGGCCGACGATCTCCCACTCCAGCGACACGCCGATCTCGTCGCAGAGGCGCGGGGCCTCGGCCTCGAAGCGGGCGAGCATGCGGTCGATCACCTCGATCAGGTGCGAGCGGAAATCGACCGTGAAGACGACCTTGCCGGGGATGATGTTCCGGCTGTTGGGATAGACGTCGATATGGCCGATGGCGCCGACGGCGTTGGGCTGCTCGGCCATGGCGATCTCGTGGACCAGTTCGGTGATCCGGGCGAGGCCGCGGCCGGCGTTCTTCCGCATGGGCATGGGCGTCGAGCCGGTGTGGCTCTCCTTGCCGGTCACCGTGCACTGGATCCAGCGCAGGCCCTGGCCATGGGTGACGACGCCGATGTCCTTGCCCTCGGCCTCGAGGATCGGGCCCTGCTCGATGTGCAGCTCGAAGAACGCCTTCATCGGGCGGCCGCCGACGGGCTCGGACCCCTTCCAGCCGATGCGCTCCAGCTCGTCGCCGAAGGTCTTGCCCGCGGCGTCCGTCCGCGCGTAGGCCCAGTCGAGGTCCAGCACGCCGGCGTAGACGCCGGAGGCGAGCATCGCGGGGGCGAAGCGCGTGCCTTCCTCGTTGGTCCAGTTGGTGACGACGATCGGGTGCTTCGTCTTGATATCGAGGGCGTTGAGGGTGCGGATCACCTCCAGCCCGCCGAGCACGCCGAGGACGCCGTCGTATTTTCCGCCCGTCGGCTGGGTGTCGAGATGGGAGCCGACATAGACCGGCGGCAGGTCGGGCTCGGTCCCCTCGCGGCGCATGAACATCGTGCCCATGGCGTCGACGCTCATGGTCAGGCCCTCGGCCTCGCACCAGCGCTGGAACAGGGCCCGGCCCTCGGCGTCGGCGTCCGTGAGGGTCTGGCGGTTGTTGCCGCCGCGCACGCCCGGGCCGATCTTCGCCATCTCCATCAGGCTGTCCCAGAGCCGGGCGCCGTCGATCTTCAGGTTCTCCCCCGGGGCCGCCATCGGTCGCTCTCCGCCTATTTCAGCTCGACTTCCACGAAGGACATCACCGCGTCCCCCGCATTGACCACGTTGTGCTCGACGCCGGCCTCGCGGCGGTAGCACTGGCCCGCCGGGATATCGACGCGCCGCTCGCCGCCGCCCGGCTCCTCCAGCAGCATGGGGCAGTCGGTCAGCGGCGTGATGACGTAGTCGAGGCCGTGGACATGCCAGCCGGTCTCCGCGCCGGGGGCGAAGTCGAAGCGGGTGACGCGCACCCGCGCGTCGTCGACCATCACGGTGGCGGTCGCCTGCGGGCGCGCCATCAGTCGAGCGCCTTCAGCACGTCGCCGAGCGTGCCGATCAGCTCGTCGATCTGGTGCCTCTCGATGATCAGCGGCGGCGAGAGCGCGATGATGTCGCCGGTGGTGCGGATCATGATCCCCTTCTCGAACCCCGCCTGCATCGCCGCCATCGCCCGCTTGGTGGGCGCGCCGGGGATGGGCTCGAGCTCGACCGCGCCGATCAGCCCGAGATTGCGGATGTCGATGACGTGGGGGTGGTCCCTAAGCGCGTGCAGCGCCTCGCCCCAGTATTGCTCCAGCTCGCGCGCACGCGTCAGCAGCCCTTCCTCGGCGTAGGTCTCGAGCGTGGCGAGGCCGGCGGCGGCGGCGATCGGGTTCCCGGAATAGGTGTAGCCGTGGAAGAACTCGATCAGGTGCTCGGGGCCGTGCATGAAGGCGTCGTGGATCTCGGGCGTCACGATCACGGCGCCCATGGGGATCACGCCGTTGGTCAGGCCCTTGGCGCAGACGATCATGTCGGGGGTCACGCCGAAGCGCTGCGATCCGAAGGGCTCGCCGACGCGGCCGAAGCCGGTGATCACCTCGTCGAAGATCAGCAGGATGCCGTGCTCGTCGCAGATCTCGCGCAGGCGCTGGAGATAGCCCTTCGGCGGCAGCAGGACGCCGGTCGAGCCGGCCATGGGTTCGACGATCACCGCGGCGATGGTCGAGGGGTCGTGCAGGGTCGCGATCCGCAGCAGGTCGTCGGCGAGCTCGGCGCCGTGCTCGGGCTCGCCGAAGGTGAAGGCGTTCTTCTCGGGCTGGTGGGTGTGGCGCATGTGGTCGACGCCGGTGAGCAGCGTGCCGAACATCTTGCGGTTCGAGACGATCCCGCCGACCGAGATGCCGCCGAAGTTCACGCCGTGATAGCCGCGCTCGCGTCCGATCAGCCGGAAGCGCGCGCCGTCGCCCTTGGCGCGGTGATAGGCGATGGCGGTCTTGAGCGCCGTCTCCACCGCCTCGGAGCCCGAGTTGGTGAACATGACGTGCTCGAGCCCGTCCGGCGCGAGGTCGGACAGCCGGTTCGCCAGCTCGAAGGACCACGGATGGCCCCACTGGAAGGAGGGGGCGTAGTCCAGCGTCTCGGCCTGGCGCTGGATCGCCTCGACGATGCGCGGGCGCTTGTGGCCGGCGTTCACGCACCAGAGGCCGGCGGTGCCGTCGAGGATCTTGCGCCCGTCGGCGGCGGTGTAGTGCATGTTCTCGGCCGCCACGAGCATCCGGGGGTTCTTCTTGAACTGCCGGTTCGCGGTGAACGGCATCCAGAAGGCGCGGAGATCGTTGGGCGCGGTCGCGCGGCGGTCGGACATGGTCGATCCCCTGTGCTGGCTGTCGCAGCGCACGCTAGCAGCCGGCGGGGGGCGGTCAAGTCGGGAGCCCGGCCGGGCGCGTCCGGCGAAGCGTTCGTCGAGGCGGCGCTCGGCCCCTGCGGCCGCGACAGCCGGCGACCGCGTCCGCGCCGGGCGTCGTCCGCGGGTCGCGGTCCGGTGCGATGGCGGGGCTGGAGGCGACGGCCGGAATCGAACCGGCGTACACGGATTTGCAATCCGCTGCGTAACCACTCCGCCACGTCGCCAACGCCGTTTCGGCTACCACCGCCGCACGGGGCTGTCCAGCGGCGGCGGGCGCCGCGCTGCGGCAGGGGCGCGCGTTGCGGGCGCGGCGGGGCTGTGGCAACCCGTCGGAGCCGCCTGCGCGGCGGACGCGAGGGAGAGCGGGCATGGATTTCGAAGCGGCGCGCTACGCGATGGTCGAGGGCCAGGTCCGCACGGCCGACGTCACCCGTCCCGAGATCGTCGACGTGATGCGCGCGCTCCCGCGCGAGCCGTTCCTGCCGCGGTCCGAGCGCATGCTGGCCTACGCCGACCTCGACCCGCAGGTGGGGGAGGGGCGGCGCATGCTCGCGCCGCGCACCTTCGCGAAGCTGCTTCAGGCCGCGGGCGTGCGGCAGGGCGAGCTGGTGCTCGACGTCGGATGCGCCACGGGCTACTCCGCGGTCGCGCTCGCGCGGCTCGCGGGCTTCGTCTCGGCGCTCGAGGAGAACGCGGTCCTCGCCGACCAGGCCGCGCAGCGCCTCGCGGAGTTCGAGGCGGACTCGGTCGCGCTGGAGCGCGGCCCCCTCGTCGCGGGCGCGCCCGGCGCGGGACCCTACGACGTCATCGTTCTGGAAGGCGGCGTCGAGGTGCAGCCGCAGACCCTGCTCGACCAGCTGCGCGAGGGCGGCCGCATGGTCGGCGTCTTCATGAAGGGGCCGGTCGGGTCCGCGCGCCGCTGGCGGCGGACGGCGGGGACGATCTCCTGCGTCGAACTGTTCGAGGTGACCGCCCCGGTGTTGCCCGGTTTCGACGCAGCGCCTGCGTTTTCCTTCTGAGACTCCCGCGCGCTTGATCCGGCGCCGCGCCGCTGTAGCGTTCCGCAAAACCAAACGAGGGACGAGCGGATGCGAGGCGGAAGATGCGGCGCGGGCCTGCTGGCCCTGATGGCGGGCCTTGGCCTGGCGGCGAATGCGGGCGCGATGTCGCTCGAGGAAGCGTTCGCGACGGCCTACGAGACCAACCCGAGGCTCCTCGACGCGCGCGCGAGCCTGCGGGCGACGGACGAGCAGGTCACCCAGGCCCGGGCCGGGCTGAGGCCTCAGGTGAGCGCCAACATCGATTACGGCGCGAGCTTCACCGACAACGATCTGGACACGGACACGGACGATCCGCTCAATCTGGGCGTGTCGGCGACGCAGCCGATTTACGACGGCGGGCAGACCCAGAACAACGTCCGCGCCAGCATCGCCACGGTCAGCGCGACGCGCGCCCAGTTGCAGGCGATCGAGCAGCAGGTGCTGTTCGACGTCGTGACCGCCTATCTCGACATCCAGCGCGACGAGGAGTTCGTCCGCCTGGCCGAGAACAATGTGCGCGTGATCCGCGAGCAGCTTCGCGCCTCGCAGGACCGTTTCGAGGTCGGCGAGGTCACCCGCACCGACGTCAGCCAGGCGCAGGCGCGACTGGCCGAAGCGCAGGCCCGTCTCGCCACCGCGCAGGGCGCGCTCGCCAACTCTCGGCAGGATTTCCGCGAGGTGGTCGGCGCGGAGCCGCTGAACCTCGCGCCTCCCGGCCCGCTGCCGCCGGTGCCCCCCTCGCTCGAGGAGGCGATCACCATCGCGCTCGAGAACCATCCGCTCGTGCTGGTCGAGCGCTTCCAGGAGCAGGCGGCCGAATACAACATCCGCTCGCAGATCGGCGGGCTTCTCCCGCGCGTCGATCTGGAGGGGACGGTCAACTATGGCGAGGAGGCGCTGTTCGGCGACGGCGAGAGCCTCGCCGGCGACACGACCTCCGCCGCGGCCCGCGTCCGCGTGACCGTGCCGCTCTATCAGGGCGGGGCCCAGTACAGCCGGGTCCGGCAGGCCCAGGCGCGCGCGAGCCAGGAGCGGGCGCAGATCACCACCCAGGTGCGCGACCGCCGCCAGCTCGTGGAGCAGGCGTGGACGCAGCTGCTCGTCAGCCGCGCGCAGATCCGGGCCGTCCGCGAGCAGGTCGAGGCGCAGCGGCTGGCCTTCGAGGGCGTGCGCGAGGAGGCGATCGTCGGCTCGCGCACCACGCTCGACGTGCTCGACGCGGAGCAGGAGCTGCTGGACGCGCGGACCGATCTGGTCGCGGCGATCCGGGACGAGTATCAGGCGGCCTACGGGTTGCGGGCCGCGATCGGCGATCTCACGATGGCGGAGCTCGACATCGCGACGGTTCCGTACGACCCGAACGAGAACTACGATCTGAACAACGCGCGGTTCTTCGGTTTCGAGGAGAACGAGGACACCGTGTGGGAGAAGCTCTGGCGGCCCTGACGGACGGGCCGCCCGCGCTCGGGGAGCCCGCGCCATGACCGACAGGAGCCTCAAGGACGACCCGGCGATGGCCGACATCCTCGCCTCGATCCGCCGGATCGTCGCGGAGGAGGAGCGCCGGACGGCCGAGACGGCGGCCGCGCCGCCGGGCGTCGCGCAGGACGACGTGCTCGATCTGACCGAAGCGATGCGCGTCGACGCGGGCGCGCCGGCAGCGGCTGCGCCACAGGCCCCGGCAGGAGTCGCGCCGCCCTCTTTCGCCCCTCCGACGCCACAGCAGCCCGCCGCGGAGGTGGCGGAACTCGCCGAGGCCCGCCGGCGCGCCGCGGAGGCGGAGGCCGAGCAGGCCCGCCGCGCCGCGGAAGCCGAGGAGGCCGCCCGTCGCGCCGCCGAGGCGGAGGCCGCCGAGCGCGCCCGCGCGGACGCGGCGCAGGAAGCCTGGCGCGCGGCGGAGGCGGCGCGCGCGGAAGCCCTGGAGACGGCGCGGAGCGCGGCCGAGGAGGACCGGGCCGAGGCGGTCGAGGCGGCGCGTCGCGAAGCGGACGAAGCGGCGCGCGCATCCTTCGACGCCGAGCTGGCGCGCGTGCGCGAGCAGG
>AACY020521795.1_pt1 | contig 16551 bp, 15 predicted proteins | sample 267378 | NCBI WGS metagenome assembly AACY02 (sample SAMN02954345, study PRJNA13694) | marine metagenome | biome: aquatic; feature: ocean; material: water; isolation source: isolated as part of a large dataset composed predominantly from surface... | reverse complement strand
GGCCACAAATTGCCCATTTAAAAGCAATTCAGCCAAGGGGTTTTCGATCAAGTTCTGAATGGCTCGCTTCAGTGGACGCGCACCGTATACTGGGTCAAAGCCTGCGTCACACAGTTTATTCGCAGCGTCTTCAGTGAGCGAAAACCCATAATCCATGGACTCCAAACGCTGACTGAGATGTCCGATCTGCACATCTAAAATACCCCGAATGTGCTCGCGACCGAGTGCGTGGAACACCACGCTTTCATCCACCCGATTGATGAACTCCGGCCGGAAGTGCTGAGCGACGACGCCCATCACTGCATCCCGAACCAAATCATGCGGCTCATCCACCATACTTTGGATCAAATCCGAACCAAGATTCGAGGTCATCACAATCACTGTGTTCGAAAAATCAACAGTTCGACCCTGGCCATCTGTCAATCGACCATCATCAAGCACCTGCAGTAATAGATTGAATACATCCGAATGTGCCTTCTCAACCTCATCCAACAGAATCACGGCATAAGGCCTGCGCCGGACTGCTTCGGTGAGATAGCCACCTTGCTCATATCCAACATATCCAGGAGGAGCGCCCACAAGGCGCGCAACCGAGTGCTTTTCCATAAACTCAGACATATCAATCCGCACCATGGCATCTTCTGAATCGAACAAAAATGCAGCAAGCGCTTTACACAGCTCGGTTTTACCCACCCCTGTAGGGCCTAAAAACAAAAAGGATCCATTCGGACGATGTGGCTCAGACAAGCCCGATCGAGATCGACGCACTGCATTGGACACAGCCTGGACGGCTGCATCCTGTCCAACCACGCGCGCGTGCAGTGCCTCTTCCATCTTGAGCAGCTTATCTTTTTCACCCTCAAGCATTTTGGCTACCGGAATGCCCGTCCAACGACTGACGACCTCGGCAATTTCTTCTTCAGTGACTCGAGAGCGGACCAGCTTATTGTCATCTGACGTGCTTGCGTCGGCCGCTTGTTGCATCCGTTTCTCAAGCGCTGGAATGACTCCATATTGGATTTCGCTCATCCGTGCGAGATCCCCGGCACGACGCGCTTGTTCAAGATCGATTTCTGCGCGATCGAGCTCTTCTTTAATCGATTGCACACCTTGATTCTGAGCTTTCTCAGCCGCCCAGATCGCCTCAAGATCACCGGCGTCCGCTTCGACTTCACCGATCGTTGACTCAAGCTCGGTCAGTCTGGCTTTACTGGCCTCATCTTTCTCTTTTTTCAGTGCCTCACGCTCAATCTTCAGTTGGATGAGGCGTCGATCCAGTCTGTCGAGCTCCTCAGGCTTTGAGTCCATCTCCAAACGAATCCGGCTCGCCGATTCATCCATGAGGTCAATGGCCTTATCCGGCAGTTGGCGGTCTGTGATGTACCGAGATGACAGTCGAGCGGCTGCGATGATGGCCGAATCAGAGATTTCCACACCATGGTGGACCTCATACTTCGGCTTCAGGCCTCGGAGTATGGCGATGGTGTCGGTCTCACTGGGTTCACCCACAAAGACCTTCTGAAAACGTCGCTCAAGTGCGGCATCCTTTTCCAAATACTGACGATACTCATCAAGGGTCGTTGCACCCACACAATGCAATTCACCGCGCGCGAGCGCAGGCTTCAACATATTGCCCGCATCCATCGCACCCTCTGACTTTCCGGCACCGACCATGGTGTGGATCTCATCAATGAACAAAATGATCTGACCTTCCTGTTGCGAAAGCTCCTTAAGCACTGCTTTGAGTCGCTCCTCAAACTCGCCACGGAACTTTGCACCAGCAATCAAAGCACCCATGTCCAACGAGAGGACACGCTTGCCCTTCAGTCCCTCCGGCACCTCACCATTGACAATCCGGTTGGCCAACCCTTCGACAATTGCGGTCTTCCCGACACCGGGCTCCCCGATCAGTACCGGATTATTTTTGGTGCGACGCTGCAGCACTTGAACTGCCCGACGGATCTCCTCATCACGACCAATGACCGGGTCCAGTTTGCCCTCAGCTGCGCGCGCCGTCAGATCCAAACAATACTTTTCAAGCGCGCCACGATGTTCTTCATCATTTTCGCTTTGCACAGATTCCCCACCCCTCAATGCATTGATCGCATCAGACAAGCGATCTTCAGACACGCCAGCGGCTTGAAATGCTTTAGCCGTCACCTTGTCCTTGGACATCACAGCCAGCACCGTCTCGCTTGCCAGGTGCGAGTCCTTCTGTGCCATCGACTGCTTCTCAGCCAAATTGATTTGACGGCCAAGATCCTGACTGATCCGGATCTCACCATCATGCGCTGCGATCTTTGGTAGTTGATCAAGCGCTTGATCGACCGCCTGCAGGAGTGCATCGACTCGACCACCTGCGGAAATGACCAAAGACTGCGCCGAGCTGTTTGATTGCGACAACAACGCTTTTAAAAGATGCCAAGGGGCCATCTCAGTGTGATCAAGTGCTAAAGCAATCGATTGCGCATCCTGAAATGCTTCCAGTAAACGCGTGGTCATGCGGTCCATTTTCATCGGTTGAATCCTTCCTCTTGAATGACTCCCATCAATGTATGGGCAACTCGATCAAATACAACTTATCCACAGGTTATTCAGTGCGCATGATGCACGTTGCCATCCGGCCCGTCACTCCATCACGCCGATAGGAGTACCACAATGACGGGTCGCTCACCGTGCACGCGTCCATACGATGAATGTCGAGAACTCCAGCCTGATTCAGTATATCAGCGGCCAAACCAGACAGATCAGCATACGCATGACCGGCTCGCTCTGAGGACCTGAAGAAACGCCGCCATTGATGTTGCTTGGTCAAAAATGCATCAATCACTTCTGGACCGACCTCGAACTGACTTGGACCGATCGAGGGTCCAAGCCAACAACTGACATGTGAGGGAGTATCAAAGGCTGCAAGCGTCGCCTCAATGACCCCGCCAACGAGGCCTCTCCAGCCGGCATGAGCACAGGCCACTTGGTCCGAGGACGCAAACAGGACCGGCAAACAATCCGCTGTTAAAATCCCAATGGGCTGATACACAAGCCCTGTAAAACAGGCATCCGCCTCCACGGCATCCGATTGAGTCTCTGAGGTCACCTCAATACAGCGCACACCATGAACTTGGGTAGGAAATACCACAGGCGCACCGAATCGATCTGCCAATCGGTTTCGGTTGGCCTCGACATGCGCCCATGCATCGCCCACATGGCCGCCGACATTGAATCCACCATAGGGTGCGGCACCCTCGCCCCGCAGTGTTTGCAGCGCCACACTGCCGCGATGGAATGAGACATCTCGCCAAGGCTCAGCAGTCGACATTGGCCAAGGCCTCAAACAGTGACTGCAAATCATCCGGCATCGGCGCATCGAATTCACGCAGCGCACCCGTGGTTGGATGAACAAGCCCCAGGCTTCGAGCATGCAAAGCCTGTCTCGGAAAGCTTTCGATCAGAACGCGCGTCTCTTCATTGGCAGATCCCAATCCGGGGCGACCGGTTCGATACACGGGGTCACCGACCAATGGGTGGCCGACATGCATCATGTGCACGCGAATCTGATGCGTCCGACCTGACTCAAGCTTGAGTGCCACCCACGCACAATGCGCTGTGGTGTGCGTCACATGATAGTGGGTGATCGCCGGCTTTCCGTGCGTCACAACAGCCATCTTCGTCCGTTGCAATCGATGCCGATCCATGGGTGCGTCGATCGTACCTTCCTTGCGAGGATGGCCATACACCAAGGCGACATAGTGTCGACTCATGCTCCGATCTTTCAGTTGTTTCACCAAATGCGCCTGTGCTTTGAGCGATCGCGCTACGGCGAGCAATCCACTGGTATCTTTGTCGAGACGATGGACAATGCCTGCGCGTGGAATTTGCTCAAGTTCTGGATATTCCGCTAAGAGCGCATTCACAAGGGTTCCAGATGGATTGCCATGACCTGGATGCACCACGAGGCCTGCGGGCTTATTGACGACAATGAGATCGGCATCGGCATGCACAATATCGAGCGGCATTGCCTGGCCTGACCAGTCGACCTCCGGTTCAAGTGTGGCATCAACGACCACAGACTCACCCCCAAGAATACGCTGCTTGGGCTTCAGGATTTGCGCATTCACTGTGATCGAACCCTCGGTCAACCACTGAGTCAGGCGCGCACGTGAATAGTCTGGCATCAACCGAGCGAGCACCTGATCAATCCGTGCACCAGATTCCTCCACTGGAATCGTAAACTGTGCTTGAATATGAGTTCTTGTGTATTGCCGATCGTGCATGCGACGGTCCATCGTAAAAAGGAGTTCCATGATAACCCGTAGCTTGAGCATTCTGCTCGCGATGATGTTTCTCACCGCCTGTTCGCTGTTTGACCCAGACGCCAACTTAAAAAGCGAACGTCAGCTTTGGGAGGAAGCTCAAGGACATATTGATGGAGGACGGAACCTCGAAGCCATCACAGCGCTTGAGGAACTCGATCGTCGCTTTCCTTTTGGCCAATATGCCGATGGCACACAACTGGATCTCGTCTACGCTTACTTCAAAAGCTCCAAGTATGAGATGGCACGATTGACCGCAGACCGATTTATCCGACTGAACCCAGAGCATCCGGAGGCGGACTACGCGCAATACATGAAGGGACTGGCCAGCTACGCATCCAACGACTCCATGGTGTCACGCTACTTACCAGGCGATGAAACCGGTCGGGATATTGGCGGTGCACGTGAGGCCATTGACGATTTCAAGACGTTGCTCGAGCGCTATCCAGATAGCGAGTTTGCCGAAGATGCGACACTCAGGCTGATCTATGTCCGAAATCAGTTGGCTGAATATGAAGTCAACGTGTCTCGGTATTACATCCGACGCGGTGCCTATCTGGCAGCTGCCAACCGAGCACGGCAGGTCATCGAAGGGTACCCCTCGACACCTGCAGTGATTGACGCATTAATCGTCAAACACCTGGCCTACGAGGCGCTTGGATTGCCGACTGAATCCCAAGACGCACTCTATGTCTTATCCGAAAACTATCCAGAATATGTGGTTGGTGAGCGTGGCTCGCAGCGACTCGCACCGGGTGTGTTGTACGATGAGGGCGAGACTCTGACGTCTATTTTGACGCTCGGATTCATGGGCAGCGCCGGTGATTTAGCCGATCGGCTGGCTGCGTTTAGCGAGAATAGACGCCTCGACACCAGTCGCCGGCCGCAGGCAACGCTTCGTCCAGCCGAAGATGCGCCATCAATAGACGCGCCGCGCGTGGTCGATGAGGTCTTTTTCTAAAACGACCACTGATTTGCGATCGGATAGCGGCGATCACGACCAAAGCCGCGTGATGTCACGCGCGGCCCTATTGCTGCCTGGCGTCGCTTGTATTCACTGATGTCGACCAATCGGCACATACGCCGGACGTCAGACGCCTCGAATCCCTCTGCAATGATGTCATCGGGCGTCCAATCGGACTCGATATATAACGCAAGCATCGCATCCAACACATCATACGGTGGCAAGCTGTCCGAATCGGCCTGATCTGGTGCGAGCTCTGCAGAAGGTGGACGCGTGATGACACGCTCGGGGATGATCTCGGAATCACGGTTTACATAGCGCGCGAGTGCGTACACGCGCGTTTTCCAAACATCTTTTAAGACGGCAAACCCGCCAGCCATATCGCCATACAAGGTTGCATAACCCACCGCCATCTCACTTTTATTGCCTGTCGCCAGCACCAAGGCACCGGTCTTATTCGACAGCGCCATCAGGAGCACGCCGCGACAGCGACTTTGTAAGTTCTCTTCAGTGGTATCGACAGGCAATCCGTCAAAAAACGCTGCCAAACCAGCTAAAAACGAAGACACCATCGGCTCAATCGGCACGATTGAGAAATCACAGCCCAAGCGCTCAGCCTGCGCTCTTGCGTCACTGACACTCATTTCTGCCGTGTAGGTGTATGGCATCATCACGGCGTGCACATGTTCAGCACCGAGGGCATCGCAGGCGACCGCGAGCGTTAACGCGGAATCAATCCCGCCAGACAAGCCCAGTACCGCCTTGGTGAATCCAGTCTTCCGAAAGTAATCGCGAACACCGCAAACCAGAGCGTCGTACAGTAAGCAATCCTTGGATGGCACGGTGGCCTGCTCCACCCCCTGAAGGCGCCCATCCGACCACAGAAGATCTAACACCGATTCCACAAAAAATGGTGCCTGTGCAATCACATCACCTGCAGCGTTCACTGCAAACGAGCCACCATCAAACACCAACTCATCCTGGCCTCCAACCAAATTCACATATGCGATGGCCACTTGATTGGTTGCAGCACGATCTTTGAGATGCGCCAATCGCTCCTGGTGTTTCGCTTCGGCAAAAGGTGAGGCATTGATCACCAACAGGACATCGACACCCCGAACACAGGTCGCCTCGACAATGTCTGGAACCCAGACATCTTCACAGACGAGTAGCCCACATCGGACGCCTTTTACATCGACAATGCGAGGCTCAGTGCCGGGAACAAAATAGCGACGCTCATCAAAGACTTGGTAATTGGGTAACGACTGTTTGTAGTAAGGCGCTAAAGCGGCTCCGTCAACAAAGACCAAGGCACTGTTATAAAGCCGCGCCGGACCGGCACTTTGATGTCCGAGACGCCATTCCGATGCGTCAATATCGGCGTCTGTCGGACCACCCACGATCAGCATCAAGCCCTGCGACGCACGCTCCAGAGCGTCCATTGCTGCTTGCATTTTTCCAGCCAATGCTGGGCGCAACAATAAATCTTCCGGCGGATATCCAGACAGCACCAGTTCAGGTGCGACGACCACTGAGACCCCTGCTTCTCTCGCCTCCTCGCACGCTGTGACCAGCTTTTCTACATTGCCTTGGAAATCACCAACGGTTGCATTCATTTGCAACAATCGGATCTGTAGATTTTCTGCCATCACATCTCTCTCGGTTGATACGGGCTGGGGTCAATAATTGGTGTGCGAGCGCAGACTAAATCCGCGAACAATCTGGCCGATGCCGGCGCCAAGACCACGCCATTGCGAAAGTGCCCGGCATTGATCCAAAGACGCTCTGAGAGTGCCCCAATCCAAGGTGTTCCATCGGGGGAGCCCGGTCGCAATCCGGCCCACTGAGCCTCCAACGGCACCGATTCAAGCGCAGGAATCATCGCAAGCGCACTCTCATACAAGCTGTCTAAAGCCTGAGCGTCGGGCAGTGCATCAAACCCAACGTCCTCAAGTGTTGAGCCAAAAACCAAGCGTCCATCACCGCGTGGAATGGCGTACCGTCCATCGGCAAGCACCACCCGCGACACCAAATGACAGGAGCTAAACAAGAGCATTTGCCCTTTCATTGGCTTAACGGGACATTGAATCCCAATCGACTCGCACAATGTGGCACTCCACGCACCACCGGTCAATCCAACCTGACCCGCGATGATGGGTTTCCCTTGCGCCAGGACGACGGGTGCTTCAGCAGTACCCGTCAATTCGACCGGACACTGTTCGACTACATCGATCAATTCGTGCTGCAGGCACGCGAATCGAAGTGCTTTCCCCAGGCGTGGATTTCGCACGCTGGCAATCTCAGGCATCCAAAGCGGGGTTTCTGTAAGCTCAACATGCGGCTCGAGCGCCTTCGCATCTGTGGCTGTAATCTCCATCACTTTGGGATGCATCCCTGATCCCCAAGCCAGTGCTTGAGCACGCTCTTGCATCGCCGTCACCAACATACCGCGTTGCAAGCATTCTGGATCGATCCCTGTGGACTCGGCTAAATGACTGATAAGACCTGGATAGGTGGATTGCGACCAACTCGCCAGTGCTGTGATGTGTGTTTGATAACGCCACGGATAGAGAGGTGAGATAATTCCACCGCCGGCCCAAGAGGCTTCACGACCGGCATGCCCGCGATCAAAAAGACGTACAGACATGCCAGCGGCGGCAAGTTCAAGGGCGGACATCAGCCCCATGACACCGGCGCCGATGAGTACCATGTCTGGGGAGCTGTGGGGATTGGTCGAGGTCATGGTCGGAGTATCGCACGTCCAATGCATCAATCTGAATATCCGCTAAGCTCAGAACATGCAGATACTTCACATGATGATTGGCTTAAGCATCTTCGGGTTGATGACAGCCCAGGCTGTACCCACCTTTCAATCCGCCAGCGAACGCAGTCAACAACAGATCTTGATTTCACAAATCCAGGCCGCCATTCGTCAGGGCATGGTTGAATCTCGTGCAACTCAAGCATCTGTCGATATTGTGCTGCCATCGATCCCAATGGCCCATCGGATCCGCACGCTGGCAGGCACACGGGTCAGAGCCTATCCCGATGGAACAGTAAGCCCTGGTGAAGTTCGTATGTGCACACACGCAGGCACGACCGAACGCCTGATCATCTCAAGCCTCGGAAGAACGCGCCGCGAAACCAACCAGTCAGCCTGTGATTGACGGCCAACAATTCGGTGCACCGGCCTTTCGTACGCCAGTCGTTGTCAACGACCAATACTGACAGCGATGCGATCTGTCTGGCATCAGGCGAATCTCAAGACAGCGCGGACCCTCACAGGGCGCCAATTCAAACTGAACATGTGGAGCGCGCGCCACGGTATTCGGAAATACACCATTGTCATGATAATGCGCCCATGCCTGCTCGACCCGATCCATCAGCAATGCATGGTAGGTCAACTGGTCAGTTTTACTCTGCGTCACACCAATCAGTTGGCCAGCGCCTGCCATCAAAATGCCGGCGATCACCATGACCACCAGCAGCTCGACTAGTGAGAAACCGGCGTTGCGTGCCATACGGCCTGCCGTTCCGTGACGACCCACTGCCCATTCTCCCACACCACACGAAGACGAACTGCACGCGTCGAGAGCCCATCTGGAACTGTATAGTCCAGGGTGACCGGACTGGACTCTGGATCCAGAGACGCAATCAGCGCATCAAAGCGTGCCCACTCAGCGCGCGCGGCATCTTGTGCGCGCGTCTCAATCGAGATAACTCGCTCTGTTTGAATCCGGTCGGTCAGTCGCGCCGCGAAATCGGCCACCCACAGAAAACCGACAACGCTTGCGAATACCAAGGCGCCAACAACAATCGATCCGCGCTCAGTCATGCAACACCTGACCCGGCAGTGCCTCGTGACAATAGATCCAAACTGGGTCTGACAGCGTAAAACAGACTCGACGGGTATCTGCGCTGACTGTCATGGAACCTGTCGCATCCATCAACGCATGCTGACTTTGATCACCAAACCGATCCTGAAATATCCAAAGCGCATCCTCAGTCTGACTTTGACTTCGACCGAGATAGACAATCACGGTTGAAAACGGATGCGTTAACTGAATTCCTGTCTCCGATCGCACCTCCACTGCGCTGGCACCGATGGTGCGCCGTATCGAGGTTTGATCAACCACTTCAATTGCATTGGCCGGGACAAAGAGTGTCGGAAGATACCGCGTTGCCGCATGGAGATCGGCCTGAACGAGACGACCATCGATTTCAGTGGCTCGACGCGTTGAATCTGCAATCCAGATGGAGACCATCAATACCGTTACCGCCAGACCAATGGCAAGTGCCACCAAGCTCTCCGCAAGCATGCCCTGCTGGTGTCTCATCGTTCGGCCTCATAGACCGTGACATCCGTCCTTCGGTCAATCAGTTGTACACGACGGTGCCATGTCGAGTCCTTTGCCGTGATATTGAGTTCAAGCCGATAATTGGCGTCGGGATAACGCGTGAGGACATCGGTGAGGAGATTGAATTCGCTGCCGGGCGAGGCCCCTGTCACTTCACCGTCATACAACACCCAGTGACCGGCGCGTTCGATCGACTGACTCATTGCCATTGCAGCCTGAGTCGCATCAATCAAACCCAAATGCAGACGTCGTTCAGCCTCCCGGCCTTCTAGATCCGGCGCGCGTGTGATTAACACCGTCATCACTAAACTGACAACCGCTAAACCGATCAACGCATCTGTTAAGGCAAATCCACGCATGCATTCCTCCCGCTGAGGGAGTACAGCAAACCGTCAATGGATGCGTGGGAGTGTGGACTTCAGTCCGAGTCGATCGGGTGCAGACGCAACTCTTTCGGCAATGAGAACTGGACGGATTCAGTCACACCGATTTCTTGACTCACCTGATCAGCACCGAGTTCTGTTAAGCGCGCGCACACTGCTTGCACCACAGACTCAGGCGCTGATGCACCGGCGGTCACTGCAACCGCCTGCTTACCGTTTACCCAATGCGCTTGAATCTGCTCGGGAGCATCGACCAGATGCGCTTCAGCACCCAAACGCTCAGCCAATTCGCGCAGTCGGTTGGAGTTCGATGAATTCGGCGATCCGACCACCAGCACCAAATCACTCTGCCCTGCCAACCGCTTCACAGCATCTTGTCTGTTTTGCGTGGCATAGCAAATGTCATCGGTTCGCGGTCCCTTAATCTCTGGAAAGCGCGTTTTGAGGACATCGATGATGCGCGCTGTATCATCCATAGACAGCGTCGTCTGCGTGACAAACGCAGCGGTTGCAGGATCTCGCAGCTCGACACGCGATGCATCGTCTTCATCTTCGACGAGGACCATGACGCCACCATGGGATCTGTCGAACTGACCCATGGTGCCCTCGACCTCGGGGTGTCCCGCGTGACCAATCAAAATGCATTCACGGCCCTCTCGCGCAAAGCGGATCACTTCCATGTGCACTTTGGTGACCAACGGACAGGTTGCATCAAAAACTTTGAGTTGGCGCCTGGCTGCCTCGTCCTGCACTGCTTTCGAGACACCGTGTGCAGAAAAGATCACGATGGCATCGTCTGGAACCTCAGTGAGCTCATCGACGAACACGGCACCGCGCGTCTTTAAGTCATCCACCACGGTTCGGTTATGCACCACCTCGTGTCGCACATAAACGGGCGCACCAAAAACTTCAAGCGCACGATTCACAATGTCGATGGCACGATCCACACCGGCACAAAATCCGCGAGGGTTGGCGAGTGTGACGTGCATCAGTGGGTCTCCGCCGGTTCAACATGCAAAACTTCAACTTCAAACTCGAGCGCACGACCGGCCAACGGATGGTTGAAATCCACTGTCACTTGGTCGTCGTTGATGTCAATGACGACTCCCGGGAGTTCTGTTTTCGCCTTGTCTTGAAAGCTCACCACAAGCCCCTCTGAGAGTTCAACGGACGGGTCAAAGTCCCGCCGAGACAAGGTCTGAACATTCGCGGGGTTGTGTTGCCCAAACCCATCTTCTGGATGCATGGTTTGCACGCGGCGCTCACCGGCATGCATTCCAAACAGGACTTTCTCAAAAGCGACCGGCAAACTGCCATCACCGATCACCAGTGATGCAGGCGCTTTCTCAAACGTCGAGTCCACAAGCTCACCTGTCTCACTTAGCTTTAGAGCAAAGTGCAGTTCAACTTTCGTGTTCAGGCCGACTTCGAGCATCCAAATACCATCCAATCAATAAACAACATGCAGCCAACGTAATGCTTGTATCTGCAATATTAAAGGCCGGAAATGACCAATGCCCCCAATGCAGATGCACAAAATCCACGACATACCCAAAGACCGCACGGTCAAATGCATTACCCAAGGCCCCTGGAACTAACAGCACATAGCCGGTCTGCATCCACGGATTGAGCGGTTCACGCATCAGGGTATGGATGCAATAGGCCGTCACCGCCACAGCAATGCCTAAAAATAACCAGCGTTGCCAACCGCCTGCGTCTGCCAAAAAGCTGAAGGCCGCACCTTCGTTATGCAAAAGCGTCATCGACAAAAACGGCAATACAGGCAGTGGCTGTCCATAATTGAGCCATGCAGTGGCCACGAGCTTGGTTGCCTGATCGAGGCACAATACCAACGCCATCATCCAGACAATCCGCCATGTCATGCGAACAGACGCGCCTCCCCGTCGCCCTCGATGTTCTCAATACACCGACCACACAACAGTGGATGTGCTTCATGATGGCCAACGTCGGGGCGATGATGCCAGCACCGCTCACACTTTACATGCGGTGTTGCAGCAACCGTGACCCGCAGACCCGGACACGCAGAATCTGAAATTGCAGACTCTGGCGCCTCACTCAAATCAGCAATCTGCACGCTTGATGTGATGGTCACGAACCGGAGTTCATCACCCAGTGCCTCAAGGATCGGACGTAAGTCGGCATCGGCGTACAGCGTGATCTCAGCGGACAGTGATCCTTTGACGACCCCTTCATTACGAGACGTTTCGATCGCCTGATTGATGGCTTCTTTCACGGCTTGCAAACGCGTCCAATCAGCCACAGCGCGACCAGAAACCGCTGGTAATGTTGCCTCTGTCACCGCAAACACGTAGGAGTGTGGACGCTCACCGGGCATGGCTTCCCAGATCTCTTGTGCTGTAAACGACACGATCGGAGCCAACCACCGCACAAATGCATCGGTCATCAGATACAGCGCCGTCTGACAACTCCGTCGTGCGTGACTGTCGGCTTTTAGGGTGTATTGACGATCTTTAATAATGTCGAGATAAAACCCGCCCAAATCATGCACGCAAAAGTGATGCAATGCCTGAGTCACCTCAGAAAAAGCATAGTTTCGATAATGCGTCATGATCTGCTGTGAAAGCGCACGGGTCCGCATCACCATCTCTGCATCCAGACTGACCAGATCATCCAATGCGACCTGATGACGGTCGGGGTCGAACCCCGCCATATTGGCGAGCATAAACCGCGCTGTATTTCGGATTCTTCGATAGGTATCTGCCGTGCGTTCGAGAATACTCTGACTCACTGTCATCTCTTTGGTGAAGTCAGCCGAGGCAATCCAAAGTCGCAAAATGTCCGCACCAAGACTATTCATGACCTGTTGTGGAGGAATCACATTGCCCAACGATTTCGACATCTTTCGGCCGTCTTGATCGACTGTAAACCCGTGCGTCAATAAGCCCGCGTATGGTGCTTTTCCGTGAATCGCCACGGAGGTCAGTAATGAAGATTGGAACCAGCCACGGTGTTGATCCGAGCCCTCTAGATACAAATCAGCCGGAAAGCTCAGCTCATCACGCCGGCCCAGGACGGAGGCATGCGTGGTTCCCGAATCAAACCACACATCCAATACATCGGTGACTTTTCGGTAGTCAGCAGCATCCTGACCAATCAACTCTTCTGGGTCCACATCAAACCACGCATTGATTCCATCGGCCGCAATGCGCTCAGCGATGGTTTCAAACAGCGCTTCGGTATTGGGATGCAGTTGACTGGTCTCTTTGTGGACAAAAACGGTGATGGGCACACCCCAATTCCGTTGTCTTGAAATGCACCAATCTGGGCGATCCTCAAGCATCGCCGCCAAGCGGTTTTGCCCCCAAGACGGCGTAAACTCAATCTCTTCGGCCACAGCATGACGTGCTGTCTCGAGCAGTCCTTCGCCTTGCATCCGGATAAACCACTGCGGTGTGGCTCGATAAATAACGGGCGATTTGTGGCGCCAGCAATGCGGATAGGAGTGTTCCATCGGCGCTTTATGGACCAAACGACCCAAAGACTCTAAATACTCAGCAATGGGTTTCCCTGCTTTCTCGACATGTAACCCACCGACGACTGCAACCGAATCACTAAATGTGCCGTCGTCCCGAACCGGCGTCAGTAATTCCAAATCCAAGTCTTTGGCGGCAAGAAAGTCCTCCAAGCCATACGCAGGTGCCGAATGCACCGCACCTGTTCCCGCCTCGAGTGTCACATGATCGCCTGTGATCACAGGCACCACTCGACCATCCCAGGGCGCCTCGCACATCACGCCAGCCAAGTCCGCACCAGCCGCGCGTCCCAATACATGAAAGTCATCAACACGGTAGCGTTCTGACAGGGCTTCTAACCGACCCTCGGCAAGGATCAAGGTCCAAGCTTGGCCATCTTTTTGGAATGAAACCAAGACATACTCGAGTGCGCCGTTGACAGCTACGAACTGGTTCGCCGGCAGCGTCCAAGGCGTGGTTGTCCAGATTGTCATCGCAGCTTGCTCGGCTGTGGCCTGATCTACAGAGAAGGCATCTACAATCTTCGCAGTATTCTGGACTGGAAATGCCACATCGACCGTCCAGGTCTTCCGATCCTGATACTCCACCTCAGCCTCAGCCAATGCGCTTTCGCAATCCATACACCAGTACACCGGTTTGGCGCCTTGGTGGAAATGACCATTGGCGATGATACGACCGAGGGAACGCACGATGTCGGCCTCGACTTGGTAATCCATTGTCAGATAAGGATGATCCCAGTCACCGAGGACACCCAACCGCTGGAAATCTGCTTTTTGACGCTCAATTTGAGTTCCTGCATAGGCACGGCAAGCATCTCGAAACGCACTGGCGGATGCAAAGGCCTCGCCGATTTTGCCTTCGGTCGTCTCCACCTTGTGCTCGATCGGTAACCCATGACAATCCCAGCCAGGCACGTACGGGGCGTTATAGCCGTCAAGTCCCCGCGATTTGACGACAATGTCTTTTAAGACTTTGTTGACGGCATGGCCGATGTGAATATCGCCATTGGCATAGGGTGGGCCATCATGCAGAACAAAGGTCTTGTCCCGCGTCGCCTGCGCCTTCCGAATTTGTCCATACCAATCATCTGCAATCCAACGAGACAGCATATCTGGCTCCCGTTTGGCGAGATTGCCGCGCATCGGAAAGGGTGTATCTGGAAGATTCAGCGTGTGTTTGTAGTCGGTCATGTCGCAGTTGTACCCATGGCGTTCAATAATTGGCGAGCCTGTGCGTTGTCTTCAGCAATCTGTGTCGACAAGCGCTCAACACTTTCAAATTTCATTTCAGGTCGAATAAAAAATCGAGGAATCACGGTCAATTGTTGACCATACAACTGTCCATCGAAGTCATGCAAATGGACTTCGAGCCAAACACCGTCACCAGAGACCGTCGGCCGGGTTCCGATATTGGCAATCGCCCCCTTGATGTCACCACTCGGTAAGATCACGGCGCAGCCAAACACTCCAGTCAGTGGAGGTCGTCGAATCAGCCGAATATTCGCGGTGGGAAACCCGAGTTTCCTGCCAAGCTGCTGGCCATATGCCACCTTTCCAGTGACTGAAAACGGCCTTCCCAACAGCGAACGCGCAAGATCAAAATCATGCGATTCAAGTGCGTCTCGAATCCTCGACGATGAAATGCGTACACCATCGTGCACATGCGTTTGGGAATGCTCCAAACCAAATCCTGCAATATGGGCGTGCGCTTGCAAAAACGCAAAATCTCCAAGGCGATCACAGCCAAACCGAAAATCATCACCGACAACAAGATGACGTACGTATTTCTGGACCAATAACGCATCGACAAAGGCCTCAGCTGTCATCATGCGGATGTCTGCAAACTTCAAACACCACACCGTCTCGATCGACAACTCCGCCAAGGCAGCAACTTTGGCTTTGAGTGTTTGCAGGCGTGCTGGACCCGCCTCGCCCGATTGTCTGGCGAAATACTCACGCGGCTGTGGCTCGAAGATCAACACGGTCAGCGGAAGACCCAACTCCTCCGCGGCATCTTTCGCTTGTGCAATCACGCGTTGATGCCCGAGGTGGACCCCGTCGAAATTCCCGATAGTCAGGACATGCGGTGTAAACGGAGCCTGACGGCCAAAGGCAAACTGCATGATGTGGCTTAACGCGCTGAGGGTGGAACAAGTAGGTGAGTATAACGGATCCCAGCGATCATCAGGGTACCGAGATACAAAAGGCCGGCACCGCCCAAAATCAACGCGGTCCAGATAAGACGGTTCAACACGTCCATCTGAGATAAATCGACGGCCCAGGGCATCAACCATATCATTTGTGCCATCACGACAAGCGCGATCGCCACTTTGAATGAGGCAGCCAATGGGAACCCAACCACGCGATACCAGCCTCGCCGATGTAATCCAGCAAGCAGTAGCAATGCGTTCACCCAGGCCGCAATCGAGGTCGCCAATGCCAGCCCAACATGTCCAAGCGACCACACAAATACCAGGTTAAAAGCCATGTTGGCAAACATGGCGATCACCCCGATCTTCACCGGAGTCTTTGTATCTTGGTGCGCAAAATAATGCGGCGCCAACACCTTGATCAACATAAAGGCCGGCAGACCTGCAGCGTATGCCATGAGGGATCTTGAAGCAGCCTCGACATCAGAGACTTGCATGGCGCCGTATTGGAATAACGTGGAGAGGATCAATTCACCATAGGTTGCGAGAGCGACCGCACAGGGCAAGCCCAACACCAATACGACCCAAATCGCCCAACTTTGGGTCTGGCGAACTGCGGTCGCGTCCTCATGGGCAAGCTCGCGTGACAGCTTCGGTAAAATCACAGTCGAGACAGCAATCGCTATCACGCCCAGCGGAAGCTCCATCAATCGATCTGAGTAATACAGCCAAGAAACTGATCCACTGACCAACAGCGATGCGAGCACGGTATCCAACAACAAATTAATCTGACTGACAGAGACCCCAAATAACGCAGGCACCATCAGTTTCAAAATCTTTGAGACGCCTGGATGATCAGACTTGAAGCTCGG
>AACY020361376.1_pt1 | contig 16559 bp, 16 predicted proteins | sample 267378 | NCBI WGS metagenome assembly AACY02 (sample SAMN02954345, study PRJNA13694) | marine metagenome | biome: aquatic; feature: ocean; material: water; isolation source: isolated as part of a large dataset composed predominantly from surface... | reverse complement strand
ATTAGTAACCGCTGGTGTTGGCCGGCTTGTCGCCATGCCCCAGTGTGGCCAGCAAGCTGGCCAGCAGGCTGGATGCACCAAAGCGGAAGGTGCGGGCGGATACCCAGTCCTTGCCCAGGATCTCTTCGGCCATGGCTAGGTACTGACCCGCCACGGCGGCATCTTTCACGCCACCGGCCGGCTTGAAGCCGACTTTCGGGTTCTTGGCCTTGATCACTTCCATCATGATGCGCGCCGCTTCCGGGGTCGCATTGACCGGCACCTTGCCGGTGGAGGTCTTGATGAAGTCAGCACCGGCGTCGATGGAGATTTCAGACGCGCGGCGGATCAGCGCCTCTTCTTTCAGCTCGCCGGTTTCGATGATCACTTTCAGCAGGGCTTGGCTACCACAGGCTTCCTTACAAGCTTTGACCAGATCGAAGCCGACCTGTTCATTGCCGGCCATGAAGGCGCGGTACGGGAACACCACGTCCACTTCGTCGGCACCGTAGGCCACGGCGGCACGGGTTTCGGCCACGGCAATCTCGATGTCGTCGTTGCCGTGCGGGAAGTTGGTCACGGTCGCAATGCGCACGTCGGCGGCGCCGATTTCACGCAGGGTCTTGCGAGCGATGGGGATGAAGCGGGGATAGATGCAGACGGCGGCGGTCAGGCCGGCCGGTGACTTGGCCTTGCGGCACAGGTCGATCACCTTCTGATCGGTGTCGTCATCGTTCAGAGTGGTCAGGTCCATCAGGTTCAGGGCGCGCTGGGCGGCCAGTTTCAGATCAGTCATTCTGTTCTCCAAAGTCTCGATTTAGTCCGGATTCCAGGGCATGGGTCCGCCTGTCGCAACGCAACCGGCAAGACACGACTCCCAAAGAAACGGGAATGGAATTGCAGCGCAATTGCACGGGCAATGAGGCTGCAAATAAGGCAAGAGCCCTGTCACTTTCTTACAAAAGTGCGGACTTGGTTCCATGAAGACTTGAGAAAGGCAGACAAGGTCTGACCCGACTTCCCAATCAATTCCATTTGACCGCCAACACCCGATTTCATCGGGCATTAGTCAATGCCAGCACCCTGCTGGCAATGCCTATTTCAGCCGAGATACCCCTTGTTTGCAAGCCGGATTTGCCATTTTCAGAGGTACCTCACATCTGGCAAATCCGGTACTGAAAAGTGCGTTAAGAGAAGAAGCGAGTGAGTATCCAGGAGTATGCCAGCCCCCCCAGATAGACTCCGACGATCCCCATTACCCCGGACAATACGGGCGGGGCCGGGATCGGCAATTTGAGGAAAGAAAACAACAAGCCAACGATAAAGCCGGCCGCCATCGCCAGTAGCACTTCATTCATATAACCTCCGATTTGACTCATTTTATTATTAGTTTAGAAAGGAAAACGGTTGTCACCGCCCCAAACGCGAACGCCACAGCTTCTCGCTGTGGCGTTCGTCTTTACCCTGACAGTCAGGCGATATTACATGCCGGACAGCGCCAGGAAGAAGCCTGCGATGGTCGCAGACATCAGGTTGGACAGAGAGCCAGCCAGTACGGCTTTCAGACCAAATTTGGCAATGGTGCCGCGACGGTTCGGTGCCATGGAGCCCAGACCACCCAGCAGGATGGCGACGGAGGACAGGTTGGCGAAGCCGCACAGGGCGAAGGAGATGATGGCCTTGGTGTGGTCGGACATGGCCACGCCATTGATCAGCACTTCATCTTTCAGATACGGGGCAAAGTTCAGGTAGGCCACGAACTCGTTGACCACCAGTTTCTGACCGATGAAGGAACCGGCCACGATGGCTTCGCTCCAGGGCACCCCGATCAGGAAGGCCAGCGGGGAGAAGATCCAGCCCAGCAGCAGTTCCAGGGAAAGCTGCGGATAACCGAACCAGCCACCCACACCGGAGAAGATGCCGTTGATCATGGCGATCAGGCCGATGAAGGCCAGCAGCATGGCACCGACGTTCAGGGCCAGTTGCAGACCGGCGGAAGCACCGGCGGCAGCGGCATCGATCACGTTGGCAGGCTTGTCTTCCAGCTCGCCATCGGCATTGTTTTCGTCGTAGCTCGGGGTCTCGGTTTCCGGCACCAGCAGCTTGGCGAACAGCAGACCACCCGGAGCGGCCATGAAGGAGGCGGCGATCAGGTATTCCATCTTGACGCCCATGGAGGCGTAGCCAGCCAGTACGGAACCGGCAACGGAGGCCAGACCACCACACATGACGGCAAACAGCTCGGAGTCAGTCATCTTGGAGATGAAGGGACGCACCACCAGCGGGGCTTCAGTCTGACCCACGAAGATGTTGGCAGTGGCGGAGAGGGATTCGGTACGGGAAGTGCCCAGTACTTTTTGCAGGCCACCACCCAGCAGTTTGATGACCCACTGCATGATGCCCAGGTAATAAAGAACGGCGATCAGCGAGGAGAAGAAGATGATGACCGGCAATACGCGGAAGGCGAAGATAAAGCCGCCGCCACCGAATACTTCGAACATCTTGTTGCTGACCAGACCACCGAACAGGAATTCGATACCGTTTTGGCCATAACCGATGACGCTGGAAACGGCATCGGATACACCCACCAGAATATCTCGGCCAACCGGGACGTACAGCACGAATGCACCCAGTCCAGCTTGAATTGCAAAGGCACCGACAACGGTGCGAATTTTTATTGCTTTGCGATTACTGGAGAACAGCACCGCGATAAGGACGAGCGTTGCCATCCCTACCAGACCCATTATCAAATTCATTATTAACACTTCCTCTTTAGTAGCACCTTCCAGCTTGTTAACAACTTGTATCTCAAAGCCATCAATCAAGGGTGCGCATTATACTAATTACGGTGCGACAAAGTAGAATGCTGGTCACATTTTATAAGCATGAAATGCGCTAGGGGTCGTCAAATTAGACCGCAAACGATTTTTACTCACCCCGTTTTTTATCATGCCGCTATCAATAGTTAATCAGCTGTTAATTTATGACTTGTCCAGTTGGAAAGCCTGCAAAGTGGATTCACGTAACACCGAGGCAACATGGGCCAGCGGTTGTTGCCGCAAATCGGCCAGCAGTTGCGCAATTTTTGGCAGGTTGGCGGGGGTGTTGGGCGCCCCCTGCTGACCCTGCAGCGGCATGTCGGGGGCGTCGGTTTCCAGCAGCAAGGATTCCAGCGGCATGTCGCGCACCGCCTCCCGGGTCTTGTTGGCCCGCTCGAAGCTGATGACCCCGCCGATACCGAGCCGAAATCCCAATTGCCAGAACGCCTCTGCCTGCTGCAGAGAACCGCTGAAGGCGTGGATGACGCCCCCTCTGGCCGGACGCAGGCGCCTGAGGATCTTGGCGACAGTGTCGTTGGCACGCACCGAATGGACGATCAAGGGCAGCTCATGCTCCATAGCCAGCTTGATTTGAGCCTCGAACATCTCGAGTTGCCCCTCCTGTGGCACATGAGAGCGCAGATCCAGCCCGCACTCGCCCACCGCCACCAGCCCGCGTGGACGCTCGGCCAGCAGTCGTCGCAACCGGGTCAATACCGCCGGAGTCTGCCCCCCCACATACCAGGGGTGCACACCCAGGGCATAGGAAATACCGTCGTGCTCTGCCGCCAGCGCCATCACCCGGCCCCAGTTTTCCTCTCCCACGGCGGGGATGATATACTCGCTCACCCCCAGCTGGCGGCACTCGGCCAGCAGCGCCGCCCGATCGGGATCGAAGACCGGAAAATCGAGATGGCAATGGGTGTCGATCAGTTGCATGTCGCTCTCACCTGTTTGTCGTAATTAATGGGTCCATATCATGATGAAACGCACAAGCCACGGCTTTACCCTGATAGAACTGGTGCTGGTCATCATAGTGCTGGGGATCCTGGCCGTCACCGCCCTGCCCCGTTTCATCAATCTCAAGGATGACGCTCTCAAGAGTACGGTCGCCACCACCGCCACCAGCTTCGCCAGCGCGGTGCAGCTGGCCCATGCCGGCTGGGCGATCAAGGTAAAGGGAGAGCCGCTAGCGCTCTACAACTTCAGCGGCATGGGAAAACAGGATCTCGATATCAACAGCCGCGGCTGGCCGGTGGGCACCAAGGAGGATCAGGGGGGCCAAGCGCCAGACACCCCCTTCCCTGGTGGTGAGAGCGACCAGATCTCCGTCAGCAGCCCGGACGACTGCGAAAGTCTGTTCGATGGTCTGCTCAATACCGACCAGACGGTAGCTGACGAGCGAGATGCAGCCTCGACCAGCGACTATGTTTCGCGACTCATGACGGCCAATGACCAACTAGAAGGCAATCTGCGCCACGACAACTGCCGCTATACCCTGCGCGACTCCATTGGCCGCTTCCCGGCCTATCCCGCGGGCCTCTCCTTCGACTACAACAGCGTCACTGGTGCTGTGACCCGCAATTTCCAGTGAGCGATTCCGACTCGCCCTGCTGCTCCGTCTGCGGCGCGTCATCCTGCTCGCGGCGCACCGGCACGCAGCAGCGCCGGTTCTCCGGTGTGAGTCCCCACTCCTCGCACCAACCATCGTAGCGAGCCAGCCAGCGTAACAAGATGCCTTTCATGGTCTGTTCCTCGTCTCTGTCGCACCCTTGCCGTTTCTACCGATCTGCTCCGAATCCGCTAATGTCACGACTCGATACCGGAATGACAGGTATAAAAAAACGACTCTTCAAAAGAGTATATAGTGAAAACTATGTATTTTACCTAGTGAGTGAGTGAAAGCCACGTCACCACTGGCTTTGCTGTAAACAGAGAATCGTACATACTATGTATCATGGTGTGTACGATTTTTTTGCTCTCACCAGCCTAGCTCTCCAGGGCTGCGTATCAAAGACCACATGGTTATGGTGGAGTAGTCAGCCTAGGCCGTTGAGCAATCTCCGTAACTCATCCTCTGGATTGTACTGTTTACAGGACTCTTGGGATTTCAATGCATGATTCGCTTTCCTGGTTATGCCAAGCAGTGAAGTGTCGAAATCCTGCTGACACTGGTTCAGGGCTCTCTCGATTGCGACTTGCGCCTGAAATAGGTCTTTACCCTGTAGATTCTCATTGGCCTTTCTAATGGCTCCTCGGTACATGGTATCGAGCGTGTCTTCGCTCTTAGCGCGTTTGAACCGAGCTAGGACGCTTTCATAGCTAAAAAAATTCTCGTTATCTTTCATACTGTGCATCTGAGTTAGGTGAAATGCTCATTAGGATTTTGGAAACAACTCAAGCCACCCCTGAGGGCAGTAGGTTCAGGTTGAGAGCCTGGACATCTTGCCACAATAGTGGCAATAACAGAAAACCCACGCAATTTGCAATCAAGCATTTGCTGCCAAAGCGGCTGAAACTTCTCCTCTACGCACCCATTCTTATGGCAGCAAAGTCTTAACGGGTGTAACTTAACGGCGTAACCGACGACTCAAGAGAGGCAAAGGGTATGGATAGTGAAATCGTGATAGGCCAAATAATGGATGCCTTGGGTAACAAAATCATATCTGCCAGTGCTGATGACTATGGTGCTGAGCTAATAGTTAAATTAAAACATCCAGATGGCACAATCAACAATATAGCGAAGCCATTTCACACATTCAAAAAACCATCCGATGTAGATGAATACATTAATCGTCTAAATGGAATGCTTGACGAAGCCGAAGTTGAACATAGAAAGCTCAAATCATAATAGGCATCGATATGAATGTAAAGTACATACTATGGGTGTTCAAAAGTACATTTAAAATAACAGCAGCTTACTTTGTAATTTTTCTTATCGTTTGCCCTTGGTTTGAAGAACGCTATGGCATGTGGGAATATGCATATCCCATACTAGCTTGGGCTTTATATTTTTCAATCCATGTAAGTGATCCAAAAACAGAAAGAAAATACAACTTATCAGTTATTAAACCAGAGCTGGATAGGCAAAACTCCCACCATAAAACCAACTTTTAAAGGTTGTCTCATCAGTTATGGGTAGCGAACACCTGATGGCGAGCCCTAATCACTTAAGGTTCAGAGAGAAGCCATGCCGGTATCTACGGCACAGGTTTAATAAAAGCTGACGCAGATCACAACAAGGAACCTTTCGATTCTGTAAGATATCAATCCAATTTACAACTATAATTTTAAAAAGGAAAATAATATGAAGAGTAAATTAGTTGGATTATTATGTGGATTGATTCTAACAGGCTGCTCAACCGCTTACCAGCCATACAGTTATTTTGGTGGTGGCGGCTATCATGATTCACAACTCGCAGATAATGTCTTCAAAGTAACCGTCGAAGCTAATGGTTTTACAACAAGTTCAGATGCGACCGATCTCGCCTTGCTGCGTTCGGCAGATCTATCGCTTGAACATGGATTTAAATACTTCATTATTGGTTCTGTATCAGATGGTTCATATTCCACTTCATATACAACTCCAACCACTACCACAATAAACGCCATGAGTTACAATAATACAATACAAGGGACTGCACAAACCACAGGAGGTCAAACCTATACGTTCGATTTTCCTACACCATCAATAACAATTACCTGTTTTACTGAGAAGCCAGAATTGAATGGAACAATCTATGATGCCGCAATTGTTTCAAAATCCTTACGAGCACAATTCGGCATATAAAATATATCAAAAATAAACCAGCCCCTGCCGTATTGTTGTGAGCCGAATAGTGCCTCTACAAGATTCAATCAGTTACAGTGGTCAGGCGACTTATCGCCCCTCCTTACACACAACTCCCTTTGCCACCAAGACGCAACCCCAATAGGCATCATCAAATAGGTGTTCACGACCAGTTAAGTTGAAAACCAAGTCCAACTTGGTCAGTATCAACAAACAGCTATCACGCTATGTTGACAATAGAAGTGCTCAGCAAAACGAAAAGCTAAAAGGGATTGCATCTTGATATAATCAATCCCTTTATGCGCTATGCTATGTCGGTTATTACTTAGCTTGGTATTGTTTAAAATAAATGCTCGCCAGCGCCCGCGCTTCAACCAGCGCCGCTGGGGTTAACACCTTACCCAAAAGGTCGCGAAGCTCAGCCGTGAATTCAGATAATAAGTGCAATGCCCATGGTGCATAGGAGAGAGGCGGTCAACTACCAGTTAGGGTACGCTTCTTCTCGCCAAAGAAACAAAGCGATACACCATGAAATACCAGCAGTTGACCGAGGGGCTACGATACCAGATTGCCTGCCTCCGTGACCATGGCCTGTCACAGGCCCGCATTGCCAAACAGCTCGGGGTTCATCCATCGACTATCAGTCGTGAGCTTCGTCGTAATTGTGCTGGGCAGGCCTATCAGCCGCAGCAGGCTCACCAACTTGCCACGGCACGACGGCTGACGAGTCAGAAGCGTACTGTCCCGTCTGATACCATCGACTTTGTTTGCATGGCGCTGGTCGCGGACTGGAGTCCCGAGCAAATCAGTGGCGTTGGAGACATGATTAACTGCCCGGTTAGCCACGAGTGGATATACCGCTATGTGGCACGCGACAAGGCCAACGGTGGCACGCTATACCGGCATCTGCGTCAGGGTCATAAACGCTATCGCAAGGGTAAGAACAGCAAACGCAGTGTCATTCCCAATCCGGTATCGATTGATGAACGCCCTGCGATAGTCAATGAGCGGAGCCGTGTGGGAGATTGGGAAGTCGATACCGTGTTGGGTAAGCAAGGCAGCGGTGCAATAGTGAGTCTGTTGGAGCGTAAGAGCCGGCTCTACCTGGTTCAATACGTTCCAAGCAAAACAGCCAGCGCGGTGGCGGACACCATTATCAGCATGCTGAAACCCTACCAGGCACATGTCCATACCATCACAGCTGACAATGGTAGCGAGTTTGTCGAACATGAACGTGTTGCAGCAGAGCTGGAAGCGCAGGTGTACTTTGCGCATCCATACAGTGCATGGGAACGGGGACAGAATGAGAATAGCAATGGTCTGCTGCGGCAATATGTGCCCAAAGGCAGTGATTTGAGTGTGGTGACAGCAGAGGCACTGTCAGCCGTCGAAAAGCGGCTGAACTTCAGGCCGCGCAAATGCTTGGGATTTAAACAACCACAGGTGGTTTTTGACGAACTTCTGAAAGCAGCCTGATTTTTAATCGGGAATTGCACTTCGAAGTTGAATTCGCGGCAGCCTTGCTATTACCGTTGGCCGCAGCGACCGATGACCAAGCATAAGCCTGCTGATAGTCCTGCTGCACCCCTCTGCCATCGCAATAAGCTGCCATCAGACTTAATTGCGCATCAGCAACCCCCTGCTCGGCAGCTTTACTGTACCAAGTAACAGCCTGCTTATAGTCTTGTGACACTCCTTGACCGTTGTCATACATACTCGCTAGGTTATTTTGTGCCTTAGCATAACCCTGCTCGGCAGCTTTTCTGTACCAAGCAAAAGCCTGCTTATAGTCTTGTGACACTCCTTGACCTTTGTCATACATAACCCCAAGATTGTATTGTGCCTTAGCATAACCCTGCTCGGCAGCTTTTCTGTACCAAGCAAAAGCCTGCTTATAGTCTTGTGACACTCCTTGACCTTTGAAATATATACTCGCTAGGTTATTTTGTGCCTCGGCATACCCCTGCTCGGCAGCCTTTTCATGCCATTTGGCAGCTTGCTGGTAATCTTGTGTGACGCCAAGGCCCTGCTGGTACATCACCCCAAGATTAGATTGCGCCATAGCAAATCCCTGCTCGGCGGCCTTACTAAACCATTTAGCAGCTTGCTGGTAATTCCGCGTGACTCCAAGGCCCCGTGCGTACATCGACCCAAGATTAAATTGCGCCTCGGCATGCCCCTGCTCGGCAGCTTTACTGTACCAAGTAACAGCCTGCTTATAGTCTTGTGACACTCCTCTACCATAAAAATACATAACCCCAAGGTTGTTTTGTGCCTCGGCATCCCCCTGCTCAGCAGCTTTGCTGAACCAGTAAATAGCCTGCTTATAGTCTTGTGACACTCCTCTACCATCAAAATACATAAGCCCAAGGTCGTATTGTGCATTAGCATTCCCCTGCTCGGCAGCTTTATTAATCAAGTAAAGATCCTGCTTGTAGTCCTTGGCATTCTCATGATTTAATCTTTCTCTAGCCTGCACACTTATTACTGCAAGTGCAGACAGTATCATTATTGTTATTTTTTTCATGTCATTACCTTTTATTTTTATTATATTTTTTATTGCATTAATGCAACTTTTAATAAAATATATCACGCATTAATATGTATTTCAATAATATACCACAAAATAGACTTTTTATTTATTGACGATATGATTTATTTTAGCTTCGGAATAAACATAAGAATTTGGTCGCTCAACTACCGGCACATCTGGCTGCGCCAGAACACGGAATAAACTGTGGACAACGCTTCGCGTTGACGCACAATTTATTTCCGTTTGCACCCGTAGTCGCTCCCCAAGGGTATAAATTCACTCTTGTTTTTTTAACAGCTCCAGCAAGTAACTGTTTCGGTTGTGGATATTACTGGGAGCCTTGGTGATTGCTGCAAATTCAGCGGCACAACCAACTATATGCACCTCGTATTCGGCTCTGGTTATCGCGGTATAGAGCCACGATCTGTCTACTATCCGGCCCCTTTGCAGCGCGATAATGATACGAGGGAACTGTGATCCTTGCGCTTTATGGAGTGTGATACTGTAGCCCAACTGCATGGAGTCCAGGAGAGATTGGGTTACATACACGCTCTCGCCCGTGTCCAACTCAACCACCCCGTAGTTATCGTCGGTTGCTACCGCGCTGGTCAGCGTCCCTAGCGAGCCATTCTGGATGCCTTTTTCGTAATTATTTTGAGTGAACAAGATCACATCCCCCTGACGCAAATCGTTACGGCAGTAGGTCTCACCATGCATCTCAAACGTCATCCGGCTGCCATCAGGATTGACAGCATCTTGGATTAACTGATTTGTCTCGGCCACCATCGCCTTGGTGGCTCCAACAACTCGGCTGTTCTCAGGCGATTGTTGGTACAACTCAGCACAGACTTGGGCGATCTGGTCTTTGGGTGTTTCGTGAAAATAGACGTTATTCCAGGTCAACTGCTCAGGCACGGCACCCAGATTGACCAGCCTCGAATATTCGGGAATGCCCGTGGCTCCTTTCTGGCGTTTAACGATATCCAGGGTCGTATTAGAAATCGCATGTGAAGACACGATATCGGCCAGCACCTTGCCACAGCCGATTGGGGGGAGCTGGTCTGGATCACCAGTCAGCAAGATCCGCACATGGGGATGCAGGTGATTGACCAGTCTGTACATAGTGGGCAGATCGAGCATTGAGGCTTCATCAATCACCAACAGATGGTTGGGCTGCTCCCTGGAAGGCTCTATAGGCTCGTTTCGCAATAGTGCCGCGATGGTCATCGTCGGATAGCCGATTGACTCATGCAATCGCATCGCTGCTCGCCCTGACAGCGCAACTGCATGGATCTCAAATCCCATTTGGCGATAGGCTCTCAATGCTGTCCTGAGGACTGTGGTTTTGCCTGTCCCTGCTCCTCCGGTAATGCAGCTAACAGCGTTGTCCAACACGGTGAGCACCGCTTCACTCTGTTTCTCGGTCAACTCATAGGGCAGCTCATTAACCGCCGTGAGAAACGCAGCATTGGTGCGTTCGTCGTACAGATTTTGCTGCTTTGCCAGCCTCAGCAATCTCTTGGCAACAACAGATTCCATCAGCAATTGCGCAGTTGGATGATAGGTGCCTGTCGCCGGATTTAGGACGTATTGCGCTTGGTTGTAACCCGCTTTAAATGCCTGTGCAGCCAGTTCATTATCGCCAAATAGCTTGTTCAAGAGGGGGCGAAGCTTGGCGTGAGTCGTGTAGGTATGGCCCTTTGCCACCTCTTGATGAATGGCAGATTCGAGGGCTGCACTCAACCGTCTGGCGTCTTTTCGATCTACCTCAAACTGCGTTTGAGCAAGGATATCCAGTGCTTTAAAATCCATCCCAAAGCCGATCAGCAGGTAGGGGTTATCCCTGATAGCTTCAATCGATTTTTCGTCATGAAATCGCAGCAATCGCTGCTGAATGGACGAGGGTATTCTGTGCTCCGACATCCAGTTGCAATGACTCAAGTTCTTGTATTTGGCGTAACCCTGAAACAGGGCATCAATGGATTCGTCGCTCAGAACCTCCCTGAGGCGTTTTCGTGATGCTTCTGTGTCTGACATCAGGGTTGAGTGAAAGTGCTCGCCCAGCAGTTGCCACAACGCTCGGGCTTTACTCTCACCAATACCTTTGAAGTCTTTTTCTTTCGCAATAAAGGTGATCAGTTGCTCACCCGTTTCAGGCAAGCTGCATGCGATATGGGTTGGCGACTCGTAGGTATGCTGCTCCATAACGTGATCACCAATTTCCTTAGTTTCGACAAGCCGTTTCCCTGTAACAGACCAGTGTTGACCTACCATCGGCTGGACAGGCAGTGCGTCTACGGAGGTCTTGATGGTGACATAGTATTTGCCGCTATTTCTCTTGTAGGAGTTTGGGTTTAGCGGAATACCCGTGAATATCACCACGCTGGCTGAGTGATAGGGAACACTGGTCACACGGATCTGTTCGGAGAAATCGGTCTGTGTCATCGAGGCATGAACCCCATTTCGGCAAGGGTCTCTGACAACTCGCCATAACGCTCCAACCTTCGCTGGAGTTCGTTCACCTTGGCTTTCAGCTCAATGTTTTCCTGCTCCAATGTCGATACCCGTTTGGAATCTAGTTGGCGTCGATGAGCGGTAGGATCATACACCTTAGGGCTATCGGTACTGGCTTTGGCCTGGGCGGTTAATGGTGGGAGGACTCCTTTTTCCCTCAGACTGTCTTCCAGCGATTTTAGGTGTTTACGCAGCTCAGGATTTTGGCTTAACGCCGACTTGCCACAGCCAACTGCCTTGGCAATTTCGCCTCGATTTAGCTGCCCTTGAAAAATGATTTGCTTGAAATCATCTTCCGATTGGGTGGCCGACCACGCTTGAAATGCCGCCGCATTTTGCTGTGCTTTTTGTTGACCGTTAGCCATTGCTATCAACCTCACCCAGCAACTTACGAATACCAGTCACAAATCCGCGAGGGAAGATTTCAGTGCCGAGTTCTACATCTTTAACTTGGCCCATCTTTGTGTATTGCCAATTGTGCTGGGTCATACATTCATCAGAAATAGCGTAGGCCAGCGCCTTTCTCTCAGGCTCGATGAGCAAGCTCGATACCGAGGGAATGAGTACCACCCCAGGCTCAGTGCTGCTGTCAAATTGCCTGACAGGACGCTTATCTATGGTAATATTGGCATGCTGTTTAAGCAGATTGACTTCTTTAAGATAGCGGTTGCGTTCAGCAATAATTTGCCCAAACAAGGCCCGTACCGCCGGATCTGAAATTCGCTCTAGTAATTTCATGTCAGTCGGCACTTCACGGGAACGTGAATAGGGTGCTAACGGCTTTTTCATGCTGGTGTTGCACTTTTGTGCCCACGCATTAATGAGATCACGATAGTGCTGGTTGCGAGTCGCCCGTATTGCCTCATAGCCAGGGCCATCTTTAGCCGCAGAGATACGTCCAATTTGCACGACCGAGAAATCGCGCTGACCGCTCTCTACATAGTGCTGTAAAATACCATTAAGGGTATCAAGGGATTGCTGAGTACGGGTTGATTTCCCATCTTTTAAACCTTGCAGAATACTATCTACGTTGATCTCCATTATTTCCCCAACAAAGCAGGTTGCTTGATAGTGATAATTTTCGATGCGTTATCGGTGAGCGCGGTAATCCCTGCATCTAATAGTTTGTTGTCTTGCAGATATTCAGCCATCTCAAGGTAGTTGGAAACCTTGCGATAACCTTCCATCTTATTGTCAGGGTCGGCGATTTTTGCCATGTGACGTAGCATTGAATTCGCAGCAATGAGTTGCTGCTTTTCGTCCATTTCCATGAAGATGGGATCTAAACCTTTTCTCATCAAGATCCGATTCAACTGGCGTGAGCGTTTTTCAATCGCTGGTGTTTTGCGCAATGTATCCTGTAAATCAGGGTAGAATTCAGCATCATCGCAAAGCAACGACAGGTGCAATAACTCAGAATCTGTTTCGATGAATTTCAGTGCGTAGCTGACATCTTGCTCTGACCCTACAGCGATTATTTTATCATTCTTATCATCACCGCGAGTCTCTTCAATACGGATGATCTTGTGGATCAACTCAAAACAGGCGATCCAGTCTTTAGCGTATTCATCTGCTTCTACCTGCTGTTTTTCGTAACGGCGTTGAAGCACTTGCAATTCATTGTGTTTCGTAAACGGTAGGCCATCCGCTTCGCAGCCAAACTGTTGGTCTTTAAGTGCTTCCAGTTCACCTTCAATTTCAACCGATAGGTTCGCCGCTTGGTGTGCATGGTAGCTTAATTGGTTAAATTGGGCATTGAGTGCAGGCAGGTAACGTGCCTCTGTGATAAACCAGCGACAACGGATGCAATTTTCAGCACCGTGTGGCACAGGGCCGTGAATCCGAAATGATGCATTCGCTGAGTCTCTAATGATATTGCCACCGTTCCAGCAGCCACCTAATGTACCCACATGATCAGCATTAGCCGTGTTGCCACCGACCAGACAAAGCCCTGTTGCCCGATTTTCCCATCCAATGGGCACGCGCTTGTCCAATGCAGCTTCAATACTGGCCGTATCGTTGTACACCATTTTGCACTGGATTTGGCTCATGGAAGCATCTTTGAGAAAGTTGCGCACCGATTGCTCAGAGCTAGCGTCTAGTTGCGCATGAGCTTCATCCATTTTCGTTGCCATCACAGATGGCGTGATTTTGGTGTAGTAGATAGTCATCAACAAACGGGTGTGACCAGCTAACAATTTGGAGATCACAGGTAAAGGTAACTGTGTATCCATTACATAAGCGGTAATTAGCGACACGCGCAAACTGTGCAGAGGAAATAAAGTAGAGACCATTGCATTGCTTGGCGTACCCTCTGAATATTCGTCAACCAACTTCAATCGCTCACCGTTATCCAGCGTGTTGCCTTGCTCATTCAGTTTGTTTTCAAGCGTGAGTAGGAGCTGATACCAGAATGGCCCTAGTGATTGACCTGATATCGGCTTTACTTTATTCTCATTGTTTTTGGCAGTAGCGTCACGAAATAAAAAGCATATATCGCCCATTTGTTCTAGTTGAACGTTAGATTTAACAAAATCTATATGTTTAGCTAGCAGAGTGGTACAACTTACTGGCTTTTCAATTGGATTATATTTCTCTTGCCAGTTACGCAGTTTTTCCAACCAATAGAACACCTCTTCGTGCTGCCAAGGGATTGTATAGCCACATTGCAGTTCTTCTTTGTTTTGGTCAGCGGTTTTATTGGTGTTAATGTACAATCCGGTGGAATATATACCCGTCATACTATCGTAAATTCGCTTGAATACGCCCTTACCAAATGGACGCTTATCATTGCCCATTGCAAAGTTGTGCTTATCGTTTCGTTGCCATTTGCTCCGCTGATAGCGCCATGTATCGGCCTCACCGCTATCGAGCATCCGCACCTGATAGGTGCGCAGCGGTAGTTGTAACTTAACATAGATTGCCATCGCTCTGACGGGCGACCAGAGTTGAAAAATGGTCATTTGTTTGCCATTGCGCGTTATCGTCTTGTGCTTCCAAACACAATCAGGGTCATGCCTGTCAATCAAATCCGGCCCGACATCGAACCAATCACCGCTCCTTCCTCGCTCATTCTTTCCTGATTGCTGTTGCGCCCAAACCCAATCTTTAAAATGGCGGTAATGATAGGCAGGTAGCAAGCTGTCACCTGCATCACATTGTTGCTTGATTGTCGCGAGTTCCACTTTATTGGGGAGTGGACAGAGAATTTGACGCAACTCCTGAATGTATCGATACGGTAACGGATTGCGCACAGTTTCTGTTTGGCCTGCCCCTCCTCCTGCCTTGCTTAGTGGATTTTTTACCAGTGGTCGTGGAACACCGTGATCATCCGGTTCGGAAAAATGATGCTCAATGATAAAATCGACAAACTCACATGAGTAATTAATCGTTCTTGATGAGTGAGTAGTTGATTTAACAGTCCGGCTTACTATTGTTTGAAACTCTTCTGTCGAGCAACGATGACCATTATACCCCTTAAAAAACAAGGTTGTTTCAGTGGTATAAGGTGCGCAAACAAATAAATAAGATTCAAAGAAACGAGTAAGTGCTACTTGTTTAAGGCTAATAGCTGCATTTTGTTTACTCATCCATTCTGCTGCGAAAACTTGCCATTGATTCCACTCGGGGCCAAGCGTGGTTAGCATCCAGCTAAAGGTTAGATCGGATTTGCGTCCATCCCTTTTTTTGACTTTATGACTTCCCATTATTTTCTCCCTAGCTTTGGATGTTTGCCTGTGAAATAACCTTGGGGGTCGATATCATTAAACCCATGTTCTGTCAGTGCTTGCCAGTCCAGTGGTTTTACTTTGGATTCAGGATTGGCTAATTGAAGCGTGGCTTTATTGAGTTCATCAGACGTTTCCTGCTGCCCCTTACCTGTATAAACGATTTGAGATTCAAGTGAACCGTGGTGCATACATTTACGAATAATCATCGGGCTTAAGCCGGAGCGTTCTAATCGCCTGCCGTAATTGTGCCTGTGACCATGTGGGTCAAGTCCTTCGGCTTTGTTAGGTGCTAATCCAATCCGTTTCAGGGCAGATGCATAGTTTTGGTGAAAAGCATTAATGGTATAGGGATTACCCATTGATTTTGGGTGAAATGAGATAAACGCATAGGGATGGTGGCACTCAATGCTGGCGCGGTAATTCAAGTAAACCTTCCACAGTTTCATAAAAATCTTGCCATAATCAGCAGGAAACCACTGTACTTGAATGTATTTATCTTTATGGTCAATAACTCGACATTTCCAGCCGATGTGATTTGTGCGGCTCATCTTGATCCGAGGAATACGAGCATACTGTTCTTTTAAATAAGCTTCCCTGGTTTGTGAGCCACTGCGACTTTTCCAGTCATAAGGCGCTTTACCTTCAACTTCGTTGTAGATACGAACAGTTGCTGAGTCATGGTTGTAAGTATCTTCGAATACATCTGTTACCCAAAGCGTCAGCGCCTCGCTTTCTCGTAAACCGCCACCGTGCATCAATAGCAGTACAAGCTTATCTCTCAGTGCTACACGAGGATCTTTTGCGCGGCCAACACCTTCCAAAAAAAACTTTTCCCAATGAGTTTCTGGAAAAGAAATTGCAGCATCGTCGGTTTGGGCGAGGGGGGTACGCCCTTTGATAGTGCGGGCCATTCGAACGGTCTTGTTGATACTTTTATCTTCGATATGACCCAGAAAGTCATTTTGATTTTTGCGAAACCACGCCGCATAGTTCAGGCGCTGTTCGTGCTGGGTTGCCTCTCGCAGCGGATTCATATTCACCGTGCCTTGCTTGTTTGCGAGCCATGCTAGTGAATGCCGTTAATCTGGAAACATGTTTATTGGCATTCTCCCTCGATGTGGGTATCCAATACAGGCCAGAAGGATCAAGCCCATCATCACCGATAGTGCCCGTATAGAGGCGCTTGGCGAATG
>AACY020534287.1_pt1 | contig 16590 bp, 23 predicted proteins | sample 267378 | NCBI WGS metagenome assembly AACY02 (sample SAMN02954345, study PRJNA13694) | marine metagenome | biome: aquatic; feature: ocean; material: water; isolation source: isolated as part of a large dataset composed predominantly from surface... | reverse complement strand
GGGCGCGGTCGGCGACAGCTACATCGTCGACGAAGATGGCAGCCTCTACGCTTGGGATGGCAGCCAATTCAACGACGTTGGCAACATTGTCGGCCCCACCGGACCGACCGGCTCTACGGGCAGCACCGGTGCAGCTTCAACTGTTACCGGGCCGACAGGTCCAACCGGGGCAACGGGGCCGGAAGTGACCGGGCCGACGGGTGCCGCGAGCACAGTCACTGGCCCAACAGGCTCAACTGGCGAGGTCGGCCCGACCGGCGTCACGGGACCAGAAGGTGCCGCCAGCACAGTCACCGGACCGACCGGGGACTCTGGTGGCCTTGGCCCAACCGGGCCTACGGGTGACGGCAGCACTGGGCCTACGGGCGAAGCCGGTGCCACGGGTGCCACCGGGGCTAGCGCTGGCTCGGCGATCGGGCTGATACTAGCCTTATCATGATTGACCACCTCCTCGCTCTCTCAACTTCGTGCTACTACGCCGGCGAACACGACACCGGCCGCCGGGCCTGCGAGCAGCTGCTTAACCGCAGGCTGCCGCCCAACCTGGAGCACCAAGTGCGAGCCAATCGCACGTGGTACACGCAGCTGCTCGGCGATCTCTGCGACGTCGCCTACCACCCGCTCGCCATCGAGCCGGCCCACGAGGGCTGGTCGCTGTTCAACCCGACGCTGCTGCCCTACGGCGACCGGCTGTTCGCCATCGTGCGATCAAGCAACTACCAGATTGTCGACGGGCGCTACGTCATTCCCGAGTCCGACGGCGACCTGATCCGCACGCAGAACATTTTGGTCGAGCTCGACCACCAGCTGCAGGTGACGAAGGCCCGGACGATCAAAGACCCGGACTACGAAAAGACCGGCTACCCGGTCGACGGGCTAGAGGACTGCCGGCTGCGGCACACCGACACCGGCATCGGCGTATCGGCCACCGTCCGCAATGTCGCGCCGTTCGACGGCCGCTGCCGGATCGCCACGGCAGACATAGACGTCGACAACGCCGAGTGCACGAACCTGCGGGTGATGGCCAGCCTGCAATGCCAAGAGCACGAAAAAAACTGGATGCCGGCCGGCGGCGGCTGGCTCTACGCTGCCAACCACAACGGCCACGCCGTCACCGTCGATCCCGACCTCAGCTGCCGAGGTGCCTACCAGCTGATCCAGCGGGCACCGGCACCACAGCTGGCCAGCGGCTTTCGTGGCGGCGGCCAGGTGGTGCGGTGGCGAGGCGGCTGGCTGGGCATCGTCCACGAGGTGGCCCACATGCCGACGGGCCAGAGGGTCTACGAGCATCGGCTGGTCACGTGGGACGATGGGTGGCGGCTGACGGCCTGCTCGCCGGCGTTCGCATTTCTCGAACTGCAAACGATCGAGTTTGCCGCCGGACTGGCGGTGGTCGGCGAGCGGGTGCTCGTCACGTTCGGCGTGAAGGACGCCACCGCACACCTTGCAACGATCACGGAGGACGACGTTGCCAGCATTCTCAAGCCCGTGGCAGCAGACGCTGGCTGAGCGGCTGCGTGACAGCTGGATGCCGGGCGACTGGTTCCAGCATTCGCCGGTCACCGAGCGGCACTACATAGCAAAGGCCGAGGTCGTCGCCAGCTTCAAGCCCGACACGGCGATCGAGATCGGCACCCGCTGCGGCTACTCGCTGCTGGCCTTTCACGCCGCCAGCCCGGCCACCCGCTGGCTGGCGATCGACGGCGGCATGGACGACGACAGCGACAAGTGCCTCGCTCACTGGCGGCGGGTGATGGCTCGTTATCAGATCCCGGCCGATCTGATCGTCGCCAACAGCCACGGCATTCGCCGGCTGCCGGCCCAGGACTTCGCCCACGTGGACGGAGACCACAGCTTCACCGGCTGCTACGCCGACTTGAACCTCGTGGCTGACTGCAAGGTGATTCTGGCCGACGACTACGACAACCCGGAGGTGGCGGCGGCTGTCGATCAGTTCTGCTGGCACCAGCAGCGGCAAAAGTCGGTCTACGACGACGGCCTGCGGAAGGGGGCGATCATCACATGAAGATTGGCATTTACGCTCTGGCGAAAAATGAACAGAAACACGCCACCTACTGGGCCTCGTCGTGCAAAGAGGCCGACGTCCGGGTGGTCACCGACACCGGCAGCACTGACGACACCGTGCAGCTGCTCGAGCTCGAAGGCGTGACAGTTGCGCGTGGCTACGTCTGCCCGTGGCGGTGGGACGACGCCCACAACCTGTCGCTCAACCATCTGCCGGCCGATGTCGATGTCTGCGTTCGGCTCGACCTTGACGAGCGGCTGCAGCCCGGCTGGCGGGATGCGATCGAGCAGGCGTGGACCGATGGCGTCAACAATCTTCGCTACCGCTACGTCTGGAGCTGGAAAGAAGACGGCAGCCCGGGTTTGGTCTTTCATTCCGACCGGGTACACGCCCGGCAAGGCTTCCGCTGGATGTCAGCCACCCACGAGGGCCTCGTCTGCTGGACGGGCCAAAAGCACCAAGCCCTCGCCGAGGGGCTGGAAATCCACCACCATCGCGACGCAGGCAAGACGCACAAGACCGACCTGCGGCTGCTGGAGGTGGCGACCCGGGAGGCTCCGCACGACGCCCGCGTGCGGTGGTACTACGCTCGGGAGCTCGACTACGCCGGCCGGCCCGAGGCGGCGGCCGAGTTCCACGCCTATCTAAAGATGCCCGGCGGCCAAGTCACCGAGCGAGCCTACGCTCGCCGGGTGCTCTACCGGCTGCTGGGCGACGAGATGCTGCTGCACGAGGCCTGCCGGGAGGCCGGCAATGAGGCCGACAACTGGCTGGCCCTGGCACTGGTGCGGTACGAGCAGCAGAACTGGCAGCAGTGCCTGGCGTTTGCCGAGTCGGCGCTTGCCTCGACCGATGCCACCACCCACGCCACTGATCCAGACGCCAAGGGCAAAGCGGCTGATCTGGCTGCCGTGGCGGCTTGGAACCTCGGCAAGCGGCCAGAGGCCCTCACCTATGCCGAGGCTGCTCTGCGACACTTTCCTGCAGATTCACGCATCGTCAACAACGTCACCGAGATGCGTCAGCAGCTCGCCCAAGCAAGTTGACCTATGAGCTACCTGCGAGAAATTGCTGATGCCCTCGCCGACTCGTTGGCGACCGTGACTTGGACGCCCGGCACGACGGCGGTCTATCGCCGCAACTGGGCCACGTTTGATGTGTCAGAGATGGCCACGCCGGTGATCGTCGTGACACCGGGCGGGGCCGAGGTCAGCCGGGTGGCGAGGCTGACGACTCAGACCGACTACAGCACCACGGTGTTTATCGGCCGGCACGTCGAGAGCGACAGCGAAGTCGATCAGATGATCGACCTGGCGGACGAGGCTTTGCTTTACATCCGAGCCCACGATTGGTCGGGCGTGACGTGGCCTACCGGCGTCGGCAAGCCACAGACGGTGTCGATCGAACTCAACCCCGACGACGCCCTCAACGAGCGAAACGTCTGGCGGGCGGTGATCGAGGTGGTCTACCGGGTCTTCGAGGCTGACGAGTTGCCGGCATGAAAACAACGGTCAAGCTACGCTCGCTGATCAACACCAAGAAGGTGGTGCGATCGCTGGACGACGGCCGAGACAAGGCCCTTGACCGAGCCGGTGCAATTACTCGCCGGTCAGCCAAAAAACAGTTTCGCCGCCGGCAGCCGCTCAAGCGGCCGGTCTGGAACAAAGTTGGCGACCACCAAGGCTTTCCGCTGGTGTCGATGTCGTTTACGCAATCAACGCCAGGCAAGGTGACAACGTGGAAACCAAAAGAGTTTCTGAGGCGAAAAATCTTTTACGCCAAGGACAAACGAGCGGGAAGCGTTGTCATCGGGCCGGACAAACGATTTGCCAAGGTGCAGCAGCTGCAGGAGTTTGGCGGGCGAGACCCGGTTGTAATGCGGCTGGTCTCACCGATCCCGGTCACCAACCTGTTCCAATACAAGGTGCCTAAACGTCTCATGGCACCGCCTTCCGACGGTGCCACCTTCGGTCCGGGGCTGACCGGCGAACGTGCCTATATCGGCATGTGGCACAGCTTCCGATCTCGAACCAAAGGCCAAATCGTTGCTCGCAGTGGCGGCAAGGTGCCCGGTGCCGGCTTCATGGGCAAGGGCTTCGACAAGGTCCGGCCGAAAATCCCGGCCATGTTCAAAAACGCCATGCGTGGGCCGTAACCACACCCCCTGCTGACAGCCGCCGGCGGCGGCGACATTAACACCACCCGCACGGAGAACAAACACATGGCAGGCGAAACCATCGTCCTCGGCAAGGACGTCAGCTACACGGGCATTTTGAACGTCCGTGAAGGCACCATTACCACCACCTACGGCGAGGCCGACGTCACCAAAAAGGGCGACACCAGCCGCAAGTTCCGCAAGACCTGGGCCGAGCAGACGCTCGAGGTTACCTGCGTGGACTATCCCGGCTGCGACGCCGGCGATTCGATCAGCGTCAGCGTGACCAGCGGCAACGGCCACGCCCTGTCGAGCGTCGAGTTCCTCGTCACCAACGTCACGCAGGACGAGCCGCTCGACGACATCATCACCTACACCGTCAGCGCCACCCGTGGCGTGCAGACTGCCTAAGGAGCAACCATGCCAAACCTTGCCTACACCAGTCCCAGTGTCAGCGGCCCGGGTGCAGCTGGCGTTGATGCCCTCTCGGTCGGCGTGACCGGCGTGATCTCGGTGAACTGGACCGATGAAGTCGAAGCCGTTGACATCACCCACCGGGGCAGCGCCACCGGCGTCGGAACTGCCTTCCGGGTGGCGACCGGCGGATTCCTCGCCAGCACCATCGAAATCGAGTGCCTCGACGCCACGGCGGTGATGACGGCCCTGGCTACCGGCCCGAATGGCAGCGGCTACCAGGTCATGAGCGTCACCGAAAATCAGCCGCTGGACGGCCCGGTCACCTACAACGTCACGGTGCGTGAGGGCTAAGGTGTGGCGATCAGTCTCGGCCGAGAGTTCACGCTGAGCATCGCCGGCAGCGAGGTTGCCGGCGTGCGTGACACTACGGTCAACGAGACGGCCAACGAGATCACCTTCCAGCCATACGGCAGCCGCCAAGTCTTTACCTACACGACCGGCTACTCGCTCGATCTGTCGTTCGAGACAATCGACTCGGCGTGGTTTGCCGCCGGCGGTGCTCTCCTTGAAAGCGGCGAGCAGACGCCGGTGATCATCACCGACACCGCCAGCAGCACGGTCTGGTCGTTCAATGCCGTGGTCACAAGCATCAGCGACGGCCAGCCGTTGGACGGTGTGCGGTCGGTGCAGACCACGCTGAAACTGTATTTCTACGACGCCGGCTCGCCATTGAGGGCGGGTGATACCAACCCGTGAGGTAGCAGTGAGAGAGTTCAGGGATGACCAGGGACGGCCGTGGCAGCTAGCGCTGACTGTTGCCGCAGCGCTGCGAGTGAAGGACAACGTCAAAATCGAGGTCGAAGGGAAAGAGCAGCCTTTCGACATCGTGGACGTCTCAAGCATTGCCCAGACCATGCAGGTGATGCGGGGGCAATACACCACGCTGGCCGAGGCCTTGTATTTCATTCTGCTGCCGCAAACAGAAAGCAAAGCTGTCAGCAAAGACTCTTTTCTCGACGGCATGCGAGGCGATGCTCTTGACGAGGCTGCCAAGTGCCTCGAGCAGGAACTCGTCGATTTTTTCCCGAAGCGGCTGCGAGGGCTCGTCGCTCTGATCGCAGCCAAGATGGACACGACGAGCGACGAGGCGATTCAGCAGTTTCAGACGCAGCTGGAGAAGGCAACCACCGAAGATCTGTTGGCGCAGTCTGGCGTGCAGTTTGGGAGTGTGCCGGAATCCTCGGCGTCTACCCCGGAGATTGGACCCTTCGCCAACTCGTCGCCGCCCGAGACGCCCGCCTCGAAGCCGACTGGTGGCACACGGCGCAAATCCTTTGCCAAACCTTCAACCTAAACCGAGGCAAGGGGCAACCGAGCCGAGACGCCTACAAGTTCCACCCGTTCGCCAAGAAACCAAAGTCGGCCGCCAGGCCAGCATCCCGATCTGACCTCGCCCGCCTGTTTGGAGGCAAGACATAAATGGCAGCCGCCGGCATCAGGATGGGCAAGGTCTTCGTCGAGATCGGCGCAGACTCTAAGAAGTTTTTCCGGGCAATCAACCGGGTGAACAAACGCATTGGCCAGCTGGGCCAGTCAATGACAGCGCTCGGCGGAAAAATGGCCGGCGTTGGGGCGGCGTTGTCGGTGCCGCTCGGCCTAGTTTCTCGGCAGTTCGCTGGCTTTGACGACGCCATTCGGGCGACAGCGGCGGTGACCGGCAACCTCGGAGCAGAGGGTGCCGCCTCACTGCAGCTGCTAACCGACAAGGCCCGCCAGCTAGGTGCCTCGACGTCCTTTACGGCGGTGGAGGTGGCCAACCTAATGACCGAGCTCGGCCGGGCTGGTTTTAGTGCCACCGAAATCAACGACATGACCGAGTCGGTGCTTGCCCTTGCCCGGGCTACCGGCACCGACGCCAGCCTGTCGGCCGGCATCCTGGCGGCGACGCTGCGGCAGTTCAGCCTTGAGGCTGGCGATGCGGCCAAGGTGGCCGACATTCTGACCAAGGCGGCCAACGGCACGTTCAACACCGTCGAGGGGTTGGGCGAGTCGCTCAAATACGCTGGCCCGGTCGCCAAGAGCCTTGGCATGAGCCTGGAAGACACGGTGGCCGTGCTCGGCGTGCTAGGCAATGTCGGCATTCAAGGCAGCGAGGCCGGCACTGCCCTACGACGGCTTTCCACCATCGCTGCCGGCAGCGGCGAGCAGCTGCAAAACCTGTTCGGCGTGCAAAACACCGACGCCACCGGCGAGCTCAAGCCGCTGGTGCAGATCCTCGACGACATTAACACCGCCACGGCCGACATGCCGGTGGCCGAGCGGACCGCCAAGATGGCCAAGGCCTTCGGCCTTCTTGGCATCACCTCAGCCAATGTGCTGTCGCAAAGTGCTGGTGGCGTGACAGATTTGGCTAACAAGCTCCGCAACGCCGACGGGGCGGCAACCTCTACCGCTCAGGCAATGGACGCAGGCCTTGGCGGGGCAATGCGAAAGGCGATGTCGGCAATTGAAGGCACGGCGTTGGCAATCGGCGAGGCCTTGGCCCCGATGCTGCAAAGCCTCATTAAAACAATCACCAACGTGGCGGGCGGTCTCACTGCCTTTGTTAAAGACAACCAAGAGCTCATCGTCTCGATCGCCAAAGGCGTGGGCATCTTTACGGCGGCCGGTGCAGCGATCCTAACCACCGGCTTTGCTCTTTCGTCGTTATCGACAGCCGCTGGCCTCGCCCTGACGGCAAGTGCCAGCATTGTCGTAGGTTTTGCATCTATTGTCACCGGTGCAGTCGGCGTGTTGTTTTCTATGGCTGCGATCATCGTAAAGATGTTCGCCGTCAAAGTTGCCAGCGTCGGGGCGGCTTTGGCGACGCAGGCCGCCTGGATTGCTGCCAGCTGGCCAATCCTTGCCGCTATCGGTGTGATCGGCATATTCATTAAGGAAACGATTCAGTCAGAAAAGGCGGCTGACCTCCTCGGCAGCGCCATTGGCGGCGTGACCAGCGAGGCCAAAACGCTGTACGACGAGCTGAGCAAAGCCAAGGACATTGGTGTTTCCACCTTTGGCGAGATCTTCCAGTCGATCAAAGAGAATGATCTTGAGGGTGCGATCAGCGTAGCAATGAAAGGCCTGACAGCGGCTTTCACCGTCGCTGGCAATGGCTTTCTCAATGCCGTGGATCGCTGGGGCGTCAATCTGCTGAATGCGTTCGACTTCTACATCTCGTCGATTCCTTTCCTGCGGTTCTTTGGGCCAGACAAATACAAGTTCAGCCTGTTAGGCGACTCCACAGAAGAAACGAACGCCGACCAGCGGGCCGATAACCGGTTTGCAAAGCTCGATGAGCGATTAGCGCAGCGGCGACAGCAAAGCGGCCAGGTGCAGCAGGATTTCAGCCGGTTCATGATTCGCCGCCAAGCTGACCGGCAGTTCAACCAAGAGGTGGCCCAAAAACCCGGGGCGGTCAACACGCTGGCCATGACGCCGGCAGAGCAAGCCCGCGCCGACGCATTCACCAATATGCTGAAAGGCTTTACGGCCCAGCAAATTGCCGCCAGAGAAGCACAGGCGGCCGCCCGCCCGCAAGACGAGGAGCGGCAACGCATGCTGCAGCAGGCAGTTGAGCAGGCCGAAGTCACCGGCACCTTCTCGTCGGTCGGAATCGGCGGCATGGGCTTCGGCGGCAGCCTGCAACAGCAGCAGCTGGACGAAACCAAGAAGACCAACAAGCTGCTGACCGAGCGTCTTGAGCCCGCAGCCATAGGCCCGTAAATGCCAGTCACCCGCTTTATCGAGACCAGCGAATCACGCTCAGCCACGCTGCAGCGGATCGGCAAGCGTGCGGCCAGCACCATCAGTCTGGAGTTCATGTCCTTCGGCACCTCGATCGACACTGAGGTGCACGCCTACTGCAACACCTTTTTTGCCGCCAACCGGTTCTACACCATCGCTCCCTACCGGTTCATGGTGGAGAGCTACTCGGTCGAGTACCTCGGCGACGAGGCCTTCCGGGTCACGGCCAACTACACGCTGGACGGCCAGGACGCCGCCAACGACGGCACCAACAACAACCCGCTACGCCGCACCCGCAGTTTTGACACCGCAGGCGGTACGCAGCACATCACGCAGGCCGAAAACGAGCGGGTCTACTCGGCAAGTGGCCCGACCGGGCCTGCTCAGTTCAATGCCATCGGCGTGGACGGAGACAGCGTCGCCGGCGTTGATGTCGTCACGCCGTCCCTGCAGTGGACCGAGACCTACGACGTGCCGAGTTGGTACGTCACGGCCGGCTATATCAAGACCGTGGCCGACCTCACCGGCACAGTAAACGCTGGCTATTTCAGAACTTTCCGCCCGGGCGAGGTGCTCTTTGTTGGATGCAACGGCAATCAGCAGTGGGATGCCGAGAAGGGCGACGGGCCTTGGACCTTGCAATACAAGTTTATCGCCAGCCCTAACCGCGGCCTGCCGACCGGCGCTACCGGCACCACTGGCACCTACCTGCCGCCGCTGTCGGTCGGCTCAATCAGCAACATCGTGAAGAAGGGACACGAGTACCTGTGGGTGCGGTACGAGGACAACGTTGACGACAGCACGCTGCTGAAAAAGCCCAAGCACGTCTACGTCAACCAGGTCTACCGGGAGGCCGACTTCGCCGGCCTTGGCATTGGCGGGGCTACGCCCAGCGATCCGGCCGTCGTAGCCGGCGGCAACTACACGCAACCGAGCTAATGGCAAAACCTGACGGCAGAGTCGAGGCGGGACAGTCGCTTAAGCGTGCCATCTCGGCACAGCGGTGGAACGATCTGTGCGATGCGGCGGACATTGTGCACGGGCGGCGGGGCGGCATTCTTAAGGCTGCACAAAAATCAGGCAACCTGCTAGTAGGCAAAACCCAAAGCGACTGGCAGGTGGGAGAGTCACAGAATATTCGTCTTTACGGACCTCCATTAGTAGAGCCATCTCAAGGAAAGCCAAAAGAACTGCAAGAACTTTCGGGGATAGTCCAGGCATGGAATGTCCTGCATTTTGTGCCAGCTGACGAATACGTTTTTCTCTCAAAGGTTGGCGAAACTTGGTTGCTGGCATCTGCAAGACAAGAGACCACCTTGATCGGTAAGCCCGGTGCAGAGTGGGTCAAGGGTGAAACTACGTTTGTCTACATTTGGGAGCAAGACGAGCTTGGCGGCGAGTTTACTCTCACGAATCCTACCCGTTACGTAACTGCCTACAATCCTTTTGCTGAGTCCGTCAGCGGGTTTGTCGCCGTCACGTTAGTCAATGGTTTTTGGTACTTGACAGCAGCGGAGTGCTAAGATGGCAGACATACCTATGCCATTAGCGTTAATACCGTGGCTACCGCTCTTTGTGTCGCTGCTTCTTGTTCCGGTAGGCTTGCTTTTTCCTGGGTGTCCATGCTGCGAGGACTGCGGCCAAGACGTATACGACGAAGTTTATGTGACTTACAGCGCAAGCCACCAGGTGGCAAATCAGCTGAGCTTTGGCACCGTCAGATATTTCGACCAACCTTTTCCGGGGCACTGGTACAAACCAATTTTTCAGCAATATCCATCTTACAGCGTCGCCGACGGCTTCTTTTTTTTATCGCCTATTCCCGAACTAGAAATTGGACAAAGCGGCTTCACGAATACTGCACAGGTTTATTCTGGGTCTGGAACTGGATACAGCATTGCCACCTCTGGCAGCGTTGCGTGCATAAACGTTGGCCGAACGCAAAACGCTGTCTACCCAGACAAGCCGCCAGGTGTAGTGGGAAACAGCTGGCGCTACGTGTTTAATGCAAACTACAGCGGGCTGGGCTGTGAATCAAATGGTGTCGATGTCGTAGTCACACCAACCTGCCCAGACCTAAGCCGACTTGGGGACAGATGGACTGTCGATTGCTACTGGTGCGCAGGAACAAGCAGCCAGCTGTTTTCACATGGCAACAGTTCCGCGCCGACTGCTCCTAGAATACCGAGCACAGGGCAAAGAACTCAGGAAAGGGCTTTGGTTGTCACTCCAGTAGAATTTCCGTCTTTGTTTGGAAACCCTGACCAAATCGACCCAACAGCGGCAGCGATTCGGAAATCTGCGTTTAGTTCTCAAGGTTCTGGTAACAGCTCTGGATCCGCAAGCGGACTTGTGCCTGAATTTCCTTCGCCGCACGAGCTTCCAACAGAGGAGACAATCGGCAATGTTTTTAGGCTAGGTGCTGTAATCACTACCACATTCAATTTCAACAGTCAGCCCAAGCAAACGACGACACTTAATGCAGCTATTAGGTTTCCACGCCCAGACTATTTAGTAGACGCAGCGGCAACCATCGCAGCTGGCGGCAGCACGCTAGTAAACAAGCTTAACCCATGCAGCGGCACTTCTTGTCCGACACAAAGCTTTCATCCCGAAATAACCACCAACTTTTTTTGGAACTCTTCTTGGAAGGCTTATGCTGCCAACCCACTTGATGGCGTTGGTCCTGCGTTTTTTGAAATTGTCGGAGAAGCTTCAGCAAGAACCGGCCCTGACTCTACGTCCGAAGATTGGTACATCCTTAAAAAACTAATTTCAAATGTGCAGCCAAGTTTTGTTTTTGGCGCATTCACGCCTGCTTCCACAACAAGCAGCGCTCAAATAACATTGGATTTACCATGAGCCTATCTGGTCCGTTCTGCGAATATGACCAAACTCGCTGCATAATCTGTGGGCTCGAAACAAAGCGGCCAGATTTGCGGCGGAATTGCTATGTCAAAATGAACTTTATTGCAGCCGGTGATGCAGTCAGTGGCATCCTGAGCCGGGCCGGAATTACAGAGTCAAGAATCACAAAGTTGCTTGGTTCTCCGTGCGGCTGCGGTAAACGGAGGGCCGCCTTAAATAAGCTGGGATATATCGTGCAAGAGCGGGTTGCAAGGGCTGCGGCGAAAACAAGAAAGGCATTGTTAGGTGGAAACTGGTAAGGACTTCCGAGAGGCCCTCGCCGAGCGTCTGACGCAGCTGCCGCACCTGATGCCGGCGGTGACAGACCTGCGTGGCATCGTGATCCCGGCCGGCGGTCCGTACAACCGCTGTGCCTATCACTTGGTCTACGCTCTGCGGCAGCTGGGCTGCCGGCTGCCGATCCAAGTCTGGCACCTGCCGCAGGAGGCCGACATCACCTGGGCGAAGATCTGGCAGGCCGAGGGCGTGGCGGTTGTCAACGCCGGCGAGGTGGCCGAGCGAGAAGGCGTGCCTGTGCCCGAGGGCGGCTGGCAACTGAAACCGTTTGCCCTGCGGTGGTGCACCTTCGCCAAGGCCCTGCTGCTCGATGCCGACAACTGCCCGGTGCGAAACCCGGGCTATCTGTTCAGCGACATTTACTACGAAAAGCGGCACGCCATGTTTTGGCCGGATCTGCCGCCGGACCGCACCCGCCGCAACTGGGTGCAGCCGGCTGTCTGGCGGGAGGTCGGCCTGACGCAGGACTACGAGGCCATGCCCCTGGAGTCGGGCCAGGTGCTCGTCAACCGCCGCCGCTGCATGGCCGAGCTCGACCTGACCGTGTTCCTCAACGAGTGGCACGAGCACGTCTACCAGTTCGTCTACGGCGACAAAGACACATTCCTACTTGCGTGGCACTTGCTGGGCAGCAAGTACCACCGGCCCAGACTGCCGAGCTACCGCTTTCCCGCCATCTGCCAGCACGATAGCAACGGCTACTTGGTTTTTCAGCACTGCACGCAGGGCAAGGCCGACATCGCCGCCGGCACGCCGATCGAGTCGCTGATCAACCGGCGGTTCATCCCTGACGCTGCTACTGCTCTCGAAAAACGCATGAAACAAGTGTTGACCATTCACCGGCACCGTGGACAACAGACGGCGGAGGCCACGGATGGCACGCAGGCGACGGCGTAGCACGCTCTACATCGGCGACAAACGGTGGAAGGTACGGCGGGAGCGGATCAGCACGCACCGAGGCGACTGTGACATCACCCAGCGAGTCATCCGGGCCGACGAGCGACTGCATGGCGAAGAACTGCTCGAGGTGCTGGCCCACGAGATCATCCACGCGCGGCTGTGGGACATCGACGAACAGGCGGTGCTCGAACTCGGGCAGGCGATCGCACGGGCGGCCGCCAACGAAGGGCTGATCAGGGAGGACTGATGCCAGGCGACGCAATCACCAAAATGGCGGCCGACCTGTGCAGTCGGCACCCGGACCACCCGAGCCGCTCGCTCGCTCGCCGGCTGGTGGAGCAGACTAACGGGGCGATCACGCTGGAGGCAGCCCGAGGCCGCATCCGTTGGCAGTTTGGCGTTCGTGGCGACCGCCGCACCAAGCCAACGATGAAGCGGGCAAAACGCAAGCCGGGCGACGGCGTCGAAATGCCAAAGAGTCAAGCCGAGCCGTGGCTGCCGGCCGAGCTCGACGTCACCGGCCTGGTCGGCATCATCAGCGACGTGCACGTGCCGTATCACAGCGAGCAGGCCCTCGCCGCAGCGGTCGGCCACCTGCAACGCAGCGAGATCGACTACCTGCTGATTAACGGCGATCTCTGCGACTTCTACTCGATCAGCCGCTGGACGAAAAACCCGGCCGACCGCAACTTCTCGGCCGAGCTCAAGGTCTGCCGGCAGACGCTCGCCTGGCTGCGGGACCAGTTCCCAGACATTCCGATCGTGCTGAAATGCGGCAATCATGAGGAGCGGTGGGAGCATTGGCTCTGGCAGCACGCACCCGAGATCAGCGACGAGCCCGAGATGGGCTATGCCACGTGGCTGCACCTCGACAAGTACGGCATCGAACTGATCAAGGATCAGCGGATCGTCAAGCTCGGCGACTTGGCTGTCTGCCACGGGCATGAGTTGCCTAAGGGCCTGGCAGCCCCGGTCAACGTCGCCCGTGGTGCCTTCCTGCGGACGCTCTCGACGGTGCTGGTCGGGCACAGTCACCGCACCAGCGGCCACGCCGAGACCGATCTTTGGCACGACGAGATCTTCTGCTGGTCGACGGGCTGCCTCTGCGACATGCGGCCCGAGTACGCTCGGGTCAACAAGTGGAACTGGGGCTTTGCCACGGTCGAGGTGCAGCCCGGCGGCAGCTTCAACGTCGAGAACTACCGCATCAGCAAAAAAGGAGAAATCCGGTCGTCATGAGAGCCATTCTGCAATTCGATTTGCCCGAAGAGGCCAACGAGCACAAGCGTGCCGTGCAGGCTGCGGACGTGCTGACGGTTGTCTACGACTTGGACCGCTGGCTGCGAAATGAAATCAAGTACGCCGAAAGGCCGGAAATTGAGGAGCGTGCCCTGCAACGCTGCCGAGACAAACTGTGGGATCTGATTGACGATACCGGTGTAGATATTGACCTTTGAATTTTGGAGAGCGAATGAGCACGACGGCAGAACTTCAGGCGGCGAATGAACAACTACGATCGGCAGTCGAGGGCCGGCATGTGCAGGCAGCCGAGGCGGCCTGCTGCGAAGAGACGACGATTCCGCCCGACTGGATTCTGCGTGGCGAGCAAGAGCTCAAGCAGCGTGAGCTGCCGCCGGTCTATCTGATTGGCGACAGCCTGCTGAAGGACGAGACCTCGCCGGCCGAGCAGCTGCTCGACAAGGCTATGCAGACAGTGGCCCAGCGGCGACAGACTTACGGGCCTCCGACCGAGCACTTTCGCAAAACGGTAGGCATGATCAACGCCGCCTTTTCTGAGGTGCTCAAGCGGCCGCTGACCGAAGGCGACTGGGCCATCATCATGATGCTTGACAAGATCGCCCGAGACCAAGGGCCGACGCCGACCGACGACACGCCGATCGACATGGCCGGCTACGCCGCCTGCCTCGCCGAGTGCCGCCACACCGCCTAACGGGTGTGGTAGCAGCCCTGCGAAATTTGCAGTATGGCAGAAACAGTCACCGATATCGTCACCGGGCAGTGGTCGAGCTCGCTGGCGTTCGTTCGCACCGACACGCAGCAGATCGGCACAGTCCGTAACTCGGCGTCGAGCTCGTCTACGTACACGTTCTCGGACGGCAGCGGCACCGGGCAGGCCGACCTAGCATTTGGTGACACCCGCACGATCGCCGCCAACACGGTCGAGGAGATCGACCTACTCAACCTCGACCGCTCGCACCTGGGAGTCACCGTGCCGATGGTGTTTCGGCAGTTGGTGGCCGTGCGGATCGTCAACAAAGAGACGGCCGCCGGCAAAAAGCTGCTCGTCGGTGTCGATCCCGGCTCGCCAACCACGTCTTACGCCTTCGAGGTCGGGCCGGGCATGGAAGTGGCGTCCGCCAACACGACCGACGGCTGGGTTGTCACGAACACCAACAGCACGCTGCGGCTGGCCAACCCGAACAACACCGAGCTCGAGTACGAGATCTTCCTGCTGGGCAACAGCACGGCGGTGGGAGGTAGCGGACTATGAGCCTGTCGTTTTCTGTCACCGGCCTCGTGAGTTTTGCCCCGGCGTGGACCGACACCGACGAAGCCAATTTTGTCAACGTGCTCGACAGCTCCTCGGTGTCGATCCAGACAGCGTTGACCAACGGCACCGGCGACGACCAGGCCAACGGCTACTGGCGGGACGTGGTGACGATTGCCGCCTCCGGCACCTACTCGGCCGACCTGAAAGCCCTGCCTCGGCAGGTGATGGGCGGGACCGCCGACACTGACTTCGCCAAGGTCAAACTGCTGGCCGTCCGCAACCTGAGCGACTCGGCGACGCTGGACGTGGGCGACACGATCAGCGACCGATGGACTGCCCTCTCCGCCTCGCCAATCACGGTCGGCCCGGATGCCGTGCTGTACGTCGTCCACCCGAATGCCGGCTACACGGTCGGCGCCAGCGACAAGGTGCTGGCCATTACCAACAACGGCGGCAGCGCTGCTGACGTCGAAATTTACGTTGTAGGAGTCCTGGCATGATCAGTAGCAAGCCGCTCGCCCGAGCACAGGATCTGCTCGACATCCGAGACAAGATCAAAGCGTTTGTTGTCACCGCCAAAGGCTTGGCCGCTGACGGCCTGACCGTCAGCGAGTTTGCCGAGCTCGCCGTCGCTCTGCTGCGGGTGTGCATTGAGACGCTCGACAGCATCCCAACCGAGGGTGCCGAGAAGAAGACCTGGACGGTCGAGGCCATCGGCATGCTCTACGACGAGCTCGCCGACAAGATCGTGCCCGTCTGGGCGTGGCCCTTCTGGATGGCCGTGCGGGCACCCGTTCGCCAGCTGGTGCTGCTCGCTGCCGCCGGCGCCATTGAACAACTGTTACCACTCGTGAGGCTTGCAAAATGACCTACCTGTTGATGCTGGCTGCCGCTGCCGGCGTGCTGCTGTGGCCCAGCCAGAAGAAGGCCAAAAAGATTCTGGACGACATCAAGCTGCCGGAAGACCTGGCCGAGCCCAAGCCAATGGGACCGCCACCGCCGCCGACCTACCAGACGGCCATGCAGCACCTGTCGGCTGTGCGGCAGCGGCTGGTACACACCGGCGAGCTCAACGCCGACGTTCGCTCGGCGTTCGAGGTGCTGACGCTCGAACTGCTCAACGGGAGCGACCGATGACCCGCTATTTTCTTGCCGCCCTGCTTGCTGCAATCGCCCTGTTCGGCCATAACGGTGGACGGCGAGCCCGAGCCGAAGCCGCCGCCCGATCCCGAGGGCCGGTTGCAGCTGCGTGGCCTGTTCGTCGGTCCGACGGCTGGCGACGACGCCATCACGATCGCCTGCCTCTGTGCCGAGCTTGCCGATGTAATCGCTTGGGACGGCCGGCTCGACAAGCCCCGCCTGAGCACCGGCGTGGCGTTTGACGATCTGCGGATCGCCGCCCGGGAGTCTCGCATGCGAGGCGTCAGCATCGGCGAGCGGCAGCCGCACGTCCGTGATGCCATCCACGAGTTCTTGGACGAGCAGGTCGGCGTAAGCGGTGGCCCGGTGAGCGACGAGGATCGCAAGGCCTGGGTGGCCGCCTACCGTGAGATTGCGAGGGCCGCAAATGCAGCGACTCGGTGATTA
>AACY020013634.1_pt1 | contig 16622 bp, 21 predicted proteins | sample 267378 | NCBI WGS metagenome assembly AACY02 (sample SAMN02954345, study PRJNA13694) | marine metagenome | biome: aquatic; feature: ocean; material: water; isolation source: isolated as part of a large dataset composed predominantly from surface... | reverse complement strand
TTATTCATTTGATCTATATGTTTACGAACTTCCTCTTGGTCAGAGGGAGAAGGTGTATTTAGATAACAAGTAGATAAGACTTCACAATACTTCTCCAAATCATTTACATACAATGTGTCACTATGTGTCAGTAACATCCTCGCTACAACTCCGGAACCTGAAAATGCATCGACGCATATTTTTGGATTTAGTTTCTTTACTACACTCTCTATATTATCTACTAACTTTCTCTTATTACCTAGGTATGTAATCATAGGTTGATTAACATAGTCTTTCATAATATGTAGTGATATCTTATGATTTCCTTAAGTGATTGCTTGGCAATGTGTTTCATAACAGCTAAACGTTCACCTGCTTTCCACATTGAACTTTTATTGGGAAACTCGTCATATTTATGTGTTTTAACACAAAAGGTGGCAAACTCACGATCAACGTCTTTTCGTATATCAATTTTTGGTAACATCTCTGAAACGTCAAAATCATCTGAGCTTTCCATTTCCCATACAATTGGCTCTTTCCCAAAGTTTGAGAGAGGACCAATCCTATGTATAATAGATTCACTACTATGAAAATCACATCCAGCTACAAATACCAGATACGGTGAGACAGGTAAATCTTTAAAAAGATGCCAAGATGCATTTAGATTCTTAAACACCCTCTCTATAGCGTTTCCAGTACCTTGTTTTTTGAGACCTTCATTATATCTATTATCATTTGTACCTTGGTATTTATCTTCAACAATTAAAAAACAATATCGTTTGGAATCAAGTTCTATGAAAAATAAACCACCATCCGGACTCATAAAACATTTATTGTTTTTATAATTTGGAATAACATCAGAAACTTTCAATTTTTTTTGCCAATAAAACTTTCCAATTTGTTTTACATAGTCAGAGCAAAAATATCTAAACTCATCCAGGATACAATTTAATGTATTTTCCGAATCAACACATACACCAGATGCGATAGAAGACCCTTTGTGTGTATGTTGTAAATGCGACATGAATATTTGAGATGAAGCGCGTAACTTAGGTGTTCCAAAAACATATGACTATGTTAGATGTCTACCGATATAAATACTCTCAACCTCGCTGATAATGGTGATGGGATGGTATCTCTTAATGACAACCCCGCAACAAGTTTTGTTAATAACAATCCTCAGATGCCTCCACCTAACCGTGAAGCGTTTTCGCATTCCGAAAAAAATCTGGGACAAAGTAAAGAGATGACCATGGATTCTACACCTATTAACGATTTAATGATGGAGCCCCCAATGATTGGTGAAGAGCCAAAGATGCAGAGCATGCAGATGGCTGCCCCTAACCCCCAGGGTGCTTATGCTGCCCCTCAGCAGCAGGCGGCACCCGAGAGTAAGAACCCCCTTAATCTCACCGATGATCAGATGATTGCCCTCGTCGCTGGTGCTGCGGCAGCCCTCGCTGTGTCCAAGCCTGTGCAAGATAAGCTGGTGACTTCTATTCCCAAGTTCCTTAACGAACAGGGGAGTAGGAGCATGGTTGGTCTTGCTTCTACTGGTTTAGTTGCGGCTATTGTGTTTTACATTGTGAAGGACTATGTCGTGAAGCCTTAAACAGTAACTGCGGCTCCATTTTCCCAACCCATATTAGAATAGATAGATTTATCTATACCCGAAAAGTAAGTCATTATAGCTCCAATGGATAACATCCCCATGAGCAAGGCATTCGTTTTAAGTGTCTTGCCCTTGTCAGTTCCGTACTTCTCGAGATCCTCGGCGGTCTTCTTGAACAACTTATTCATGATATAAGTTAAGACTAACGCAATAACACTCGTCGCCAGAAAGAATTGGCGATCCACAGCAAGTTGTGGAATACGTCCAACAACCATGTGGAACACATTTGGAATTACCACTGTGAGCCACACGAGATTGAGATAGTAGTTGTTAATAATGTTTGGTACCTGAGTGACTCCATATACAGCAATCCAATAACCAATTGCAGTATACAAAACGTTGATAGGTGTCTTCATTTGATATGTACAAAGATTATTTATCCTGTACATGCTGACCACAGAACTCAGTTCTCTCTGGTATCTTCTCGTATATACCCAAGTTTACACAAATATCACGAAGTTCTATGTAATTATTCCAATAATCATCTGAATGAGAAAACTCTTCAACTGTGGAATGAGCTAACTCGTGAACCAGTACATGGAAAATCTCATTTACAGAACCATCAAGGCATATGGCTATCTCTTGACCTTTATTTGTGTTATACCCAACTGTTCCGCTCATTTTCTTATAACCAGTGATGGGAATGTGTCTGGACAACATTTGAAACTTTGGATGCTCACTTTCTTTGATATGCCTCCTGAGAATTTCATATTTCTCTTTAACCTCTACAAACTCCCTCGGTTCTCGGGTAGTTGCAAGTAAAAACGCATTTACGAGAAATAATAGAATCAATGCGATCATCTCTTATATACAAATATAAATTTGCTATAAAGTTCTGATATTTGGTTTCCCTCAAGACCTTCCCACAACTCTAACCTAAACCCCAACTCCTCTAAATGTGTGATAAGTAAATCCCTGTATGCAATTGGCTCTGACCGAGGACCGTCTGCATAGAAAGGTGTATCCACCAAATTTACAAACAATTTCTCGCCAAAACCACCGTTGCCGGGTGTCTTCGTCACAAAGAAGTTACCCATGTCATCTTCAAGGGGTGTCCTAAATATGATCTTCTCGGAGTCAGGAATTATTCCTATGAGACGCCCACCGGGTTTCATCCTTTTCCTGATTTCCCTAATTGAATTGAAAAACTTTTCCTTCGTTTCAAAAATGTAATGAAGTGAAAAGTTGTAACAAACAATATCATATTTACGATTTGGACAACTATGAATATCACCCTCATAGAAGTTTACCCGCATACGCATGTTTTTAGCACGCGACTTTGCTTCCACCAGGGCTTCTGGTATAGGATCACACATGCTCATATTTGCCCCGCATTTGTGCCATTTCTGAAGGTCTCCGCCAAAGCCGCAGCCAACATCAAGGATTTGATCACTCTCCCTGGTCACAGAATGGATCAAGTCCCTCTTGGCGTTGTTGTGGTTTTTTCGTATTTCCTCCATCTTATGGATTTTAAGATTTATTTCTTTTACTTAGGCAACCCAGAAACCAATTCATCTAAATCATCAAGGTAATTTAACTTCAACATCTTCCAATGAGATTGAAGAAGATGGTAGCCAATTAAACAAATAGTAATGAACATTTCCATCACCTTTTAGAAACTTCTGCTTCTCCAGATTTGGTACATCCTTACCAATATCTAAAGTAGTAAACAAATCGTAACCCAAATTCTTGGCGATGAGGAATGCATCATTGAAAACGTCTCCAACTATGTAAAATGAATATGCTTGTTTGATTGTATATAAACCATCTTTTCTCTGGTTTGGTATATCATAGAATGATATGAATGTATTATCCATCTCATTTATATATGAATTAGCTGGAAGTATCCAATGTTTTACCCATTCTTTGTCAATGACTGGTGCAATCTTAAATTGTTTAAAATGATTCTGTAATATTTTGGTAACTTTTGGAATATCCTTTGTATACATCTTTCTGAAATCAGATGTTCCACGAACTTCAAGATATTTTTGTTTAGTTTTAGATGAAACTTTAAAATATCCAATGTCTGATAATCTTTTAACATTTAAAATGCGATGCCAATAAGAAGAGTTCACTAAAGGTGTTGGTATTTCAGTCACAGCGGTGTACACAGCCTGCCATATACCCTTTGTATTAGCAATTCGTTTCATTTCACTTATAAGAAGTGGTGCAAACCCTAAAGTTCTGTAATTGTGATGTACACATAGAAAATTGATTTGAACCATTTTTAAAATATCATTGCACACCCTCACTTTAGTGGGAACACTCGATATAAATCCAATAAGTTCTTGTGTTTCGTCGTGTACAATTCCTCTATTTTCATAACCATGTGATTCACCTGCCCATTTTAGTGTTTCAAGTGAATATCTAAGAATATTAGTCTTACCATCTAAATATTGGTCACTTAGGAGTGGATGAGCCTCTTCAACTGAACACACTTTCCAAGAAAAACCATTTGGAAGCTTCACAGGTTCTTCCACAACCTTCTTTTCTTTTTCTATATCCTCCCCCCGTTTATAATTGAGACCTTCCTGTGGGACGGGTTGTTTATCCCAAAATGTTCTCATTTGTATTTTATACCATAAATCTTTTAAGCAGGCTTAAAGTTTTGAAGACTGTATACTGTATAATATGTCTCTCGAGCAAGATTACACTACTGTCCCGGGTCAGCTTTACGCGTGCCTTTCCGTTGTAGGACCCGAGGCTCCCCAGAAAAATGATAAGTTTGGTATTAAGATCCGTGGTGCTTTCTCCTCACGTGATGAGGCTGCTAACCACGCCAAGCGCCTCCAAAAGGAGGATTCCACTTTTGACATTTACGTCGTTGACATGTACAAGTGGTTACTCATCCCTCCTGATCCTGCGAAGATTGAGGATGTGCACTACACTAACGAGAAGCTCGAGGAGATCATGATTGGTTACAAGGACAATCAGGCTGAGGCTACTCGTATGTTTAACGATCGTAAGAGGGATATGATGGAAACTAAGAGCTTCCTCAAGCCTGGAGATGAGAACTCCAAGTTTTACACCAAGCCCGATGAGAAGCCTATCAGTCATCCAGCTGACGTCATTGAGCGTCTCAGGAAGGATAAGCCTGATACTCCGATGGAAGATCTTGTTAAGGAGGCTGACGCCATTGTTGCTGCCGAGGTTGAGGAGCGACGTAAGATTCGTGAGGCGGAGAATGCGGCTTCCACTAATGGAACTATCGAGGAGGGTAAGGAGGAGGAGGAAGGTGAAGAGGTCACCTCAGAGAAAAAGGATTAATTTCATAAAAAAATATAATTATAAAGTAAACAAAATGTGGAAAATAGTTATTACCATCATTTTGACGAGTGTCTTCTTCGTTTTGTTTTTTGAACCGTATATACGAACTAATACAGTTATCAATTCAAAAAACAAAGTGAGTTCTACAGATGGTTTTATTGAGGATACTAGAGATGCATTTATAATGCCGAGATATCCCACACAATTATCAACACGGGATGAAAGTGGTGAATTAGAGTCTATTTATGGAGACATTGGATCTTTTGTACCATACTCAAGTGTATCTGAGGATCACTGGCTGCATGGTTTTCCCCATGAAAAATCCGAGTAAGAATACAGCGAATGCAATTATCCATGTAGACTTGTCGATATTGGATAGAAAATCAATTTTTTCTTGTTGTTGATACTGCTGTTGAGAATGTGCCATCATTTCAGATGGATGATAATAATATGCTTGTTCCGGGATCATTTCGTCACTAATAGGTGTACTATCTTCTTCTTTCTTTAATGGATCCATATTTGCATCATAATCAATGGGATTTCCCAAGTCGGTCTCCATTTTTTATATAGTTATTGATTTTTTTAAGCGTCTTCTTCCTCACTTTCCTCATTATCATCTACGATGAAGTCCTTGAGACTTCCCTCATCTTCGTCGTCTTCACTTTCCTCATCAGAGTAAATCTCCTCCTCTGTGTCGATGTCGGATCCAATCTCATCAGAATCATACTCCTCGTTAGTATAATCATCCTCTAAAACATTTTCTACTGGAGTGTAGCGCTCGGGCTTCTTTATATGTCTACCAGTTCGCGTACGTGTTTGTACCATTATATAGATAAAGAATCCTGCTTTTTAAGTATCTTTTGATGAAATTGTTCTCTAAACTCTATATCTGTATACAGTGCGAGTTCTTCTAATATTTCTTGCGTCATACGTATGTTACCAGCCTTTTTATGCTTCAAATATTCTTTATATAATTCTGGATGAACACCTGAATATATATGGAATTCATCAAATCCATCTGGTACTACATTTTTAAACTTAATATCACCTATAAGTGTGGATGCTATGTATGCTGTAATACCTAATAGAATCAATGCCATTCTTCTACTATCTGATCTTTATTTTTTTTCAGATGGTTTAAGTGCTTGTTTAACACTACCACTAAGTTCGTAAGTTCTTGCCTTATTCTTTTTACAAATAGGACATTTTTGAGTAATTTTCGTTCCATTGATTGTATATGACATTGTAGCCCCTTCATGAACACCTTTGATCGTTTCACAATGTGTAACCGTGGTTAATACCGTAAATCCAGACTTTTGACGTGCAACACTTACAACACGTGTATCTTCTGGAACTTTCATACATCTAACCATGTATGACTCGAGAGGTGCTTTTACTGCGGAATGTTTAATTTGGGGTTTTTCTTCAAACTTTTTAATTTCGGGGCACTTCTTGAGGTCTTCCTTTTTGGGATACATTTTTTCAACAATTTTGGGTGGTAATTGATGTTTGCGACCGTAAAAATCTTTACAGAAACCATCTCGTCTACCTCTAATAGTCTCACATCTACAAAAACATTTTTGAGCAATTACCGAACCACTCACATGAAACCATACATGATTGGAACTGTGAGGTCTTTTCAGATTTTCACAATATTTAGAGTTTGTACTTACCAAAAATGTTTCCTTATGTTTGAATAATTTAGTAACGATTGATAGACTTTGTCCCTCCATATTTTTTCGAATAAAATCTTCAATGAGACCCTTTAGTTCATCATTTTGAATCTCATCTTTGGTTTGGGCATCGGTAAATGCACCTTCCTTGATTACTTTAGATGGTGGTTCAACTGTTATGTGTTGAACTTCATTCGTTCTAATTGCAGACATTTTGAGAGTGTCAATATTTGGTTTTTGATCAATCTTGAGAAGAGTACTCAGAGGTCCATGCTTATAAATGAAAACAGGTAAGTAGGCAACTTGTACAATCTTACCTGTACCACCACATTCTTCACATCCACGACCACCACATGGATTGTGTTTAGCCATCTTATGAGACCATGGCATACGGAAACCACTTCCTTTGGATTTTCGTCTAATATCACCATATACAGATGAATCTATAATTTCATTCCAATCTATAGATCCTTTTGCTTTTGTTAGAGCAATCAAAATATGTTCTCTCAGTGCCACAGCTGATGACTGATCAACTACAAAACCAGACCAATTCAAGTGAACACCAGTCTTAACAAATTCACCCGCCTTTTTAGGAGGAGAAACAGATATAAGACATTCTTTGCCACCGTGACGCTTAACTTTATCACAAATAATTTTACAAATATCCTTAATCTCATTTAATGTTAGAGCTACGTCATCTTTGTAGTCTATATCAACGAAGAAATTATAAGTTTCTGTCTTTTGTTCTACTACGTAAAGTTTTTCTCCACTCTTTACAGCTTCTATATACTTTTCATAGAAGTCATTCAATCTATCGAATGGCACGGAAAGGACACCACCGTCCATGAGCACATGCGATAAGTTGGTTGCATTATTGAAATTATTGTGGTTACACCACCTCTTAAACATACCTTGTTATTGATCTTCTTCTCTAAACCATCTCACACAAGAGACATCGTGGTATTCCTGGCTCTGAGAAATTTCCTTCTTAAAAGTTAAAAGTTCATACACAGTTTTCTTTTCATTCTCTTTCGCCCATATATCCACTTCTTCATCACAAAATCCTCTATTTTTTTTCAAAAGTTCTCTAATCTGTAGAAGGATGTAAGCCTTTGACTTCATTCTATTTAATAGAGAAGGTTTTTCTATTGAGAGAAGTTACACATGAATAAAACTTTGGGTTTTTCAAAACATTATCAATTATAAGTTTCCACTGTCTACGTGAATTGAAATCCTCGAGTGTGTCAAAACTCATATAATCATTTTCATCATAGGTCTTTTTTATTGGTAGCTTCTGTATCTTCCTAAGATTCATCTTCTGCTTCTCTTCGTAAAATTTTCTAACAAGTGATTGTTGGTAATTTCTATTATAGTCCACATAGAATACAAATACATTGTATTCCAAATCTATCGTGGGACTCTCTTTAACTGTAAACTTAAATTCAGTATATTCGCCGTTTTTAAGTGATACAACACCACGAGTCTCTTCCTCTAATTCTCTTAGGGCACACCTGATGGGGTTGAAAATTTCTCTCCGCCTGCATCCACCAGTGACAAATATCCACTCCTTAAACCTTCGGTCTCTAACTGTAAGAAACCGAGGCTTATCGTCAACGAAACTGACAGGTATAGCTATAGCTTTGTATTTTTTCATTGCGCATTCGCAAGTTATAATAACCGGATATGTTTATTCCTCCTTCTTTTCTTCAGCAGCCTCACATTCAACCTCTGGTTCATCTTCGGTAACCATAGGAGCCTCGGGTACCCTCATCCTCTGAATGAGGGTACTGGAAAAGTTCTTAAGACCTTCAAGGTCCTGCTTCTGCTTGTTCATCTCCTTAAATAAGAAAATGACACCAGCGATAGCTACGATGGTGGCTATCATCATGAGGGTTTCACGGTCCATTGCAATCATTATAACTTAGATACACACCTTCTTTTTAAGTATTCTACACGATAGCACCCATTTGAGTTCTTCCTGATGGTGGACAATCATATGGACTTTGGGCAAATTGGACGGATTGGTAATGCGTATCTTCACATGATTTCTGGGTATGTGCTGTGGGGTGAGCAACATACTTTTCAAGTGTCCTGGATTTAGGATCATACGTCAATACAAAAACGATGGCGAGTAGGAAAACTACGTTCCACATATGTTTTATTAGTTACAAAGAGATTTAATTTAATTACTGTAAAGGAGTCCTCCCATACCGTTTTCCACACGTAAAATGTTGAAATTTACTGCGTAAATATCCTGGTCGGAATCATTACGGTCGTTTACGATACGAGCAGAGTCGAGGCGGCTGAAATTCAGGCTACCAGTTGGCTGAATCTTACCGGCATCAAGGCAGAAGGGGTAAAAGAAGAGCTTCTCAACGGTAGCAGAAGCAACCGCGGATCCGGCGTTAGTAGTGTGGTAGTAAAGGGGGACACTGGAGAAATTAGGGTTGGCAAATTTGAAGTCCGCAACATCGGTACCATTAATCTGAAGCTTAAGCTTGTTGTCAACAGAGCCATCATTACCGAGAATGTTCACCGCGGAACCCGAAGCAGCCGCCAAATACTTGACGGGGTGATTCAGGTTAAGCTCCTGAATCTTGGCACCAGACTTAATAGTCTTCTGGACCTGGGTAATCAGTAAGTTCTGAGGGTTGGAAGCGAAAAACTCACGCTCCTGGGTATCGAGGTACGCATAATTGGCATAGATATCCCACTTGCGACTGGAATCAGCGGCGTTAGCACCCCAAGTGATGCGAAGCTCCACATCGTGATACTGGAGGGCAACGAGTGGAAGAGCAGTCTGCCAATTCTCACAGAAAGCAAAACGGAGAGGGTAGAAGTTCTCGTTTGTAGAACCACCGAAAAGATCACCCGCGACGGACTTGGAAGAAGTGGTAGCGGAGAGAGTAGGAGCAATTAGGGTAGAGTAGGTAGAATCTTGTTCATCAACAACCTGTCCCCCCACTAAGAGCTCGACCTTGTCAATTAGAGTAGTCCAATCAGACTCCTGCTGCACAAGAGATCCATTGTTGCAAACTAAGTACACGTAGTTGAGAAGGTCACCCTTGCGCTCGAAGCGCACGGTTGACATACCATTGTTGGACACGTTACCCTGGATCACCTGACGTTCCACGGTTTGGGAAAAGTTAGTATAGCGCTTGTAAGTAGACCTGAAAAAGCTGATTTCAGGTTGGCCTACTAGGTGCACGTCCTGTGCACCCACGGCGACGAGTTGGGCAATACCACCAGACATTTTATAATATAGTAAGAGTTTATTTTTTTAAATATTGTAAACAAGTTAAAAGCTTTTCATATATTTATATTATATGAAAGTCCTTTTTTTAGCCACCCACCCTAATGTGGGGTCTGGGTATGGACGTGTAGCCAACAAAATCTCGAATCATTTAGCATCCCTTCCTGGTGTGGAGGTGGTATATTACGCTTTTCAAAATTATACGAATACCTATGTTAATGGTCGTTTTATCGACCCCAGGATCAAAATTTACGACGCATTCAAACTCGATCCTGAATCAGATGGTGGTTTTGGTGATAAATATGTTGTTTCAACTTTCGTTAAAGAGAAACCCGATGCTCTCTTCATATACAATGATATGGGTTGTATCAATGCTATCATGAATATGATTCCACCTGAACACATGCCTTGTAAGAAGTACTTATACCTTGACATGGTGTACCCATGGCAAAATATATACAAATTTCAAAACCTGAAGTGGTTTAATTTTGATCGGATCTGGACATTCTTGGATTGTTGGACAGACCACATGATTGATGATCTAAAGTTTGATTCTTCAATTATAAGTACAATGGTGCATGGTATTGATTTCGAAACACCGTCAGCGATACCAACCAAACACGAGGCAAAGGTTTTACAAGGCTTCAAACCTGATGATTTCCTTGTGGTGAATATGAACCGAAATGATGCAAGAAAGAGGTGGGATACTACTATTAAGGCTTTCCTTGATTTTTTACATCGTGAGAAAATGAATCCACGTATTAAACTCTTCTGCGGATGCAGAGAATGGGATGGAAATAGTTTACATATCGGAATGACAATAGAAACCGAGTGTTTGCGTATGGGTATGGATCCTACAAATGTTATGGAAAATCACATCTTCATTAATAGAAAACCCTTTCAACTCACGGATAGGGAAGTCTATAGTATTTACAACGCCGGTGATGTAGGTTTGAGTACAACTTCGGGTGAGGGATTTGGTCTGACTCCTGTAGAACACCTTTACTTTAACCGACCCCAAATTGTAACAGATCTCCCTGTATTCAGAGAGATTATGGGTTCCTATGCACACTTTGTGGAGCCCAAGGTGTGGATTCGTGCCGGTGAATCCCATAGACATGATGGAGATATGGCAATCTGTGATTATAGAGATTTTGCGGATCACCTCCAATACTGTTTCAATCACCCCGATGAAGTCCCGAACGCTAAAGACTATTTGAAATCTACATATTCTTGGGGACATATGTATAAAGTTTTAGATCAAGAATTTAAAACAGGTTAAAAATATTGAGAGAGGGATAAACAATGGAATACATATACGAAGCTCGTAACATGTTATCATCGGACTTTTGTAAGGAAATTATTGAAAAGTTTGAGAATCATCCTGACAAAAGTGCTGGTGCAATAGGGGGGAGTGAGCTACATGTAAATACTTATCGTAAAAAATCAACAGATTTACGAATTTATTGCAGACCCGAATGGAAAATAATTAATGATCAATTGGAACGATGTTTATTTTCGGGTATAAAAGAATATTTTGATCATTTATCAAATAACGTTTTTCATGAAGAATGTGGTATTTTACATGGGATATTTGGAGATAATATATCCATAACAAACTTTCAAATACAACGATATGAAGTGGGAGGTCATTTTAAATGGCATGTTGATGATGAATTAAAAATAAAAAGATTATTTGGTTTTATCATATATTTAAATGATAATGAAAGTTGTACAGAATTTTTTAATGGTAAAAACGTAAAACCTGAATACGGAAAGATACTACTTTTTCCATCTACATGGACATATCCACATAGAGGACAAGAAGTTAAAAAAGGTATTAAATATATTATTACCGGGTTTATATGTGAATGTATTTAAATAATTTTGCATGATACGAGAGCAGCCTTGTAAGTTGTATGATCTACAAGTGTATATAGAGGCTTTGTCTCACTCGTATCTTCCCATACAACTTGTCCGTTTTCATCGATGACATCCACCATTTCGTCTATGAAAACCTCCCCTTCGTGTTCAGGAATAGATCGTTTAGAACGCGTTGTTGAATGATGTTTATAATCATATCGCACACCCAATGTATATTTATTCTTTTCTTCACCATCAAGCTTTTCCCACTCATCTGGAGTTTTTTCGTTGAAATATTTAGGAATTGCATCTTTAGTTTTACTAGAAACCTCCTCACCATCTTTATAATATCGTATAGTATTCGTAGGTACCGTCTCCTCTCCTTCTAATTCATAGATGTACATAGGTTTCTCTTCTCTCGAGGTATGTTTAGCATTGTATTGGATATATTCTTCCATACCAATTTCACGTGTTATAGTTTTGACATAATACTTAACGCTCTGAAGTTCTCGTTTCGGAATCTTAATGGGTACCCGTGGTGATTCGGTAAAATCACAATCTTGGGTCACCTTGGCGACTGTATAGCTTCGAATGATATCATCGTCCTGCTTTTGAGTTAAGCCCGAAGCGACATTGGAGGTAGTTACGAGATCCCCAGAAATCAGAGATCCACCCACATCTGTGACCCAAATTAGTGCCTCACCATTTGTATTAATTAGTGTATCATAATCATTGGTATCCGTTTTTTCACTAGATACAACCCCATACCACTTCTTGTCCATATATACATTTGATAATGTGACAATAGGGATTGTATTTGTTTTAGATGTATTTGTATCGGCACTCACAACAAGACCTGTGATATTCTGATCCCACGTATTCGATACAGTGGTTTTTGATAGAGGGAGTTCTGTAACAATTTCTTGAATACCCTTGATGAGATAAGGTATAAACTGTATGTATTTTATTCCCGATGGTTTATCTCCCCATACCGAATAGTCTGGATCCTGGCTGGGGTCATCACTCGGTGCTGGTGTTAATGAATCTATATCACCCGCGGTATCAGAAACCGTTACAAGATGCCTCATCTCAGGGGCACTATAATACACCTCTTGAGCCATGAGACCAGATTCATACACCCATTCCTCATCATGGTTTTCATCTGGTGTGAGTTTTGGTTTCTTTAGGTACTCTTGGGGTCTCAATTTGAAGAGAGTTTTGATGGCACCCGTGATGAACTTCTCGTCGTACTTGAGACGATCATCGGAATAGCCGTTCCCCCTTACAATCTCACCAGAGTTGGTGATATGTAAATATTCGTTTCCGTTTGCGTTTCGGACTGAGGCAAAAGCCCACCTTGTCGTGAAATCGGGTTGGTTTGACTCTCCCGCGCGAAATCCTATGGCAATCGATTGGTCACCTTGGCTAGTCATACCAGCAAGAGCACCTATAGCAACGCACGATCCACCCCACTGGGATCCCCCACCTCGACCTTGAGAAGTCTCACCCGCGGTTCGCCCTATGGCGACAGAGTTACTCCCTTGGTCAATCGCCCCAGCCCGCTGCCCGACGGAAACACAGGTCTGCCCCATACATGTATAACCAGCCTCATACCCGATGGCAACGTTCAAGCCCCCGAAACTGTGTTGATAACCAGCCTTATAGCCAAGAAGGACGCCCGTTGTGCTCCCATTGGAGTAGCCCGCCAAGCTCCCGATGGAAACTGCCCATCCCTTATTCTGCTGAGACGCATAGTACCCAATGGCGACCGCCTTTGATGAAGATTGGTCGACGGCACGCATCGCTCCACCAGCTCCGGTTCCAGCTGCTACATACGCCTGATTCCTGACCACACCAGTCATTTTTGACCCATCTCCAACAAACTCATTCCCTACGAACCTTACGTGGGAGTTGCTGGTATCTCCAGCTATACTGTTTGCCAGAACATCCGTCGTTTGATTATTATGATACACCATCACAGCTCCCGAGACTTCAGCCGTGCCAATCTGTGCGGTGCTGTTGCCTGTTTTGTACCCACCATTTATAATTGTGAAATCGTTATCACCATGTTTATAAAATTCCACAGAAACCCCAAGTTCGCCATAGGGGTCGAAGGGCTCTCCATCCCCATGTATAATCTGGTTGCGAATATAAAACTGTTCAGCACCACCGAAGTAGTCGAATGAACTTGCTCCCAGACGTGACCATGAAGAGGTGAGGGATCCGGGTGTGTCTCGCTTCATCAGCATCGACCCCCCACCAAAAGACAAATCCTCCATGCCTATCAAAATATAATCACCATTGATGGTGATGTTCTTCCCCCATGAGTGAAGCATGGGGTTTTGGCCCATTCCGGTGTTAGCATTGAAAGAAAATGCTCCATCCCTATCGCTAAACCCAGGTTGTGAGAACTGCTGTGTGTATGAAGAGGTGAGGGATCCGGGTGTGTCACGTGAGAATATATAAAACTTCCCTGTTCTGTCGGTATTGACAAGTGAGCCGGTCGGCGCCCACTTGGCTGACCTAACCACGATCTCATCCCCATCTTTATGGATATCGATAGACGAACCAAATTGATGCTCACCCACGGAGCCCACCGTCGTTTTTGTATCTATGTTAAACTGATCTGGGGGATCATCGGGGTATAGGGTATCTGCCAAAGAAAAACTGGTACTGAGAGTGCTGTTAGCACGTGTGTATATATGGACAGCTTCTTCGCCGGAGGTCCCTATCGCTATCGTATTACCTTTTATGCACGTAAATCTACCAAAATAACGTCTGCCTGAGCCGGCGGTGTAACTGAGGTGCTGCTGCAGCGTTTGGAAGTGACTCCATGTGGAGGTAGAATCACCGGGTGTATCACGGGTGTATATCTCGACGGCGCCCGCACCTCTATCATTATAGCTTGAAGGGTAGCCTGAAATTCTATCTTGGCAGCTAATAATGCATGTGTCAACGCTGAGCGAGACGTGCAAGCCGAATCGGATCTGCTGGCTGCTCCCAACGCTGGAAAAATTTGGTGGCTGTATCTCCTGTACTAATACAAATGCCGAATTAGCGACCGAGGGATTGGAACGCTTATATATGAACACAGATCCAGTATCGTCTGCGTTCGGACTTATTATATGCTGGTAGGCTGAAATAATTAATGTATCACCATCTAGACAGACTTGGTCCCCGAAATACATCACATTGTGCGGTGCGTTGGGACTGGACGGTGGGCTGATCGTTTGATAGTGTGTCCAAGAGGATTGGGAATCGCCAGGTGTGTTACGCGCATACATATGCACCTGTCCGACTTCGATCAGTGAAGCGGTTGCGTCATCTCCGGGCATCCCGATCGCCAGAAAATTCCCGGTAGTATGGTCTAAAGCTATAACTTTACCGAAGTACTCCAGTGGCGTCGACTGCGACGACACCGACGGGACGGGGGGTACAAGCTTCGAAGTCTGGTGAACACCGAACGAGTCGGATATGTCAAACCAACTTGTTAGATTTTTACCATTTTTCTTTAATGCACCCACACTGCTGAGATTTACATCAGTGACTGCAAGATTGGAAGAAATTTCAACATCTCCCTGAAAGACTTGGATATTCGTTGCAGCCATATATAAAAGTACTATATAATTTTTTTAGAAACCCTTAACGCTTCTAAAAAAATGAATTTTTGGATTTTGGTATGGATTTAGTAATTAGTAGATACTCCACCTATAGATACGACACTCCCATTTGTTTCTGCGGAAATATATTCCACAAAGATGTTGTAGTGCCCCGCACCATCCAAGTTTGTCGATGGAGTTATGGTAACTGTGGTCGTAGTCACACCAACTGTTGAACTCCATGGGTTTGATGTGACATCTCCACATATAGAGAGTTGACCTTTGGCAATGTTTAAAGCACTTGTGGAACCCCCTCTTTTCCCACCCGTGACATCGATGAAGAGACTACTAATTTCTTCATCAGATTCAATAAGCTGAGCTGTAATTCTAGCCGAAAATGCATGATTCGAAAAACTTATTACAACACCCGGAGAAGCTCCAGATGTTATTGTACCAGTTTGGGAGTACGTCTTCTTCGCGACCCCACTGGTATTGGTGATGAGACCCCCAGATATATATGCACGATTTCCGATACCGACACCACCAGATACCTTGAGAGTACCTGTAGTTGATGATGTCGCCTCTGTTGCACCGGTTAGGCTCACTACACCACTTGCAGTCACCGCACCTGATGCGCTATCAACTACAAGTTTGTTAGTACCAACAGTAAGACCACCGATGATGTTACCAATTGTAGCTGTATCAACTGTACTTTCAGTGGCATTCAGATTGGCACCTGGAAAGTTTAAAGTATGGGTTGCCATAATTAATATAAGGGTAGAGAATAATTATCTAAGATACAATGTTGAATGTGTGTAATAGACAGCTTCGTCGCTGGTAGCCACCTTAATAAAAATATCCTTTAACGATCATGTATATCCACGACTGGGTACTACCGCTTTCACCCGATACTGTATGGTAAATTTTATTACCCGTATCGAGTGGTATGATACACGAATTCCACCAGTTACCGTAATAATATTCAAATCCATCACTCTGCCCCGGCATAGATAAAAAACACTGCTGCGCCGTCAAGTTTCCAAATTGGGACGAAGGGCGAATATTTCTACCGGCTGTCCACATTGTCATTTGTCCTACATTTTTACCCAAAGCATGACCAACATGATCGTTGACGCTATGTTGTGGCATAAATACGTCTGCGTATATAGCTTTACAGTTCGTAGGTAGTTCTGATGTTGTGAATGTGACGCGAAGTACACTACTAATACCACCCGTCCATTGCCATTCTTTTATATAAGGCGAATTAAGTAAATAAAGCATCGATGCCGACCCATGATTCGGACCGGTAGTAGGAC
>AACY020561868.1_pt1 | contig 16628 bp, 15 predicted proteins | sample 267378 | NCBI WGS metagenome assembly AACY02 (sample SAMN02954345, study PRJNA13694) | marine metagenome | biome: aquatic; feature: ocean; material: water; isolation source: isolated as part of a large dataset composed predominantly from surface... | reverse complement strand
CGCCCATATCGATAAGCTTTTGCACGCCCGAGGTCAATGTTTGTACTGAGCTGGCACCGGGATAACCGATATCGAAACGAATATCCGGCAAAAATACCGCATAACCGTTATTCACATACCAAGCAAAGTTGGGTCTGTGGTTAACCTTCATTTGCGGAAAGGCATGCAGTCTGTCGGTCATCAATTCATAGTAGTACACCAGCACAGGATAACGCTCGCCCGCTTGATAATTGGTCGGTTTTATCAACACACCATCGAGCGGCTTGCCATCGCCATTGGTCCAATGCACCAATTCGGCTTGGCTCCAATTAAAGGCTTGGCGCTGCTTATCAAAATCAGTTTGCTTCACAGCTTGTTGTGGTGCTTGATAGCTTGCGGTGTATAAATCGGGGAAGAGATCAAATCGCTCCTTAGAAAACACCAAGGTATCCGCATCTTTACTACGGCCAAGCACAGTTAGCTTATACTCGCCTTCCATCAGGGTCTTAACGCCCGCTTCGCCAAGGGTCGCTTGATAAAAACCATCGGCCTTAGTCTTGTCGCTGTAACCATGCAGCAGCACAGTGGCGTTGTAGGCAAGCGTCGTTGGCTCATCGGGATTATCGACTAAACCTTCAACACGATATTGAATTTTTTGAGCGCGTCCCTGCCCTGCTGTTAAGGCAAAACCCGTTTTCGATGCGGTGTTAAACTGCCACACATCGAATTTATCGTAGACGAGGAAGCCGGCATCGTCCTTAAGCCAAGGGCCAAAACCATAACCCGGCGCATTGGAGGGAGAATCATGATCTTCATCGGCAAAACTCACCTTTAAAGACTGGGTCAGATTAGTGCGGCGACCTTCGGCAATATCGTATAAATACACATGACCTTGCTGATAATAGGCCACATATTTACCGTCGCCCGATAAGCTTGGCTCAGCATCACTGGGTTGTTGGGTTAACAGCGGCAACTTGCGACCCGTATTGATATCCACCAAATAATAATCTTGATAGAACCCAGCCCAAGTGATCATCTTGCGATAGGGTAAGTCAGAGCTTGCCAGCATAAAACGCTTATGCTGTGACAGGGTGACATCCGGCACCGTTTTATCGCCAAGCTGCACCACATTGTTAGAGCCTAAATGCAGTACCGCTAAATAAGTACGCTTTTGCTCTGCCTCATATTGCTTAATTTCATGGGGTTTAATCCGCGGATCGTCCCCATGCCAGACTTTAAGCCCGCGCTGGCCAGTCACAATCTCTTTATCATAAAGATCTTTTTCTTCAGCTATTTTCTTCAAGCTAAGCTGCTGGCTCACCTCGGGCACGCGGCCAAAGAAGAGTCGCTCACTGTCTAGGGAGAAGTTTAAACTGGCGTAACGGTTTAACGTCCACTCTTTGGTGTTTGGCACAGGGCGAATTTTGCCCGAAGCGATATCGACTAGGCTTAGCTGATAGCTGCGGCCATAGGGTAATTCACTCGCATCTCCTTGAGTAAAGGCCAGCCAGCGACCATTTTTTGAAAGTGCTAGCGCGCCAATTTGTTGGGTTTGAGAATCAAATGCCGTTGATTTTTTGTAGTTTTTCAAATCAATTAGTTGCAATTGATGTTGCTTTGCTTCGATATCATTAACCGCGACGGCCAAGCGGCGACTGTCTTTATCAAACTGATAGGCGGTCACATGCTCCAGATCCAGCCGCTGCGATGGTGAAGACAAATTCACTAAACTCAAACGACGGCCTTGGTCGAACTTATCGACCTTCACCTTCTCGGCTTTGGGCTTATCATCAGTGCCTTCGGTTTTCTCTTTGGCGTCTTTTTTGGCCTCTTCGTCGGCTTCAAACCAAATGGCTAAATGCGCGCCATCGTCGCTAAAGACAAATTCTTTTACCCGTTCAAATTTGGTTTGCGTGCCCGTTTGGGTATCGAGCAACACCATATCGGCCTTAAGCTTTTTCTTAGCTTTAGCATCGCTGGTTTCAACTTTAAGCAAACTAGGCTTAACCGCCATCGCCACATAACGGCCAGTGTGACTCACGATAGGATCTGAGCCGCCTTCAATCTGAAAGTCTTTTCCTGATTGCAGATTTTTAATTAAACCATGGCTATCGCCACGATCCGGCGCCACCTCTACCGCTAGCACTTGACCATTGTCAGCGATAACGGGCTTTTCGAGGGACTCAAAATGCATAATGTCGGTCAGGGTAAGCGGTTTAGTGCTAGTTTCAGCATGGGCATGCGGCAATATTCCGAGGGATAACAGCACTAGCGATGTGATAGGTAATAACTTCAATGTCTTCCTCTTTTATGTAGTTGTTAGACTAAAGTAGACTTTTTTAACCATTGGCTCTCCATCATCGTTATAACCCAGTATTTTTACAAGTTTTACCCAATAAAAAATCGTGATATTGCTCACTAATTCCTGTGAAGTTTGACCAAACACGGTTAAAATAATAGGGAGAAAAAATACCAAATTCATAGTCATGTTACCCGGCTGATCCCGGGTCGGACAATTGCAGTAACGACGAACCGTGGAAGGACTTCTCCATGTCAAAAAGAACGATAACCGTAATTCCAGGTGATGGAATTGGCCCAAGTATTATTGATTCAGCCTTAAAAATTCTTGATAAAGCAGGTTGTGATTTTGAATATGAATTTGCCGATGCAGGCTTAACCGCTCTCGAGAAGCAAGGCGAACTACTTCCGCAGCGTACTTTAGAACTGATCGAAAAAAACCGCATCACCCTAAAAGGCCCGCTAACTACGCCTGTAGGCGAAGGTTTTACCTCTATCAACGTGACATTACGTAAGAAATTCGGCCTGTACGCTAACGTGCGTCCTGTGTTGTCTTTCAAAGGCACTCAAGCCCGTTATGAAAACATTGATATCATCACAGTGCGTGAAAACACCGAAGGCATGTACTCAGGCCACGGTCAGAAGGTTTCTGAAGACGGCAGCACCGCAGAAGCGACCAGTATTGTCACTCGCCAAGGCGCTGAGCAAATCGCGACCTTCGCTTACGAACTAGCCCGTAAAGAAAACCGCAAGAAAGTCACAATCGTGCACAAAGCAAACATCATGAAGTCAACCTCAGGCCTGTTCCTGAAAGTGGCCCGTGAAGTGAGCCAACGCTACCCAGACATCAAAACTGAAGAAATGATCGTCGATGCGACTTGCATGAAGTTAGTGATGAACCCAGAAAACTTCGACGTCATCGTGACCACCAACCTGTTTGGTGACATTCTGTCGGATCTGTGTGCTGGTTTAGTCGGCGGTTTAGGTATGGCACCCGGCGCCAACATTGGCCGTGATGCAGCGATTTTCGAAGCGGTTCACGGCAGCGCGCCCGATATCGCGGGTAAAAACCTCGCAAACCCAACCTCTGTGATCTTAGCCTCTATCCAAATGCTGGAATACTTAGGCATGGCTGATAAAGCCGACATGATCCGTAAAGCCGTATCGGCAGTGATTGAAGAAGGCGACCGTACGACTCGCGATTTAGGCGGCACCCACGGTACAACTGACTTCACTCAAGCGGTGCTTGACCGCCTGTCATAATCGCTTTGCGCGAAACAAAAAACGCACCTTAGGGCTGTCTCTCATACACAAATCCCTGAACAATGCTCAGGGATTTTTTTTGAACTCATTCCCCGCATTGTGATCAGATCGTCTAGGGCTAAATATTCGAGGCGATTATGATGAAGATGATGGATCCAGAGCAGTGGGCGCAATGTCAATTTGGGCACGCAAACCTCAACGACCCAAGACGTACACAAAGACTTGTTTCACTGGCTACCTCAATTACCCAACAACCCGGAGTTGCCGTGTCCAAACTTCCCTTATCCCCCGCTGAGATGGAAGGGGCCTACCGATTTATCCGCAATGAGAATATTCAAGCCAGTGATATTGCTGAAGCGGGTTTTCAAGCCACCGCGCAGCAAGCTCGAGAGCATGACATCTTGTTAGCACTAGAGGATACCACCTCGCTGACTTACAAGCATGACAGTGTCAGGGAGGAGTTAGGTCATACCAATCAAGGGGATAAAAACCGTGCCATTCTGGCGCATTCTATCTTGCTGTTTTCACCGCAAAGCCAGCAAGTCGTTGGGCTGATTGAGCAACAGCGTTGGACGCGGGATATCACTAAGCGCGGGCAACGCCGCCAACATGCTACTCGCCCTTACGAGGAAAAAGAGAGCTACAAATGGGAACAAGCCTCCGCCAATATGTCTGCCCGTTTAGGCGAGCATATCAACAAGGTGATTTCCGTCTGTGACCGTGAGGCTGATTTGTTTGAATATCTGACCTATAAAACCCAGCACCAACAGCGCTTTGTCGTCCGCTCGATGCAGAGCCGATGCATTCAAGAGCATGCACACAAACTCTATGACGACTCGAATACATTACCGCTTGCAGCGACGAAATCTCTCCTCATTCCTCAGAAAGGCGGAAGGAAAGCCCGGGCGGTGACGCTGGAAATGAGATATGCCCGAGTGACCCTCAAAGCTCCAGCCAACAAACGCACTCAGGCAGACATCCCTCTGTATTACGTCAGTGTCGTAGAGCAAAGTCATCGTGAAGAAAAACTGGCATGGCACTTACTCACCTCCGAACCTATCACATGCTCGAAGGAGGCACTGGAGGTTGTCGGCTATTACGAGCGCCGTTGGTTGATTGAAGATTACCACAAGGTATGGAAAAGCAGTGGCACCGCGGTGGAAGAGCTGAGAATGCAGTGCCGTGAGAACCTGGAGCGTATGAGTGTGATACTGGCTTTTATCGCCACACGCTTACTCCAGCTTCGCTTTATGAAGGTATCCAAAGCGGAAGTGGCAGCACAATGTTGTGAAACGCTATTGGGTCAGAAAGCGTGGAAATTACTTTGGCTGAAAATGGAGGGACGTCCGTTACCTCAACAGGCACCCGATATGCAGTGGGCGTACGAGCGTCTGGCCAGATTAGGGGGTTGGAAAGATACCAAGCGGACAGGTCGAGCTTGTGTAGAGGTATTGTGGGAAGGATGGTTTAGGTTACAAACCATCCTTGAGGGTTACGAATTGGCCATGTCTCTCAATCACGAAGACTTGTGATCAAGAGACAGCCTTAGGGTGCGTTTTTTATGCCCGCCATTTAGCAGAACAGCCAAGTAAAGAATCCACCTTCTGAAGAAGGTGGCTTTGTTTTAACCCCCTAAAAGGGGGCCTTTATTCAAGAGCAAGTTGACCCTGCTCTTGCCGCTCTACTTTCTCTTGATGCCTAACGTATCTACGGATTATTTCCTCGTTAATTCCAATCGAATCGACGAAGTATCCTCTCTGCCAAAAATGATTTCCCCAAAGTTTATTCTTACGTAGGTAAGGAAATTTACTGAATATTTTCAAAGCTATCTTACCTTTTAACGCCCCCATTAAATTCGATATAGATATCTTCGGAGGTACCTTCACCACTAAATGAACATGGTCAACTTGAACATTTAGCTCCATGACTATGCATCCCATTTGATGGCAATAAACCTGAATGCATCGATAAACCTCTTTTCCGACATTACCTTTCAATATCCGAAAGCGGTACTTTGGTGTCCAGACTATATGATATTGACATCGCCAGAACACATGCGATGCTTGCTCGTATCTACTCATGTTATTTGCCTCTTTTGACTTCGCTAAAAATCAAAGATGCATTTAACATGGGTAGGTATACAGGCAAAGCCTCAAATGATGATAACCACCTACTGAAGTAGGTGGTTTTGGGCTAAAAATAAAAAGCCCCAAACATTACTTGGGGCTTCACTCACTAACAGAACGGTAAAAAACCGTAGATTAGTTCCAAGGCTGGCTAGGTTTAAGCCATAAGTGCACCGTCACTTCATCGCGGTCATGGTATAAGTGCTTACACTGCAACTGGAATTCGTTGATGCCGTTTTCCTTGAGGATTTCCTGCATGGTATTCAAAATCGCCATCACTTCTTTATAACGGCTCTTCATCGGCAGCTTGAGGTTGAAAATGGCTTCTTTAAACCAGCCATTGATGGCCCAAGCCTCAATCAGCTCGGCTACACGCGCCGGTTTTTCAACCATGTCACACACTAACCAATAAATGTTTTTACGCTGTGGCTCGAAGCGGAAACCATCCTCACGGAAATGTTTCACTTGTCCGGTTTCCATCAGTTTTTCGTTCATTGGGCCATTGTCGACCGCGGAGACCATCATGCCACGACGCACTAACTGATAGGTCCAGCCACCTGGGCAAGCGCCTAAGTCCACCGCATTCATGCCGCTGCGAACCCGCTCTTCCTGCGCTTCTTTAGGCACAAACTGCGCGAATGCTTCATCGAGTTTCAGGCTTGAGCGACTTGGTGCATCGGCGGCCATTTTCAGGCGCGGGATCCCCATAAAATAGGGTGAGCTGTTGTTGCTGAAGGAATAACCAACGTAGGCGCGTCCTGGGCCAACAAAACACACATGAATAATCGGACGCTTAGGGTTTTCCTGAGCGAGTAACTACCGGATTTTTTCAAATGCTGGCGTAAAGGCACAGTAAACTTACGGCAAATGCCGACAGCTCTTTTGCTTCATTGGTATCAGGGGTTTCAACCCTCAGCTCGCCCGCTTTACTCACCTCACTGAGCGCTGCCACAATCGGGCTGACACGGTCAGACTCGGGCAAATCGGCTAGCAGTTCACTCGCGGCAAACATCTGACGAGCAAAGATCAGCGAATCTAACGACAACTGCTTAGCCAAGGTATCGCCGCCATCATCGTCAAAACATTGGTATACCACATAGGCATCGTTATTGTTGGCCTTAACAAAGCCACCCACATTGAGCTCAGCCGCTCGCTGTTGGATTTCTGCTGCGCATTCTTTCTCATAGCCTGCACGGCAAAATAAAAATAGGTTTTTCATGGAGATCCTTAAGAAATCCAAGCCATAAACATGGCCGACTATCGATTTGGGCGCCAGTATAGCAATTTCAATACACAAAAGCCCGATTTGCTATCGGGCTTTTGTGCTATTGGCTGCGTGGACGCACGGCGCAGTGGCTGCGCCATACAAGCATTATGACTCGTTACCATCCACCACTTTATGGCGCCATACGGCCGCGGCCAGCAATAACCAACCTAAGAGGAAACAGCCGCCGCCCATCGGCGTGATAGGGCCAAACCATTTGCTGCCGACCAGCGCCAAACCGTAGAGCGAGCCAGAAAACAGCACTATACCCGCAATAAATAAATACGCCGCCCAATCGAGTAAACGTGAGGTTAACCACTGCCCCGCAAAAGCAACCACAATCAAGGCAAAGGTATGGTAGAAGTGGTATTGCACCCCAAGATTAAACACTTCAATCAACTCTGGGGGCGCCACGGCTTTTAAACCGTGGGCACCAAAAGCACCTAGCGCGACCGCAAAAAATCCGCTTACCGCGGCGAGTAACAACAATCCTTTACGCATTTTAACCTCCAAAAACCAATAGGCTTTACAACGGATGACGCCCGAGCCGTTAATCCAGACTCTGAGCACTTTACGTCATATCAAGAAGAAACATTAGCCAATAAATTTTGCTGATAAATCAACAGCCAGTGCAAGGTTAGCCGCTTCAGTCGTACCTGACGACTTTCTTGGGACAAAACTATGATCCCCATCGGCTAAGTATTCAATTTGGATATCGCGCTTAAGCGGCCAGCTAGAGATTTGCATCTTACCGCCAAACTTATCCCGCTCCCCTTGCAGCACTAACACGGGCACTTGGCAGTCGTTCAGGGGTTCCAACCTAGGCTCACCGCCCTTAAGCGGAATAAAGGGATAACCTAAACAAATAACCCTATCGATACGGCTGGCTTGTACGCTATCACAAGCCAGTAACGCCGCCATGCGTCCGCCCATGGATTTGCCCATCAAGACCACCCGCTTAACCTTAGGCTGAGCGTGCGCCACATCGAGCATCTCGCTAAAACAGGCAAGCAGCTTTGGTGCCCTGTCTGGCGGTCGCTTTTTACCATCCATGGCATTAGCCTGCATGTAGGGAAAATTAAAACGCATCACTTGAAAGCCCTTGTCGACAAGACCTGCGGCCATTTGGCACATAAAGTCTGAGTCTCGATTCGCTCCCGCGCCATGGGCAAATAAAATCAAGATCTCTGAGGGTTCACCTTCTAACACATGGGCACTTAGTGCAACATTTACCAACGGATTATCCGGGCAACAACTCACTGCGTGACTCCTCGGCAAACATATCTAACATCCACTCACGAAACGCGACCACTTTACCCAGCTCGGCATGATTCTGTTGGCAAACGAGGTAGTAAGCATCTTTGCTCACTAGCACTTCTTGAAATGGGCATACCAGTCGTCCCGCCTTAATATCGGGCCGAGCCAACACGCTATAACCTAACGCCACACCTTGACCATGAGCCGCTGCCTGCAAGACGAGGGAAGAATGACTGAAAATTGGACCTTGGTTAACATTGATATCGGTAATACCGCATTGTCTAAACCACGCCTGCCAATCGTGGCGACTCATATCGTGTAGCAATGTATGGTGTTTTAAATCTTCCGGCTTTGACAGCGGCTTAGGGCCATTTAACAGCATGGGTGAACACACAGGAATAAGCACTTCATTGCGAAGTTTATCGGCCCGCAGCCCAGGCCAATTGCCTAAACCATAATAGATCGCGACATCAACATCGTCAGTTAAGGAACTGGCCTCTGTGTCCACCGCCTTGATCCGTACGTCAATATCAGGATTCTTTTCACTAAACTTGGACAGACGCGGCACCAGCCACTGAATCGCAAAGCTTGGCGACATGCTCACGGTCAACGAACCAATAGCACTACGTGCGAGCAGCCTATCGGTCGCATCAGCCAATTGAATAAAGATGTCCTTAATATCGAGAAAATAACTCTGGCCTTCCTCGGTTAGCAGCAGTGAACGATTTTTTCGGCGAAATAATTTTAATCCGAGAAAATCTTCCAGCGCTTTAATTTGATGACTCACCGCAGCCTGAGTCACAAACAATTCTTCAGCCGCTCGAGTAAAGCTCAAATGCCGTGCGGCGGCCTCAAATGCTTTAACCGCATTCAGTGGTGGTAAGCGTCTTGACATAGTGATCTCTATCTCAATTTTTAATTAGTTTTTCTAATCCGTATTGTTACATTTAATCGTTTGTAAAGGCCAGCATTTTTGATTAAATTTTGCGCCAACGAAACACATGAGTTGGACAATCTCGAACGGGTGATGGGAATGTCTGACAGCAATACTTTGTCAGCCCGGAGGCGACTATGTTCAATTTAAAATCTGCTTTTGCGTTAGTGTTAGTCAGCGCACTCAGTGCCAATGTCTACGCTAATGTTATCAATGCTGAAATTATTATCGACACCAGTGATTTACAAACAAGTATCAATGCCGAACTGACGGCAACGATGGAAAAAATGCACCAAGAAGCGCTGCAAGATCCCACCTTATTGATTGCCGATGAGGTGTTACCAGCACAGCAAGTGGTCAAAACCGAGTAAATTGCACTGCTTCGCAATAACATAAAAGCCGCATTCCAATGCGGCTTTTTTGTATTCATAATCCCGTAGATTGCTGCATATCAAGGTCAAACCCGAGGCTTGACCTTGCATACACTTTGCTGGTTATCGCTTAAGGGCGGTAAACCTTAACATTGTGATAACCTTGCTCAATCAGGTAAAGTGCCTGTAATTTACTCATCACGCCACGCTCACAGTACAGCAGGTAAGTCTTTTGCTTATCGAGATCGGCAAACTGAGTCGCTAATTTGAAGAAAGGAATGCGCTTGATTTCCACGCCTTCAATCTCCAGCGGTTTATTCTCTTCTTCCTCTGGGGCGCGAATATCAATCACCACTTCATTGGTGTCGATAGCAACAACGGTCTCAGTTTCAGTGATACGGGTATTCATTTGTTCTGCTATCTCCCGGATATCAATGGCCACGGCTTGCTCTATGATACGGTCAATCAAATCCTCAGAGAATTTCGTCTCTTCCGCTTCCACCTTAGCCAGTACCGCTTTAACAGTCGGCTTTTGTGAAATCACCCCGCAATATTCCGGCATAGACTTAGCAAAATCTTCGGTGCCGATACGGCGGCATTCATTGATAATATCTTGCTTATCCATAGTGATCAGCGGACGCAAAATCAACATATCGGTGCAACGATCAATCACGTTTAAGTTGGTTAAGGTTTGGCTCGACACTTGACCCAAGCTTTCACCAGTCACAATCGCCTGAATGCCCATACGCTCGGCAATACGTGCCGCGGTGCGCATCATCATCCGTTTGAGCACCACGCCCATTTGACCGTTGTCGATTTTCTCTAAAATCTCGGCCACCACAGGCTCAAACGGCACGGACACAAACTTCACCTTGTGGGATTCACCATAGGTTTTCCACAAATGGTAAGCAACCTGCTTAACGCCAATCTCGTGCTGCGCGCCGCCTAGGTTGAAGAAACAGTAATGGGTACGAGCGCCCTTCTTAATAAATTGATAACTCGATACGCCCGAGTCAAAACCGCCCGAAATTAACGACAACACATCTTCCTGCGTTGCCATTGGGAAACCGCCTAAGCCTTCGATACGCTTAGTCACCATATACAGTTTATCGCCCTCGATTTCGAGGTTAACAGTGACTTCGGGATTCTTTAAGCGCACGCCAATCGCATCGGTAAACTGGTTTAAGCCACCACCGACATAACGCTCTACTTCAATAGAGTTAAAATCGTGATTACCAGTGCGCTTGACGCGTACACAGAAGGTTTTGCCGGCAATTTGGTCACGGTAAACGGGCAACACTTGCTGATAAATATCATCCACAGAGGTAAAGCTGTATTCATCCACTTGCACTACGTGGGCGATCCCAGGGATACAGGCTAAACGCTCACCAAAGGCCTGAGCTAATTCAGGTTTATCATTTGGCACCTTTACCCAAATACGGTCCCATTGACGTTGCACTTTAGCATCTTCATCAACTTTTTTGAGCACGTTACGGATGTTGGTTTCAAGCATTTTAGTGAAGCGCATGCGCACAGGCTTACTCTTCATCATGATTTCTGGGTACAGCTTTACAATAAACTTCATGGGATTTCCGCGGGCAATTTTGGCAACAGCAAAATTGGTTAAAAGAATAATCGCCGGATTATAACAAACTCACGGCGATTGGCGCACCTGTTTCCACACTAGGGCTGCTCGTGGCGTGCGCTTACGCACAGTTGAACTTATAGTCAAAAAAGCCCAAATAAAAAAGCCGTGAGCAAGTCACGGCGTTTTTATCAAATAACTTATTTGGATTAAAAGCTATTTACCTACTTGAATTTCTTCGGATTCTTTTGCTTTACCTTGTTCAATCGCAATCTCAACTCGACGATTTCGCGCGCGATTTTCAGGCGAATTATTTAAAACAATTGGATTATTTGAGGCCATACCGACCACTTTCATCCGTTTAGGATCAAAGCCCTTGACCTGCAATAACACATCAGCCACAGCTACAGCACGTTTACTGGAGAGATCCCAGTTTGAGCTATAGAGCTCATCACTTATCTGCATATCGTCGGTATAACCCGATACGGTAATAATTCCCGGCACATCTTTGAGCAACTCACCCACCGAACGCACCACTGGTTTAAATCGCGGTTGTAGGAAACCAGAGCCTGAGGCAAATGAACCTTTTTCACGGATTCGAATAATAATCTGCTGTCCAAGTGACTCAATTTCAATCGCCCCATCGGTGATCTCTTTATTGAGCTCCTGCGCCATTTTTTTCACTTGCTGATTAATCTTATCCTGCGCTGCCGCAGCCTCGGCCTTCACTGCATCTGCGGTTTCTTGGGCTGTAGCCGTTGCTTCGCCACCTCGCTGCGAACCGTTCTGTTGTTGTACCCCACCCGCACTATCATCTTCCCCCGCTTGGAAATCCAACGTGGGTTCGGTCATTTCATTGGTTTGTTGGTTGATGATCTCAATCGGCGTGGGATCGGGACGACCAGGACGGAACTCGAGGGCAATCACAGACGTCCCCTTAGGAATATCTTTGACTTCGACTTTGTTTTGCACCCCAAATGCATACTTCATCGAACCTGCAATCTGCTTAAACTTCATCACATCCATTTCGGAGAATGACAGCAGCAACACGAAGAAACACATCAAGAGGGACATCAAATCGGCAAATGTTGCCAACCAGAGTGGTGCTCCGGGCGGTGGACAGTTGCACTTAGCCATGGGCTACTCTCCGTCCGTTGTATCGATTTTCCGCTGTTTTTCAGCAAGATAGTTTTTCAAAAAGCCTTCAATTACTCGAGGGTTTTGGCCATCTTGAATCGCCAATACCGCATCCATAATCAAGTTACGGTTTAGCATTTCCTCACCCATTCTAAGGCTTAATTTATCGGCGATAGGAATACACACCATGTTAGCCACTACCGCACCATATAGGGTAGTTAACAACGCAACCGCCATTGAAGGGCCAATCGATTTCGGGTCCGACATATTGGATAACATCGCCACCAAGCCCACTAGGGTACCAATCATCCCCATCGCGGGTCCTACGTCACCAAAAGCCCGGAAAATGGCGATGCCGTTCCGATGGCGCTCTTCGGTGAGGGCGATATCTTTTTCAAGCGCGGCACGCACCACCTCACCGTCATGACCATCCACTAACATATCGACGGCTTTTTGCATAAAACTGTTGGAAATTTGTGCTTCTTCAAGAGCAAGAAATCCACCTTTACGCGCCGCATCAGCCATCGTCACTGATTGTTCGATAAGATCTTCAGGTTTATCAATTTTAAACATAAAGGCTTTTACTGCGATTTTTACCGCACCTAAAAACTGTTTTAAATTGAATTTCATCATCACGACGAAGAAGGAACCACCGAATACGATAAAAACAGAGGGGACGTCGATAAAAATGGCAATGCCGCCGCTGGTCATCATGGCCCAAAGGATAAAACCAAAGCCCCCGACTAGTCCAATAACTGTAGCTAAATCCACAACGGCTCCTCAATATTCTGTATAAACGACATGATACTGACTCTATTGGCAAAATAACACTAAATGTCATCCGTCAACGGTTAACACTTTGGTCTTAACCCAAGCCTTATTTTATGATGTCTTAAGATGATTATAAGCATAATGCTACTATTGTCATTTATCGGACAAGCTCTAAGCAAGTTTAGTGGCAATTTCTATTTTCTGAAAAAAATTCAGCAACAAAGCGTGCTATCGAGCAAATATCCATCGACTGAATTTGACCCTTGAGCCGCCCTGATATACCTTGTGTCCGCTCTTTCAAAGGAATTATTAACGTGGCAAAGAAACCCGAAAATCTCAGTTTTGAAGAATCCCTTGGTGAACTCGAGCGCATCGTTGCTGAGTTAGAGCAGGGCGATGTCTCTCTCGATGATGCGTTAAAACAATTTGAACGAGGCATCAATCTGGTGCGTAACAGCCAGGCAAAACTTGAACAAGCTCAGCAAAAAGTGGCCATTTTACTCAAGCAGGATGAAAATGCGCCCCTCTCTCCCTATGCCGTTGAGGGCGAATAAGCGTGTTAGTCAATGCAATAAAAGAATATCAACTACGAGTTGATAACCAATTAAAACAACGTTTTAGTACACTCGAAGATACAGCTCCTCAGTTAAAAGCCGCGATGACCCATGGCGCCCTTTTAGGGGGAAAACGCATTCGTCCCTTCTTGGTTTACAGTGTCGGGCAAATGTTTGGTGTAGCACTTGAAAAACTCGATGCCTGCGCCGCCGCGATTGAATGCATCCACGCCTATTCGTTAATCCATGACGATTTACCCGCTATGGATGATGATGCACTTCGCCGTGGTCAACCCACAGTGCATATCGCTTTCGATGAAGCCACCGCAATTCTTGCTGGGGATGCACTACAAACCTTAGCTTTTGAGATTGTGACTGAAGCCGTGCCAGGGATTACCAGCGAGCAACATATCGCTATGGTCAGAGCATTGGCAAAAGCCTCTGGTTATCGGGGGATGTGTGGCGGTCAAGCCATCGACTTAGCCTCCACCGATAAGCACATTGATCTTAAAGCATTAACTCAACTGCATAATATGAAAACAGGGGCGCTGATCAGCTGCGCCGTTGAGTTAGCATTGATTGCCGCGAACGCGCCAAAAGATCAATATCAGACTATGATGGAATTTGCCCATGCCGTAGGACTTGCCTTCCAAGTCCAAGACGATATTCTGGACATTATTGCCACCACGGAAGAACTCGGCAAACCTCAAGGCTCAGATGCCGAGTCAAATAAGAGTACTTTTCCGCAACTACTTGGACTGCAAGGCGCAAAAGATACCGCCGCGCAACTGATCCAAGAGGCACTATCAGCGCTGGCTAAATTGCCATACAATAGCCAGTTAATTGCAGACTTCGCCCGCTATATTATTGAGCGAAGAATATAAAAAGAGACGAAGTATCTCGCTATGAGTTTGGACATTTCTCAGTTTCCGGTGTTGGCACAGGCCAACACACCTAATGAACTCCGCCAGCTTCCACAGGCCCTATTACCCCAATTGGCCGATGAGTTGCGGGAGTTCCTTCTTAAGTCCGTTGGCATGTCCAGCGGACATTTTGCCTCTGGGCTTGGCACAGTCGAGCTGACTGTTGCCCTGCATTATGTCTATAACACCCCGTTTGACCGTTTGATTTGGGATGTTGGTCACCAAGCCTATCCCCATAAAATCCTCACTGGTCGCCGTGATAGAATGCACACCATTAGGCAAAAGAACGGTTTACACCCCTTCCCTTGGCGGGAAGAAAGTGAATATGACACCTTTAGCGTAGGCCACTCAGGCACCTCCATCAGTGCCGCATTAGCCATGGCCGTTGCAGCCGAAAAAGAACAGGCAGGCCGTAAAGTGGTTGCCGTGATTGGCGATGGTGCCATGACAGGCGGCATGGTGTTCGAGGCAATGAACCACGCGGGTGATTTGCACAATGATATGCTGATGGTGCTAAACGATAATGAAATGTCGATTTCAGAAAATGTCGGCGCACTCAACAATCACTTAGCCCAATTGATGTCAGGCCGCTTCTACACCACGATTCGTGAAAGCAGCAAGAAAGTGCTCAAGGGCATGCCTGTTATCAAAGAAATGGCCAAGCGCACCGAAGAACACCTCAAAGGCATGGTGGTTCCTGGCACACTGTTTGAAGAGTTAGGCTTTAACTATATCGGCCCTATCGATGGCCACGATGTCGATGCCCTAGTGGAAACCCTGCGCAATATGCGCAATCTCAAGGGGCCACAAGTGCTACACATTATGACCAAAAAAGGTCGCGGTTATGAGCCAGCAGAAAAAGATCCTATCGGTTGGCACGCCGTTCCTAAATTTGACCCATCACAGTTTAAGAAGCCAGCGACTAAGCCGGGACTACCAACCTTCTCCCAAGTGTTTGGCAAATGGTTATGTGATATCGCTGAGCAGGATGAAAAAGTCTTAGGCATTACCCCTGCCATGCGTGAAGGGTCGGGTATGGTGGAGTTCTCGCAGCGCTTCCCAAAACAATATTTTGATGCAGCCATTGCCGAGCAACATGCGGTGACCTTAGGCGCAGGGTTTGCCTGTGAGGGCTATAAACCTGTGGTCGCCATTTATTCGACTTTCTTGCAACGCGGCTATGATCAGCTGATCCACGACGTCGCATTGCAGCGTTTACCCGTACTATTTGCGATTGACCGTGGAGGTATTGTCGGTGCCGACGGCCCAACCCATCAAGGGGCGTTCGATTTAAGCTTTATGCGCTGTATCCCAAATATGGTGATTATGGCGCCATCGGATGAAAATGAATGTCGCCAGATGCTGTATACCGGATATTGCTATGATGCAGGCCCAAGCGCGGTACGCTATCCAAGAGGTAGTGCAACAGGTGCGACTCAAGTTGAAGCCATGACGGCGCTGCCAATTGGTAAAGGGGTGATTAAGCGTTTAGGCAAACGTATCGCGATGCTTAACTTCGGGACTACCTTAGCCGCAGCACTCACTGCCGCAGAGACTTTAGATGCGACAGTGGTCGATATGCGCTTTGTGAAACCGCTGGATGTGGATTTAGTCAAAGAGATGACGCAAACCCACGATGTGCTCGTCACAGTGGAAGAAAACGCCATTATGGGCGGCGCTGGCTCTGGCGTATTAGAGCTGTTACAACAGCTTAAAATGCCTAAACCTGTGCTGCAAATTGGCTTGCCCGATGAGTTTATTAAACATGGCTCGCCTGAAGAAGTGATCCATGACTTACAACTCGATGCCGAAGGCATGTTAGCGCAAATTAATGCCTATCTTGCCGATTGATTATTGATGGGGGCTAAGCTCCCATCAATACTGCAAACGTGATAATTCACGATTAACGGCAAATAGAAAAGCAACAGACAAATAAAAAGGACTGCATCTGCAGTCCTTTTTATTACGTAACGTTTAACGCTCAGCGCGTTAACTTAGGCTTCACTTACGCTTCAATATCAATCGAAGCAGATTCTTGGCTAGGGCCACCTTGAGACACCATCACCATGGCAGGACGCAGTAAACGGCTGTTTAGCTCATAACCCTTTTGCATCACTAACATCACAGTATTGGCTGGGAATTCAGCACTTGGTGCATACCAATCGC
>AACY020301733.1_pt1 | contig 16690 bp, 15 predicted proteins | sample 267378 | NCBI WGS metagenome assembly AACY02 (sample SAMN02954345, study PRJNA13694) | marine metagenome | biome: aquatic; feature: ocean; material: water; isolation source: isolated as part of a large dataset composed predominantly from surface... | reverse complement strand
ACCATGATTCCCGCACCGGCGCTCACCGCGGCGATATCGGCTGCTCGCTTCGCCCATGTCCACCCTTGAAGATGCCAGGTGAAGATCCACACCCCGGTGATCGCGGAGAACGCCATCGCGGCGATGGTGAGGTAGTTGCCCCAGTTGGCATGGTCGGCGGGGAGTCCGACGGCGGCGGAGAGGGAGTCGCCGGACACCTTCGCGAGGTAGGACCCGATCGCACCGAGTACGGACCCGCCGAGGATGACCCATTGGAAACTGTTGCGCCACCGGGTGACGAAACCGGTCACGATCATGCCGATGGCGGCCAAGGGGAGCAGGACGACGACGCCGTGGACGACCAGCGGGTGCAGGGGAAGGCCACCGAGTAGTTCAGGCATGGGGCAAACCCTTCTGTCCGAGGCGTCGAATCCTGCTCTGGCAGGCAGAGGAACTCCCCCAGCGGGATGCGTGTTTCACGGTAGTCGACGTCCCTGAGCATGTCCCGAGCCCGGTTGGTGTCCTCAGGGAGTACGGCGTGATCGTCGAGGGTGTGAACGCTGGATGAAGACGCGATGAGGCGGCTATGCATCCGCGTCGGCGGGAGTGCCGCCGGTGATGCGCACGAGCTCGTCGAACGTCGGAGGCAAGACGCAGTGCGGGCGACCACCCGTGGCCCATACCTCGTCGAATTGCCGAGGACGACGTCGACGATCGTCCGGACTGGTGCAGGGTGCCCAATAGGAGCAACGCCGCGTGTGGTTTGTGTAACTCGTCTCGACGGACTCGTGACGGCGTACCGTGGGTCCATGACCGTGCCGGCTCGCTCCACGTGGGGCTCCGCACGCGACCTCGTGGGAGACCAGCCGCCCCCGGTTGACGACGTGCCGACGATCTTGGCCGGTGAGCCCCTGGATTCCGCAGACAAGGTGCGCGACTTCCTCGAACGTCTCGCCGCCTCACGAAGCTCCTGATCTTTCATGAGCGAGCAAGATCTTTCATGAGCGAGCAAGGCTCGGCAGGCGCGGCACGAGGATCGTCGTTGGCGCGACTACGCCCAGGTCACGGAGCCTTGGGCGAGGACGATGCGGCGACCTGCTTCTGATTGCCAGAGGGAGAGCATTCCGTCCAGGCCCTGGTGAGAGCGCAGCACCGGGGGTTTCTGTGCGAGGCTCACCCGCTCGTCGTGCGAGGCCCAGATGAATCCGCACGTGCCGGCGCAGGCGCAATCGTCGAACGCGACAGCGGCACCTTCCTTCACTAGTCGCATGGCCGCTGCGGGCTCGATGCTCGACGAGACGAGTTGGTAGTCGGTGCCGTCCGATGCGATGAGTTGACCGTCATAGATTCCCGGTGGCAGGCGCCTGGAGGGAGTCGGGCTCGGTGTGGATTCCGCCGCGGAGATCATCTCCGCCATCGTGCTGCGCTCCCTGCGTCGAGCCACGCCGACCTCCCTTGCCTGCACGCCACGCGGTGATTTCCAGGCCAACCGGAAGTCATGCTCATGCGAGGCACGCCGTAGGCGTGGACGGTTGAAGGAGGGAGCTAGGCACCCACGTCGGCAGGAGTCCCGCCGGTGATGCGCACGAGCTCATCGAACGTCGTGGGGAAGACGTAGTGCGGGTGACCGCCCGCTGCCCACACCTCGTCGTAGTTGCCGAGATCGACGTCGACGATCGTGCTGATGGGTGCAGGGTGCCCGATAGGAGCAACGCCGCCGATCGCGAAACTCGTCGCGGTACGCACGTCATCGGCGCTCGCTTTGGCGACCTCGCTCACGCCGAGCACCGCCGCAACTTTACCGGTATCGACGCGGTGACCCCCTGAGGCCACGACCAGCACAGCATGGCCGTCAGCCATGAAGATCAGCGACGACGCGATTTGCGCGGGAACGATGCCGAGAGCCTCAGCGGCCTCTTTCGCCGTTCGCGCGGAGTCATCGAGGCGACGAACCTGACCGGGGACACCCTCGGCGGCAAGTGCCTCGCGCACGCGGATGACCGACTCCTGCTCCTGATCTGCCATGGCGGGCAGATTACCCACTCGATTCCAGCATGGATATGGCCTCACCGGCGATGCCAACCCGATGATCCCGGGCGGATTTGCACCCTGTGGATGACGAAGCGGCGCTGCAGCAGGCGCAGGGGAGTCAGGCTAGGCTGCAAATTCGATATTTGACGCCCGGATGTGGCGTGGAACGCGGTACGGATCGATAGGGAATCGAGGTGACAGGTCGACGTGCTCGCTGCCTCTGTGGCGCTCATGGGAGCGGGGGCGTTGATCGCGCCGCTCCTCGTTCGATACCTGGGTCGATACACCGGATATCCGCTCGCCCTCATTTTCTTGATCTCCGGAGTCCTGCTCCTCATTGATGCCCCCGAGGTGATGAGTGGAGCCACGGTCACCGAGTCCTGGCAGTGGGTAGAAACCTTCGACGTCGAGTTCACCCTGCGCCTGAACGGCTTGTCATTGCTCTTCGCAGTGCTCGTCCTCGGCGTAGGAGTGCTTGTCCTCAGCTACGCGCCGCAGTATCTCGACCCGAGCTATGAAGTGGGTCGCCTCTATACGGTGTTGACGCTGTTCGCGGGCGCGATGCTCGGCCTGGTTCTCGCCGGTGATCTCATCCTGCTCGTCGTGTTCTGGGAGATCACGACGCTGAGCAGCTTCCTGCTCGTCGCCGGCAGTGGCACCACAGGAGTCTGGCCCGCCGTTCGTGCCCTCGTCATCACCGGTATCGGCGGTCTCGCCCTGGTCGGTGCCGTGGTGATCCTTGCGCTGCGAACCCAGACCACGAATATCGAGCAAGCGATCGCCCTCGCCCCCGAAGCGCTGACCGCGACCGATATCGCCATCATCGGACCGCTGATCGTCATCGCGGCCTTCACCAAATCAGCCCAACTGCCGTTCCACTTCTGGCTACCCGGAGCGATGGTCGCCGTCACCCCCGTGAGCGCCTATCTGCATGCGGCCACCCTGGTGAAGGCCGGCATCTATCTGCTGTTGCTGTTCTCCCCGCTGTTCACCGAGGTCGCCGCGTGGCACATCACCCTGATGAGTATCGGTCTGGCCACCGCGGTCTTCGGAGCATTCCAGGCGCTGCGCCAATGGGACCTGAAATCCCTGCTCGCCTATTCGACGGTCAGCCAGTTGGGCACCATGGTCGCCCTGGTCGGTGTCGGGACATCAGCTTCGCTAGCCGCCGCCGCCTTGCTCGTCGCCGCGCACGCGCTATTCAAAGCGACGCTGTTCATGTTGGTCGGCATCGTCGATCGCGAGGCGGGCAGCCGCAATCTCGCCGATCTGTCCGGGCTGTGGCGTGCGATGCCGATCACCGCCGGATTGACCGGCCTGGCTGCCATGTCGATGGCCGGATTCCCGCCGCTTGTGGGATTCGTCGCCAAGGAGGAATCCTTCTACGCATTCCTCGACACACCCTCGGCGTCCTGGACTGCTGATCAGGCATGGCTCGGTGTCGCGGCAGCGGCGATCGCGGTGATCGGGGCCGCGCTCACCCTGGCATACAGCGCTCGCATCTTCTTCGGTGCGTTCTTCGGTCCGTTGACCCAGCGCAATCTGTACGAGCCGTCCTGGTTGTTCCTCGCACCAGCGGTCGTCCCCGCCATCGCCGGGCTGGTCCTCGGCGTGGCCCCGTGGCTGCTCAATGGAATCATCGATCGCACCAGCCAGGATGTCGGATTCCCCCTGGTGCAATCCGATCTCAGCCTCTGGCATGGCCTCAGCGTGGCCCTCGGATTATCGATCATCGCGATCACCCTCGGTTTGATCATCCACTTCCGTCGCGAATCGCTCCTTCGCTGGCTCGGTCAGGACACCCCGCGTTCCATCGCGCCGGAGATCTTCGACCGCATCTGGTACGCGACCTTGGATCTGGGAGCGCGCGTCGGTCGCACAGCGCACTCGGCATCGGTGGGCGTGCAACTCAGTGGTGTCGCAATCTTGCTCCTGGTCTTGACCTTCGGTGGATTCGTTCTCATTCCCGGCTCGACAGACGGGCTTGGTCCGGTTCTTCCCGACGTCATGCAACCGGTGGATGTTGCAATCCTCATCCTGCTCGTTCCGGCCGTCATCCTGCTGGCCCGTGCGCGAACCGCGATCGCAGCGCTAGTCCTCGCCGGTTTCATCGGCCTGATCATCTCGCTGTGGCTGCTGTTGCTCGGAGCTCCCGATGTCGCGCTCACTCTGCTGCTCGTTGAGATTCTGACAGTGGTGGTCGCCGCCCCGGTGCTGTCTCGACTTCCTGCGCATCGAGGCCTCGGCAGCTCGACGCGAGCAGCGGTCAGTGCCGTCGTCGTGGGAGCGATCAGCGGAATGGCCGTATGGGTGTTCACCGGCCGACGAGAGGCTTCATCCCTTTCGGACTACTTCCTGGCCGAAGCCGAAGGACTCACCGGTGGGACGAACGTGGTGAACACGATCCTGGTGGATTTCCGAGGCTTGGACACCCTGGGTGAGATCACCGTGCTGTTCGCTGCAGCGCTCGGTCTGCTCGCCGCTGGGGTGATCACCGTGAAGGGTCGCGGTGAGGGTGTCCTCGGCCAGGGGGAGCAGGCGGTCCTCAGGGTCGGCTCCCGAGTCATCATCCCGCTGTTGCTCATCGCAGCCGCGGTGTTGTTCTGGCGAGGACACGACGAACCCGGCGGCGGTTTCATCGCGGGCCTCGTCGCAGGCTCCGCTCTCGCAGTCGCTGGAATCTCCGGCATCCACGTCCGCCTACCCAGGCCGAGGGTGATCCTGGCCCTGGGACTGGGTATCGCGTTGGCATCTGGAGTTCTGGGTCAGGTTCTCGGGGGAACCTTCCTCGAGCCATTCAAGTTCGATGTCCCTGTCCTGGGATCCTTGACGACCTCGTTGATCTTCGATCTGGGAGTGTTCCTCGTCGTGGTGGGCCTGGTTCGCACAGCCCTGCAGCGCCTCGACGGACTCGATTCCGATACCGAGGAAGACGAGCATCATCATGACCCCGATCCGGTGCGGGTGCTGCCATGAGCCTCGCGATCGCCGTAGCGCTTCTCACCGGGGCGGGCACGTGGCTGCTCGTTCGCGGCGGAGCAGTGCGACTCATCCTGGGCTTCATCCTCCTCGGCCATGCCGCGAATCTGGTGATCATCGCTGCAGGTGGCGCTGATCGCCGAGTCGCTCCCATCGTCGATGGGAGCACACCACTCGACGCCGCCGCTGATCCGCTTCCTCAGGCGTTCGTGCTCACCGCCATCGTGATCACCTTCGGTGTCACGGTGTATCTGCTCGGTCTCGTCGCGCGAATCGCCAAAAAATCGCCGAGCAGCGAGCTCGAAGAGAAATTCGATTCCGATGATGAGGGTGTGGGTAACCGATGATGCTCGATACCCATGTCCTATCCGTCTGGGTGATTCCCGGTGTTTTCGCTGTGCCACTTATCGCGGCGGTGGTGACGTTCCTCATCGGTGCGAACAAGACAAGTCGGGCGATCGGGTTGCTCGTGCCGGTTGCGGTCTTCGCGGCTTCAGTGCTCTTGGTCATCGCCACGATGGAGGGCGAGGTCGTCGTCTCCCAGGTTGCCGGTTGGCAGGGGGGAGTCGCGATCGCCTTCGTCGCCGACCTGCTCAGTGCCCTGATGCTCGGTGTCTCCGCCCTCCTGGTGTTCTCCAGCATGGTGTTCGCATATGCGGCGGGACTTGGCATGGACCGATGGTTCGTGCCCTCGGTGCTGATCATGACCGCGGGCGTTTACGGGGCCTACCTCACCGGTGACCTGTTCAACCTCTTCGTCATGGTCGAGGTGGCGCTGCTTCCGTCCTACATCCTGATGTCACGAAGTGGGACCCTGACCGCACTTCGATCCGCCCGCTTGTACCTCATCGTGAATCTCACTGCCTCAACCTTGTTCCTCGCGGGACTCGGAGTGGTCTACGGCGCCACCGGCACGGTCAACATGGCCGCCCTTGCCGGGCTCGGTGCGCTCCCGGTCATCGCCATCGCCACCGGGGTGGTCGTCGTCGCACTGATGCTCAAGGCGGCCCTGGTGCCCGCACACAGTTGGCTACCGGCGACGTATCCGTACACCTCACCGGCCGTCACGGCACTGTTTTCAGGACTGCTGACCAAGATCGGCGTCTATGCGCTCGTGCGGATTATCTCGCTGATCTACGAACCTGGTCAGATCCTGACCACCGCGGTGATCGTGATCTGCGTGCTGAGCATGATCATCGGCGTGCTTGGTGCACTCGGTGAGGGCACGATCCGGGGCGTGCTGTCCTTCCACATGATCAGTCAGGTGGGCTACATCCTGGTCGGAGTGGTCCTCGCAGGAGCCGTGGGCTTCGCCGCTGTGGTGTTCTATCTCATCCACCACACGATCGTGAAGACCTCGCTGTTCCTCACCGGAGGAACAGTCGAGCACGAAGAAGGCACCGGTGTCATCAAGAGGCTCGGTGGATTGGCTCGTGCTCATCCGATCGCGGCCACGGCGTTCTTCTTCGCCGCCCTGTCCTTGACCGGTATCCCGCCGTTCTCCGGTTTCTGGGCGAAACTCGGTGTCCTCACCGCGGCAGCAGAGGCAGGCGCCGCGGTGGTGTTCGTCGTGGCACTGGTCGTGAGTGTCGGGACCCTGGGTTCGATGCTCAAACTCGGCACAGGCGTGTTCTGGGGCCAGCCCAAAACCATCGATACAGAGGAAGAGACCCCCAGCGACGTCAGCGTCGAGCCTGTCGTCGCAGCAGGAACTGCACTGTCGGTGGCCTCGGCAGTCGAGGCGCCACCGGTCACTAAGTGGCGTCCCCTTCTCGTCATACCCGGATTCGCGCTAGCCCTGGTCAGTTTGGGAATCGGGCTGTTCCCCGAATGGCTGTTGAGCCTGGCGCACACCTCTGGGGAGTCCCTGGCTGACCCGGTGGCCTATGTCGAGGCTGTGCTGGGTGGGAGAGCGCCATGAGCCCTGCGATCAAGCGACTGTGGGGACTGCCGTGGTTGGCCGTGTGGGCCACGGGAGCGATTGCCGCAGCATCCACTCAGGTCGCGCGCGACATCATTGCACCGTCATCGAAATTGGCGCCGGGCATCGTGATCGTTGCATTGCGGATGCCCACGAACACGGAGGTCGCCGTCTGGATGAGCCTTGTCAACCTCACGCCGGGAACCCTGGTCGTGGAGATCTCCGACGCCCTCGACGAGGCCTGGGTGCACAGTCTGTACGCAGGGGATCCGCAAGCCCTCAAAGACGATCTGAATGCCCTGCAGGATCGGGTGATCCGCTCCTTCGGCGCCGAACCGCTTCGGGAGGCACCGTGAAGGACATCCCTACCTGGGTCATCGACGCGAGTCTCATCTTCGTTGCACTGGGCGCGATCGCCGCCATCTATCGTGCGGCTTCAGGCCCCACCCGCGCCGATCGTGTGGTCGCTGCTGAACTCGGATTCATCGCAGCGGTCGGTGGCTTGCTCCTCGTTGCTCTCCGGCTCGATGAGTCGATCCTGTTCGATTTCGCACTGATCGCAGTCCTCATCGGGTTCCTCACCACGATCGGGTTGGCACGCCTGGTGACGGCGCGAACCATGGGCAAAACCGACGGGGAAAGGGAGTCGTGATGGTCGTCATCGTCTCGATTCTTGCCATCTTCGGTTCAGCACTGGTTGCGTTGGCCGGACTGGGATTGTTCCGTCTCCCCGACCCGTTGACTCGCGCCAGTGCCGTGTCGAAAGCAGCTGCACTGGGGCTGCTGCTCATCATCGTCGCTGCCATCATCGCGGACTGGTCGCTGCGCTCTGTGATCGTTCTGGTCCTCGTATTGATCGCCCACTTGGTGACAGTGCCCCTGTCGGGGCTGGCCCTTGCGCGTGCGTCCTATCAATCGGGAACTGCGCGGCCACCGGTCACAACCGTGGATGAACCTGCACAAAGAGAAGGCCAACAGCGCGATTGAGTCGCTCTAGTCGTCGATGCGGTGGATGCTGCGCACGAAGAACACGATCAAACCGGTGGTGACGAGCAGTGCGGCCAGACCGAAGTAGGTCGGTTGCAGCCCGAAGCGTTCGACGGCGAGCCCGGTGAACAGCATCGCGACAGGTGGAGCGGCATAGAAGATGGACAACTGGACGCCGAACACCCGGCCCTGTGCGTCCGGGGCCACTCGTCGCTGAACGATGGTGGTCAGCAGCGGATTCATCGGACCCCACGCGAGGCCGAGCACGAAGGCGGCGATGATCATGATCGGCAGCGGTGGCAGTAGTGACAGGGGAACGATCGAGACCATCGTCCCTGCCAGGACCAATCGCGCCAGCGTGAGGCGACGCATCCGGGCTGACAACCAGCCATACGCGAAGGACCCGACTACCGATCCACCTGCCAGAGCAGCGATGACGATGCCCAGGCCCCAGGGCATATCCAGGCCCTCGAAATATGCCGGCAGGATGACCGCCTCGGTCGGCAGATAGACCGCGGCGAGGACAAGGATGGCAATAGTCAACGCGCGCAGCGGAACGTCGGCCCAGATGATCCGCACACCGAGGATGGCCTGCGACCAGAATCCAGACTGCTGCTCCCCGGCAGCAAGAGCCACTTGGCGTGCGATCTGGCCGGAGTCTCGAACTCGCAGGACCGTGATGAGAAGGGCTGCGGCGGTGAACAGGGCGAAGGGGACCCAGAATGCGTTGATGGCACCGATGCTCGCGATGAGCACCGCCGCGACCAGCGGCCCCAGAGTCCAGCCGATCGCGAAGATGCCCTCATGGATGCCGTTGAGGCGATCGGTGTCGAAGTTGGCCTCCCGCGCGACATCGGCAATGAGCGCCTTGCGGCCGGTGTAGCCGGCCGGATCGAACACAGCCCCGATCACCGCGAGCGTGATGATGGACGGGAGAGACAGTCCGAACAGCCATGCGGTGATGGGAAATGCTGCGACGGAGATCGCCGAGGCGATATCCGAGGCGATGCTGACGAAGCGCCGTCCGAGTCGATCGACGCCCCAGCCGGCCAAGGGTGAGGCGAGCGCCCCGGGCACGGATGAGATCGCAGCCACCAACCCCGCAGCCGCGACGGATCCTGTCGATTCGAGCACCAGCCACGGGATGGTGAGCATGACGATGGCATTGCCGACACCGGAAAGACCGTTCGCTGTCTCCAGTAGCCAGATGCCACGCCAGCGCACCGGCTGCGCCGGATCGCGGGTGAATGTGGCGAGGGATTCGCTCAGAACGCACCTTCGAGCACGTCGAGACCCTCGATGAGCAGGTGATCGGGGATCGTCAAAGGCGGCAGGAATCGCAGGACGTTGCCGTAGGTTCCCGCGGTGAGCACGAGCACGCCCTGTGCGTGGCAGGCCTTGGCGATCCGCTGGGTGGGATCAGGGTCGGGGGTGGTCGTTCCCGGGTGGATGAGTTCGATGGCGATCATGGCACCGCGTCCTCGGATGTCGCCGATCTGCGGATGGGACTCGGCCATGGCGCGCAGTCGTGGAATCATAAGCGACTCGATGTGTTGAGCGCGTGCGCACATATCCTCGGACTTCATCGCCTCGATAGCGCCGAGCGCGGCTGCACATGCGATCGGATTGCCACCGTAGGTGCCACCGAGACCACCGACATGGACCGAGTCCATGATCTCGGCTCGACCGGTAACGGCTGCGAGCGGCAACCCACCCGCGATGCCCTTGGCTGTGGTGATCAGATCCGGTACGACGCCTTCGTGCTCGCAGGCGAACCACTGGCCGGTGCGCGCGAAGCCAGTCTGGATCTCGTCGGCGACGAACACGATTCCGTGCTGCGTTGCATAGTCGCGAAGCGCAGTGAGATACCCGGGCGCGGGAACGATGAAGCCTCCCTCACCCTGAATCGGTTCGATGACGATCGCCGCGATGTTCGATCCACCGAGCTCCTTGTCCATCTTCGAGATCGCCCACGAGGCGACCTCAGCACCGCCATGCGGGCCGTCGCGGAAGGGATAGGACATCGGCATCCGATACACCTCGGGCGCGAAGGGCCCGAATGACTGCTTATAGGGCATGTTCTTGGCCGTGAGCGCCATCGTCAGGTTGGTACGTCCGTGATAGCCGTGCTCGAACACCACGACGGCAGCGCGGCCCGTGTGCGCACGGGCGATCTTCACGGCATTCTCTACCGCTTCGGCGCCGGAGTTGAACAGCGCCGACTTCTTGTCATGGTCCCCGGGGGTCAACTCGTTGAGGTGCTCGCTCACCGCGACATACCCCTCATAGGGCGTCACCATGAAACACGTGTGAGTGAACTTGGCTACCTGCTCGCTGACATTGGCCACGACGCGCGGATGGGAGTTGCCCACGTTGGTCACGGCAATCCCCGAACCGAGGTCGATCAGCGAGTTGCCGTCGACATCGATGATCACGCCGCCACAGGCTCGCTCAGCGAACACCGGCAGGGTGCCCCCGACACCGGCCGACACCGCCGTCGTGCGTCGATCCATCAGTTCCTGGGAGCGAGGGCCGGGGATCGGCGTGACCAGGCGACGGACCTGGGGGATGTCGGTATCGGAACTCGCCGGTGCGGTCGATTCGAGGATTTCGGTCATGATCACAGCGTAGGCGCCGCCTTGCCCCTTGGCGAGAGACCTGGGCGTACCGTGGCAGCCATGCTCGAGCACGCTCTATCGGCATCGGGGCGACACGCCCCTCGTCGAGTCGTCATCCTGGGCAGTACCGGTTCGATCGGAACCCAGGCGCTGGAGATCATCGCGGCGCAACCGGATCGTTTCACCGTGACGGGATTGGCCGCGGGAGGAAGCGACCCGCAACTCCTCGCGGAACAGGCGTGGGAGTTCGAAGTCGACGTCGTCGCGTTCGAGGATGGCGATCGTGCCCGGGACGTGGCGGCGGCCATGGCCGCACAGGCGAGTCGGCGTGGAAAGACGGTCGCCGATGGCCCGCTGCTCACGTCGGGCGCAAACGCCGTAGTCGAGTTGGCCGGTCGGTCCTGCGATGTCGTCCTCAATGGCATCGCGGGGGCCGCAGGATTGCAACCGACACTGGCCGCACTCGATGCCGGGTCCATTCTCGCTCTGGCGAACAAGGAGTCATTGATCATCGGCGGCCCGGTCGTCACCGAGCGGGTCCGCCCCGGGCAGATCGTTCCGGTCGATTCCGAGCATTCGGCTTTGGCGCAGGCGCTTCTGGCCGGAGCTGCCAGCGAGGTGCGCCGGCTGATCCTCACGGCGAGCGGTGGCCCGTTTCGAGGCCGCACACGTGCGGAATTGGTCGACGTGACGGCCGAACAGGCGCTGGCTCATCCGACCTGGGACATGGGCCCCCTGGTCACCATCAACTCCGCCACCATGGTCAACAAGGGCCTGGAGGTCATCGAAGCGCACCTGCTGTTCGATGTTCCTCTGGACCGCATCGATGTGGTCGTACATCCGCAGTCCGTTGTTCACTCGATGGTCGAGTTCATCGATGGCTCGACCATGGCGCAGGCCAGCCCGCCTGACATGCGCATCCCGATCTCCCTCGGCCTCGACTGGCCTCACCGAGTCCCCGACGCCGCCCCCGGCTGCGACTGGACCGCTGCCACGACCTGGGAGTTCTTCCCGCTCGACTCCCAGGCCTTTCCCGCTGTCGACCTCGCCCGCCGGGCGGCGGCCGCCGGCGGGGGAGCTCCCGCGGTATTCAATGCCGCCGACGAGGTCGCCGTCGAAGCGTTCCTGTCGGGCGAACTGACGTTCACCGGCATCGTCGACACGGTCGCAGCCGTTCTCACGGACTACCTATCCGGCACCACAGGGCCGCTGTCCGACACTGCGGTGGGTGATCAGGGGAACGCTTGGACCCTCGAGCGCGTCCTTGAGTCGGACGCCTATGGTCGCAGCCGGGCTGCTGAGATGATCGAGAAGCGAGGGAGGTGAGGCGGTGCTCGAGGTAATCGGCATCATCGCGTTCTTTCTCATCATCGTGGCCTCGATCGCCCTGCACGAGATCGGCCATCTCGTCCCGGCCAAGGCCTTCGGGGTCAAAGTCACCGAGTACATGGTCGGTTTCGGTCCGACCCTGTGGTCGCGCCGAAAGGGTGAGACGACATACGGGTTGAAGGCGATCCCCGTCGGTGGCTACATCCGCATGGTCGGCATGCTGCCCCCTCCCAAGGATGCACCGGATGGGACCGCACGGTCGCTGACGACGGGTCGCGTGGGCACCTTCGTGCAACAGGCGCGCGAGCAGGCGCTGGAGGAGATCGCACCCGGTGATGAGAACCGGGTGTTCTACAAGCTGCCGGTGGCCAAGCGCGTCATCATCATGCTCGCCGGGCCGTTCATGAACCTCGTGATCGCCTTCGTCCTCTTTGCCGGAGTACTGGTCGGCATCGGCCTACCCGAACCGACCACCCAGGTGAATTCGGTCGTGGCGTGCGCGCCCAGCACCACCAACCCCGCCGGAACTGCGACCCCTGATGGCGCATGTCTCGACGGCCCCACACCCGCTGCAGCAGCTGGACTACAGCCCGGTGATGTGATCACACGATTCTCTGGAGTCGCCGTCTCGAATTGGGAAGAACTTTCTGGTGTAATTCGCGCCGCTCCACCGGGACCGGTGGCCCTCGCCATCGAGCGAAACGGCGTCGAGCAGACCCTCACCGTGGACCTGATCGATATCACCCGTCCCGTCGTCGATGAAGCAGGCCGAGACACCGGCGAAACCGTGACGACCGCCTTCCTCGGTGTTCGCCCGGACTTCATCTATGTCAGCCAGCCCCTGTCGAGTGTGCCGGCGGAAATGTGGAACCTCACCGAACGCTCTGCGGTGGCGCTGGTAGGGCTGCCGGTGCGGTTGTACGAGCTGGTGACCGACACGCTCATCGGCGGCGAGGAACGATCTATCGACTCCCCGGTCAGCGTGGTGGGAGCCAGCCGGCTCGGTGGTGACATCGTCGCCTCAGGGGAGTCCGGGCCGGCGAAGATCGCCATCTTCTTGAGTCTTGCGGCGTCGTTGAACCTGTTCCTGTTCCTGTTCAACCTGTTGCCGATCCTGCCACTCGATGGCGGGCATGTCGCGGGTGCGTTGTACGAGGGTTTGCGCCGACGTATTGCCCGGATACGCGGCAGGCCGGACCCTGGGCCGGTAGATGTGGCTCGCATGCTCCCCGTGGCGTATGTCATGGCGATGGTGCTCATCGTCGTAGGAGGGGTCGTGATCTTCGCCGATCTGGTCCGCCCCCTGAGCCTGTTCTGACCCCTTGGGGTGCCTCGACCTGAGGAATCACCGTTTGTCAGGGATACTGGACTCGTGAGTATCGACCTCGGGATCCCTGCCCCTCCGCCACCGGTGTTGCATCCGCGTCGGCCCACGCGGCAAGTGTTGCTGCGCCACGACACACACCCCGTGGCCGTCGGTGGAGATGCCCCGGTGAGCGTTCAGTCGATGACCACGACCTTGACGTCAGACATCAATGCGACCCTTCAGCAGATCGCCGAGCTCACCGCTTCTGGATGCCAGATCGTGCGGGTGGCGGTGCCGAGTCAAGACGATGCCGATGCCCTCCCGGCGATCGCGAAGAAGTCTGGCATCCCCGTCGTCGCTGACATCCACTTCCAACCGAAGTATGTCTTCGCCGCGCTCGAGGCCGGATGCGCGGGCGTGCGAGTGAATCCGGGAAATATCAAGAAATTCGACGACAAGGTGGCCGAGATCGCGCGTGCTGCGAAAGACACCGGCACTCCGATTCGCATCGGGGTCAACGCTGGATCACTCGATCCCCGGCTGATGGCCAAGTACGGCAAGGCCACACCGGAGGCTCTGGTGGAGTCAGCGCTGTGGGAAGCATCGCTGTTCGAAGAGCATGGCTTCGGGGACATCGTCATCTCGGTCAAGCATCACGACCCGGTGACCATGGTGCAGGCCTACACGCTGCTGTCCGAGCAGGCCGACTATCCGCTGCATCTGGGCGTCACCGAAGCAGGACCAGCGTTCCAGGGCACCATCAAGTCTGCGGTGGCATTCGGTGCACTGCTGTCCCAGGGCATCGGCGACACCATCCGCGTGTCCCTGTCGGCACCTCCGGTGGAGGAGGTCAAGGTCGGTATCGGCATCCTCGAGTCGTTGAACCTGCGCCAGCGTGGACTCGAAATCGTGTCGTGCCCGTCGTGCGGTCGAGCGCAGGTGGATGTGTACACCCTCGCCGAGCAGGTCACCGCGGGCCTTGAGGGCCTCGAGGTGCCGCTGCGCGTCGCTGTCATGGGCTGTGTGGTCAACGGTCCCGGAGAGGCACGAGAGGCCGACCTAGGAGTGGCTTCGGGAAATGGCAAGGGGCAGATCTTCGTCAAGGGTGAGGTCATCAAGACCGTTCCTGAGGCGCAGATCGTCGAGACGTTGATCGAGGAGGCCATGCGACTAGCCGAGCAGATGGGTGTCGACTCCGAAGCGGGCGAGAGCGCCGGCGGAGGCGCCGTCGTCACCGTCTCCTGAACAACCGCCTGTCGCCATAATGGGCCGGTGATGGCCGCGCAGGTTCGCTCGCTGCGAGCAGCCGACGCGCCTGATGTGCGGCGCTTGATCGATCAGTCGCCGGCGGGGCACTGCTTCATTGCGTCCCGGATGGATATCGCGGGCGATGATCTGTCTCGGCTGGGATTCGAAGCCTGGGGTTATGAGATCGACGGGGTCATCCGCAGTGCGCTGTTTCTGGGAGCCAATATCGTCCCGGTCGGGACCGATGCGGCAGCACGTGCAGCCTTCGCTTCCCGACTGCGCTTGACCGGGCGCCGAGGATCCTCGCTGGTCGGGTTCGCTGATGAGGTTCTCGATCTGTGGCGCCTGATCGAACCGGGATGGGGAACTGCGCGCGAGGTGCGTCCGAACCAGCCGCTGCTGACGATCGACCGCCCGGCTGCCCTACCGGTCGACGCGAAGGTGCGACTGGTGCGTGCCGATGAATTGGACATCCTGCTGCCCGCATGCATCGCGATGTTCACCGAAGAGGTCGGAGTCTCACCGGTCGCCGGAGGAACTCACGGAACCTATCGTGCTCGGGTCGCCGAACTGATCCGCGAGGGCCGAGCGCTCGCACGCATCGAGAATGGCCAGGTGGTGTTCAAGGCTGAGATCGGAGCGGTAAGCACGGATGCCTGTCAGGTGCAGGGCGTCTGGGTCGAACCTGGTCGGCGTGGCCACGGGCTTGCCGAACCGGGCATGGCAGCCGTCGTGTCCTACGCACTGCGCAGTGTCGCTCCGATCGTGAGCCTCTACGTCAACGACTACAACACACCAGCTCGACGGACCTATCGGGCAGTCGGTTTCATCGATTCCGGCCGGTTCGCGACGGTCCTGCTGTAGGGAGCGTCGTGCGAATGGCCGGCATCCACCCGGCGCGGTTTCCCGTCGGCTGCCGGTACATCGCTATCCTCGAGCGACCGCGAACTTTGGAGTGCCAAGCCATGTTGAGTCAGCCATGTTGAGAATGTCGACCCTCTTCGTGCGAACCCTGCGCGATGACCCCGCCGACGCTGAGGTGCCCAGCCATCGGCTCCTCGTGCGGGCGGGCTACGTCCGACGCGTGGCGCCGGGGATCTTCAGCTGGCTGCCGTTGGGCTATGCGACATATCGCAACATCGAGCGCATCGTGCGTGACGAGATGGACTCAGCCGGGTTCCAGGAGGTTCATTTTCCGGCCCTGTTGCCGCGCGAACCGTATGAGCGAACCAACAGGTGGGTGGAGTACGGCGACACGCTCTTTCGATTGGTAGACCGCAAGGGCGCTGACTATCTGCTCGGCCCTACGCACGAGGAGATGTTCACCCTGCTCGTCAAGGGCGAATACTCCTCCTATAGGGATCTTCCCCTCATCATCTATCAAATCCAGACCAAGTATCGCGATGAAGCCCGCCCGCGGGCAGGCATCCTGCGCGGTCGCGAGTTCGTGATGAAGGACTCCTATTCCTTCGATATCGACGACGCCGGACTCGAATCGTCCTATCAGCGGCATCGCGATGCCTACATCGCCACGTTCGATCGACTGGGTTTGAACTATGTGATCGTTTCGGCGATGTCAGGCGCGATGGGCGGCTCGAAGAGCGAGGAGTTCCTGGCACCGACGGAATTCGGCGAGGACACCTTCGTGCGCTGTGCAGCATGTGAGTATGCCGCCAATGTCGAAGCGGTGGTCACACCGGCGCCGACCGCATCAGCAACTGACGGACTCCCACCTGCGGTCGTCCATGACACGCCGGATACCCCGACCATCGAGACACTCGTGGCGGTGTCGAATGCCCGGGATGAGACCGCGCGTGCAGACCGGCCCTGGCAGGCCGATGACACGTTGAAGAACGTCGTGCTGATGGTGACCGAGTCCGATGGCACTAAAGCGCCTTTGATCATCGGGGTGCCCGGCGATCGCGATATCGATGTCAAGCGCCTCGAGGCGGCCTTGCATCCGGCGCAGGCCCAACCCTTCGAGGAGGCCGACTTTGCGGCACATCCGGCACTGGTCAAGGGCTACATCGGTCCCCAGGCGCTGGGTGCCGATCGCGGGTTCCGCTATCTGGTTGATCCGCGGATCGTCGAGGGCACATCGTGGATCACCGGTGCGAATAGTCCCGGTCGACATGTCTATGGGCTGGTCGCCGGTCGTGATTTCACCTGGGACGGAGTCATCGACGTCGCCGAGGTCCGTGCAGGTGATGCATGCCCGAACTGCTCAGCAACGCTGGTGATGGCCCGCGGTATCGAGATCGGCCACATCTTCCAACTCGGTCGCAAATACGC
>AACY020534881.1_pt1 | contig 16700 bp, 12 predicted proteins | sample 267378 | NCBI WGS metagenome assembly AACY02 (sample SAMN02954345, study PRJNA13694) | marine metagenome | biome: aquatic; feature: ocean; material: water; isolation source: isolated as part of a large dataset composed predominantly from surface... | reverse complement strand
AGGCGGCCAGGTTCAGTTCCGCGTCGAAAAGGCGGGTATTCTGCATGCCGGCGTTGGCAAGGCCTCGTTTGACGAGCAAAAGCTGGTTGAGAATGTTCGTGCGCTTGTTGATGCGGTGAACCGTGCCAAGCCATCTGGTGCCAAGGGCACTTACATGAAGCGTATTGCCGTGAGTTCCACCATGGGGCCCGGCTTTAAGATCGAAGTGGGGAGCGTCGGTATCGACGCATAACTGCTCGAGCTTGTCGGGATCCGTCCCGGCAAGGCCTGTCCGAGATCATCGGTGCTGAACCATTCGTGGGAAAGCTTAATAAACGCCGGTGGTAGATGGGAGCGTCGAGCGAGGTGACTCGATCGGTGATCCTGTACGGGCATTTAGCCGATCTTCGGCTTGGGTTTTTGCCCAATATCGAAGGTCATGTGTCAATGAATGCCGCAAGGCATTCTGAGAAGAGGAGCAACTGTCGTGGACAGAACCCAAAAAAGGGAAATGGTGGACCAGCTGAGCTCGGTCTTTTCCCAGACGGGGGTTGTGGTGGTCGCACACTACACCGGTCTGACCGTTGCGGATATGACTGACTTGCGTGGTCAAATCCGTGAAGCCGGCGCCGACTTTAAGGTCGTCAAAAACCGGCTCGCCAAGATCGCTCTCGATGGCACACCGATGCAGGGTATTTCGGATAAGTTCGTGGGTCCAACCGCAATCGCTTATTCCGATGATCCAATCGCAGCACCAAAAGTCATTACGAAGTTTGCCAAGTCTCACGACAAATTGGTGATCCTCGGGGCGGCCTTTGGAAGCACCATTCTTGATGAAGAGGGTGTGAAGGCCCTTGCCAGCATGCCGTCCTTGGACGAATTGCGCGGCAAGATTGTCGGTCTGCTGCAGGCCCCAGCCCAAAAGCTGGCCTCTGTTACCCAGGCACCTGGTGGTCAATTGGCGCGTGTTTTCTCGGCCTATGGGTCGAAGGATGCCGCTTGAGAGCAACCAACTGAGCAACCATTTTATTTGTAAGGAACCATTATGGCTAATCTTGAACAACTCGTGGAAGACCTTTCCGCATTGACCGTGCTTGAAGCTGCTGAGCTTTCAAAGCTTCTTGAAGAAAAGTGGGGCGTTTCTGCTGCTGCCCCTGTGGCTGTTGCTGCTGTTGCTGGTGGCGCTGCCGCCGGTGGTGAAGCTGCTGCCGCTGAAGAAAAGACTGAATTTGACGTTGTGCTCACCGCCGCTGGCGATAAGAAAATCAACGTGATCAAAGAAGTTCGTGGCATCACCGGCCTTGGCCTCAAAGAAGCCAAGGAACTCGTTGAAGGTGCGCCTAAGCCAATCAAAGAAGGTGTTGGCAAGGACGAAGCCGAAGAGCTCAAGAAGAAGCTCGAAGAGGCTGGGGCCACCGTAGAACTCAAGTAATTCATGCGCGCCCTTCGGCGGGGCATGAGAAAAAAACGGGAGGCGCAATGTTATTTTGCGCTTCCCTTTTGGCCTTTTTAGGCAGGACAACACTAGCGAGGAATACAACATGGGCCTCATGGTCTCCGGTACCAAGCGTTTCCGCCGTCATTTCGGCAAGCTGAACGAAGTTGCGCAACTCCCGAACCTCATTGAGGTTCAGCGCCTTTCCTATGAACAGTTTTTGCAAATGGATGTCCCGTCGGACAGCCGTGAAGAACTCGGCCTTCAGGCTGTGTTCAAATCTGTGTTTCCAATTAAGGATTTTTCGGAGAATTCCACCTTGGAATTTGTCCGCTACGAATTTGAACCCCCCAAATATGATGTTGAGGAATGTGTGGCGCGAGGCCTGACCTACGCAGCCCCCCTCAAGGTAACCTTGCGTCTGATCGTTTTTGACACCGACGAAGATACTGGTGCGCGTTCTGTCAAGGACATCAAAGAACAAGATGTGTACATGGGTGACATGCCGCTTATGACCGGCAACGGCACCTTCCTGGTGAATGGCACCGAGCGGGTTATCGTATCCCAAATGCATCGTTCGCCGGGCGTGTTCTTCGACCATGATCGCGGCAAAACACATTCTTCGGGCAAGCTTTTGTTCTCGAGCCGCATCATTCCGTACCGTGGCAGCTGGCTTGATTTTGAGTTCGACCCCAAGGATATCATCAATGTTCGCATCGACCGGCGCCGTAAACTTCCGGCGAGCTCCATGTTGATGGCATTGGGCTATACCGGTGAGGAGATTTTAGGGCTTTTCTATGGTCGCGTTTCCCTGGTTCGTCGTGATGCAGGATGGGCCCAGGAATTCCGTCCTGAAATGATGCGTGGTGCCAAGTTAAACTTTGACCTTATTGATGCGGATACCGGTGAGGTTGCTGTTGAGGCTGGTAAAAAGATCACCCCACGCTTGGCGCGCAAGCTGCAGGAAGGTGGTCTGAACCATGTTCTGTTCCAATCAGAACAGCTGGCTGGCCGTTATTTTGCGGAAGACGTGATCAATGAAGAAAATGGTCTTGTGCTGGTTGAGGCTGGTGATGAGGTGACCCCCGAGGCATTAGCCGTGTTGGTTGATCATGACATCGATGAGATCGCGCTTCTTGATATCGATCATGTCAATAAGGGCCCGCACATGCGCAACACCCTTGCTGCCGACAAGGCGGAAAGCAAGGAGCAGGCCCTGATTGATATTTACCGGGTGATGCGTCCGGGTGAACCCCCGACATTGGAAACAGCCGGCCAACTGCTTGAGAGCCTGTTCTTCGATCCAGAGCGCTATGATCTTTCTGCGGTTGGTCGTGTGAAGATGAACATGCGCCTCAACCTTGATGCGGAAGATACGGTTCGCGTTCTTCGCCGTGAAGATATCGTTGCAGTGATGCAGGCACTCCATGATTTGCGTGATGGCATCGGCCAGATTGACGATATTGACCATTTGGGCAACCGTCGGGTGCGTTCTGTTGGTGAATTGATGGAAAATCAGTACCGTTTGGGGCTGTTGCGCATGGAGCGTGCCATCAAGGAACGCATGAGCTCTGTGGAAATCGATACCGTGATGCCCCAGGATCTCATCAATGCAAAACCTGCTGCGGCAGCGGTGCGCGAGTTCTTTGGCTCCTCCCAACTTTCACAATTCATGGACCAAACCAACCCATTGTCCGAGGTGACCCATAAGCGGCGTATGTCGGCGCTTGGGCCTGGTGGTTTGACCCGTGAGCGTGCAGGCTTTGAGGTGCGCGATGTGCACCCAACCCATTATGGCCGCATCTGTCCAATTGAGACACCGGAAGGGCCGAATATTGGCTTGATCAATTCCCTTGCAACCTATGCACGTGTGAACAAATATGGCTTCATCGAGAGCCCGTACCGCAAGGTTGTGAATGGCGTGGCCAGCGACGAAGTGGTCTATCTTTCGGCCATCGAAGAGGGTCGTTACAAAATTGCCCAAGCAAATGAACCCTTGGATGAGTCAGGTGCTTTATCCAATGACCTTGTCACATGCCGCATGAATGGTGACTTTGTAACCATTCCACCGTCTGAGGTGGAATATATGGATGTGTCACCAAAGCAGGTTGTTTCCGTGGCGGCGGCCTTGATTCCGTTCCTTGAAAATGATGACGCCAACCGCGCCTTGATGGGTTCCAACATGCAACGACAGGCCGTGCCTTTGTTGCGTGCCGAAGCCCCGTTGGTGGGCACCGGCATGGAGTCCGTTGTGGCCCGGGATTCCGGCGCTGCCATTGCAGCCAAGCGCGCAGGTATCATTGACCAGGTGGACGCCACGCGCATCGTCATCAGGGTGACCGAAGGGCTTGAAGGTGGTGAATCTGGGGTGGATATCTACAACCTTCTCAAATTCCAACGTTCCAACCAGAACACATGCATCAACCAAAAACCTTTGGTGCGTGTGGGGGATGAAGTTGCTGCCGGCGATATTATTGCTGATGGCCCGTCAACAGAATTTGGCGAACTGGCTTTGGGCAAGAATGTGCTCGTCGCCTTCATGCCATGGAATGGTTATAACTTTGAAGATTCTATCCTGCTGTCAGAACGTATTGTTCGTGACGATGTCTTCACCTCTATTCACATCGAAGAATTTGAGGTGATGGCCCGGGATACAAAATTGGGCCCTGAAGAAATCACGCGTGATATTCCCAATGTTGGTGAAGAGGCACTTCGCAACCTCGATGAGGCCGGCATTGTTTACATCGGTGCAGAAGTGTCCCCGGGTGATATTCTCGTGGGTAAGATCACACCAAAGGGTGAAAGCCCGATGACCCCGGAAGAAAAACTCCTTCGGGCCATCTTTGGTGAAAAGGCATCCGATGTGCGGGATTCATCCCTGCGCTTGCCTCCCGGTGTCACAGGTACTGTGGTTGAGGTGCGTGTGTTTAACCGCCACGGCGTTGATAAGGATGAGCGTGCCTTACAGATTGAGCGTGAAGAGATTGAACGCTTGATGAAGGACCGTGACGATTCATTGCATATCGTGGAGCGCAACCTTCGTAAGCGTTTGGCCGCGCTCCTCGTGGGCACCAACGTGACCAAGGCCCCAAAGAACACCAAGCTTAAGGGTAAGTTGGATGCGGATGAATTCCTCGCCCTGACGCCGGGTCAATGGTGGCAGTTGGCCGTCGATGACGAAAAGGTCATGGATGAACTGGCCCAGATCAAAAATTATTATGACGCGGCCAGAGATCGTCTAGAAGCGCGCTTTGCGGACAAAGTGGACAAGGTTCGTCGCGGTGATGAGATGCCACCAGGGGTCATGAAAATGGTCAAGGTGTACATCGCCATTAAGCGGAAGATCCAGCCAGGTGACAAAATGGCTGGTCGTCACGGCAATAAGGGTGTGATCTCACGGATCATGCCCTTGGAGGACATGCCGCATCTTCCCGACGGTCGTCCGGTCGATATTGTTCTTAACCCACTTGGCGTTCCTTCCCGCATGAATGTTGGGCAGATCCTTGAAACCCACCTTGGTTGGGCATCTGCCAACCTTGGTCGGGCGATCGGTCGTGCCTTGGAAGAATACCGGGAGAATGGCGACATGCAGCCTGTTTCGGATGCCATGAAAATGGCCTATGGCGATGACGTATATAACAAAGCAATTGCAGATTTGCCGGCGGAGCGTTTGATAGAAACCGCGGAAAACGCCTCACGTGGTGTTCCCCACGCGACGCCTGTTTTTGATGGTGCGACCAAAGAAGATATTGCTGAAGCTTTGGTCCGTGCTGGCATGGATTCTTCCGGTCAGGTGACCTTGATCGATGGGCGTTCCGGCGAGCCATTCGCGAGGAAGGTGACCGTGGGTTACAAATACCTACTCAAGCTGCACCATTTGGTGGATGACAAAATCCACGCCCGGTCCATTGGGCCATATTCGTTGGTCACCCAACAACCATTGGGCGGTAAGGCCCAGTTCGGTGGTCAGCGATTTGGTGAAATGGAATGCTGGGCATTGCAGGCCTATGGTGCTGCATACACCTTGCAGGAAATGCTGACGGTCAAGTCTGATGATGTGGCTGGCCGAACCAAGGTCTATGAATCCATCGTTCGCGGTGAAGATAATTTTGAAGCGGGTATCCCGGAAAGTTTCAATGTGTTGGTCAAGGAAATCAGGTCCCTTGGTCTCAATGTGGAACTTCTGGATTCCAACGAGTACTGAGGAGCGCTTAAGCAATGAACCAGGACGTCACCAACGTATTCAGCCCCAATACGCCACCACAGACATTCGATTCCATTAAGATCTCCATTGCGAGCCCGGAGAAGATTCTCTCTTGGTCCTATGGAGAGATTAAAAAGCCAGAGACCATCAATTATCGGACGTTCAAGCCGGAGCGTGATGGTCTCTTCTGCGCCCGTATCTTTGGTCCAACCAAGGATTATGAATGCCTCTGTGGCAAATATAAGCGCATGAAATATCGCGGCATCATCTGCGAAAAATGCGGCGTTGAAGTAACCCTTTCCAAGGTGCGCCGGGAGCGCATGGGTCATATTGAGCTCGCCTCACCGGTGGCCCATATCTGGTTCCTGAAATCCTTGCCAAGCCGCATCAGCCTCATGCTCGACATGATGCTGAAAGAGGTTGAAAAAGTTCTTTATTTCGAAAGCTACATTGTGATCGAGCCGGGTCTGACCCCGCTCTCCCCAAAGCAGCTTTTGACCGAGGAAGAATATCTCGAAGCCCAGGAACAATATGGTGAAGATTCCTTCACCGCTGGCATTGGCGCAGAGGCTGTTCGTGAATTGCTGATGGCCATTGACCTTGAGCAAGAGCGCGAAACGCTTCGCGAAGAATTGGCTGAAGCAACAGGTGAATTGCGCCCGAAGAAAATTGCAAAGCGCCTCAAGCTTATTGAATCCTTTGTGGAATCGGGCAACCGCCCAGAATGGATGATCCTAACCGTTGTTCCGGTCATTCCCCCAGAATTGCGCCCGCTCGTGCCACTTGATGGAGGTCGTTTTGCGACCTCTGACCTCAATGATCTTTATCGCCGGGTCATCAACCGCAACAACCGATTGAAGCGTTTGGTGGAACTACGTGCCCCAGATATCATTGTGCGCAACGAAAAGCGTATGTTGCAGGAATCCGTTGATGCGTTGTTTGATAATGGACGCCGCGGCCGCGTGATCACAGGCACGAACAAGCGCCCGCTGAAGTCTTTGAGCGACATGCTCAAGGGTAAGCAGGGTCGTTTCCGTCAGAACTTGCTTGGTAAGCGGGTGGATTATTCCGGACGCTCGGTCATCGTGGTGGGCCCGGAATTGAAACTCCACCAATGTGGTTTGCCCAAAAAGATGGCCCTGGAATTATTCAAGCCGTTCATTTACTCGCGCCTTGAAGCGAAGGGGCTTTCCGCGACCGTCAAGCAAGCCAAGAAATTGGTGGAGAAAGAGCGTCCCGAGGTTTGGGATATCCTCGAAGAGGTGATCCGTGAGCACCCGATCCTTTTGAACCGTGCGCCAACACTTCACAGACTTGGTATTCAAGCCTTTGAGCCAACCCTGATCGAAGGCAAAGCGATCCAGCTTCACCCGCTTGTTTGCGCAGCCTTTAACGCGGATTTTGATGGTGACCAGATGGCGGTTCATGTGCCTCTGTCCCTGGAAGCCCAGCTTGAAGCCCGTGTGTTGATGATGTCCACCAACAACATCCTCAGCCCTGCCAATGGTAAGCCCATCATTGTGCCGTCCCAGGATATTGTTCTCGGTATCTATTACATGACCTTGGACCGGCAGAATGAAGTAGGCGAGGGGAAATCTTTTGCGTCCATGGCTGAGATCGAGCATGCCCTGCAGGTTGGTGCGATCAGTATTCACAGCAAGATCATTGCCCGGTTCCATACCGTGGATGAGGACAACAAACCAATCGTCCAGCGTGTGGAAACCACACCTGGCCGCTTTATGATTGCGGACCTTCTCCCACGCCATCCGCGTGTTGAGTTTGATCTCGTCAACAAATTGCTAACCAAGAAAGAAATTGCCAAGGTTATTGATGCGGTCTATCGCCATTGTGGCCAAAAAGACACCGTGGTGTTTGCCGACAGGCTGATGAAGCTTGGTTTCCAAAATGCGTATAAGGCCGGTATCTCCTTTGGTAAGGATGACATGATCATCCCAGAGGCGAAGCAGGGTTTGCTTGATGAAACCATGGCCCAGGTCAAGGAATTCGAGCAGCAATATTCCGATGGCCTCATCACCCAGGGTGAGAAATACAACAAAGTTGTGGATGCCTGGGCGAAGTGTACCGACAAGGTCGCCTCAGAAATGATGAAGAAAATTTCTGCGGTCCAAATCGACGAGGAAACACAGAAGCATAAGCCAGAAAACTCCATCTACATGATGGCCCATTCCGGCGCCCGTGGTTCACCCCGTCAGATGCAACAGCTTGGCGGTATGCGCGGTTTGATGGCCAAGCCGTCTGGCGAAATTATTGAGACCCCGATTATTTCCAACTTTAAGGAAGGCCTGACGGTTCTTGAATATTTTAACTCCACCCATGGTGCGCGTAAGGGTCTTGCCGACACGGCCTTGAAGACAGCCAACTCTGGTTACCTGACCCGCCGCCTCGTCGATGTTGCCCAGGATTGCATCGTGCGCGAGATCGATTGTGGAACCGAGCGTGGGTTGGACGTCAGCGCCTTGATCGATGGTGGTGAGGTTGTCGAACCGATCACCGAGCGTATCCTCGGTCGTTCCGCAGCTGCGGATATTCTGGATCCGGGCACCGATGAGGTCATTGTTGCTAAGGGTGTTGAAATCACTGAGAAAGATGCGGCCCGCATTGAAGATGCAGGTCTCCAGACGGTGAAGATCCGGTCTGCCCTGACCTGTGACACCAAGGCAGGGGTATGTGCCACGTGCTATGGTCGTGACCTGGCACGCGGGACAGCCGTGAATATCGGCGAGGCCGTCGGCGTGATCGCGGCCCAGTCCATTGGTGAGCCTGGAACTCAGTTGACCATGCGTACCTTCCACGTTGGTGGTACCGCCCAGGTTGCTGACCAGTCCTTCGTTGAGGCCAATTACCCAGGCACCCTGCGCATCGACAACAAGAATGTGGTGACAGGGCCTGACGGGAAGCTCATCGTGATGGGCCGAAACTGCCAGCTTGTGGTGGTGGATGATAATGGCCATGAGCGGGCAACCCATAAGGTTACCTACGGCACCAAATTGTTGGTTGCCGAGGGCGATGCCATTGCCCGCGGCCAGCGGATTGCCGAATGGGATCCATACACATTGCCATTGCTGACGGAAGTTGGTGGACGGGTGAAGTTCATCGACATCGTTGATAATGTCTCCGTGCGTGAAGAAACTGATGAAACCACAGGTATTTCTTCCATGGTTGTTGCCGATTGGCGTTCAAGCCCGCGTGGCACCAACCTCAAGCCATCGATGATTTTGGTGGGTGATGATGGTGAGCCGCTCCGACAGGAAAATGGCAACCCCTATCAGTATCTCCTGTCCGTGGGCGCCATTTTGTCCGTGGAGAATGATCAAACGGTGGTTCCAGGTACGGTCCTTGCACGTATCCCGCGGGAAAGTGCAAAAACCAAGGACATCACCGGTGGTCTTCCAAGGGTCGCGGAATTGTTCGAAGCCCGTCGTCCGAAGGACCATGCCATTATCGCCGAGGCAGATGGTTATGTTTCCTTTGGTAAGGATTACAAAAATAAGCGCCGGATTATTGTGTCCCCCACCGATGAGAATTTGGAGCCAATGGAATATTTGGTGCCCAAGGGTAAGCATATTGGTTTGCAAGAAGGTGACTTCATCAACCGTGGTGAATATATCATGGATGGTAACCCTGCCCCCCACGACATCCTGAAGATTCTGGGTGTTGAGGCCTTGGCCAATTACCTTATCAATGAGATCCAGGATGTGTACCGTTTGCAAGGCGTGAAGATTAACGACAAGCATATTGAAGTGATCGTTCGCCAGATGTTGCAGAAAGTGGAAATCACCGATGCCGGCGAGACCAATCTTCTGGTCGGGGAGCAACTCGATGAACTCGAATTGTTCGAGATCAATGAAAAAGCGAAGGCCGAGGGCCGTCGTCCTGCAGAAGGCGAAAACATCCTTTTGGGCATAACCAAGGCGAGCCTCCAGACACGCTCGTTTATTTCGGCGGCGTCCTTCCAGGAAACCACAAGGGTCCTCACAGAAGCGGCAACCCAGGCAAAGTCTGATACCCTTGTTGGCCTTAAGGAGAACGTCATTGTGGGCCGCTTGATCCCGGCAGGTACCGGTGCTGCCCTTCGTCGTTATAAGAAATTGGCAGGTGAACGTGACCGCACGCTGGTTGGTTCTGATCAAGCTGCCAACCATGATGTGATTTCGGGCGAATAAGCCCAAAATTTCCATCGAGCCTTGACGCGGGGCCTTACCTTCCTGTAAGGCCCCGTGACTTAAAGCGAAAGATGCCCCCTGGGGAATTTTTCAAAAACTGTCAGCGGTCTCATGGCTGTTCAAGATGCGCATCAGCGTATCCTCTGGCATTTCCGGGTGTCTGGTTCGTCCAGGCGCTCATTTTGTTTTTGTTATCGAAGTAAAGGCAATAACATATGCCCACGATTAACCAGTTGATCCGTAAGCCCCGTCAGGCACAGGTGAAGCGCAATAAGGTCCCCGCATTGCAGGCTTGCCCGCAACGCCGCGGCGTGTGCACCCGCGTCTACACAACCACACCGAAGAAGCCGAACTCCGCGCTTCGTAAGGTTGCCAAAATTCGCTTGACCAGTGGTTTTGAGGTGATTGGATATATCCCAGGTGAAGGTCACAACCTCCAGGAGCACTCTGTGGTGTTGATCCGAGGCGGCCGTGTGAAAGACCTTCCTGGTGTTCGCTACCACATCCTTCGCGGCGTTCTGGATACCCAGGGCGTTAAAGATCGTAAGCAGCGCCGTTCGAAATACGGCGCCAAGCGTCCAAAATAATTTAAGGAACGTTAAGTCATGTCTCGTCGCCATAGCGCAGAAAAACGTGAAGTTCTCCCGGATCCTAAGTTCGGTGATATCATTTTGACCAAATTCATGAACAACCTCATGAAAGATGGCAAAAAGTCCGCCGCTGAGCGCATTGTTTATGGTGCCCTTGGGCGCATCGAGGGCAAGTTAAAAACCGACCCCCTCGCTGTCTTCCATGACGCGTTGGCCAATGTGTCTCCTGCCGTGGAAGTGCGCTCCCGCCGCGTTGGTGGTGCCACCTACCAGGTTCCCGTTGAAGTTCGCCCCGATCGCCGCCAGGCTCTGGCGGTGCGCTGGTTGATCAATGCGGCCAGGTCCCGTGGTGAAACCACCATGGAAGAACGTCTTTCCGCCGAGCTTGTGGATGCCGCTAACAATCGTGGTGCCGCCGTTAAGAAGCGTGAAGACACCCATAAGATGGCCGAAGCCAACCGGGCATTTTCCCATTATCGTTGGTAAGGTTTTTTCAATTATTTTTGATCAAAGGACATTATAATGGCACGCGATAAACAACTCGGCGAATACCGCAATATCGGTATCATGGCGCATATTGACGCCGGCAAAACCACCACGACGGAACGCATCCTTTTCTACACCGGCCGTAGCCACAAGATCGGCGAAGTGCATGATGGCGCAGCCACCATGGACTGGATGGAGCAGGAGCAAGAGCGCGGCATCACCATCACATCCGCTGCCACCACCTGTTTCTGGCGTGACCATCGTATCAACATCATCGACACACCTGGCCACGTGGATTTCACCATTGAGGTGGAGCGTTCGCTTCGCGTGCTTGATGGCGCCGTGGCTGTTTTTGACGGCAATGCCGGCGTGGAACCCCAGACTGAAACTGTTTGGCGCCAGGCCGACAAATATGCTGTGCCCCGCATGTGCTTTGTGAATAAGATGGATAAGATGGGTGCCGATTTTTACCGCACCTACGACATGATCGTTGATCGTTTGGGCGCAACGCCTTGTGCCATCCAAATCCCCGTGGGTGCCGAAGACCAATTTGAAGGTTTGATCGACCTTATCCGCATGAAAAATGTAGTCTGGGAAGGTGAGAATCTTGGCGCTTCTTACAGCTATGAGGAAATTCCCGCTGAGCTGAAGGACAAGGCCGAAGAATGGCGTTCCAAAATGATCGAAACAATCGTCGAAGTTGATGAAGAGGCCATGGAAGCTTACCTCGAGGGCGAAGAGCCTTCTGAGGAAAAAATTCGCGAACTAATCCGCAAGGGCACCATTAATTTTGATTTCGTTCCCGTTCTATGTGGCTCCGCATTTAAGAATAAGGGTGTTCAGCCTCTGTTGGATGCTGTTGTTGATTTCATGCCAAGCCCGTTGGACGTTGAATCCATCAAGGGCTTTAAGGTTGGTGATGAAACCGTTGAGGTTCCCCGTAAGGCAGATGATAACGAGCCGTTTTCTGCGCTTGCATTTAAGATCATGAATGACCCATTCGTTGGTTCATTGACCTTTACCCGTGTGTATTCTGGCGTGATCGAAGCTGGTCAGTCCGTGTTGAATTCCGTGAAGGACAAGCGGGAGCGTGTTGGCCGGATGTTGTTGATGCATTCCAACCACCGTGAAGAAATCAAAGAAGCGCGTGCCGGTGATATTGTCGCTGTTGTTGGTCTTAAGGACACCACAACCGGGGATACGCTCTGCGATCCATTGAAGCCAGTTGTCCTTGAATCCATGGAATTCCCAGACCCTGTTATTGAGATCGCCGTGGAGCCGAAAACCAAGGCGGACCAGGAAAAGATGTCCAACGCATTGCAGCGTTTGGCCCAGGAAGACCCGTCTTTCCGCGTGACCTCTGACACCGAAAGTGGTCAGACCATCCTGAAGGGCATGGGCGAACTTCACCTTGATATTCTTATCGACCGCATGCGTCGTGAGTTTAAGGTTGAGGCCAACATTGGCGCCCCGCAGGTGGCTTACCGTGAGACCATCGGCCAGGAAATTGAAGTTGATTACACCCACAAGAAGCAGTCTGGCGGTTCTGGTCAGTTTGCCCGTGTGAAAATGGTTGTTGGCCCCAATGAAGCAGGTGCCGGTGAGGAATTTGTGTCCGAGATCGTCGGTGGTTCCGTTCCCCGTGAATATATTCCAGGCGTGGAAAAGGGCATTGATTCCGTAAAGGATTCTGGCCCGCTCGCAGGCTTTCCGGTGATTGATTTCAAGGTGCGCTTGATCGATGGCGCGTACCACGACGTGGACTCTTCTGTTCTCGCATTTGAAATCGCTGGTCGCGCCGCCATGCGTGAGGCCATCCAGAAGGGTGCACCGAAGTTGCTTGAGCCGATCATGAAGGTCGAGGTTGTGACACCTGAAGAATATATGGGTGATGTGATTGGTGATTTGAACAGCCGACGTGGTCAGATTTCTGGCACCGAGTCTCGTGGCGTGGCCACCGTCATCATGGCGAATGTTCCATTGGCCAACATGTTTGGTTACGTGAACAATCTTCGGTCGATGACCCAGGGTCGTGCCCAGTACACCATGTTGTTTTCCCATTATGAGTCGGTGCCAAATGCCGTCGCAGACGAAATCAAGGCGAAATATGCCAGCTAATTGCTGCGCGTCAGAGTGAAGGAGCTAGAAAATGGCAAAAGAGAAGTTTGAACGTAATAAGCCGCATTGCAACATTGGCACGATTGGTCACGTTGACCATGGTAAGACGTCATTGACGGCGGCGATCACGAAGGTGCTTGCTGAGGCTGGTGGTGCTTCTTTTGCGGCCTATGATGACATTGACAAGGCGCCTGAAGAGAAGGCGCGTGGTATTACGATTTCGACGGCGCATGTTGAGTATGAGACGGATGCCCGTCACTATGCGCACGTTGATTGCCCAGGCCATGCTGACTATGTGAAGAACATGATCACGGGTGCGGCGCAGATGGATGGCGCGATCTTGGTTGTGTCAGCTGCTGATGGCCCGATGCCACAGACACGTGAGCATATTCTTCTTGCCCGTCAGGTTGGTGTTCCAGCGCTTGTTGTGTTTTTGAACAAGGTTGACCAGGTTGATGACGAGGAGCTTCTTGAGCTTGTCGAGATGGAAGTTCAGGAACTTTTGAGCGAGTATGATTTCCCTGGTGATGAGATTCCGATCATCAAGGGTTCAGCGCTTTCTGCGTTGGAAGATCGTAATGACGAGATTGGTAAGAATGCCATTCTTGAGCTGATGAAGGCTGTTGATGATTATATTCCACAGCCGGATCGTCCTGTTGACCTGGACTTCTTGATGCCGATTGAAGATGTGTTCTCGATTTCTGGTCGTGGTACAGTTGTGACTGGCCGTATTGAGCGCGGTGTTCTCAATGTTGGGGACGAGATTGAGATTGTTGGTGTTCGTGACACGCAGAAGACGACCTGCACGGGCGTTGAGATGTTCCGTAAGTTGTTGGATCGTGGGGAAGCAGGTGACAATGTTGGCGCGCTTCTTCGTGGTATTGAGCGTGAAGGTGTTGAGCGAGGTCAGGTTCTTTCCAAGCCAGGTTCCATCAAGCCGCATGCGAAGTTTAAGGCGGAGGCATACATCCTGACGAAGGAAGAGGGTGGTCGTCACACGCCATTCTTTGCCAATTACCGCCCACAATTTTACTTCCGTACCACCGACGTGACCGGCATGTGCAAGTTGCCTGAAGGCACCGAGATGGTGATGCCAGGCGATAATATTGCGTTGGAAGTTGAATTGATTAACCCGATTGCCATGGAAGAAGGTCTCCGCTTCGCCATCCGCGAAGGTGGCCGTACCGTGGGCGCCGGTGTTGTGGCCAACGTCCTCGACTGAGGCTGGCTGTTAAGTGTTTCCCAGCCGGGGCCAACGTGCCCCGGTTTGGGTGTTTTTTGAAGGAAGGTTAGAAATGCTTGGTCAAAATATCAGAATTCGCCTCAAGGCATTCGATCATCGGGTTCTCGATGCATCGACCCGTGAGATTGTGAACACGGCAAAGCGGACTGGTGCGCAGGTGCGTGGTCCCATTCCTTTGCCCACACGCATTGAGCGTTTCACCGTTCTTCGTTCGCCGCACATCGACAAGAAAAGCCGCGAGCAGTTCGAAACCCGCACCCATAAGCGGATGCTGGATATTGTTGACCCAACCCCGCAGACGATTGACGCTTTGATGAAGCTCGATTTGGCTGCTGGCGTTGATGTGGAAATCAGGACCTGAGGATAAACGATTATGCGCGCCGGATTAATTGCCCAAAAAGTGGGAATGACACGGATCTACGCTGCCGATGGGCGCGGGATTCCCGTCACCGTGCTGAAGGTGGACAACTGCCAGGTTGTCGGCCAACGCACCAAGGAAACAAATGGTTACACCGCACTCCAGCTTGGTGCGGGCACCCGGAAGGCCAAGAATGTCACACGTGCCATGCGTGGTCATTTTGCCAAGGCCGAGGTGGAGCCCAAGCACAAGCTTGTGGAATTCCGTGTGAGTGAAGACAACCTGATTGATGTGGGCGCCACCTTGAAGGCGGATCATTTTGTTGCTGGTCAATTTGTTGACGTTGTCGGCACCTCCATTGGTAAGGGTTTTGCCGGTGCCATGAAGCGGCATAATTTTGGTGGTCTTCGTGCGTCCCACGGTGTGTCTATCTCCCACCGTTCCCATGGCTCCACTGGTCAATGTCAGGATCCAGGCCGCGTGTTTAAGGGTAAGAAGATGGCGGGCCACATGGGTGATGAACGCGTCACAACCCAGAACTTAGAAATCGTTGGTATCGACAATGAGCGTGGTTTGTTGCTCGTTAAGGGTGCGGTTCCAGGTTCCAAGGGCGGTTGGGTCACGGTCCGTGACGCGGTGAAGAAGTCTCTTCCTTCAAGCGCGCCGCGCCCTGGTTCCTTTGTCCTTCCTGGTCAGGCTGATGTTGTTGAAGAGCCTGCCGAGGAAATTGTGGCCAATGAAGTTGCTGCCGAGGCCGTTGCCGAAGATGCGCCTGAGAAGGGAGCGGAAGCATGAAATTAGAGATTAAAAATGTAAGCGCTGCTGCTGTCGGTGAGATTGATCTTTCTGATGAGATCTTTGCCCTTGAACCACGTGCAGATATCTTGCATCGCGTTGTTACCTGGCAGATGGCGAAGCGTCAGGCTGGCACCCATGCGGTAAAGTCCCGTTCTCAAGTTGTTGGTTCAGGTAAGAAAATCGTGAACCAGAAGGGTAGTGGTGGTGCACGTCACGGCGACCGTTACGCGACCCAATTCCGTGGTGGTGGTGTGCCTCATGGTCCTAAGGTTCGTAGCCACGCAACTAGCCTAAACAAGAAGGTGCGTTCTCTTGGCTTGAAAATGGCATTGTCCTCAAAGGCAAAGGCTGGAAATCTTGTTGTGGTTGATGAGTTGGCCATGGCGGAAGCCAAGACCAAGACTGCGAAGGACATGATGCAGAAGCTTGGCATTACATCCGGCTTGTTCATGGATATCGAGTTTGATGGCAATTTTGCTGCCAGTGCCCGCAACCTTGTTGGTGTCGATATGCTCGTTGTTGATGGCGCCAATGTTTATGACATTCTTCGCCGCGATTGTTTGGTCATTACCAAAGCCGCAGCCGAAAAACTCCAGGAGCGTTTGGCATGAGCAATCTTCGTAATTTTGATGTGATTTTGCAGCCTGTGATCACCGAGAAGGCGACCATTGGTTCCGAACATGGTCAGGTTCAATTTAAGGTGGCGATTGATGCAACCAAAATTGAAATCAAGCGCGCCGTGGAAGAATTGTTCAACGTCAAGGTGACTTCGGTGAACACCATCCGCGTTAAGGGCAAAACAAAGATGTTCCGTGGTCGAGTCGGCCGGCGGAGCGATTACAAAAAAGCCATCGTCAGCCTGGCCGAAGGTCAGTCGATTGACGTGACGACCGGCGTGTAAGGGGTTAGCAATCATGGCATTGAAGCAATATAAACCAAACACCCCAGGCCAGCGTACCCTGGTGCTTGTGGACCGTTCTGGTCTGCACAAAGGCGCACCGGTGAAGTCGCTCACAGAGGGTCTGAGCAAATCTGGTGGTCGCAACAATAACGGCCGTGTCACGGCCCGCCGCCGCGGTGGCGGTCATAAGCGTGCCTATCGGATCATCGACTTCAAGCGGCGCAAATTTGATATGGCCGCAACCATCGAACGTTTGGAATATGATCCCAACCGCACCGCCTTCATCGCTTTGGTGAAGTATGAGGATGGTGAATTGGCTTATATTTTGGCACCACAGCGTGTTGCTGAGGGTGATCGGGTGATTGCCGGTCGCAAGGTTGACGTGAAACCGGGCAATGCAATGC